>Ga0302324_100015744_pt1 | contig 15142 bp, 8 predicted proteins | sample Palsa_T0_1_FD_201949 | JGI IMG/M metagenome (GOLD analysis project Ga0302324, IMG submission 201949) | Peat permafrost microbial communities from Stordalen Mire near Abisko, Sweden - Palsa_T0_1 | ecosystem: Environmental > Terrestrial > Soil > Palsa > Peat permafrost | place: Sweden: Abisko...
TCGCGACGGGCAAGTTGTAACTGACGGCATAAGTCTGTGCGATCAGGTCGGCACACGACTTACTCACATCGTATGGATGCCGGCCCTGCAATGGCATCGTCTCGTTGTAAGGAAGATGCTCCTGATCGCCATAGGCCTTGTCAGAGGAGGCGACCACAATGGACGCCACTTTGGGTGAACGGCGGCAGGCCTCCAACAGATTCCATGTACCTTCGATGTTAGTGGAGAAGGTCGAGACCGGATTACGATTCGCGATGCCGACGATGGTCTGCGCCGCCAGATGAAAAACGACTTCGACTTCGTACTCGCCGAGGGTACGCTCAATGAGTTCACGGTCAATGATGTCGCCGCGCACGGTATTGACCTGCTCAATACGACGGCTACGCACCAGTTCGCTTTGCGGAACCCAGTCTCGCACCAGGCAAACAATATTGGCGCCGGCATCTACGAGCTGCTTGACGAGCCACGATCCGAGCAATCCGGTTCCGCCGGTGACAAAAACAGAGCGATCTTGCCAGAATGAATTCATTCCGCCCACACCTTCCATGGGATCTGCTCGCTCGCCCAGAGTTCATTCAGGTGCTGATATTCGCGATATGTGTCCATGGCGAAAAAGAAGCCGTCATGGCGATAGGCCATGAGTTGACCCTCGCGCGCCAGTCGCTCCAGAGGTTCGCGTTCGAGGATGCACTCCGGACCGCCGAGGTAATCGAGCACTTTGCGATTGAAGACAAAGAAGCCGGCGCTGATCAGGCCGTTCGCCTTGGGTTTTTCCATGAAGCGCTGGACCTGGCCCTGGGCGTCGGTTTCCAGCACTCCGAAGCGTGAGACAGGCGGGACCGAAGTGACCGTTGCGAGGCGGCCATGCTTGCGATGAAAGTCGAGCAAACAACTTATGTTGATGTCGCTAAGGCCATCACCGTAGGTAAGCAGAAACGTATCGTCGTTCTCAAGGTAGCGTGCCACTCGCTGCAGGCGGCCTCCCGTCATGGTTTCCAGTCCGGTGTCGGCGAGGGTGACGGCGAAATCCTGCTCATGATGAGCGCCCATGATTTCAACGTGCGACTTCCGGCCGAGACATATCTTGAAGTCACTATTCATGGCTTCGTAGTTCAGGAAGTACTCCTTGATCATGTTGCCGCGGTATCCGAGGCAGAGGATGAACTCGCGCATCCCGTAGTGGGCGTACATCTTCATGATGTGCCACAGAATGGGACGGCCACCGATCTCCACCATCGGTTTGGGGCGGAATTCGGTCTCCTCCCGGAGACGAGTACCCAATCCACCGCACAGAACTACAACCTTCATATCTGGGTTCCTGGCAGCGCCGCAGGCACGGGGCGACGCTTCGAATCTAACTGACGATTTGCGGCACTTATCGTATGAACGACGGGTCCGCAACTTCAGTTATCCCACACGCAAGGGAGGAAGGCAGAATTACGAAAGTCACCCGGAAGGCGGGATTTGAGGCAGTGATCCTCGATGGCTAAAGCATGTCTCCCGAGGTCGGATTGCCATCTGCGCGGAAACGTGGGATGGCGCAAGAAGCGGAACAGTGCCTAATAATGCATGAGGCAGGATATTGGCGACTTAGGGGCCGAGCGGCGGAAGGTTACTATAGTTACTCTTTCACGGCTGGGCCAGGGCTGCGGCTCGCTTGGGGAAGATGTCGCCCACGCGGCGGATTTCGGCGCCTACGGCTTTCAGTTTTTCTTCAATGTTCTCGTAGCCGCGGTCGAGATGATAGACGCGATCGATGATGGTCTCGCCGTCGGCCACCAGGGCGGCAAGCACCAGCGAAGCCGAAGCCCGCAGGTCCGAGGCGAGGACGGCGGCAGCGCTCAGCGGAGTTCCGCCCCGAACAATGGCACGGTGGCCTTCGATTTTGATGTTCGCCCCCATGCGCACCAGTTCCTGCGCGTGCATAAAGCGGTTCTCAAAGATGTTTTCGGTGATGATCGATGTGCCCGCGGCCTGGGTAGTGAGCGCCATGTACTGCGCCTGCATGTCGGTGGGGAAGCCGGGATATTCCTCGGTGTTCATGTCGGCCGCTTGCAGAGGCTGATCGCCCATGACGCGTACCGAGTCGGCTTTCACCGAAGTTTTCACGCCGCATTCGGCGAGCTTCTGCAGGACGCCGGTAAGATGCGCGGGATCGCATCCGGCGACGTTGAGGTCTCCGCCGGTTAGGGCCGCGGCGATGATGAAAGTTCCGGCTTCGATGCGGTCGGGAATGATTCGGTGCCTGGCGCCATGGAGCTTGGCGACCCCTCTTACGCGGATGGTGGACGTGCCAGCACCGCTGATTTCAGCGCCCATGGCATTGAGCAGCGCGGCCAGGTCGGCGATTTCAGGTTCGCGGGCGCAGTTCCGCAGGATGGTCTCGCCAGCGGCAAGCGTGGCAGCCATCAGCAGATCCTCGGTGCCAGTGACGGTAATTTTGTCGAAGATAATTTCGGCGCCTTTAAGTCCGTCGCTGGTGGCTTCAACGTAGCCATGCTCCTGCGTAATCTTCGCTCCGAGGCGTTCCAAGCCTTTGATGTGCAGATCGATGGGGCGAGCGCCAATGGCGCACCCTCCGGGCAGAGACACGCGGGCGCGGCCACAACGGGCGACGAGCGGTCCCAGCACGAGCGTGGAGGCACGCATGGTTTTGACCAGCTCATACGACGCTTCGGGAGCAGCGAGCACGCGCGCGCAGATGGTGGTGCGGTGCTGGGCGCGTCCGTAGCCGAGTTCGACTTCGGCGCCCATCGCCGCGAGGAGCTTGCGCGTGGTCTCGATATCGCGCACCTGGGGGATGTTTTCAAGGATCACCGGTTCGTCGGTGAGCAGGGCCGCCGCCATGCAGGGGAGCGCGGCGTTTTTCGCGCCGCTGATCCGGACCGTACCGAGCAACGGGTTGCCACCGCGGATTACCAGCTTATCCATAGCGTTCCTGAAAAAAAGCCTTCCTGGAAAATCAGCGCCTCTTACATTCTAACTACGATCATTCTAACTACGATTGGTTCGCAGGGGCGGTCCTACCCAGAGGCCGGCCTTACGTAGCGGCGGACGCATTCGTCCGCCCGCCTACCCGGAGTTTGCGAGCGCTATTGCCCGCCGCACCTGACCTTGGGATCTTTGCAGGGCATCGACAGCTTGAGCGCGGCTGACCCCGGCCGTGGCCATGACCAGAGCAACGGGGACACGACCGCGTGCTGTAGCCAGCAGCGTACGGGCTGCTGCATGGCCGAGTCGGGCAGCTTCTTCCAGAATGCCCACTCCGCGTTCGAGCAACTTCTCATTCTTCGTGTGGAGGTTGACCATCAGATTGCCATAGACGTAGCCAAGACGAGTCATCGCCCCGGTCGACAGCATGTTCAGGATCATCTTCTGCGCGGTGCCGGCTTTCATGCGGGTGGAACCGGCAACGACTTCGGGACCCACATCCGCAACAATGGCCACGTGAGCGGCGTTGCCGAGCAGGGTTTTTGGGTTGCAGACGACGGCAACGGTCCTTGCGCCATGCGCGCGCGCGTACTGAATCGCGGCGATCGTGAAAGGGGTGCGGCCACTGGCAGCAATGCCCACGACGACATCCGTTTTTGTGGGCTTCTTCTGGGCCATGATTTTGCGTCCAAGCTCGCGGGAATCTTCGTTCGCTTCCACGGCTGCGCCGAGCGCTTTTGGGCCGCCGGCGATGATGAATTGGACCATCCGCGGGTCGACGTCAAAGGTGGGTGGACATTCGACTGCGTCGAGGGCGGCAATGCGCCCGCTGGTGCCGGTGCCTACGTAGATCAGGCGCCCGCCGCGCGCGAGCGCCGCGGTGATCAGGTCGATCGCTTGCGCGATTTGGCGAAGAGCACCTTTCACAGCGGTGGCCACCTTGGCGTCTTCAGCATTGATGATGCGGGCAATTTCGAGTGCGGACTTGCGATCGAGATCAATGGACGCAGAATTCGTTTTCTCGGTACTGAGGCGGCGGAGTTCTGCGCTGGTTGTTTTACCACGCAGGACTTTGCGTTTCGCAGGTTTACGTTTCCCGGGTTTACGTTTCAAAGGCTTACGTTTCAAGCGTGTTCCCCAAAGCTTCGATTACAGAGTCATAGACCGCCGGACGTACTTGTTTAATGGCCTGGTTCTGGCAATCAGGCCAGGTACGGTTCGTCAGCAAAGCGATCGACAGTTGACGGTCGCGGTCGATCCACAGGGATGTACCGGTGTAGCCGAGGTGGCCGACGGAGTGCGGCGAGAAATATTTGCCGGATTGCGATGGCGCCGAGGGCGTGTCCCAGCCCAGCGCTCGCGAGGTGCCTTGCGGCGCGGATTCCCGGCGCGAAAAAAGTTCGACAGTCGCGGCCCGCAGAATCGGGTGTCCAGCGTTGAGCATGGCGTGCGCGAAGATGGCTAAATCTTCGGCGGTAGAGAACAGGCCGGCATGTCCGGCCACGCCGTCGAGGACGCTCGCGTTTTCATCCTGCACCTCGCCTTGGATGATGCGATGGCGGAAGCTGCGATCATCGTCGGTTGGCGGGACGGAATCCTTCAACGCTTGTGTCGGACTGAAAGTCGTATGCGTCATGCCGAGCGGTCCAAAGATTTCGCGCTGGCAGAACACGTCGAGAGCTTCGTCTGCGAGTCGTTCGAGCGCGACCCCGAGAATAATGAAGCCGATGTCGCTGTATTTGGCGCGCGTGCCGGGATCTGCGGCAAGTTGAGTGGTGAAGGCGGCTTCCAGCAGGTCTTGGCGATTCGTGGCGCGCAGGAAAAGCTTTTCGTAGGCAGGCAGCCCCGAACTGTGTGCGAGCAGCATTCGCAGAGTGACCTCGTGACGTCGAGTGTCCTCACCGGCAAACCGCCCGCCAAATTCAGGGACGATCGCGGTCACCGGAGCCTCAAGATCAAGCAGGCCCCGCTCGTAAAGGATCATGGCGATGGCGGTCGTGGCCACCACTTTGGTGAGCGAAGCGAGATCGAAGATACTTGCGAGGCTCACTTCCGGCGAAGCCGGATCGTACGTGAATCGGCCGAGAGCCTTGTGAGCCACGAGTTCACCGCGGAGGACGACGGCCAGCGAGCAGGCAGGGAAAGCGTGGTCGGCAATCGCTTTCTCCACAATGCCGAAAGCGCTGCGAAAGCGATAGTCCTGCGCAACGAAATTCTGCACCAGGAAGGAAAAACCGTCGGGCGGATTTTGCGTTACCGTCAAAGCTCTTCTCAAAGGCCTGCTCGGGTTATAACAAACCACGGTGGCGGAGGCAAAGTGATCCGACTGTCAGGTGGTTACTTGGGACAGCGTCCTGCAAGCGGTTGTCCGCAGGCAACGGGCACTGTTGGCAAAGCAAGTTACCGCAAGGTCCCAGAGGTTCAGGATGCTTGAGGGCTGTCTTGGGTCTCGTGTACAGTCACAGCAGGCGTGAAACTCACATCGACAATTCTGGCGCTTGCTCTCTTAGGTTGTGCGACAGCCACCGGTCAAGCTCCGCTTGACTCGCGGCTTACCGTCCTCGATCCCATCATTGACGACGCCATCGCCCAACAACAAATTCCCGGCGCAGTCCTTATCATCGGCCATGACGGACGCGAGGTCTATCGCAAGGCCTACGGCAGCCGTGCGATTGAGCCGCAGCGCGAAGCCATGACGCTCGATACAGTGTTTGACTGCGCGTCACTGACCAAAGTTATCGCAACTACGTCGGCGATCATGCAGCTTTGGGAACAAGGAAAGTTTCGGATGAACGATCCTCTCGCAAAGTATCTTCCCGACTTTGGGCAGAACGGGAAGCAGGATATTACGATCCGCCAATTGCTGGTGCACTATTCGGGGTTGGCTCCGGATCTGGATTTGGCGAAACCATGGCAAGGCAAGGAGACGGCGTATCGGATAGCGTTCGAAGGGGCTCCGGAGCGCCCTCCTGGAGCGGCATTTGTTTATAGCGATATCAACTTCGAGATGCTGGGAGCGCTGGTGGAACGGCTTTCGGGCGAGTCCCTCGATGACTACGCGACGAAGCATATTTTTGAGCCGCTGGGCATGAAGGAGACGCGCTTTCTTCCTCCCAAGTCGTGGGACTTTCGCATGGCTCCCACGGAAGAGGATGAGAACCATCACCTGCTGCGCGGAGTGGTGCACGATCCAACGGCTCGCCGCATGGGCGGCGTGGCGGGGCATGCAGGACTATTTTCTACCGCGGATGATCTGGCGACTTTCGCTCAGGCCCTACTTGACGGCGGCCGCGGCGTGCTGACTCCGGCGACGATTGCAAAGATGACTGCGCCACAGCAGCCGGTGAACGGAACGGCCGTTCGAGGATTTGGCTGGGACATTGATTCTCCTTTTTCTACGAATCGCGGAGAACTGTTGCCGGTTGGCGGTTACGGACACACGGGATTCACGGGAACTTCGCTGTGGATTGATCCGGCGACCAGGACTTACATTGTGCTGCTGACGAACGCCGTGCACATGAACGCGCTGCCGGCGAGACCGTCGACAAAAGAGAAGGGAAGCGCCGTGGCTCTCAGAACCAAGGTGGCAACGGCGGTGGCGGCGGCCCTGGCGCTCGATCCAGCGGAAGCGGAGAAGATGCGAGTCGCATCAATCACCGGTTACAACGAAATGCAAAGCGCGGCCCGCAAGCTCGTGGTACGGAACGGAACGGTAAAAACCGGAATTGACGTGCTCGAAGGGACGAAGTTTGCTGCGCTGCATCCGTCGAAGGGCGGCGCTCCGCGAAGCCTTGGCCTTCTCACCAATCAGACCGGAGTCGACGCAGAAGGCCGGCGAACGATCGACGTTCTCGCCAACGTTCCGGGGATTTCTCTGGATGCGATTTTCAGCCCGGAGCACGGCGTCATGGGGACGCTGGATACGACCGACGTCAAGAATACGAAGGACGCGGCGACCGGCGTTGCGGTTTACAGCGTTTATGGAGGGAGCGAGGCGGCACGACATCCGCCGATGGACGTGCTGAAGCGGCTCGATGTGATCGTGATCGACCTCACTGACGTAGGCTCGCGCTTTTACACCTACGAGGCGACCACTGGATATTTTCTGGAAGCCGCCGGGAAGGCCGGAGTCGAAGTGGTCATTCTGGATCGGCCCAATCCGATTACGGGCTCCTTTGTGCAGGGACCGGTTTCCGACCAAGGGCAGGAAAAGTTCACAAATTACTTTCCCGAACCGCCGCGCCGCGGGATGACGTTGGGTGAGCTCGGGAAAATGATTAATGAAGAACGGCACTTTGGGGCGCGGCTCGATGTGGTAACGGCGGAAGGCTGGCAGCGCGGCGACTGGTTCGATTCGACCGGCTTGGGCTGGGTGAACACTTCGCCAAACATGCGTAGCCTGACAGAAGCCACGCTTTATCCGGGAGTGGCGGTGATTGAAGGCACAAACGTCTCGGTGGGGCGCGGGACGGATACGCCCTTCGAGGTAGTCGGAGCGCCATGGATCAAGGGCAGGGAATTGGCGGCTTACTTGAACGACCGCCGGATTCAGAGTGTGCGCTTCGTGCCGATCGTCTTCACTCCGTCAACCAGTAATTTTGCCGGCGAAAGATGTGAAGGCGTGAACCTGATTGTTATGGATCGAGATACGTTGGACTCGCCGGAGCTTGGAATTGAGCTGGCGTCGGCGCTGCATAAGCTTTATCCGAATGATTTCAAGATAGAGAAGATGGCCGATCTGCTGGCGAATCAGGCAGTGTTTGAGGCGATCGGAGCGGGAGAAGATCCACGAAGGATTGCCGAGGACTGGCAGGATCGGCTGGACGAATTTGTCCACCTGCGGGAAAAATATTTGCTGTATAAGTAGGATTCGGATAACGACCCTCAGCTAACTTGGCACTCGGATGCGCGCATCTGACATACCAGGTAGCTTACGAACTTTATCCTGAAAAAAGGTAGGCATTCGATGAAGATCCGTGCTGCTCTTACCTTGATCGTCCTGCTGGTGGGAATCGCGGCGGCACAATCGGCGCCGACGCCGAACCCGGCTGCCCCGCCCGTGGGTGCTGCAAACGATCCTGCAAAAGATCCTGCTACATCCATGTTGACCATTCCGGCAGGAACCACAATCCCCCTCTCGCTGAAGCAGGCCGTCTCAACCAAGACGGCCAAAGATGGAGACCCGGTGTATGCGGAGACTGCCTTTCCATTTGTGGTCAACGACCGCATCGTCATCCCGGCAGGTACCTATATCCAGGGCAGGATCGAGCACGTGCAGCGCGGGGGGCACGTAAAGGGACGCGCCGAGGTGCTGATCCACTTCACCTCGATGATTTATCCCAGCGGCTATACCGTGATGCTCGGGGGCTCGATTGAGAACACCCCCGGGGCGCAGAAGACTTCCATGAAAGATTCGGAAGGCACGATTCGCGAGGACAGCGACGCCGGTAGAAAAGCGCGCGAAGCAGCGGGCGGCGCAACCACGGGAGCCGTGATCGGCGCTGTGACCGCTGGAGGCAAGGGAGCCGGGATCGGAGCCGGAGCCGGGGGCGTGGCCGGCTTGGCGGTAGGAATGCTTTCACGCGGCGCCGACGTCAGGTTGGAGCCGGGAACTTCGATTCAAATGGAGATCCAGCGCGAAGTGACGGTGGATGCGAGCCGGATCACTTCAAGACGAGAAGTTGTAGTCCGCGACTAGAGCCTCGTAGCTAGTTTTAAGTGCGGGGACGGGCGCCCTCGCCCGTCCAAGCCGAGCGCAGCTCGGCAGCTGCCGGTGGTCAAAAGTCTACCCGGCGTTCGTTTCTCTTCATCCTTCGCGCCATGCGGGGCGGGAATTGTGACGCTATTCGAACCCGGCCTGCCCGCCAGATGTGAAACAGGCACATTCTGGCGGGCGCGGGTTAAGTCACCCGACAACGGAAGAACATCGCCGTCGTGGGGGTTGTATCAACTTCACTGTTCGGTTGGATGATCCGCTAGGGTTGAAACGATGCCCGGGCCTTTTCGATAAAGTGTTTGAGGGTGACCCCCTCCTTGCGGCCCTATCGCAAGGGGTGGGTGCAAGCGCCGCCAATGTCCCCGTCTACACCTTTGGGAAAGGCGGATTCTGGTCCGGCCCATTGATGTCTTTGCGCAGGTCCTCCCAGATATTGTCAGGCATTTCGAGGAAAATCTTGACGATATCCGGATCGAACTGTCGCCCCGACCAGAGTTCGATTTCCTTGCGGGCGGCCTCAATGCTTTGCGCCTTACGGTAAACACGGTCGGATCTCATGGCATCCAGCGTATCGGCAATGGCGAAAATCCTGGCGCCCAGCGGGATTTCCTCGCCTTTCAGTCCGCGGGGATATCCCAGTCCGTCAAAACGCTCTTGATGGGAGTAAACGATTTCGGCAGCCTCCGCCAGAAAAGGGATTCTGGAGATGATCTTATAGCCCCGGTAGCAGTGCTCCTTCATGATCGCCATTTCGTCCTCGGTCAGCTTGCCGGGCTTTCGCAGGATATCGTCGGGAATCGCCATCTTGCCGATGTCATGCAGGAAGGCTCCGCGAGCGATGACATTGATTTCCTCTTTCGGCAGGCCCATCTTGCGCGCAATGGCGATGGTGTAGGCGGTGACGCGCCGGGAGTGGCCTTCGGTCTCCGAATCCTTGAGGTCGAGCGCATCTCCTAGGGCCTCGAGCGTAATGTCATACGACCTCTCGAGACTCGAAAGAGCCGTTTTCCACTGCTGGGTACGAGCGGCGACAAGGGCCTCGAGGTTGGTACGATAGGCATCGTTTTCGCGCTTGAGGCGGCGATTCTCCAAGGCGCGGCGAACCGTGGCCAGTAGCTGCTCTCGCTCGAACGGCTTGAGCAGGTAGTCATACGCCCCGTTGCGCAAGGCCTGCAGAGCAACCTGAATATCGTGAACCGCAGTGACCATGACGATGGGCATGTCAGGGTAGCGTTCCTTGGCACGTTCCAGAAGCGCAATTCCATCCATTTCGGCCATCATCAGGTCCGAGAGGACGAGATCGAATTCTTCGCCCGACTCCAGAATCTTGAGGGCTTCAAGGCCACTGGCCGCCTGGCGAGTCTGAAAATGCGCGCCGCCGAGCATGGAGGAAACAATCTCGCGGATTGTTTCCTCGTCGTCTACCACGAGGATGCGGTCGTTAGGCATGGTCTGAGTACAGCATTCCCATTTTAGGCCGCGACTTCACATTCCGAAAGTAACCATCTGGAGACGGAAATCCGGCACCGACGGAGGGTGCGCGTGATATTAAAAAAGCTTAGGCATTCGTGCGTTTACCCATGGATACAGCCTCACTATTTGGGAATCCGGTTGGCGTGTTGGCCGTCCCCTGGTTGACGGCGCGCGAGACGGCTGCCCTGATCGTGGTGGCGGTCAGTCTGCTCTTCTTCCGGGTCTTTCGAGAACGATATCTGCTGGCGTGGGGAGCGGGCTGGATCGCCTATGGTGCATTTCTCTGGGTAACGGGCGTGGGCGCATTCCATGCGGCTTCGCCGAAGGTGATGGCGGCATTCGCGCAGGCCGACTTTGTGGTGGCGATCGGGTTGTTTGCGGCGGCAGCGCTGCTGTCGGCACAGGCACGGCGAACGCTGACAGCGTTGGTGGCAGTCTCGTGGGTAATCATGGTCTGCGCCGCCATGTGGCCGCTGTATTTTCCGGATTCGAAAGCTTTGGGACTGGGCCTGGACGTGGCATGCCGGGCGATTGCGGCTGGGGCAACCATCCAACTGCTGCGCTACCGGTTCGGGCGTATCGGGCTGGGGCCTTTCCTATTCGGCGCCGGGCTGCTCACGCTCAATCTGCACTGGCCTTCGTTTGCCAGTCGCATTCCGAGTGAAGGTTACCTGTTGGCGGAGGTGCTGTTCGGTTCGAGCCTCCTGGTGATGGTACTCGACGACTCACGCCTTCGCATGCGTCGGCTGGCCGTGCTGAACGAGTTGTCAGGAACGATTGCGGTCAGCCAGAACCATTCCCCGATGATGCAGATTGCGCTGGAGAAACTTACGGCCGTAGTCGGGGCCAAGGGCGCGTGGTTCCGTCTGATGGAAGGCGACCGTCTGGTGCCCACGCAGCACACCGGCATGTCGCCGGAATTTCTGCGAGCGATCGGGCCAGCGGAGACGGATGAAGTGCAGACCAGTGTGCTCCAGCAAAACCCGGCCGCGGTGGTGAAACTCTCGCAGATCTCAGAGCCGGAGCGGACACAACTGGCGAAGCACGGCATTGATCATGTGGTGTTATTGCCGGTGCGGGGCAAGAAGTCGGTGATGGGGATGCTCTCCTTCGGCTGCTCCGGTAATCGGCGCCATACCCGCGAAGAACTGGAGTTTCTGAAAACGGCGGCTCAGGCGCTGGGTATTGCGGTAGAGAATCTTCGCTTGCTGGAACAGGTGTTGCGTTCGCAGCGACAGTGGATGAACACCTTCGACTCGATCCAGGATCTGATTCTTGCGCACGACGCGGACTTCCGCATTCTCAAGACCAATCAAGCCCTGCTGCAACGGTTGGAAAAAGCTCCCGCCGATATCCTGGGCAATCTGTGCGAAGAGGTGCTGCCGCAAAAGCGGCCCTGGACCGGATGCCCATATTGCGAACGCGGCTCGGGTCTCACCGAAGGGGTGGATTCGTGCTTTGGCGGCCAGTCGGTGGTTTCTACCTCGTCGTATGCGGAGCAGGGAAGCAGGCAGAAGGGCGTCATCCATGTGGTGCACGATACGACTGCGCGTCAACTGGCGGAAGAAAAGTACCGCATGCTGTTTGAGCAGGCGCAGGAGGGCGTGTTCGTAGCGACGCCGGATGGAGACTTGCTCGACTGCAACGACGCCTTTGTTACCATGCTCGGCTACAGCAGCCGGGACGAGTTGATGGCGCTCGACATGGTTAGCGTGCTGCACTCGGTTGCCGAAGAGCGCGAGGCTTTTCGTCGGGAGATCGAGGCGCACAACTACGTCCGCAACCTGGAGATTACAGTCCGCCGCAAAGATGGCACGCTGCTGACGGTGGCGCAGAGCTGTTTTGCCACGCGCGATTCCGACGGACATCTTGAACGCTATCAGGGATTCGTTCTCGACATCACGGAGAAGAAACGCTCGGAAGACGAGATGCGGCGCCGCAATCGCGAACTGAACGCGCTCAACGCCATGGCCGTCATCGCGACCCAGTCGTTCGATCTGGATGAAATTCTGAACCTCACACTGCGCCAGGTGATCTCGCTCTTTGGAGCGGAGACCGGCTCGGTCTATCTGGCAGTCGAACCGGAAGGTACCTTCCGGCGGCGCGCCGGCTGGGGCCCGCGCAGCGAGGCCCGCGTGCGTATGGCGGACGTTGTTTTTCCCGAAGGCTTGGGCGATCTGGTGATGCGCTCGAGAGCGGAAGTAGTGACCCAGGATTTTGTGCCGCACCTCCCGCCCGCGGTAGTGGAGTTCGCCTGTGCCGACCGTTTGCCCTACTGGATCTGGGTTGTGCTGTGGAGTAAGGACAAGCCCATCGGCATCATGGGTATTGCCAGCAAAGAAAACCGGCACTATTCGAGCAATGATGAAAATCTGCTGGTTGCCATCAGCCGGCAACTGGCAACTACGATCGAAAAAGTTCAGCTTTACGAAGAAACCTGCCGGGCCTACGAAGACTTGCGGCGCACGCAGGAGCAGTTGCTGCAGAGCGAGAAGATGTCGGCCGTCGGCCAATTGATTTCTGGCGTGGCCCACGAGTTGAATAATCCACTGACCGCCATTCTCGGCTATGCGCAGTTGCTGGAGGGCGCAGGACTTGATCCTCGGTCCGCCGACTATGTCCGCAAACTATTCAAGCAGGCCCAGCGGACACACCGCGTGGTCCAGAATCTGCTTTCTTTTGCCCGCCAGCGCAAACCGCAAAAGCAAGAAGTAGATTTGCGCAAGGTGTTGGAAGAGTCGCTCACGCTGCGCGAATACGATTTAAGGGTCAACAGTGTTTCGCTGGAACGCGAGATTCCCGAGAACCTGCCCTCGGTAGTGGCCGATCCGCATCAACTGGAGCAGGTCTTCCTGAATATCATCAACAACGCCCTCGATGCCATGGTGGAAAGCAGCGGCAGCGGTCTGTTGAAAGTGCGCGTATTCACGAGGGATGCTCATGTGTGCGTCGAGTTCGATGACAGCGGCCCGGGAATCAAAGATCCCAGCCGGATTTTCGATCCCTTCTACACCACCAAGTCGGTGGGCAAGGGAACCGGTCTTGGGCTCAGCATCTGCTACGGGATCGTCAAGGAACATGGCGGCGAAATCGTAGCCCGCAACCGGGATGAGGGTGGAGCGACGATTGAAGTCCGCCTGCTGGCGAGCGAGAAACCGGCGGTGCAGGAAATCGCAGCGCCCGCCAGGCGCGAGTCGGTGCTCGCAGGCCGCGTGCTCCTGGTTGAAGACGAAGAAGCGGTCCTGGAATTCGAGCGAGACGTGCTGGTTGGCGCGGGCGCCCAGGTTACGACCTCCATGAGCGTGGAAGACACGCAGGAGCGGCTTGGTAGTGGTACCTTCGACGTAATCGTCATGAATGGCCGCATGCCAGGCGGCCGCAGCGCCCAGGAAATGTACGAGTGGATCGCCAAGAACTGTCCCGGTCTGGAGAAGGGACTGCTGTTGACGTTCTCCACCGTGACCGACCAGCAAACTCGAAACTTCCTGCATGAACAGGGTGTACCCTCGCTGGCCAAGCCGTTTGAAGTGGCGGACCTGATCTCGCACGTGCGTGCGCTGAGTCAAAGGGAAGATAGCCACGCGATAAAGAGAGACAGGACCGAAGCCAGATCCTCCGCGGCCATCGCAGGAGCATAGCCGCGGCTGCATCCCCTCTAAAAACCTGGGGTTCTAACAGCTGCGGGAAAAGTCGGTGTTGCACTTGATTTTGGGTGTTGCATTTGATTTCGGGTTCGGTGTTGCACTTGATTTTGGGTGGTGTTGCACTTGATTTTGGGTGGCGCAGCGGTTCACCTGTTCTGTTCCATGACATTCTTTACAGTTGTTATCACCACATCCTTTACACTGCCGCACGAGCGGAGCGAGTGCGGCAGTGTAAAGCGTCCGCTGGGGAGCGGGCGAGAATGGCGTGGCGAACGATGGCGGTACGCGATCAACGGGTGGAGTTTGTCGTACGGGCCCAACAGGGACAACAGAATCTGAGTCGGTTGTGTGCCGAGTTCGGCATCTCCCGGCCTACCGGCTATGTTTGGCTGAAACGCTATCGCCAACAGGGAGTGGTCGGGATCGAGGAGCACAGCCGCCGGCCCCGGCATTCGCCGCACCAAACCGCGGCAGCGGTCGAGCAGCGTATCACCGAGTTGCGGCGCCAGCGTCCCGACTGGGGAGCGCGCAAATTGCAGCACCTGCTCCGCGGCGAAGGCATTCCCTTACCCGTAATCACCGTGCATCGCGTGTTGTTGCGCCACGGACTGGTGCGTCCCGACGACCGGCGCTTGCCCGCCTGGCGGCGCTTTGAACGCGACTCTCCCAACCAGCTCTGGCAGATGGACTTCAAGAGTCCGAAGGGATGCCAGCAGCCGGTCGGGCCGCTGTCGGTGATCGACGATCACAGCCGCTTTGTCGTCGCCCTGACCAAAATCGGAACCACCCGTACCGAAGCCGTGCAGGAACATCTGGAGCAGGCCTTCCTCACCCATGGCGTACCCGAGGCCATGCTCATGGATCACGGCACGCCCTGGTGGAATGCGCAGGCGCCCAGCGGCTGGACGAAGTTACAGGTGTGGCTGATGAAACAGGGCATTGCTTGCCTGTTTAGCGGCATTCGCCATCCTCAGACTCAAGGCAAAGTGGAGCGCTTTCACCTCGCGCTGGAGATGGCCCGGCGCCGGCGTCTGCGCGAGGCCGAGATGGAGCAGGAGTGGCTCGATCAGTTTCGTTATGAGTACAACTATCTCCGACCTCATGAGGCCTTGGGCATGCAAACGCCCGCCACGCGCTGGTTTCCGAGTCCGCACCGTTACAACCCTCAGCCGCCGCCCTGGCCGTATCCGGAAGGCGCGGAAATCAAAGCACTGGGATCGCAGGGCCAACTCAGACATAACGGACAGCGCTGGGAGATCAGTAAGGCGCTGGCACGGGAACGGGTGCAACTGGTCCACATCTCGGATCGTATCTTGGTTTACTACTGCAACTCTCTGCTCAAGGAGATTGATATCCCGGCCCAGCGCCTCTCCACCGT
>Ga0302324_100015745_pt1 | contig 15141 bp, 12 predicted proteins | sample Palsa_T0_1_FD_201949 | JGI IMG/M metagenome (GOLD analysis project Ga0302324, IMG submission 201949) | Peat permafrost microbial communities from Stordalen Mire near Abisko, Sweden - Palsa_T0_1 | ecosystem: Environmental > Terrestrial > Soil > Palsa > Peat permafrost | place: Sweden: Abisko...
GGAAAAAAAGATTGAAGAGGCACTGGTCGCAAAAGGAATGCTGCTGCACCCGCACGTTTCGGTGTTCGTGATGGGGCAGGTTGGGCAGGACGTAAGCGTGCTGGGCGAAGTGGCTCGGCCGGGGGTGTATCCCTACACGCTTCACCATCGGCTTCTGGATTTGATCTCAGCGGCGTCGGGGCTCTCGCAGTCGGCGGGAAGGCTGGTGAATGTCTTTCATCGCGACGATCCGCAAACACCGCACCCGGTGGTGCTTGACCCGGGTGGGACCGACACAGGTTCAGACCACAACCCAGAGCTGATGCCGGGAGATACAGTGCAGGTGAGCCGGGCGGGGCTGGTCTACGTGATTGGCGACGTGGTGCGGCCGGGAGGATTTCCGGTGGATCCGGCGCAGGGTTTGACGGTGGTGCAGGCGTTGTCGCTGGCGTGGGGGCCGAGCCAGAATGCGGCAACGGGCAAGGCGCTGCTGATTCGTGAACAAAAGGGCGGACGAACGCTGACGACTCTCAACCTGGGAAAGATGATTCACGGGCAGGAGCCCGACCAGCCGGTGCGCGACCGAGACATTCTGTTTGTCCCGGATTCGACAGCCAAAAACCTGTGGAACAAGACCCTGGAATCGGCGATCCAGTCGGTGGTGGGGGTTTCGATCTACGCCGCCATGGTCTATTCGCAGAGGTTTTAACGGATGAGACGCGTTGCGTGGGGACTGTTGCTGGCGTTTGCCTTCACGATTCCATGGGAGTATTCGCTGAACCTAGGCGAGCCGCTGGGGCACGTGGCGCGGATCGCGGGAATTCTGGCTCTTCTGGCGGCCATTCCAGCGGTGCTGCAGCAGGGGCGAGTGCGTACGCCAGGGCCGATTCAGTGGCTGGTACTGGCTTTCTACCTTTGGCTGTGCACGAGCTATTTCTGGTCAATCGCACCGGATGCAACGTTCGAGAAGATGCGAGGCTTCTTTCAGGAACTGATGATTGTTTGGCTGGTTTGGGAGTTTGCCGAGAGCCCTGAGGATGTGCGCAGTCTGATGCGGGCTTATGTGGCGGGAGCGTGGGTGCTGGCGCTGCTGACGCTGGGAAGTCTTCTCTCGGGCGGGACGGAGGCGGACCAGATCCGGTTTGTCGCCGAGGGACAGGACGCGAACGACATGGCGCGCTACCTGGACATGGGACTGCCGATGGCTGCGCTGCTTGTAACCTGCGAACGAAGGAGTGTTGCGCGTCTTCTTGCCCTGGGATATCTGCCGCTCGGGCTAATTGCGGTGCTGGTGACAGCCTCGCGCGAGGGATTTGTCGCGGCACTCATCGCGCTAGCGGGTTGCGGCTTCCTGCTCTATCGGCGCTATAAACGAGCGGTAGTGGGTGCTATCGCTTTGCTGCCGGCGATCGCATTGGGTATGTGGTTCGTTGTTCCACATGGAACCTTCGAACGGCTGGCAACGATCCCTGAAGAGTTGAACCGTGGGGACCTGAATCAACGTTGGAATATCTGGGACGCGGGCTGGCAAGCCTTTGTCCATGCGCCTATTGCGGGCACCGGAGCGGGCTCGTTTGTGAGTGCAGCGGGACTGAATCCAGTGGATACAGCGCATAACACGGCGCTCTCGATCCTTGCCGATGGAGGCCTGGTGGCGCTGTTTGTCGCTTTCGCGATCCTGGTGCTCACGGTGCGTACGGTGTTGCTGTCGCGCGGACCGCTTCAGTTAGCACTTGCTACTGCTTTGATGGGATGGATGGCGACGTCGCTGGTGGCAACTGTGGAAGAGAATCGCTCGACGTGGCTGCTGATCGGAGTGATTGCCGTAGCGGGACGAATGGCATTGGAGGATCAGCCGGCCGTTGAGCGGTGCTTTGGAAATTGGATAGAGCCGACAAGGACGCACGAACTGAAGCCAGCAGACAGCCCCGCAGCTTTTGAAGGCGCGAATGATACAGGGGTCGCCTGATGTCGGTGATGGCCCAGGTGGAAAACCTGTTTGAGGGAAGCAGCGTCAATCGCCGCATCTTTCGTGCGGCGGCGGCGGTGACGACTGCGGGGATCGTGGTGAAGGTTGTGGCCACCTTCAAGGAGGTGGTGCTCGCGGGGGTTTACGGTCGGTCGGATGTGATGGAGGCATTCCTGGCGGCTGCACTTATTCCCAGCCTATTGATCAATCTGGTTTCAGAATCGATGAATCAGTCCCTCGTGCCGACGCTGGTGCGGGTCCGGGCGCAGCAGGGTCACGAACGTGCGCAGCAACTCTTGTCGAATTCGATGTTATGGATGTGCATGCTGTTGGGCGGGGTTTCAGTCCTTGCAGGCCTCGGAGCCAAGGGGATGTTCCCACTTATCGCATCGCATTTTCCGCCAGAGAAGCTGGCGCTGGCAATCCGGCTTTTTTACGCGATGCTTCCCGTGGTGCTGCTAACGGGCGTGGCGAGCAACTGCACCGCGGTGCTGAATACTTTCGATCGTTTTGCTTTGCCGGCGCTGGCTCCCATGGCGATTTCTCTTGCCATCATCGTGGGGACCCTGGCATTTGGCGGGCGGCTAGGAATCTGGGCGCTGGTGTATTCCACACTGGCCGGTTCGCTGGCGCATGCAGGAATTGTGGCATGGATGATGAATTCGCACGGTTACAAGTTTGAGTTGCGCTGGCACGGAATGACCGAGGGAACACGCGAGGTGGCTGGCCAATACGGGCCGGTGCTTCTGGGTGGGATTCTGGCGTCGGGCGGATTGCTGGTGGATCAGTCGATGGCGGCATCGCTGGCCTCGGGAAGCGTGGCGGCGCTGGTCTATGCGAACCGGTTTGTGAGCGTGGTGCTGACGTTGTTAGCTGGCGCTGTGGGGACGGCGGTGGCGCCCTACTTCTCGCACATGGTGGCGCGAAGCGATTGGAAAGGCTGCCGGCACACGCTGAGGACCTGGGTGGGTTTGACGGCGGCAATTTCTGTGCCGATCGCGGTCGCACTGATGGTGGGTTCGCACCTGCTGATTCGGATTGCATTCGAGCGGGGCGCGTTTGGCGGGCAGGACACAGCGGTGGTTGCGCCGGTGCTGGCCATGTACGCGATCCAGATCCCGTTTTTTGTCTGCAGCCGAGTTTTTTACCGGTTCCTTGTAGCGATGCGGAGGACTGATCTTATTCTGTATTGCGGTATGCTGAATTTAGCGTTGGATGTAGTTCTAAACCTTGTATTGATGCGCTCTCTTGGCGTTGCGGGAATTGCGTTGGCGACCTCTCTCTGGACGGTGAGCACATTTTTCTTTCTGTGGTATTGGACGCGGCGGCTTTTGCCGGCTGCGGACGCGCAGGGAGCTTAGTTCAGAGGAGGCAGCGCACGATGGTACCCGGGCCAGCCCAATATTTATTGCGATTTGACGACCTGTGCCCGACCATGCGGCAGGGCCAGTGGGGCAAACTCTTGCCCGTGATTGAAGAGTTGGGGATCCGGCCGATTCTTGCGATTGTGCCGGATAATCAGGATCGCTATTTGCTTCAGAAGCCCGCCGACCCCGAGTTCTGGACGGGGATGCGTGCCCTGGAAGCTGCGGGAGCGACGACTGCGCTGCATGGATTTCGACATTTGTGCAGGAGTGTGGGCAAGAGCCTGGTGCCGCTGCATGAGCGCTCGGAGTTTGCAGGAGTGGACGAACACACGCAGAGGCAATGGATTCGGACCGGTCTCACGATGCTGCGCGAACAGGGGTTGAATCCGAGGGTGTGGGTTGCTCCGCGCCATGGGTTTGACCGGGCAACACTTCGGGCGCTGAGGGCGGAAGGCATCAAGGTTCTCTCAGACGGACTGACGCGGGTTCCGTTTAGACGAGGCGGCCTGACTTGGATTCCGCAACAGCTGTGGGGTCCTGTGGAAAAACGAAAAGGACTATGGACGATCTGCACGCATTGCAACTCGGCGCGCAGCGCGGAAGTGGACGCGCTGATGGCCTTCCTGCGCCGGAACGCACATAGTTTTACCTCGGTCGAGCGGGTGCTCGCAGAGTATGAGCCGCGTGAATTGGAAACGGCGGAGCGAGTGTACGAGAAATTGAGTCTGCTGCGGATTCAGGCCTCGCGTCTCAAGAAGCGATTGTTGAGGGGCCATAGACGGAGCCGTGTGGGCTAGAGCTGGCTCGAGGTTTCCAAAGGAGCGCGGCTTGGTCGTGTGGGGAGGTTAGTTGCTGGAACGCCGGCGAGAAAGCGATCGATGAGATTTTCCCATGCGGCAATAGCTGCGTTGAGTCGAAAAGGTTCGACGAAAGCATGAGAAAAGCGCTGGCCGGACCCCAGGGCGGCGAGGGCGGTGACCAAGGCCTCCCCGAGGGCTTCTGCAGTCGGCGCGGACGCGAGCCAGACTCCTGGTTGCTGACTGAGGAGCTCAACGAGACCTTCCGATGCCGGAGTTGAGACGATAGGCAGACCTGCGGCCGCAGCCTCGAGCAGCGCGTTGGGAAGGCCCTCATGGAGCGAAGACAGCACAAAGAGCGCCGCGTGGCGAAAGTAGGCTGCCGGGGCGACGACATGGCCGAGAAAGCGGACTGCTGAGTCGAGCGAAAGTTTTTGGCAGAGAGCCCTCAAGGAGGACTCCTCGGCGCCTGAGCCTGCGATGAGCAGATCGGCTGATGGAAACTTATCGCAGACGAGGGAGAGGGACTCGAGGAGGAGATCGAAGCCCTTTTCATGGGAGAGTCTTCCGATGGCGAGCAGGTGAGGACCGGAATCGGGCCAGTCATCGGGAGGAGACGGATTGGCCGCATGAATGGCGTCGAGATCGATGGGGTTGGGAAGCACACTCAGACGGCTCTCGGGAACGGCAAAGGAATCGCGGAGATCGCGAGCCATGGCGGCAGATTGGCAGAGGACGCAGTCGGCGCGGCTGTAGAGCAGGCGGTAAAGGAGCCGGTAATAGCTGGGTAGGTCCGCCAACGCGGACGATGCGGTGCCGTTCTGGCGGATCAGGACGCGGATGGGGAAGCGTAGCAAGGGGCGGAGGAGCAGTACCAGAAAGTTGAGATGAAACATGCTGGAGAGAATTAGCTGAGGACGGAGTTCACGGAGGAGACGTAGCAAGGGAAGAGCAGCTGAGCGCACGCGAGGCGCGCCAAGCGGGTGCACGGTAACCCAAGCCGGGAGGGGTGAAGATGCAAGTTCCTGGGCGCCGGGGGCTTGGGTGATGAGTGCGAGGTGTAGTTCGTATTTCTGCGGAGATAGGCCGCGGGCGAGCAGGGTGGTGACTTGTTCCGCACCGCCGCCGCCGAGATGTGGGATGAGCAGGAGCAACCGAGGCCGCAAATTGGTTTGTTGAGAGCCGTTCATTGAATGAATTGTGACGCGCGTTCAGGCACGGATAGGCCGAGTATAAGAGCATTAGGCGAGTTTTCTAAGGGTACCCAACACCTTCGTGCCGTTGCGCATGAACGGAGGCACTGTGCAAAAGTAGTACACGTAATTAACAGTTCTTATTAATCGCTTCTTATCCACAGGGCTGGTGTTCAGCCGGTTCTTGAGTTGCCGTACTGCACTCATGTTTGGATGGCTCGTCGCTACGCAAGCGGTGAAATGTCTTTACCCCGGAGATCGACGCTGGAATCAGGGCAGAGATTTGCTTCCTTGCCGGATTCCCGCAGGGGGTGAAGACCGTCCTATGCAGCCCGCAGCAGCAAGCCATCAAGCGATTGTGAAGTTTCCCGTAACGTCCCGCCGTCCCCCGCATGTTCTCGTCGGAATCACCAGCTCACAGACTTGCCTGAACCTGACAGGGCGCTTATCGGCTCTGAAGGAGGCAGGCTTCCGAGTGACGTTGACCTCGAGCCCAGGCGAGCTGCTCGATAGGACAGCACGCCAGCAAGGCGCTGAGGCTGTGTCGGTTCCAATGCAGCGAACCATTGCCCCATGGGGCGACCTGGTGTCTCTGGTGCGGCTATGGTGGCTGCTGACAGTTCGACAGCCAGATCTGACGGAGTTCAGCACTCCCAAGGCAGGGTTGCTCGGGAGCGTAGCGTCGCTGTTGGCAGGGGTGCCGCGGCGGGTTTACATGCTGCGCGGGCTCAAGCTCGAATCGACTACGGGGCTGAAGAGGAGAATTCTCCTGTTGATGGAGAAGGTTGCCGCGCGATGTTCTCAGGTGGTTTTGTGCAACAGCGAAAGTATGCGGAACGAAGCATTAGCGCTAGGGATTGCACCGCCAAACAAGCTGAAGGTTCTGGGGGACGGAAGCAGCAACGGTGTGGACCCGACCCGATTCTCACCCGGCCCTTCGGATGTCCGTAGCCGGCTGGGGATTCCCACGGGTTCGTCTGTTGTAGGGTTTGTTGGGAGGCTGACCAAAGACAAGGGTGTGCCCGAGCTTATCGAAGCGTTTGCCGCAATCCTTAAGCGGGTTCCTGAAGCGCATCTGCTGCTGGTGGGATGGTTCGACGCGGCGGAAGACGCGCTGGATGAAGCCGTGCGCAAGCGGATCGAGAATCATCCGCGCATTCACTGTACGGGGTACGCGGCGGATACTGCGCCGTACTATCGGGCGATGGACGTAATGGTGCTGCCAACATGGCGCGAGGGGTTTCCCAATGCTGTGCTGGAGGCAGCTGCAACAGAGATTCCAGTCGTAACGACTTTGTGCACAGGATCTCGGGATTCGGTGGTGCCGGAGGTGACGGGGCTGTTGATTCCTCCGGGATATCCCGAGGCAATCAGCGAGGCGGTGCTGAAGCTTCTGCTAAATCCGGAGCAGCGGCTACAGATGGGCGCAGCGGCACGGAAATGGATGCTGGAGCACTACACGAACGAACGCGTGCTGGGATTGCTTACGAGTTTCTACATGGGTCTGCTGGAGGAGATGCCGCGGCAGGGTGGCAGCTACGCGGTCAAGGTCGCAACGGCGGCTCGGTAAGGTCGCCCGGGGTGGGCGCGGGGTTGAGCCCCGGGCCGGGCGGGGACTGAAGTGTGTGGGCGGCAGATTCGGCCGCACGCAGGACTTCATTGGGAACGATACCGAGGCAAAGTGTGGCGGCGACAGAAAGTAGGAGTGCCGCTCCGACGGCGACACCGATTTCGGCAGAGGGGTGGGAAGGTTCTGGCGAAGCTACAGGCCTCTGCGCGGCGGTGAGGGCGAGCCGGAGGTAATAAGCGGCGGCCAGGCCCGAGTTGAGAAGGCCAATAATGGCCAGCACGACGGCGCCTCCGCCGACGGCAGCGGAGAAGGAGTAGAACTTGCCGAAGAAGCCGCCGGTGAAGGGAATGCCAACCAGCGAGATGAGGAAGAAGATGAGCAAGCAGCCCAGCAGCGGCGCTCGGTAAATGAGGCCGCGGTAGTCCTCGACCATGCTGCGGGCTTCGTCATAGCCCCCGACCAGCGTGATGACAGCGAAGATTCCCACATTCATCGCTGCATAGGCCGCTGTGTAGAAGGCAGCCGCGGCAATGCCGCTGGTTCCGAGGCCGGCAAATGCTGCCAGCAGATAGCCGGCATGGGCGATGGAGGAGTAGGCGAGCATTCGCTTGACGTTCTGCTGGCGGAGCGCAGCCAGATTGCCTACGGTCATGGAGAGCACCGCAACGGCCCAGAGAAGGGGATGCCAGAGCGCGTGCAGCGTCGGGAATAGCTCGTAAACTACCCGCAACAGAAGCGCAAAGGCTGCTGCCTTGGGCGCGGTCGACATGAGCGCGACGGCGGGAGTAGGGGATCCCTCGTAGACGTCGGGGGTCCAGATGTGAAAGGGCGCAGCGGAAACTTTGAAGAGTATCCCGATGAGCATCAAGCCGAGGCCGGCAACGACGAATGTGCGGTCGGGAGCGAAGGCGATGAGGCGTGCGGCCTCGTAGACCTGAGTAGTGCCGGTAGCGCCGAAGATGAGTGCAATGCCATAAAGCAGGAAGCCGGTAGCAAAGGAGCCGAGCAGGAAGTACTTGATGGCGGCTTCGGGGCTTCGCGCTGTGCTCTTGCGGTAGCCGGCGAGAATGTATGTCGATATGGAAGAGATTTCAAGCGCAATGAAGACAACGAGCAGTTCGACGGCTGAGGTAAGCAGGCACATGCCGACCGCACCGAAGACGATGAGGGCGTAGAACTCGCCCTGGTGGTGGCTGTCAGTGGGCAGGGTGTCGAGCGTGAGGAGCAGTGCGACAAGGACGATGCCGCAAATGAGCACGTGGAAGAAAACTGTGAAGGCGCTGGTCTCAACGGTGCCGTAGAAGCCCGTGCCCTGGGGCAAAGAGAGCTGCCAGAGGCTGGCCCAGAGCGCGAAGGTTGTTCCGAGGGCAGCGACCCAGCCGAGGGGGCGGCGGACCATGGCCGAGGGCAGCGTGGCGTCGATCAGCATGACGAGGACGCCGGTGCAAGTGAGGATCAACTCGGGGACGATGCGGTCGATGTCGAGAACGGGGTTCACCGCTGCACCTCCCTGTTGAGCTCAAGATTCACCATGTCCTGTTGGGCGAAAGCCGCGGGTCGGGCATGAGGCGGATGCACGCCGAATTGGATTGTGGGCAACCAGACGTTGGGCGCAAGGCCCAGCACAAGCATCAGGACAGCAAGCGGGCAGAGGATCAGGAGTTGGCCGAGGCCAACGTCGAGCGCCCGACGCGAGGATGCCAGGTCAGAGAGAGAGCCATAAAAGAGGCGCTGCACGAGCCAGAGCATATACGCGGCTCCCAGGATTACACCTAACGTTGCGAGGCTCGCCCAGGAACGGCTGACGCCGCCGAAGGTGCTGGAAAGTACAAGGAACTCGCCGATGAAGCCGCTCAACATGGGCAGGCCGATCATGGCCAGGGTCGCGATCACGAAGAGAGTGGCTGTTCGAGGAAGTTTGGCTGCCAGACCGCCATAGGCGTTGATCTGGCTGGTGGCGTAACTGTCATAGAGCCAGCCGAGCAGCAGGAAAAGTGCCGCGTCAGCGATGCCGTGGCTGAGGATCTGATAGACGGCGCCAGTGGAACCGATCAGTGTGAAACCGTAGAGGCCGAGAACGATGAGGCTGAGGTGGCTGAGCGCGGCAAAAGCCAGCAGCCGCCAGAAATCTCGCTGCGCGAGGGCCAAACATGCGCCATAGAGAATGCCGATGACAGCGAGAGCGACAAGGTAAGGAGCCGCGGCGCGGGCCTGGACCGGAAAAAGGCCGATGTGGAAGCGGAGCAGGGAATAAAGGCCAAGCTTGCCGGCGATGACCATTGCCAGAGCAACGGGCGCTTCGCTGAATGAATCGGCGAGCCAGCCATGCAGCGGAAAGACCGGAACTTTGACTGCGAATGCAAAGAGGAATGCGAGGGCGCACCAGCAGAGCGCGCCGGCGGGCAGTGCGCCGCTCGCAACCCAGTACTGGAGATAAGCGAGGTCAAAGCTGCCGGTTTTCGCGTAGAGCCAGAGAATAGCAACCAGCAAAGGCGCTGACGGGATGAAGGTGAAGAGGAAGAATTTTGTTGCGGCCTTTGGCCCATCCTTGCGGCCGTACATCGCGATTAGGATGGCCATCGGGACCAGCGAAAGCTCCCAGAAGCCGTAGTAGAGCATCAGGTCTAGTGAGATGAAAACGCCGAACATGGCGGTCTGCTGGATGAGGAAGAGCGCGAAGAAGACCTTGCGCCGCTCTTTGATTGCGTTCCAACTTGCGACCACGCCAACGGGCGCGAGCAGGCCGACGAGAACCACCAGCCAGATGCTGAGGCCGTCGATGCCGACGTGGTAGAAGATAGCGGGGCGTTCGATCCAAGGGCGATTGACTGCAAACTGGAAGCCCGACTGGCCGGCAACGAAGTGAGCGGGGAGGTGGAGCGTAAGGCCAAAGGTGACGAGCGAGGTGAGAAGTGCGATCCAGTTGGGGAGTTTGGCGCGATCCGGCACGAGCGCAACCAGCACGGCTCCGGCAAGGGGAACCAGAAGTAGTAGCGTAAGGATGGATTGATCGATGGAGTTCATCTTCTACCAACCCTTCCATGCGATTGAAATTCCGTAGTTGCCAAAAATGGCTGGTGCGAAGAGGAAGAGCAGCAGGGCCGCGGCCCCCGCAGCAAGCCAGGCCGCGTAGGAGCGAAGATTGCCGGACTGCCAGCGCTGCAAGAGAGCTCCGGAGAATGTGGCAACGCCGCCGAGCAGCCAGGCGAGACCGCCGAGAATGGCTCTGTCGACCACCCAGCCAAGCACGTAGGTGGAGATAGCGAGCAGTGGCTTGACGATAAGCGCCGAGTAGATCTCATCGACGTAGTACTTGTGGACGAGAAGGTTGTAGGGGCCGGGCATGGCGGCTGCCAGCTGGGCCGGACGCGCGGGCTTGCGGCGGTAATACTTGTCGGCGATCAGCCAGCCTTCAATGGCTACCAGAACCGCAATCCCCATGAGAGTCCATTCGGTGATCGGCGAGCCCGCATCGGCGACGGGTGCGCCAGTCACAGGAGCGAGGAACGCGCTGAAGCGCGAAATGCCGATCCAGCCGCCGCAGACGGACAAGGCAGCGAGAATCACCAGAGGCCCGAGCATCGACCAGGGACTTTCGTGCGGGTGGGCGTCGGCGCTGCGCGATTCACCAGTAAACGTCAGATACCAGAGCCGAAACATGTAGAAGGCCGTCAGCGCAGCGGTGACCAGGCCAACGAAATAAAGAGCTTTGCCGAGCGTGCCCTGCTGGAATGCGGCGAAGAGAATTGCGTCTTTCGAGAAGAACCCGGCCCAGGGCGGTATGCCCGCGATGGCAACCACGCCCATGGTCATGGTCCAGAAAGTGACGGGAAGTTTTTTGCGCAGGCCGCCCATCTTGCGCAGGTCCTGTTCGCCGCCCAGGCCGTGGATGACCGAGCCGGCAGCGAGGAAGAGCAGCGCCTTGAAGAAGGCGTGGGTCATCAGGTGGAAGATAGCGGCGGAGTAGGCCGCGACGCCGCATCCGAGAAACATGTAGCCAAGCTGCGAGATGGTGGAGTAGGCAAGAACACGCTTGATGTCGGTTTGGACGAGGGCGATGGTGGCTGCAAAGAGCGCGGTGACAGCGCCAACGATTGCGACGACAGCGAGCGCAATGGGAGCGCGATCAAAGAGGAAGTGCAGGCGGGCAACGAGATAGACGCCGGCAGTCACCATGGTGGCCGCGTGGATGAGCGCCGAGACCGGCGTGGGGCCTTCCATGGCGTCGGGCAGCCAGACGTAGAGCGGAAGCTGCGCGCTCTTGCCGGCCGCGCCGAGCATGAGGCAAAGGGCGATGCAGGTGAGCACGGCGCCCGTCCAGGCCGGGTTGGCGGTCAGTTTGGCGGCAATCTCGCTGAAGGTGAGCGTGCCGAAGTTCGCCAGCAGCATGAACATGGCGATGAGGAAGCCGAAATCGCCGATGCGGTTGACGATGAAGGCCTTCTTGCCGGCGTTGGCAGCAGAATCTTTGGTGAACCAGAAGCCGATAAGCAGATAAGATGCGAGGCCGACGCCCTCCCAACCTACGAACATGACCAGCGCATTGCCGGCCAGCACCAGCACGGTCATGAAGAAGAGGAAGAGGTTGAGGTAGCTGAAGTAGCGCGCGTACCCCTTGTCATCGGCCATGTAGCCGACCGAGTAGACGTGGATGAGGAAGCCTACGCCGGTGACGACGAGCAGCATGACGAGTGAAAGCTGGTCGAGGACAAAGGTGAAATCGACGTGAAGCGTGCCAACGCTGAGCCAGGAGCCGAAGGTTTCAGAGTAGGGAAGAACCTGCCACGGGTAACTCGCGTAGATCCTGCATGTGTCGCAAGGCCAAATTGAATGCCAATTAAACAGCGTGTAGCGAAGTACGACAGCAAACGCGCCCAGCGGCGCAAGCAACGCAGTCGCCGTAACCAGTGCCTTTGGCAGACGCCTGCCGAAGAGTCCGTTGATGAGGAATCCCGCGAAGGGCAGAAGCGGGATAAGCCAGAGATGGAGAGGCGCGTTCATAGTTTCATCAAATCGATTCGGTCGACGGCCAGGGTTGCGCGAGCACGGAAGATAGCAATGATGATGGCGAGGCCGACTGCAGCCTCAGCCGCGGCGACCATCATGACGAAGAAGACGAAGATTTGTCCCTTGACTGCATGCCACTGATGGGCGAAGGCGACAAAGGACAAATTGACGCCATTGAGCATGAGCTCGATGGACATGAAAACGGTGATGAGGTTGCGCTTGATAAGAAAGCCGAGTACGCCGAGCACGAACAGCGCGGCGCTGAGGATGAGGTACCAGGAGATGGGAACCTGATCGGTCATTTTGGCGCCCTTTCCTGGGTTCCATGGGGATCGCCGTGTCCGTGGCTGGCGAGTGCGACAGCGCCGAGGATGGCGATGAGGATGAGGACCGAGGTGACCTCGAAGGGCAGCAGCAATTCGTGGAAGAGAACACGGCTGAGGTCTTCGGTTGAAGTGATCGGGTCCTGTGCTCCCACTATGCCGAGGCCGGGAGTTTTAAGGATGACTGTTGCAAAAGTGGCGAACAGGGCAACGACTGCAGGGAAGCCAACGGCCCGCGCGGTGCGGCTGCCCATGGTGCGCTCTTCGCGGCCGGCATTCAGCAGCATGACCACAAACGTAAAAAGGACCATGATGGCGCCGGCGTAGACGATCACTTGAGCAACGGCGAGAAACTCAGCTCCAAGCAACAGATAGAGCACCGCCAGAGAGATCATCACCACAATGAGCGAGAGAGCGCTCGTGATGGGATGGCTCTGGAGCAGGAGGTTAATGGCCCCAGCCAGACAAAATCCGGCAAACAAGAGAAACAGGATCAGGTGCATCGTTCCCTGAATATCTGGCTAGAGCCGGAAAGAGCCCGGCGGGTTAGGGGGAAGAACGGTAGTGCAGTTGCGTCTTACGCTGGAAATCCCTTCCGATTGTAAATCAGCGATACGCGAGCCAAAGGCTGGTGGCGACAACATTGAGAATGGCGACGGGAAGCAGCACGCGCCATCCGAAATTCATGAGTTGATCGTAGCGAAAACGTGGCAGCGTTCCGCGGACCCAGACGTAGAGGCAGAGAAAAAAGAAGACCTTGCTCACAAACCAGAAGAGCGAAAGCACGGCGTTGACGAAGTTGCTCTGGAAGGGGCCCAGGAGATCGCCCAGAGGGCTGGTCCAGCCGCCAAGGAAGAGCAGCGTTGCCACACAGCCGACGGTGATCATGTTTCCGTATTCGGCCATGAAGAACATGGCAAACTTCATGGAGCTGTACTCGGTGTGATAGCCGCCGGTGAGTTCGCTCTCCGCTTCAGGCAGATCGAATGGGGAGCGGTTTGTCTCTGCGTATGCGGCGATGAGGTAGATGAAGAACGCGACAAATTGGAGTCCGCCGAAGATGTTCCAGGTGGCGATGCCATGGGTGGCCTGTATCTCGACGATCTTGCGGAGATTGAAGGTGCCGGAGCGCAGGACGACGCCGACCAGCGAGAGGCCCAGTGCAAGCTCGTAGCTGATCATCTGGGCTGAAGACCGAAGCGATCCGAGCAGGGAGTATTTGTTGTTCGAGGACCAGCCGGCCAGGGCGATGCCGTATACACCGACAGAGGTGACGCCAAGCAGGACCAGCAAGCCGATATTGACGTTCGCGATCTCAAAGAGGTCGACGCCGCCGGGGCCGGCCTTGGGAATACCGAAAGGCACAACGGAGAGCGACATGCATGCGCAACCGAGCGAGAGGATGGGCGCGAGCAGGTAGAGCGGCTTATAGACCCCGGAAGGGATCATATCTTCCTTGAGGAAGGATTTGGCGCCATCGACCAGCGGCTGGAGCATGCCGAAGGGGCCGACACGGCTTGGCCCCCAGCGATTCTGGATGCGGCCCACCAGCTTGCGCTCGAGCAGCACGGTGTAGGCGATGCCCATGAGGAACATCACCGTGAACACGGCTACCTTGAGCAAGCTCCAAAGAAAAAACTCGAGAATCGTCACTTCGCTTCTGCCTCGTAATCGTGCAATTTCAATGCGGCTCTATTCAGTCGGCCGCGGATTCTGCCAATTCGTGTTGCTGATGGTGCTCAAGCTGCTGGAGGGCGTTGCTGTAGCGTCCCAAGGTTCCAGCGGTAAACAGGCCCGTGTGAGCGGGCGAAATAAATGCGGATTGAGCAGCGAGGGCAGAGACGGGCACGAAGCCGGGCTCGGTGGGCACGTCGTTGCCGGTCAGGAGGTTGATTCGGTCCAGCGCGTAGCCGGGGACGAGACGGGCAATCTCGTCGAGGATCGCAAGTGGATCAAACGGGCTGAGCTTTAGTTCAAGATTATTGGCTTCGAGCCAGACGGCGTGACGATCAGCTTCGCCAGACTGCGCGCCGCGCGATTGGCCAAGGTCGGCAGTGACTCCGCCCCCCGAAGAGCTGGACCCGAAAGGAACGAGGGTCTTGACGTCGACTCCCATGGCACCGGCGAGTCGGACGAGAATCTCGAAGTCGGGCTTGACGCCGGCTCGGTCTGAGGCCTTCTTAACCAGTTGCACATCGCCGAACGCGTTTGTGACGGTGCCGGTTTTCTCGTAGAGGCTGGCAGCAGGGAAGACGACGTCAGCGAGCGCCGCGGTTTCAGTGAGGAAGATGTCCTGGATGATCAGGAAAGTGTTTTTGAGGGCGGTAGGGTCGAGGCTGAGGCCTGCAAGAGGGTTCGCGCCGACGACGAGCAGTGCGCCGAGTTCGCCATTTGTGGCGGCCGTGAGGATCTCCGGAAGCGGCTTACCCGGAGTTTGCGGGAGGTTGGCGTACTCAGAGAATGCGCCGGGCTCGGAGACTGGTACGTAGCCGGGTAACAGGTCGGGGTGGAGGCCCATGTCGGCTGCGCCGCGCGAGTTGGCAAAGTCGCCGAGGTAGGCGAATCGGACGTTTGGGCGCTTGAGACCCCATGCGACCAGTTCTTCGATGTCAGTTCCGCGGAACTCCTGACCGAAGACGACAATGAGCGATTCTTCGGCGAGTACGGCGGCGCTGAATGCAGCTTGGGCGTGCTTGATGTCGTTCTCTTCGAGGAAGCCGCGGAGCTTCGCGTATTCATTTTCAGGAACCCGATAAACGGCTTTGGCCTGCCGCTCAAGCTTGATGGGTTTTGCGCTGGCGACATAGAAGCGGGCGCGATTCAGGCGGACGTTGGTGCGCAGTTGCCAGGCCAGCAGAGGATGCTCATTGGTGGGATCGCCGCCGATGAGCAGAATGGCGGGCGCAGTGGCAAGGTCGCGGAGGCTGGCCGAGCGC
>Ga0302324_100015747_pt1 | contig 15140 bp, 9 predicted proteins | sample Palsa_T0_1_FD_201949 | JGI IMG/M metagenome (GOLD analysis project Ga0302324, IMG submission 201949) | Peat permafrost microbial communities from Stordalen Mire near Abisko, Sweden - Palsa_T0_1 | ecosystem: Environmental > Terrestrial > Soil > Palsa > Peat permafrost | place: Sweden: Abisko...
AGGCGATCAGCAAGGACATGAACTCCGGCGTGATCGGGGACGCGGTGCAGTCGGTGGGGACCGTGCGCGTCCGCATTGCTGACACGCAAGAGGAGCGCGATCAGTTGGAGACGTGGGTGCGGACGACATTTCGTCCGCTGTATGACGAGGTGAAGACGCCGGCCGGGAGCGACACACCGGATCGCAAGCAGCTGCGTGCGACGTTGTTCGGCGCGCTGGGATACGCCAAGGACCCAGCGATTATTGCGGAAGCGAAGGTGATGGCCAACCAGTATCTCGACCAGTCGGGGACGGTGGACCCGACGTTGGCGCAAGCGGCGGTTGCAATTGCGGCCGAGAATGGCGATGTCGCTTTTTATGACAAGCTGCAGAAGCTGGCCGAGACGGCGCCGGATCCGTCGATTGGCAACCGCTCGCTCTACCTGCTGGCGCAGTTCAAGGACCCGGCGTTGCAGAAGCGGACGCTGGAGTATGCGATTTCCGGCAAGGTGAAGAACCAGGACTCGGCATTCCTGATCTTCATCGAGCTGCAGATTCCGGAGAGTCGCGATATGGCGTGGGAGTTTGTCCAGCAGAACTGGGACAAGGTGCAGGCGCAGCTGACGACCTCGACGGGCGGCGGATTGGTGGGGTCGATGGGCAGCTTCTGTGACGTCAAGCATCGCGATGAAGTGACGTCGTTCTTCGCTACGCACAAGGTTGCGGCGGCAGATCGCGCATTGCCGCGGGCGATCAACTCAATCAACGACTGCATTGACCTGCGCAGCACCCAGGGGCCCACCCTGAAGGAGTGGTTGGCCACGAACGCGAAGTAGGGCGATCGAATTCGCAACCGTAACTGTTACAGAACATCGGGCCGCGGGTGGACAACATCCGCGGCCGGTTTTATCTGGACTTTATCTGGACGCTATCCGGACTTTATCGGGGCAAGCCGCGTGCGTCTGCCGGCCTGTCCTGCAGTCCGATGCCGATCATCAATTTCTCCCACCAGTGCAGCTTTTGCCGAGTGCAGGGAAGCGTGAGCGGCTGCGCGCGCAGGGCGTCGACCTGGTCGGCAATCGGCCAGCCCTGCCAGGTTTCCAGACGCTGCTGAATGGCGCGAGTGTAGTCAGCTTTCTGATACCAGTAGTGGAAGACGAAATCCTCAGCGGCCGCGACCGTCGCACCGGTCTGCATGGCAAGAGACATTGAAAATTGCTCGGCGAGATATTTTTTCTTCGTGTGCGGCGCTAGTCGCGCCAGGATGGCGAGCGCTTCGTCCACAACCTGCGCGGAGCCAGCTGGCAGGCCGATGGCCCCGGAGTTCCACATGAAAAGTCCGGAGAGCGTGTCCTGCAACCCGGCGGCGCGGAGGGCGCGACGGAATTTGCGCATCTGGCCTGTGGGGTGAGTGGCGATAGCATATTCGCGGCGATGCATGACGCGCTCTCCTGACTGGAGGCGCTGCAGCAGCGGAGCATAGCCGGCGATAAAAAAAGCGTCGGCGTCACAGAGCAGCACGGGTGTTTGCGGAAAGCGAAGGGCGGTGTCGCGGACCGCAGCCAGCTTCAGGTGATACGGGTCGCCGGAGCCGCCGGTCAGGGCGCCGATGCGCGGGGCGTCTATCAATTCCACGCGTGGCCAACTTCCGAAGTGCGCGAACCACTCAGGCGCATCGGTATAGATGGTGAACGGTGGCGGAGCAGGGCCGGCAAACGCCAGCGCCGATAACAGTGCATAGGTGGCCTGCCACCGCAGATTCGGATGACCGCCATACGCGATGATGACGCCTTGCACAGCTTCCATTCCGCCCCACGGTGACGCTTGCTGCCCGTGCACCTGAGAATATTCTACGGTCTCGACGATCTGGGGTAACGTCGTCTCCGGCGGGTGCGAGCATGTGAAGCCGGTGCCGGCTGGATTAAAATGAAATGAGTCGGGGCGTAGCGCAGCCTGGTAGCGCATCTGCTTTGGGAGCAGAGGGTCGGGGGTTCGAATCCCTCCGCCCCGACCAATCAATATCGAACTCAGCAGACAGGGTTCGATATTCAGAAATGAAATCCCCCGCTGCAAATCAGGACTTCTCCAGTTACGTAATCAGAGAGCGGAGAGCAGAAGAAGAGCACCGCTCCGGCTGCTTCATCCGGGGTGCCGATGCGTCCCAGCGGACAGGAGACCGCGATGGAGTCGAGCATTGCTGGTTGGACGCCGATGGGAATGTCCGCTCCCGCCATATTGATTTCTGTGCCCAGGGGTTGCGTCATGCGAGTCTGGATAAAGCCGAAGCCGACTGCGTTGACGTTGATGTTGTAGCGGCCCCATTCCTTGGCGAGAGTTTTTGTCAGTCCAATCACTCCGGCCTTGCCTGCGGCGTAACCGGCCTGTCCGGCATTGCCGTCCGTGCCGGAGATGGATGTGATGTTGACGACTTTTCGCATGACGCGCTGGCCGTTCGCTATCTCCCGCTTGGCAGTTTCACGAAGATAGACCGAAGCGGCGCGGAGTAAACGGAAGGGCGCCGTGATGTGGATGTTCAGCATTGCCTCGAACTGTTCGTCCGTCGTCTTCTGGATGACGGCGTCCCAGCTGAAGCCGGCGCAATTCACGATGATGTCGATCGAGCCGAAGGCGTTGAGAGCGGCGTCCACGATTTGTTGGGGAACGTTCGGCTGCATCAGATCGCCGCGGAGTGTCGCTACGCGATCCGGATTTCGGACGGACGCTTGCAACTCGTCCAGCGAGTCCTGGTTCAAATCGCAGACGAATGCGTTCGCTCCGGCGGATCCCAGTCGCTGAACGATAGCTTTGCCAATCCCTCGTCCGCCACCTGTAACGATTGCGGTTTTGCCGGTTAGCGTGAAGGGCGATTCCGGTGAAACTGCGTCTTTATCTGTCATGATTCGTGAGCAACTTTCCAGCCTGCCAAGAGTGCTTTTGGCAAAATATTTCCCGAACGGAATGCTATTGGTGCACAATTGGACCTGCCTAGGTTCGATTCGGCCATAAAGGTGTTGTTTTAGGACAGGGCTCTCCCGTTATGGAATTACCTCTCTGGAATGAGAAACGATACGCACCATATAAGGTAGGGGCTCTTGTCGAGGTCCTGTCGGAGCAGGGAATTTCTCCTGAAGCCAGCTTATCCGGCACGGGCCTATCGCCGGAGAGTCTCGCGAATCCTGAAACGCTCACCTCCGTTCGCCAATACATCACGGTATGCCGCAATGCACTGCGGCTATCGAAAACACCGGAGACGCCGTTTCGTACCGGCAGCCGGATTCCATTGTCTGCGTATGGAATGTATGGGTTCGCGTTGGTTTGCAGCCCAACGATCCGAGAATATTTTCAAGTGGCCGTGAAATATCACCGGCTGGCGACGCCGCTTCTCTCCATGTCATGGAAGGAAGAGGGCGAATACGCGTCATGGTTCTTCCCGGCGAACGTGGCGATCACGCATCCGGATTCCCTTATGCGTTTTCTCATGGAGCAGCAGTTGACGCAACTCGCGACGCACCTGCGAGCGACGGTTGAGGGCGACTCCTACCTTCCGGTGCGGGCGGCGCTCTCCTATCCTGCGCCGGAGCACACGCAGCTTTACGAGCGTTATCTGGGCTGTCCTGTGCGCTTTGGTCAGCCGACGTCTGAGCTGATTTATCCGAGATCGATTCTCTCCGCGAAGCCGCGCATGGCGCATCGTCTCACATCGAAAATTCTGCAGGAGACGTGCGATCGCATTCTTGGCGAGGTGAAAACTTCCGTGGGGGTCGCTGGTGAGGTTTACCAGATCATCGCGTCAACTCCCGGCCATTCGCCAAGCATGGAAGATGTGGCCAGGCGGATTGGCACGACGGTGCGAACGCTGAATCGAAAGCTGAACGCGGAGACTACCTCTTTCACGCAGATTCTCGACGATGTGCGCTGCAATCTGGCGAGCGAGTATCTGCGCTCGACGAAACTGAGGATCGAAGACATTTCCGAGCTTGTCGGCTTCAGCGACGCGGCGAATTTTCGTCATGCGTTTCGCAGGTGGACGGGCAGTACGCCGGCGCGTTATCGGTCGTGACAGATATTGCTTTGACGCACGCCGCCTATGTCAGAAACCGACACGAAAATGTCCGCTCTCAACCTGTCGTGTTCCAGGTTCACGTTCTTATGATCGTTCGGCTATAAATCCAACTGGGATGACGATGGCCAAAGACGAACGCAAAATTATCCTGAGCTGCGCGGTTACGGGTTCGGTCCACACTCCATCGATGTCGGAGTACCTGCCATACACTCCTACGCAGATCATCGAGAGTGCCGTCGAGGCAGCGGAAGCTGGCGCAGCGATCGTCCATCTTCACGCCAGAGAAAGCAACGGCAAGCCGACCGGGGATCCGGCGATCTTCGGGCAGATTTGTTCTGCCATCGCGGAGCGCACGAGCGCGATCATCAATATCACCACCGGCGGCAGTTCCAACATGGCCATCGAAGAGCGGCTTGCGTATCCGCTGCGGGTCAAGCCGGAGATGTGCTCTCTGAATCTGGGGTCGATGAATTTCTCCATTCATCCGGTCGCGGAGAAGATTACGGAGTGGCGCTTTGACTGGGAGAAGCCGAAGATCGAGGGCATGAAATCTGCCGTCTTCAGAAACACCTTTGCTGACATCGAGTACATACTCACGAACCTCGGAGAGTCCGGCACGAGATTTGAACTGGAGTGTTACGACGTGGGGCATCTCTACAACCTTGCCCACTACGTCGATCGCAATCTGATCAAGCCGCCGATTTTCATCCAGGCAATTTTCGGAATTCTCGGCGGCATGGGTGGTGACCCGGAAAATCTTTTCGTCATGCGGTCGACGGCAGACCGGTTATTCGGCCGCGATTCGTATCTTTGGTCGGTGCTCGGCGCGGGGCGGCATCAGATGGCGCTGCTCACGATGGGAGCGCTTATGGGCGCCAATGTTCGCGTCGGGCTGGAAGACAATCTTTACATCGCTGCGGGAAAGAAGGCGACGAGCAACGCGGAGCAGGTCAGGAAGATCAGCCGCATTCTGGAAGAGCTGTCTTTTGAAATTGCGACTCCGTCTGAAGTCCGGGAGCGGCTGCAACTGAAAGGCGCAGAGAATGTCCATTTCGCTTGATATGCGTAACCGGAAAGATCTGAAACGAAAGGTGAGCCAGGTTTGACCTTCCAAGATCGACTCTACCCACCGCGAGGATTGCGAGTGCTGGTGACTGCGGGGGCCTCCGGCATCGGAGCCTCCGTTGCCCTCGCGTTTGCGGAGACGGGCGCTGCGATTCACATCTGCGATATAGACGCCGCCGCCAGCGCCGCATTCCAGAAGAAGCTACCCTCTTGCAAAGTGACGCACGCCGATGTCGCCGATCCAGTGCAGGTCGCGGCGTTGTTTGAAGCTCAGCGCGCCGAGTTCAACGGGCTCGATGTCTTGATCAATTGCGCCGGCATCGCGGGGCCGACGGCTGGAGTGGATGCGATCACGGAGGAGGAGTGGACGCGCACTATCGACGTCAACCTGAACGGCCAGTACCGCTGCCTGCATCATGCTGTGCCGATGCTGCGGGCGTCCCAGTCGGCCAGCATTATTTGTATCTCGTCGATTGCGGGCCGTATGGGAATTCCATGGCGCACTCCGTATGTCGCGACAAAGTGGGCGATCGTGGGAATAGCGAAGGCGCTGGCGATCGAGCTTGGCCCGGACAACATCAGGGTGAACGCGGTGCTGCCCGGCATTGTCGAAGGACCGAGGATGGATGGCGTTATCAGCGCTCGTGCAAAATTGGAAGGCGTTGATGAGGAAGCGATGCGCGAGGAGTACCTGAACAGTATTTCGCTGCACAGGATGGTGACCGCGGACGACGTCGCGCTCATGTGCTTATTTCTGTGTTCGCCGGCTGGACGAAATGTCTCCGGGCAGGCGATCAGCGTCGATGGCAACTATGTTTAGATCCGCGAAGGGTGAGTATGGCCAGTGAAGTGACAACTGTGCAGCCTGCGCCGCCGGGTACGCGCGCGTGGATTGCGCTGGGCATGTTGACGGTCGTGTACGTGCTGAACTTTTTGTCGCGCCAGTTGCCTGGCATTCTCGCCAAGCCGATTCAGGATAGCTTGCACTTAACGGATGGCCAGCTTGGTCGAATCGGCGGACTCTACTTCGCGCTGTTTTATTGCTGCATCTCGATTCCCGTCGGATGGCTTGCGGATAAAACGAACCGGTCGCGGATTCTCGCGCTGGCTTGTGCGATCTGGAGCGCGGCGACGATGTGTTGCGGCTTGGCGGGGAGTTATCTTCAGTTCGCTGCCGGGTACATGACGGTCGGTTTCGGCGAAGCCGGTGGGGTTCCGCCGTCGTACTCGATCATCTCCGATTATTTTCCGCCAGGCCGTCGGGGCAGGGCGCTGGGGCTTTACAACCTGGGGCCGCCGATAGGCGCGGCGATGGGAATTGCGTTCGGTGCTGCTATCGCGGCAAGATTCAGTTGGCGCTATGCATTTGTCTCTCTCGGGGCCGTTGGTGTCTTCGCTGCAATTTCGGTTATTTTTCTTGTTCCGGAGCCGCGGCGGGGAGCGCTTGATCTCGCTTCAGGCGCGATGGGCGCGCACAAAACGGGATTCGTTGAGAGCTTGACGATGTTTGTAAAGACGCCGTCTCTCATCCTGGTCGCACTTGCCTGCGGTGCCAATCAATTCATCACCTATGGCCTGACCAACTTCGCGGTGCTGTTTCTCATGCGCGAGAAGCATATGAAGTTGAACGAAGTCGCCGTGTATTATGCGCTGGTGTTTCTGGTCGGCGTGGGCGGCGGCATCTTTGTTTCCGGCCGAGTGATTGACCGGTTCACACGGCGCGCGAAACAGGCTTACGCACTGGTCCCGGCTGCGACGCTTGGCATCGCGCTGCCGTTCTATCTCGCATTTGTGTGGACGCCGTCGTGGCGTCTCGCACTCCCTTTGCTGACCTGCACAATGTTTCTGAATTATTTCTATCTGACATCGGCGGTCACTCTTGTGCAGGAAGAAGTGCGGCCGGATCAGCGGGTCATGTCAGGGGCGCTGCTGTTGCTGATCATGAATCTGATCGGTCTCGGCCTCGGCCCTACGTTTGTGGGCGCGGCCAGCGATTACTTTCGCGCAAGCCATCCCCATCAATCGCTGCAGTACGCACTTACGATGCTCGCGCCGCTTTATATCGTCGCCATCGCGCTTTTCCTTGCGCTGGCGCGTGTGCTTCGAAATGAAACCCGTTTTGCCGGAGAACCCGCCTTATGATTTCGCTTTCTCGCTTGCTTGCGTGGCCCCTGGCGCTCGCCTGTACGTTTGTGGCGACGACAAATTTCGCTCAACCAGTCAATCAAGAATCCGGCCTGATCGTGAAGGCACCGGCCGGCGCGGTTGAGGGAAAGGTGGAGGGCGATCTCCATGTCTTCAAGGGCATTCCTTATGCGTCGCCACCGGTGGGGCAAGCTCGCTGGCGCCCGCCGAGTCCGATGGCGCGGTGGAAGGGCGTGAGAAGCGCGACGGAGTTCGGGCCGGAATGCTTCCAGCCCAAGCCGACGCTCTCAAATATCTACGTGGAAAATCCAGTGCCGATGAGCGAGGATTGCCTGACGCTGAATATATGGGCGCCTGCCGGAGCACATGATGCGCCGGTTTTTTTCTGGATCCATGGCGGGGCGCTGGTTGGAGGGTCGGGCCGGGGAGAAATCACTGACGGTTCGCGGCTCGCGGCGCAGGGCGTCGTGGTTGTCACGATCAATTACCGGTTGGGGGTTCTCGGCTGGATGGCGCATCCGGAACTTAGCAAAGAGTCGCCGCTTGGGATCTCGGGCAATTATGGCTTGCTGGATCAGATCGAAGCTCTGCAGTGGGTCAAGCGCAACATCCATGACTTCGGCGGCGATCCGAAAAACGTGACGATCGCGGGAGAATCCGCGGGCGGGTTGAGCGTGATGTATCTGTTGACAGCGCCGCCGGCGCGCGGACTTTTCGCGAAGGCACTGGCCGAGAGCGCGTACATGATCTCCACGCCGGAGTTGAAGAAAGCCAGCTTCGGCGCGCCGTCAGCCGAGGAGAGTGGAACGAAGCTGATGGCCGCGCTGCATGCTTCCGACATTGCTGCGATGCGTGCGATGGACGCGAGCACGTTGAGTCTTGCGGCGCCGAAAGCTGGGTTCGCACCTTGGGGAACGATTGATGGCCACATTATGCTGCGTCAACTCGTCGATGTTTTTGACAAGGGTGAACAGGCGCCGGTGCCATTGCTCGCCGGCTCGAACAGTGGCGAGATCCGCTCGCTGAGAATTCTGGCCGCGAAGCTGCCCGCGAATGCAGCGGCGTATGAAGCTGTCATTCGCGGTCAGTATCTTGATATGGCGGACCAATTCCTGCAGCTCTATCCCAGCACGAATTTAGAGGAGAGCATCCTGGCAACGACGCGGGACGCGCTCTATAGCTGGACGGCGACGCGGCTCGTCAAAAAGCAAACCGCAGTGGGACAGCCGGCTTTTCTTTACTTCTGGGACCATGGCTATCCCGCTGCCGACTCTGCTGGCCTGCACGGCTTCCACGCCAGTGAGCTGCCATATGTCTTCGGGACGATTCACCAGACGACTCCGTTTTGGCCGAAGATTCCGGATACGCCGGAAGAACGAAAGCTTTCCGACTCGATGATTCAGTACTGGACTTCGTTTGCGCGAACGGGTAAGCCGCAAGCTGCGAACGAGCCGGATTGGCCGGCGTACGGGACGACAGGCGCTTACATGGATTTCGGGGAGACTCCGAAACCGGCAGAGCATTTGCTACCGGGAATGTACGAGTTCAATGAAGAGGTGATGTGCCGGCGGCGGGCGAACGGCGACATGGGCTGGAACTGGAACGTCGGCTTGTATTCGCCGAAAAATCCACCGCAGCAGGTGCAATGTAAACCGTAGCGCGTGAGTGCGCCAGAAAAATCCCCATCGATAAATCCTCCGCGGGCGTCGCGAAGTTGCGTTCAGCAGTGTCAACGCAGCGGGAAGAACCTGGTTCGCTACCACTGTCCGGAAAGGACATTGAAATGTCTGCTCGGAACCTGTCGCGTCTAGCTTTTATTTCATTACTATTCGCCACGTTTGATAAGCCAGGTTTCGAAGGGATTGAAACTGATGCGTTACTTTCACCCAGTGCAATGCGCCCGCAAACAACTTGTGCCACGTTTCCGTTGGGCACTCATGGCTCTCGTATTGTGCGCACTGTTCGCAACCGGCAGCGTCTCCGCGCAGACAAACGGAACGGGCGCCGTCAGCGGTTTGATTACTGATCCGTCCGCAGCCGTGGTGGCGGGTGCCGTCGTCAAGGTAACGAATGTGTCGACGAGCGAGACGCGCACGACGATAACGACGGGGCAGGGAACGTACCGCGTCACGCTGCTTCCGCCGGGGCAGTACACGCTCGAGGTTACGCGGCAGGGATTCAAGCTGGCTGCATCGACGGACGTGCAGGTGGTGGTAGCGGAGACCACGATACTGAACGTCAAGATGGAAATGGGCACGCTGGCGCAGACGGTCATCGTGGAAACTTCAACCGTGGAGTTGGAGACTGAGTCCAGCGTACTGGGACGTGTGACGGATGGAGAGATGGTGGAGAACCTGCCGCTGGTGACGCGGAACTATACGCAGATCATTGGTCTCAACCCGGGCGTGTCGCAAGAGGTGAACAACGCCGGGCAGGAGGGAAGAGGCGGCGGCAGCTCGCCGGGAAATCCCGAGGGCGGAACACCGATCAGCAACGGAGCGACATCGGTCGACAACAATTTTGAGATGAATGGCCTGCCGGTCAATGACATGCAGAGTTCAGCGGGGTACACGGCGGGAATTCCGGTGCCCAATCCTGACACGATCCAGGAATTCCGGGTGCAGACGACGATGTATGACGCCACGTCGGGCCGCGATGCCGGGGCGGCCGTCGATGTGATTACGAAGAGCGGTACCAGCGCTTTCCATGGATCGATATTCGAATTTTTCCGGAACGAAGATCTCGACGCGAACGACTGGTTTGCGAAAGCCCAGGGCCAGCCGAGACCGGTTCTGCGGCAGAATCAATTCGGTGGAACCATCAGCGGGCCGATCATCAAGAACAAGCTTCTGGTCTTCGGTTCCTATCAGGGGACGCGGCAGCTCAATGCTACAGATCCAACGAACAATAAACTGGATCATCTCCCGCCCCTGACGAATGACCGTTCGGCCGCTGGATTGGGTGCGACGTTCGCGGGTGATTACGGATATCTTGGACCGGCCTTCGGCGTGATTCAGTCCGATGGCTCGAACATCGCCCCCCAGGCCCTAGCGCTGTTCCAGGCGAAGTTGCCCAATGGTCAATACGTGATCCCGAATCCGCAGACGATTGATCCGTCCAAGGCGCTGGAGATCCAGGGAACTTCTTTCCTGAGCAGCCCAGGTTTCTTCAACGAAAACCAGTACATGGCGAATCTTGACTGGCTACAGTCGGAACGCAGCACGTTTTATGCCCGCTATTTCGGCGCGTGGTCGGACCAAGAGTCGACCACAATATTCAGCACTTTCGGATTTCCGTTATTTACACCCGAAAACTTCAACGTGTTCTCGGTTGGAAATACTTATACGTTCAGCCCAAACCTAGTGAACCAAATCGCTGTCGGCATGCACAGGTCATATTCGAACCAGAATTACAACAACGCGTTCACCTTTTCCAGCCTGGGCATGAACGTCGATCCAAGCATCAACGCGTTCCCTAACATCGACATTGTGAACAATGGCTTCTCGACGGGCACATCTTCAGCGCTGGCCTTTTTGCAGGAGGAGAACAACATCCAGGACAACTTGTCCTGGGTGAAAGGAGCGCACCGGTTGATCTTCGGCGGCGGGTTCGGCTATGGCATCGACGACATGCAGAAGTTCAACTATCAGGGTTATATCTTTCCGCTGACCTGGGCCGACTTCCTGATTGGACAGAGTTATGCGCCTTATGGAGTTCCTTACAGCAATATCTACGAGTCGTTCGAGGGTCTCGGCAACCATGTCCGCGACTGGCGATATAAGAATGGCAACGTGTATGTCGAGGACAACTGGTCAGTGACGAAGCGGCTCACGCTCAACCTCGGCCTTCGCTATGAACACATCGGTGACCTGGGAGAAGCCAGTGGGCGCGGGGGCAACGTCAACGTCGCCTATCTCGATCCCAACCCTGCTGCGGGAGGCAGCTTTAACGGACTCCTAGTCAACTCGAATTACAAAGGAGGCCCACCGATCCCGACCGGAGTGATCAAGGGGACCAATACTTTCGGGATCAACGGCGACGGGCAGAACACATGGAATCCGAGATTTGGATTTTCCTGGCTGCTGCCGGGTGGAAACAACATCCTGATCCGGGGAGGCATCGGGATTTATCACTCAACGCCGGAGGGCCAGATGAATCTGCAGATGTCTGCGGAACAGCCCTTCGGACTCTTCAGCAACACGGCGGGGCCGGCGAATGCTCTCGCAACCGACGCGAATCCGTTTCCAGTAACTCCGCAGCTGCCATCGTTTAACGTTTATTCTCCCTCGACCACTTATACGATGGACGCATTGACGATGAATTTTCGTCCTCCGACGACCTACCATTACAGCCTTGGCACGCAAATGAAATTGCCGGGCGGGCCTGTCTTAGACCTAACGTACGCGGGAGCCCGCGGGTTGCACGACATCCTGGGCCGATCCATCAACCAGGCGGAACTTGCGTCGCCATCGAATCCGATCCGCGGACAGACTACAAACACTGTTGCAAATACTGCGCTCCGTGCACCCTATCTCGGTTGGACGACGAACTCGATGTATCTCTTCGGCACCGACGGGGAGGCCTGGTACAACTCGATGCAAGCGTCGTTGGCGCAGCAATACAAACACAGTCTGCAATACCAGGCCGCTTTTACCTGGTCGAGCTTGCTGGGTCCGGTACCGGGCTTCACCCTGGGAACGAACGAATACGGGCCGAGCGGCAATCAGAATGCCACGCGAGCCCACGAATCCGGGTATGGTCCTGATCCTTACATCAGGCCGCTGTTTTGTTTTATCCGCGCTCTACTACTTCCCCAGCCCGGCGAAGAGGAGCGGATTTCTGTACGACGCGATCGGAGGGTGGAATACTTCCACGGTGATTGTCTTGCAGGATGGCCAGCAGCTGCCTCTCTCTTACAGCAATACCACCAGCGCTTATGGCATCACCACGGATCGGCCGAGCTATGCGCCGGGTTGCGGCGTGAACAACCTGCCGACCAGCGGGCCGATCAGCCAACGAGTGAACAACTACATCCACACGTCGTGCCTGACAACGCCTGCGGTCATCGGGGACGATGGCGTTGCAACTGGCTTTGGTGATACGCCCAACGGCATTGTGCGTGGGCCTGGCCAGTTCAATATCGATCTTTCGCTGAGCAAGGTGTGGGCGCTGAACTGGCCCAAGGAGGGCGGCAATCTCCAGTTCCGCACGGACTTTTTCAATGCCACCAATCATCCGAATTTTGCCGTTCCCAATCTTGGCTTCCAACCTTGCCCGGTGAGCGGTCCGGGCGGTTGCGCCACTTCGTCAGGCACAGCTTTTGGAACAATCACTGCGATGAGCACGAATCCGAGGATCATTCAATTCGCGATGAAATTTGCCTTTTAAGTTTTCTCAGTGGTGGCGGGGGAGCCGGGCGAGGGTCGGGGGCTCGAATCCCTCCGCCCCGAGCATTCAAAATCAAACACGCTTACATCAGGACCGTTGCGTTGGGGGATCGATTGCAGCGGATATGTTGTGCCTTGGCAGAGCAACCAGAATTACGTCCTGGAATCTGAAAGCTTCGTAGCATCGGTGGCATGGGTGAGGCGACGCAGCAGCGGCGCGTTTCCCATCGGTACGAGTGTCACGTTGACGGGTTGACGGTCACTGGAGTGCAGCATGGTTCCGTTGAGGACGACGGCGGGCGAGTTATAAGGAGTGGCGAAATCTGCGCTGGGTTGGATCGCCGGCTGAAACCCGTATCCGTTGGGGCGATCGGCCGAGCGAAGCAGCAGGTCTGCCGGAGTATCGGCGCCCGGTGCGTAGTGGGTGTCTTGAAAACCGGGTAGCGGATAATCGCGGACTGTAGATGGAGTGGCGGGGAGCTGGCGCGCGAAAAGTAAGGCGCCGTATTGCAGCGCGATCTCGCCGTTTTCGGCACGCACTTCACGGACCGAAGGAGTAAATCGTACGTTCAAGCGATCACCAGCAGTCCAGCGCTTGGTGACGCGCCAGTAGCTGCCTTCGCGAGAGATAGTTGCGCCGGCGCAGGTCACGGTCGTGTTCGAGGACCAGTCAGGATCACGCAGCAGCAGTGAGAAGCGGACAGGATGCGCGGGTTGCAGATGGATAGCGACATCCTGCGTGAACGGATAATTTGTGTCTTCTTGCAGTGAGACGGGCACCCCGGCAATGCGAGTAGAGACTTTGCAGGGGCCGTAGAGCATGGCGGCGAGCGCTCCCGAGCGGTGACGCATCCACATGCCACGGGTGAAAAGTGGGGCAACATTTGTCGCGTTGGGATTGCAGCAGACGGCGACATCGGCGTGCGTGGGTGAGAATTTGTTGCGGGGCTCGGCGCGCTTGCCATCCACGGAGCGGCCGTCACAGGTGAGGCGATTGTCAGACGAGAGATAGGAAATGGCGGTGCCATCAGCCAAACGCGCGCCTTGTGCGTCGTTGAACCAGACGCGTTCTACGCAATCGCCAAGCTGGGCGTTTCCAGTTTTCTGCAGCGCGGACTGCAGCGTCATCTGTACTTCCTTGGTGGCGCAATATTCATATTCCGTCGTGGTTGGATTCGGGGGCAGCGCTGCCACCAGCTCTTCACTGACCGCGGAACCGCCGGTCTCGGTGTAGTGCGCGAGCTTGGTCATGGCTCCGGACGAGGCGCGCACAAGATCATTTCTGCCGGTTTCTGATGCGAGCCAGAGCGGCACGCGAATCGATTCATAAACGTGGACACCGTGCTGGACGTAAGGCTTATCTGGAGTCAGCAGAGAATTGATACTCATGTCGGCGGCGGGGAACTGGCGACTCCAACTGTCGTAATGGAAGAGCGAAAAATCGCGATAGCGCTGATCGCCGGTGCGGACGGCGAGTGACTCCATGACGTCAGAGATCATGAGGTCGTGATCTTCGCCCCAGGGAATTGGTTTGCCGCCGGGGCTGAGAGTCGCGACAGTAAGATTTGCGGAGCGCTGCACGGCACGGAAGACATCGGGTCGATTCGCTAGCTCGGAGTACGCGAGCAACCCGCGAAGCAGACAGGCTTGTGTCCAGAGATCACCGCCATGCACGTATTGCGACCCGGGCGCGAATGCACCGAGGTAGCCGTTGGCATCCTGCGACGCGAGGATGTGTTGCACGTAAGCGTCGGCGCGGCGCATGTGCTCGGGATTTTCCGTGAGGTAGGCCATCATGAAATATCCAGCGCGCCAGTTGCCTTCCGTCTCGCCGTTCCACCAGGCAACGCCGTCGGCATTGTGCGTATTTTGTGAACGCACGGAATTGCGACCGGTGACGAAAATGTCTGACGAGGCCTCGGTGCAAAGCTGGTCGAGACAGCCGGCGAAGCCGTGATTGAGGTCGCGCTCCATCTGCGCCTTGATCCAGCCGGCGGGTTTGACTTCGCCGAAGGGCAGAAATTCAAACGCATTGGCGTGGGCGCGGGTTCTGGATAATTCGGAAGCGAAGGCAAACGCAGACGACGGAATGGCGAGGCCGCCGGCACCGGCAAACATCAATTTGAGGGCATCGCGTCTCGAGACTTTATGGTTCATTATGGCTGCCAATCTACGGTAGTTTTTCCGGTACCGCTGGCCGGCACGACGAGTGCGTGGCGGTCTCCGCGCTCGCGGACGACGGAGTTGTTCTGGTCGAGAGTGAAAAGAGAAAAGTGAACGGTCTTGCCGGCGGGGACGGAGACGTCCAGAAAACACTCGGGAGGGTGAGGGCAGAGGAACGGTCCTGCAGCAGTCGCACTGTCTGTTTTCCAACTTCCAATCTCCACCGTATCGCCTGTAAGGAAGGCGCGTGTGCGCGGTTGCTGCAGAACATTTCGCACGATAAATGTCACTGGCACGAGTTGCCCCTGGAGCACTTCAACAGGCGAAGTGTTGGAGAG
>Ga0302324_100015748_pt1 | contig 15139 bp, 16 predicted proteins | sample Palsa_T0_1_FD_201949 | JGI IMG/M metagenome (GOLD analysis project Ga0302324, IMG submission 201949) | Peat permafrost microbial communities from Stordalen Mire near Abisko, Sweden - Palsa_T0_1 | ecosystem: Environmental > Terrestrial > Soil > Palsa > Peat permafrost | place: Sweden: Abisko...
TCAATGTCGAAAATTCGGCTCTACGAATCCGGCACCCTGCCACATCCGTCGGCTGCAACTCTGACGTCACCTTAATGCCCTCCGCAGACTGACCCCCGATCGCGGATTTGGCCGCTCCCTCGGGTCCCCCGACACGACCATTTTAGCTTGGCTATTCCCGCGCACTCTTGTACATTTTACGCTTACATTCGCATTGTCAACCATCAATCACACTGCATTTCTCGTCCGGCTGTCAACAGCCCAGTCAAGGACTCTTGGGATCGAAGTAGATGGCTCGGCTCCGACGTTGATCTTGCCGTGAAGATCCTATTCACTTTCGAAAATCCACTTCCGAATCCCCAGGCAGATGCTGAGGTATTCGTAGCGACATCCAAGCACCTGGCAGCGCTCGCCTCCAAGGCCTGGTTGCACGTCCCGGCGCCGGATGTGGCCAACTGCGCGACTACTTCCGCCATGACGGGCATGCCCGTCATTCGGGCTCTCGCGCCGCTTCGCCCAGCGGTGCTGCGACACTTCTGCTGTGGTGTAAGTCTCCCGTTTCGGCGCGTTTTTCGGGAAGCGGACTTAGTGTACACGCGGAATCTGTGGGTCGCCTGGGTCGCGTTGCTGTTCGGGCAGCGAGTCATCTTCGATCACTATCGGCCCTGGCCCGACCAGGTACCACCCCTGCGTCGCTGGATTCACTCCATCTTCTGCAATGCACGCCTGCTCGCCAACATCAGCCACTCCCGGTATACGCGCGCCAAGTATCTCGAGCTGGGAATTCCTGCTGAGAAACTGCACTGTGTTCATAACGGCTTCGATCCGCGCCGCTTGGGCGACCCCATGACTGTCGAGGTCGCAAAGCGGCAAATCGGCGTCGAAGGCGGCACGAAGACGGTTGTCTACACAGGGCGCATCAACCACAAGAAGGGCCTTGAGCTCGTGCTGCAGGCGGCGCAGCGTCTCACGGACCATCTCTTCATTCTGGTTGGCGCAGGCGACCATAGCACGATTGAGACTCTCGCGAACGGATTAAAGAACGTCCGGATCGTCTCTTGGCAGGAGTCTGACGCGCTGGCCCGATACATTTTCGCCGCGGATCTGCTGCTGATTCCTCCATCAGTGAAGCCGCTCGCCGAGTTCGGCTCCACCGTCGTCCCGTTGAAACTCTACCTCTACATGGGCTCGGGCCGACCTATTCTCGCCGGTGATACTCCCGACATCCGGGAGATCTTGGAGGACGGCAGAAACGCTCTGCTGTGCCAACCAGACTCCGTTGATGCCCTCGTTGCGGGGATCTCCGCTCTGACCAGCGACCCATCGCTCGCGCAACGTCTCGGCGAGAGATCGCTCTCGGACAGCCGTCGTTTCTCGTGGAGCGAGCGTGCGCGCAGGATCGCCGCGATTCTGCTCGATCGGTTGGAGGCGACACCGGTCAAGTGCAGCGCTTGGAATCGCGCGCAGAATCGCGATTGGTTGCTGCAATCTCGACGTTGGGCCGTGCATCTGGTCCGCAAGCGTTCTTGGGTACTTCCTCCACGATGACCTATGGCCTCAGGCCCGCTTGCAACCCTAGTCGCACGGACCGCCTAGTAGCCCAGCCCTCAGCGCCGCGCTGGGGGGCGCGGCACCCAGCCATATCGACATGAAAACCCGTGAAAAATCATCGCCTGGAACTGTTCCCTTGAGAACGCCGCCGACGACTACCTTGATGCCTTCACCAGGTTCGCGAACGAATGCTAGGCGCTGATCACTCTTCATGTCGGACAGCCAGGTATTCAGCATCGCGACCCGTTGCATGAGTGAGGCCGGGCGATCCGGAACGACGTGCACGAAATCTTTCGTCCACTGATCGCGCACATCCTTAACATTTACACTTCGCAGGAAATGTAGGATCAACTCTTGGGGGCGGTCCGAGTTGATCAGCGTATAGGGATCTCGTGAAGTTGCAGCCACGTAGAGCGCGCCGACGTACACATCAACCCTCAAGAATGTGGCCTTGTGCAAGCCGACGCCGTTGAGCGTCAAATCGGTGCCTTCAACAACCGCGTGATCGGGGAAGTCGATGCCTTTGCAATCCTTGGCCAGGGCTGTTGTCGTGGAAAGCGTCAACACGAACCCGGCTATGGCTGATGCCGTTCTCATAACACCCTCTTGAAGGGGTGCAATTCTCGCATACCTCTGTCTGAGCACGCATCCGCCGCCGTTCGAGCAAAAATCTTCTCCAAAATTGATCTTCGTCAGGCGCCGACATGACCTGCGTTGAACCTAGATATGCGCGCGCACGAGTGGAGTTGTTGTGTCACGCAACGGTGTTAAAATTGGCATCCCGCCAAAAACGATAAAGGTGTCGACATGAAAACTAAAAGCGCCCTGGCGATCGCAGCTGCAACGCTGGCTAGCGCAGTCGCCTACCTGGTCGCCACGTCCGGACAGGCAGATGAGAATTCCGCTCCAGTCTACGTGACCCAAATTCCCGCAGGATACCGGGACTGGAAGGTGGTCTCCGTGGCCCACGAAGAAGGCAAACTCAACAGTTTAGGCATCGTTTTGGGCAACGATATCGCGATCAAGGCGTACCGCGAAGGGAAGCTTCCCTTTCCCGACGGCGCGATCATCGTCGCTTTGCACTATAGTCACGTCCCGTCGGATGAGAACAACAAGGTCTTTGGCGACAAACAATCCTTTGTTCCCGGCGCCCCCACAAACATACAGTTCGAGGTCAAGGACTCGAAAAAGTACGCGGCTACGGGCGGTTGGGGGTTCGGGCACTTCAACGCAAATGGCAAACCAGCGGATGCGGCACTACTTAAAACCTGCTTTCCCTGCCACGAGCCTGCCAAAGCTAGCGACTTGATCTACACGCATTACACACCTTAATGATCGTTCATGGGTAAGCAGACTCGGACGAGGGGTGAGAAGCGAACAGAGCTGATTGATTGCGCATCTCATTGAGGCTCTCGAAATCATCAACGGCAGATTTACGACACTATTCGCCGAGTGCGCCGGTGAGATATGCTCTCTAACCATTTGATTTTGTTGGTATCTTTGGCATGCTACCGATCAAAGCAAGTGAGAATCCGGCTACATCGCCGATTTGACATATTGGTAGCGGGGCGTGATTTCCGCTGGGAGAAAACCCCGCACGTGGATCCTATTCACCTCGGAGCGGTGATTGGAAAGCCCCAACACGGTTCCGGCTGAGAGCGCACACCTAGGGCGTTTTGGCATCCAGCGCGAAGTGGTCACGCACGCTCCATGAGGGTCCCGCAGCGGCATCCAGGCGGACCATCTCACCACGCAGTTGACCGGCGGTGAGCTGGAACCGCAAATAGTGAAAGTTTGGGAATTCATCGCTCTGATAAAGATCCGCGGCGGAGCGCTTCACCGACTCCGGCTTGCCCCCGCCGCCCCCGGAGACCAGGAATAGTATATTGTCGCGCTGGAAGCGCTCGTAATTGTGAACATGCGCCGCGCACACGATAAAGCGTGCGCGCGAAGCGGGGGCGGCGACAGCAAGCTGTTGAGCCAGTGCGGCCTCATTGGAGCGCACACCGTCCGCCCCGTCGGTGACCGGCGGGTGATGCAACAAGAACAAGACGAAGCGCACGCCTACCGGAAGATCATCCAGTTGTCCCTTGAGCCACCTCCCCTGTTCACTGCCCGGAAGAAGCGAGGAATCGCTGTCAAGCGCGATGATTTGCAGTTGGCTTCCCAACGCGACGCTGTACCAGCGCCGGCCGCGTTCTTGGGGAAAAGCCTGCCACCAATTTGCCAGGCAGTCGGCCTCCATGCATCTCTTGAATTCGTGGTTGCCGAGCACGGGGTACACGCGCAGCTGTTCGCTCCGCCAGGTAGCCGTCTCCCGCGCGAAGACCTCATAATCGACCCTGTTGCCGCCATGCCAAGGGACATCGCCGGTGAGAAACACCGCATCGGGTTGCTCGCGTCCGACGCGTGCCACAAGAAGGCGGCGCGGGCCAGGCAAGCTAGCCCTCGTCTCGCCGAGATCGGTAAACCGCATGTCGCCATAAACGATAAACCGGGGCGATGGCTCCAAGTCTCCATCCATCACCGTGAATGAAGGTGACGATGAGGGGTGGCCCAACACTTCGGATGCCGGCCTGATGCGGATCGAGCAGCTGATCATGCAGATCGCCACCAGCGATGCACGGGTAACCCCGACGATGTCTCTCATGCACGGCGAGTTCATGAGGGAAGAGCGGGGATTATTGCTAACGGAAGCACCAGGCGCGCACATCTTGTAACGCGCGCATACCGGCGAGGAGTCGTGCCCGGTCCGGCATACGACCTGCTGCAAGTTCCAATGCATAGACGGCGTCGAGCAGTGTCACACGGTACCTGCGGTATTGTTGATTTCGGCCAAAACAGCTTTAGGCCAGCCTTTCAATTTCGCATTTCCTCATTTTATCACTTTGCCATGCAAAGTTAAAACGGCATAATTGTACTTTGCCATGCAAAGTTCATAACGCAAGCAATGCGATAACTGGGTTCACGAGTCTAATCGCGCTTTAAAAGACCAGCACGACTCAATCCCATTCGGCTCCTCCGCTGCCGGAGGTGCTCTTGGCAGGCCCGTCCTTACGTAAAACAGCGTGGACGTGCGTATGTCGGTTCAGACGCCGCTTTCGGTTGAGCCTGTTGCTGATCTCTTTCTTGCCCAGTCTCGTTTGTGCGACGGCGGACCGCTGGGAATTGATTCTGAGCTTCCCCTGGACACCGGCGGCATATGGGCGCGTAAGTATCAAACAGGCATCGAGAACGGAGTGATCACGGTTGAAATCGCGGGCGCGCTCTGGTTCGGCAACGACGATAAGCTGGGGCATACCTTTTGGCAGGACATCGACTCGACGGCTCTTTCCGGAGTTGCCGTGGAGCTGCTGAAATACGGGTTTAGCCGTCCACGCCCTTATCAAGGCGATAACCCGAATGCATGGTTCAAAGGCAGTTGCTGCCAAAGCTTCCCCAGCGGCGAAGTGACCCTTCAAGCGGCGTTTGTCACCCCCACAATTGTCAATTATTACAAACAGGACCCCTGGATATGGGCGCTGGAAGCGCTGCCGGTCTACGATGCCATAGCGCGCCTTAAGAGCCAGGCGCACTGGCAGACAGACGTTATCGCGGGAGGACTGCTCGGAATGGGCTTCGGATACTGGGCGACCACGCGCCAGACGCCGTTATCGGTGCAGATCTTACCGCGCGGCGTATCGATCGGGATTAGTAGGAGATTCTAGAGTTTAGCTAGCAGCCGTGCTGCTACGCACGATCACAGACCCCACCGGCATTCCGTGGGAGGCCTTCCACACGCTCGGCAGCATCCCCGTTTATAGCGAGGATACGGCCGTCTTCGATCACGGCGCTTCGGTCGTCACTTGCTGGGCTGTGCCGAAGCAGGGGGCCTGTGTACATTCTGTCTGATTCTGGCGGCCCGCAAGGGGTCCAGATAGCTACTCGCAATCAGGACCCCCATTGTGAGCCGTGATAATGATGCTTAGCGATTCTGCGACACCAAAGCAGTCCGCACCTGCGTTCCGTTCTTTGCGTTGTATATTGCGAACAACTCAGGCTGTCCAACCTTGGTCACTGCATCCGCGATCGCTTGGTAAAGGCAGGCATTCAATCGCGCTCGGACCCCAAGGTCCCGATCGTCAACGGCAAAGGGTTTGCACACCTCCTGGGCCGCCGCAGCTATGCGGCTATAGAGTTTATTCGCACCCTGCGGAGTTGACAGGCTGAGATCCCCGAACTTCACCACGACCTGAGGCACGTCGGTGGTGTCGGCAGCCGCGCAAATCGTGGCGAAGCCCGTGGCGAGAGCGCTAAGGATCACTGTAGCAATGAGGCCACGAAAGCCGATTGGATGGGTGGTGATGTTCATGGTCGTCTCCTGGATGTTGAAATAGTGGATACAGGGCTGTTCGTCGGCATGTAGGCTACGGCCACGCATGCAGGCTGAATTGGGCCATCACACCCATATTTCTCGCCGCAACACCCCATTTTTCCCGCAGCTTTCAACCCAGGTTAGGTCTGGCAGATACCCTGGCATCCATCGACGACAGTGTCGGATAATGGAGCTCTCATGCATCTGCTCGAGCGCCAGGAGCAACTTGAAGAGCTGAACCGGTGCCTCCAGGAGGCACGCGCGGCTTGCGGCAAGCTTGTGCTGGTGGCTGGGGACGCAGGACTTGGCAAAAGCGCCCTGGTCGAGCGATTCGTGGCCGAGCATAGGCGCGACGCCTACACATTTTGGGGTGCGTGCGACGGGCTCTCCACGCCGCAAGCACTCGCTCCGGTGTATGAAATTGCCGCGCAAAGCTCCGGGCTCGCAGGGCGTGCCATGCGAGATGAAGAATCGCGTGATTGGCTGGTCCGGGCTCTACTGAAGGATCTGGCACGGCCTGAACGCGCTTCCGTGGTTGTGCTGGAAGACGCGCATTGGGCCGACGCGGCCACGCTGGACTTCCTGCGATTCATCGGCCGCCGGATTCAGCGAACGAGCGCGGTCTTGGTCGCCACTTATCGTCACGATGAACTTTCTGCAAATCATCCCCTGCGGCTGGCGCTTGGCGAGCTTACCGGGCATCACGTGATCCGAATGCGCCTTGCGCCGCTCTCGCTCGCGGCGGTCAAGGTGCTGGCAGGCGAGAGTGGCCGCGACGCCGGTCTCCTGCATCAGGTCACCGGCGGCAACCCATTCTTCGTGCGCGAGGTGCTCGCGAGCTCGAACGAACTCGTCCCGGAGACCGTACGCGATGCTGTGATAGCGCGGCTGGCGCGCTGCTCGCCGGTCACGCGTGAGCTCGTCGAGGTCGTCGCTATATCCCCCGGAAGGTCCGAGACCTGGCTCGTCGAGTCGGTTCTTGGCCCGCGGCAAGCCGCCGTCGACGAAGCCGGCGCCCGGGGTTTGCTCGACGTGCAAACTGACTCGTTCGGCTTCCGCCACGAACTTGCGCGCCTGGCTGTCTACAGCACGATTGAGCCGGAACGTGCCCGCGCGATGCACGGCCAAGTGCTGCGGGCTCTTACGGAACGAGGCGCCAATGCGGCGCGTCTCGTACACCATGCCACTTTAGCTCAGAGCGCCGCGGTCGTTCTCGAATATGGACCGCTGGCCGCCAGAGAGGCGGCACGACTTGGTGCTCACCGGGAGGCGGCCGCGCATCTGAGTGCCGCGCTGCGCTACTCCTCCTCATTGGCAACGGCACTGCGGGCAGAGCTGCTCGAGCAGCATGCTCAGGAAAGTAGTCTCGCGAATCAGACGCGGGACGCGATCGCCTCCGGAACTGCGGCGCTCGCGTGCTGGCGCGAGGCGGGTAATGTTGAGGCGCAGTCGCGCGTGCTGCGTCTGCTTGCGCAGGAATATCTAACCGTGGGTGATAAGGGGGGTGCAGACGAGAGTGTCTCGGGTGCCATCGCCTTGCTAGAGCGGTTGCCGCGCGGTGCGCATCTGGCGATGGCCTACGTCGCCCGGTCGCAGGCGGCGGTTCAGCGTGGCTGGAATGCGGAGGGGCTCGAGTTTGGGCAGCGCGCCCTGGAGCTTGCGCACGAGGTTGGTGATCGTGCCGTTGAGTCTCACGCGCTGTGCCAGATTGGCGCCGCGTTGCTCGGTGTGGGTGACCGCGCGGGGTACGAGCCGCTGGATCGAAGCATCGCCATGGCGCTCGAGCTCAAGCTCGAAGAGCATGCCGGCCGTGCATATCGGAGGCTGCAGTTCCATGCGGGACTGATACACGACTTTGCGCGCGCCGAACAGGCTTATCGCGCGGGAGTTGAGTACTGCGAAGAGCGGGGAATCTTCTCTCATAGCGCCTACATCCACGCTTACTACACCATTTGCGAGCTCGAGCGGGGCAAGTGGACGGACGCAGCACGCATGGCGAACGAACAACTGCGGAGCGCCGAAGTAACCGGAGTAACGCAACGCGTCACGGTCCTCACTACACTGGCCTTAGTACGTATACGGCGCGGGGATCCGGGGGCCGATGAGTTACTCGATGAGGCCCTTGATCTCGCCACGCCTACCAGCGAGGTCAGCCGCATTGCGCGCGTGGCAGCCGCGCGTGCCGAGCAGGCGTGGTACTGCGGCAGGCTCGCCGACGTCGCACGTGAAACCGCCATCGGACTGGCGAGTGTGCGCGGTCATACGACACCGTGGCTCAACGGCGAACTTCTGTTCTGGCGGTCGCGCGCACAAGCGAGTGGTCCGATTGTGGGGCAGCTCGCAGAGCCCTATCGGCTGCTGCTTGCCGGGGATTGGCGCGCGGCCGCATGTGCCTGGGAGCGCATCGGCATGCCCTATGAACAAGCGCTTGCCCTCGCGGAAGGCCCCGAAAATGCCCTGCGCGAGGCACTCATCGTCCTCGACAGGTTGGGAGCCGGCCCGCTTGCTGCCATCGTTCGCAGGCGCTTGCGTGAACGCGGAGCGCGCGGGATCCCCCGCGGCCCGAATGAAGCCACTCGTGCGAGCCCCTCGGGTCTAACGACCAAAGAGCTGCAAGTGCTGCAGCTGCTCTCGCAAGGTTGCACCAACGCACAGCTGGCGCGGCGATTACATCGCTCGCCGCGGACCATAGACCATCACGTTAGCGCAATCCTGGAGAAGCTCGGCGTGCATTCCCGGACGGAAGCGGTCGCAACTGCATTGGCGCGCGGTATGGTCAGCGCGACGACTGCCACGCCGCAACACCACGGCCGTCAGAGTGAATAAGCGCGAGCGCGTACGCCTCTTGAGCGTTCGCTTTGCTTGGCCTTCCCACCGCACGCGGCTTCCGTAGGATTCGCGTCGCGGACCAGATCAATCCCAGTGCGAAGGGATGCGCAGGATTCCGGGAACTTGTGAAGGTGAGAGGCAGCCGCACGAATGGCGTGCCACCCCATTGCCCCGACCTTGCTACCGCAAAGGCGAATTCCAAAGCCACAGGAGTAGCGTCGAAGCAGTAATCTGAGCCGGGGGAAAATATGTGCCGGCACGGATGCCGGCACAACCCTGACTCAACGCGCGTCAGCTCCCGTGTCGTTGCGATAAATGGTGCCTTCCTTCATGACGAACACCGGCCGCTCGGTGGCCGTGATGTCGCTTAAAGGATTGCCGGGCACCGCCACGATGTCCGCGGATTTCCCGGACTGCAGCGTGCCGGTCTGATCGGCGATACCGAGGAGATCAGCGCCATACGCCGTACCGGCCATCAAAGCCTGCGCCGGCGGCAAACCGTTCTTGGTCATCAGCGCAAATTCTCTCGCGTTCAATCCATGGGGCTCGACGCCGGCATCGGTGCCCATGGCCAGGGGTACGCCCATTTTGACGGCGTGCCGGAACATTTCATCGTGCGCCGCCGCCGCGGCGCGGGTTTTCGCCGCGATGACCGGGGGAAAGGTGCCGGCGTATTGATCGGTCCACGCGGCGGCGAAATTCGTCGCGACGAGGTACACATGCTTCGTCTTCATCTCGGCAAGCGTGTCGTCCTTGAGAAAACTGCCGTGTTCGATGGAATCGACACCGGCGGCGATGGCCATTTTCGCCGCCCGATCGCCGTGGCAATGCGCGGCCACTTTGCGATTCCAGGCGTGCGCCTCGGACACGATGGCATTCATCTCTTCCTGCGTGAGCTGGGGATTGTCCACAGGATCCGATAGCGACAGCACGCCGCCGGAGGGCATGAACTTGATGGCGTCCGCGCCGTATTTGATCTGATAGCGCACAGGCTCGCGGCATTGATCGGGCCCATTGCAAACGCCCTGGAGCGGACCCGCAACTGCAATCCGCTGCGGCGGCACGGGGTCCTGATTTGAAGCGCGCCTCGGCCTCGCGCTGCTGCCCGGCGGTCGACGCCGGCAAGCGCTCGAATTGACGTTCGAGCAATTACTGGTCGAGGATTTGGAGGAGCGGGTTTTGGATTTCGACCGCTCAGCAGCCGAGGCCGCAGCAGGCCTCGCAGCCGAAAGGCAGCAAAATGGCCGAACCCTCGACATGCGCGACACTCAGATCGCGAATATTGTAATCGCCCGACGTGCGGCACTGGCAACCAGAAACGTCAAACACTTTGCAGACCTCACTGCCGAGGTCGTGAATCCGTGGGAAGCCGAGCGGTAAACCCATCTGAGTGATCACATTTCCGATGCGCACTTGCCGCAGAGGGCGATGTAAAAGATCGATTTAGTCCGCCACGGAGAACGTTCGCTTCAGAACGTAAAGTCCGGTGCCGGCTACTGCTGCATAGATAACCCAATCGACGCCTTCATAGTTGGACAACACGAGCAGGCCATACCCTCCCCCACCCAACAACGCCAATCCCAGTGCCGTTGGTAAGAGCGCAGATTGTCGGTTGAAGAAACCGGAAAATGATCCGCCCGCCAGAGCTGCTTTCGTCATCATCCCGTCCGACATGAACTCTTTGAATATCGACAAGACAACTACCACCATCATCCCGATCACTAACAAGGTCCCCAAGCCGCGGCGTCTTCTGTACGGTGAACCTCTTGAAAGGTGTTGCGGCCTCCCGCATGGGGAACACCGTGTTCCCATCAATTCGCGCAGCTTGCGGGATATTGTGTACCCACGAGCCGACGTTGACGATCGTCCCCTGATTGCGTGTCTTGAAGCCAGAGAGCGCAGCAATGGTGAGTTGGGTAAGCGCAGTGATATTCAGCGCAATCATGGCAGTGGCCTTTGCGGGACCCGCGCCAGGCCCGTGCCAGAGGAGATGACGAGCGGCCAGTCCGAGCCGGTCAGCACCGCGCCCAGTGTTTCGATAACCTTGCGGTCGTCCTCACTGTTCTCTTTTAATCTAGAGAAGTCGTGGTTAAACGCCGTGTGGATGACGCCGTCGGCCCGCCTCTGCGGCGACCCGCAGGCGGTCCGGGTCGTTCACGTCACCGAAGACCTCCGCCCCGGCGCGGATGAGCGCCTCGGCGCCCCGCGTCCGATCGGCTGAGCCCAACCATGTGATGGCCCGCGCCGATGAGCTCCGGAACGAGAAACGAACCGATAGAGCCGGTGGCGCCTGTCAGAAACGCGCATCGGGCGCCTCTCGCGTTGGCCGGCGTTCGGATGCGCCCCGCTTGGCATTCCGTAGAAGTCACCATGGAACCGTCCGCCCCAAATAGTCGAGGTATTGCAGCCCAGCCTTGCTTTCGACGCTCATCAGGACATTCACAAGCCTTGGCACGCTGTCTTCAATGGTCAGGCGCGCGTCTGGGCCACCAAGCTCTGTGCGGACCCAGCCGGGGGCCATTAAGACCATCGCCCTCGAACCCTCCGAATGACGCGCCGCGAAGCTACGCATGAATGTGTTCAAGGCCGCCTTGCTGCCTCGGTACACCTCCCGCGTCCCATTGGTGTTGTTCGCCACGCTTCCCTGACCAGACGACATCACGCCAATCGTACCCCTGGGCGGAACAAGGTCCTGCAGCGCCTCGACAACGCGCATCGGGCTCAGGGCGTTTGTCACCATCACGCGCACGAACTCGTCCGTTGAGACCTCGGCGACTGTCTCATCTGGATGATTGTTGGTGACGCCAGCGTTTACGAACAGGACGTCGAATAGCCTTCCGGCCAGGCGGCTGCGCAGTGCGGCGATCTGGTCTGGGAAATTGATGTCGATAGTTTCGATCTGAACGCGACTGTCGGGTCTGGCCGCCAGCTCATGCAATTGGGTCCGGCTTTCGCCGCGGATGGTCCCAACCACGCTCCAGCCATGTTTGAGATATTCCTCGGCCATGGCGTAGCCAAGGCCGCGTGAGGCGCCGATGATCAGAACGGTCTTTGTCGAAGAGATGTCCGGCATCGTGAGACTTCCTTCCGCAAGAATGGCGAGGCGGCTTCAGCGGATAAGCTAGCTCAGCGATCACTGAGTTGGCGCGCTGCAGCGTCCGCGGTGTCTTCAGGCCGCGTATTGAAGGCAATCGTCGCGTTTGGTGCGGACTTGTGAATGATGTTCACCACAGTCTCGAACAGCACGAGGCTCTTGGGCGGGAGCCGTATGCCGCCGCCGATCACCACACAGTCGTAGTCGACGGCGGCCAGCGCCTTCTCGAGCATCGCGCTCCCAGCGGCATCCGGCGTGATCATGCACGTATCGCCCTTCCAGCCGTGTTCCTCGATCTTTTTGACCCCCAAAGCGATTCCGGCGTTGATCTTTTCAGCGTTGAAGCCGGGCGGCAGGGACGGGTCCGAATAGTCGACGGTTTCGGGCTTTTGGCCTATGAAGAGGATGAGGGTCATTTGGTTTCTCCATTCGGGTGGGGTTGATCGGACATTCACGAAACGTTGTTCATCGTGCGAGATTGCGCCGCAGGAAGTCGGCCGTGATGTCGAGCGCCTCTCGCGTCGGCCGTGGGCTGAAGCGCGATCATCGCGCGGATTGCCCCAGCATCGCTGCCCGATCGAGCAGAAACTCCCGATGAAATTTTGTGGTGGCACGCATTGATACTTCTGCGCTCATAACGCGATATCCTGCGGCTCAGATCGCCCAGCGCACGCGTGCGCTCAGTTTGAGGATCTGGTCGATGACGAACTGCGGCCGTTTGTCGTCATTGCACGCGATCTTGGCAATAGCCATTACGTGTTATGGTAGCGCATAAATATGTGCGTTGCCGTACAAAGACCCTTCCTTTCACCTTCTCTCACTGTGAACACCGTGTTCCCATGATGGGACACCCAAATTGACCGATCTTAATGATCTCAAAGTATTCGAGAAGGTCTGAGAGCTTCTCCGCCGCGGGTCATGCGCTGGGAATTCCAAAATCCACCGTGAGCCGCTGCGTTGTTCGTCTCGAGACCCAGTTGGGAACACGCCTCGTCCAGCGGACAACGCATAGCGTTCGATTGACGGAAGCAGGTTTGGCTCTGAAAGAACGGTGCACTGAGATTCTGACGCGCGTCAATGAAGCGGTTGACTATGTCAGCAGTTTGAGTGCGGTTCCCAAGGGTCCTTTGAAAATCAGTGCCGGCATTGGATCATCGACGTCACCATTCGCATGGGTCATATGCCAGACTCACGGCTCATCGCTACGGGACTGGGGGCGATGCATAGGTACCTGTGTGCAGCGCCGTCGTATCTGGACCGTCAAGGCTCGCCGCAAACTATTGAAGATCTGAAACATCACACCACTATTGAGATGCCAGGCGTCAACGGAATGCCGAGGAGTTGGATCTTTCACAAGAATAACCGCGACGTTGTAAAGTTCGAGGTGCCACCACGATTGTTGGTGAACGATCCCGGGGTGATTTATCGGCTGGCTGTGAATGGCGCCGGTATTGCGTGTATAGCAGGATATTTGTCTGGCCCAGAGATAGCAGCGGGGCGACTTGTTCGGCTGTTTCCGGAGTGGGCGCTGCCACCGGTAGAAGTCAATGCAGTGTACCCGAGCAATCGCGAGCTATCCCCAGTCGTGCGCGCGTTTGTCGAGCATATTAAAAAAGTGGCAACGTCGGGCCAATTATGGATGGACGATCCGATTGCAAGGCTCTCCAACATTAGCATCGGTCGCAAACTCAGGAATGCGAGCGCAATGGACTCGAGCGTGGCTGCTCGGGCCAATTACCTCTGATTTATTCTCGAAAAACGAAGCTCAGTTTGAGGCTGCCGCGAGCGCCAACGACTTCCATTTTTTGCGCAAAGCCCTGATATGGTTTCAGGCGGAAAAGACAACGCCCAATCCTGGAATTCTTGCCGGCCCGCTGCCGCGCGATGAAAAGATCCGAATGGCCGATCTCTTGGGATGGCCGTCTGACTTTCCGAGTTGGCGGCGACTTATCACCTTCGTTATTCGTCGATTGGGAAAGATTCCTGTTCGACTCTACCCAGAGATCGTTGCTGTCGATCACGATGTCCACAATTTCTGGCCGGCATCTCCGTTACGCGAACCATTTCATTCCTTGTTCAAGGCCTCTCCAGAGCATGCGATCCAACTGCTTAAGGAACTCTGCAATCACGCCATGGCGGCCTGGCGGCAGTTGCATCGTCACGTGCGCGAGTACCGCCCTCCTGGGACCCCACTTCCACTGGTGATTACATTTCCTTGGGGAGTCCAGGAGTTTTGGGGAGGGGAGCGGGAATACATCTGGTATCGGGGGCTAGGGGGTCCTGACGCCATCGAATGCGGCTTCATGGCGCTTGAAGCCTGGTGTTTTGCTGAGGTTGAACGGGGACGGCCCGTGGATGAGGTTATAAAGCAGATAGTCGAAGGCAACCAATGTATAGCCATCCTCGGTGTTTCGGCGCTTCTCGCAATACATACGACGCGCCTATCTGAGACGGAATGCGGCTCACGCTTCATTGCAAGGAATCAGCGCAGTTATCAGTGCGCATCCCGAGTCTACGGTGGTCCCAGCGCGTGCTCAAACCAAATCGTGGTGCCAAGAGAAAAAGCCGAGGCGGCGATCGTCAACTATCTCGCTGTGGATCTGTTATCGCCCGAAGCGATAGAGATCGCAAAGCGCGAATACCAAGCGGCTGTTCTTGAGGAGACGAAACGAAAACACCAAGACACTGCCGAGCTCGATGCATTGCGCGCTGAAGAAGAACTACTTCGAAAAATGTCGAGAGCCCGGACTCTATCACCGGATGTCGCGCAGGCCGCGCTAGATGCCTTGGCAAACAAACGACGAAAGGCAGCCTCGACCGTGAAGATTTCGCCCGCGAGTCTCGTCCGGTCCTTTGCTTTGACGGCAGAACGCTACAGGGAAGTGGTGAGAAATCTAGGCAAACACGTGGCCAAGAGCGAGCACTCGACTGAGGAGCGCGAGCTAGTACGCGCCATGCTCGGAGGCCACGGGACAGTTTTCAGTCGGGATGGCCGCGTGGGAGCACGCTTCGATTGGATCGGATTGATTCAAACAGAGAAATCCCTTACAAATCAAGATGTTAAAATTGGTAGCGGGGGCGGGATTCACTAATTTCCGCAGACTTCGACCGTTACGTCGAACGGCGTGATTGTTCCTTGGCAACGTGCCGAGCTTGGCATATGCTTAGGCATATGCTAGAACGACACGTCAAACTGTTCAAGAATGGCCGAAACCAGGCGGTCCGGATTCCCCGGGAATTCGAACTCCCGGGCGATGACGCCATCATGCGCAAGGAGGGCAACAGGCTGATCATTGAAGCGGCGCCGCCGCGCTCGCTGGTCGCGCTATTGG
>Ga0302324_100015750_pt1 | contig 15138 bp, 18 predicted proteins | sample Palsa_T0_1_FD_201949 | JGI IMG/M metagenome (GOLD analysis project Ga0302324, IMG submission 201949) | Peat permafrost microbial communities from Stordalen Mire near Abisko, Sweden - Palsa_T0_1 | ecosystem: Environmental > Terrestrial > Soil > Palsa > Peat permafrost | place: Sweden: Abisko...
CCGGAGAATGATCGATGACTGAGCTCCGTCCGCCGCTTCCCCCCTTCACTCGCGAGACTGCCTCCCAGAAGGTTCGAGGGGCGGAGGATGGGTGGAATTCCTGCGATCCGGAAAAGGTCTCACTTGCCTATACGCCCGACAGCTATTGGCGGAACCGTTCGGAATTCATCAAGGGCCGGAGCGAGATCGTGGCGTTCCTGACACGGAAATGGGTGAAGGAACTTGACTATCGGCTGATCAAGGAACTTTGGGCATTCACCGGCAACCGCATCGCGGTGCGCTTCGCGTACGAATGGCATGATGATTCAGGCAATTGGTTCCGCTCGTATGGCAACGAAAATTGGGAATTCGCACAGAGCGGATTGATGCAGCGGCGCCTCGCCTGCATCAACGATCTCCCGATCACGCAAGCTGATCGAAAGTTCAACTGGGATCGATCGGGCCCCAGACCCGCTGACCACCCCAGCCTCTCGGACCTCGGACTCTGAACCGCGCTCCTTGCCCGACACGGTTTCCGCTTGTCGCACGCCGTGCCCGCAACCTTTTGGCCGTGGTGTCAAGCTCGGCGGTGACGTGTTGGGTGACCGTGCCGATCGGTCAATCCATTCGCCGGTTGGTATAAGCCGCCGCTCGCGGCACGGTCACGGTGAGGGGATCGAATATGTCGAGATTTCGCGCGGCTGCCGCGCTGGTCTGAACGTAAGCATGACCGCCACGGCAGCGAGCCCGATCAGGCTGGATCCAATATAGAGCCGCCCGTAAGTCCCATACGTATCGAAGATCACCCCGCCGGCCAGCGGCCCCAGCGCCATGCCCAGGCTTGACGCCATGGAGGCGGCGCCGATGACGGTGCCTATGATCGCCAGGGGAAAGTTCTCGCGCATGAGCACCGAGTAAAGCGGCATTATCCCCGCGTAAGCGAACCCAAAGACCACCGCTACCGAGTAGAACTCTGCCTGCTCCCGCACGAAGAAATAGCAGGCGACAGCTGTGGCTTGCAGCAATAGCCCGGAAACGAACGTCCGCTTTGCCCCGAACCTGTCGCCGAGCAATCCAAACGCAATTCGTCCCACCAACCCGGAAAGTCCCTCTACGCTGTAGATCGAGACCGCCGCCGCGACCGGCAGACCGCAGGAGATCGCATAACTCACGGTGTGGAACAGCGGGCCGGAATGGGTCGCGCAGCACAGGAAATAGGTGAGGGCAAGCACGCCGAATTGCGGCGATGTCAACGCTGCCCGCACGGTCATTTGTGGCTCCGCCGCTCGACGTTGCGCCGCCGCGCCCGGGCCGTTGGCCGTCAGCCCGGGCGCGCGGCGCACCAGGAAAGCCGCGGGCAGCAGCAGCACCCAGACCGCGAGGCCAATCAATAGCTGCGAGAAGCGCCAATCGTATACCGAAACGAGTCTCGCCGCGATGGGGGCCACGGTCATGGGCGCCACACCCATGCCCGCCGAGACCAAAGACACCGCGAGGCTACGATGGCGGTCGAACCATCCGGTGACGGTCGCCATCAGCGGTGCGAAAATGGCGCCTCCACCGGCTCCGACCAAAACGCCATACAGGAGCTGAAACTCCTCGACCGTGGACGATCGGCTGGCCAACACCAGGCCCAGGCCCAGAACAGAGCTGCCGGCCAGCAGAACGGGACGCGGCCCGAAACGGTCCATCAACATGCCCCAGCCGAAACTGGCGATGCCCATCGTGACGAAGTCGAGTGTCATCGCCAACGAAATCGCGGTGCGCGACCAGCCGGTCGCGGCCGACATCGGCTGCAGGAACACCGGCAGCGAAAAGATCGAGCCGATCGCGACACAACCCATGAACCCGCCGGCGGCGACGATAACCCAGCGATAGTGAGAGTTCATGGTGTTCTCCTCCTCATGGTGAGCGCCGGACGGAAGCCGCCTGGCACGAGTGTCGTGATACGGATCGTGCTGTCTTCGTTATTGATCATGCCGCCAACGTAGTCACTCGGCAGCAGCCCGGTGAGTAACAATGTCGTCGTGACTTTGGGGGCGAATTCCGGGGCGAATTCCGGCAGGGGCGGGGCATCAAACGGCGTGCTGGACGGTTAAGCGCCGGCTGGCCAGGGATCGGCCCAGGCTGGCAGGAGCATCAGGCCATCGATCCAGCGGACGATGTTGCGAAATGACTCCATTGGCATTTCGGCCTCGCGCCAGTAGCTCGCCATGGACGCCAGCTGAAAATCGGCGATGGTGAGTCGGCCGCACGCGACATAAGTAAGTCCGTCGAGGTGCCCGTCCAGTACTTTGGCATATCTCATGAGATCGGGAATGCGTGCCTCGAATTTGGATCTGTCAGGCGGGCCAAGGCCGAAGGTCGTTTTCACGATATGCTCGAAGTAAAAACTCGATACCGGCGGCGACCAATGTGAGTCGCACCAGGACAACCAGCGCAGCACCTCAATTTGCTCGGCGGGGTTGTGTGCCGGCCACATATCCGAGTTGTACTTGATGCAAAGATAGGCCATGATCGCCGACGATTCCCACAACACCACATCGCCGTCGACCAGAGTGGGCGCCTTCTTGTTGGGATTGAGCATCACATATGCCGGGTCTTCGAAGCCTCCCGCCATCATATCGATCTCTACGAACTCGGCATCCACATTCAGATGCTTGAGCAAAGCGAGCACCCGGCGCGGGGCCTGCGCCCTGATCCAATAAACTTTCATCACGGTTCTCCTTCCCCGGTGTCTGTCAGGCGCTGCGCGGGCGCGCTTTCCGCTGATCCCGCGCGGATCGACGTTTCTTCGGCGCCCGAAACAAAAGGGTGAAATAGCGGCGCAGGTGGTCGATGCTCTCCAGGGCGACGGCGGCGCTTCCCATCGCCTTCGCGAGAATGAAAGCGCCCTGGATGACGCACTGTGTATGACGGGCCAGGCTGGCGGCGGTAACTGCCTCGGTGACCTCGTATTTCCGCATCGCCTCTTCGATATCCGCCTCGAGCGTCTTCGCGTGTCCGCAAATGCTGCTTTCGCACGCGGCTCGAAGCGTTGGATAGGTGGCGTAGGTTTCCTGCACCATGGTGCCGGCGAAACAGGTGAACTCGGGCAGTTCGCCGGTCAGGATCGTCTTGCGAAAATCGATATAGGCGAGGACGCGATCGAGCGGATCTGTCGCGATATGATAGGGCGCGTTCGCGAACAACTCGCCCGAGGACGCTTTCCAATGCTCCAACGCGGCCAGGGCGAGATCGTCTTTGCTCTTGAAGTGGTGGAAGAAACTGCCCTTGGTCAGGCCGGCTTCGGCGCACACATCCTCGATGCGCGTCGCGTTGTATCCCTTTGTCCGGACAACCTTGATCGTCGCGGCCAGAAGTTTCGCCTTCGATTGATGGTGCTGCATGTGCTCCACACCGACTGGTGGGATAAACCATACCCACTCGTAGGTATGTGTCAACCCAGCTTTTCCCGCCTCCACGGTTCCGCCAGGCTGAAAGGGCCCCGGGTGACATGACCGAGTTGTCAGCTTGCGGCACGCCCTGTAACACGCGCCGCAACGCGGGTCGGGACAGATTTTCGTCCGGCCTCTTCGGCAATGGGGCACCGTATGACCGCGATCGGCGTCGACTTCGGGACAACCAACAGCGTTGTCTCGTTCCTGGATCCGGACGGAAATACGTCCACGGTGCGCTACAATCTGGGCGCGCAGGAACTGGACGTCATCCGCTCGGTGCTCTGCTTCTGGAATGACGGGCCGAGGGACCGTGCCATACTGCGCCACGCGATCGGGCCGGAGGCGATCGAGGCTTATCTCGACGATCCGCTCGAAAGCCGCCTGATGATGTCGCTCAAGACTTATCTGGCGCAGCGGAGCTTCACCGAGACCCGAGTGTTCGGCCGCACCTTCACGCTGGAAGATCTCATCGCGCTGTTTCTGCGAGGGATCCTGCCGAAACACAGCGCGCAACCTCCAGGCACCGTGTTGATCGCCGGCCGTCCGGTGCGGTTCGCCGGCGATGCGCCCGACGACGACCTCGGCGAGCGGCGGTTGCGCACGGCTTACGCCGCCGCCGGTTGGACCGATGTCCAGACCGCGTTGGAGCCGGAAGCCGCCGGGTACCGCTTCGTGCGCGGCCTCACTGCTCCGGCGGTTGTGCTGATCGGTGACTTCGGCGGCGGCACCAGCGATTTTTCGGTGCTCCGCTTCGAACCGCGTAGCAATCGCCGCGTGGAGCCACTGGGCCATTCGGGTATTGGTATCGCTGGCGACACATTCGACTACCGTATCGTCGATCGCCTCATCTCCCCTCGACTGGGCAAAGGCACCACATATCGATTGTTCGATACCGATCTGCCGGTGCCACCGGAATATTACTCGAGTTTCGCACGCTGGCATCGCCTGTCGCTGATGCGCGCTCCACGCACGATGCGCGATATCGAAGCGGTGGCGCGCACCGCCGCGCACCCGGATCGCCTGCGGGCCTTGCTGCGCCTCATTCGCGATGAATTGGGCTATGCGCTGTACCGAGCCGTCTCCGAGGTGAAAGCCGAACTGTCCCGCGCCGACACCGCTGTGCTCCGCTTCACACATGCCGGCTTCGCGATCGACGAGACCATCAGGCGCCACGACTTCGAGCAATGGATCGCTGAAGATATCGCGCGCATTGATGGCACCGTGCAGGTGGCTCTGACCGAAGCCGGATTGCGCGAGAACGAGGTGGATCATGTGTTCCTGACCGGCGGCACGTCGCTCGTGCCGGCCGTACGCGAGCTGTTCGTGAAACGATTTGGCGTCGACCGGATCACCGGAGGCAGCGAATTTGTTTCGGTTGCGGAGGGACTGGCACTGATCGGCGGCGACCGGTTGAATTGAACCAGGATCCGCCGGAACAAAGGGAAAAAATCTTCGTGACATCAATGCATCAAACAGCAATGGCGCAGGATCACCTTTGAGCGCCGTTTCGCGGCCCAGCCTCTGACGCGTTTCACAGCCGGTAAATGCCTCCGCGTATGCGAAAAAGGCCGGTGCGAACACCGGCCCTTTGTTCACCGTCATACCTGGTGGTTTAGCCGGGGTTCGCGAGGTCGCCAAAGTCGCCGCCGAAAGGCAGAACATGACCGAGCCCGGATTTCGCCGTGCCAACGTCGGACGAGCCGTACTGAACCCGAGCGTCGTTGCGAGCCTCGGCTTGCCGGAGGGCGTCGGCCTGCCGTGCGAGTGTCCAGTATGGAACGCCCGAGTTGCCGTTTGATTCGCTTTGCGCCATCGCGGTGCCGAGGCCGAGCGACAAAGCGGCCACCGCGGCCAGCATGAGTGTTTTGGTGGTGTTCATGGTCAATACTCCTTCAGTTGAGGACCATCCGATCCTTTCGAATGGTGCCGGTGTTTGGAGGACCATCTCTTTGGTTCCCGTCATTGACCGACGGAACATAAGACTACGGCCGCGCGAGATTATTCCGAAGGCAATCGATTTTGTTTTGCTTTCGTCGAAGAAAGCTGGCGTCGCGGATCGGAGCCGTCCGCGGGCGCGTCCAGAGATTGAGGCGATTGCCACTCGGCGCGAGAAGACCGCAGGTAAGGACGGAATAAACCGAACCCTGCCGCGTCTGTCCTTGTGCAGTATTTTCTGCACAAGGAGCATATCGATGCTGAACCCTCTCATCCGCACCGCCTTCGTTGCCATCGGGCTGTCAGCCGGCATTGCAACGATCGCCTTCGCGGCGAACCCGGTGAAGACCGGCGCAACCGCGAAGGGCAAGACGCTCGTCGATGCCAAAGGCATGACTCTCTATACCTTCGACAAGGACTCCAATGGTAAGTCAGCTTGCAACGGACCCTGCGCGGCGGCCTGGCCGCCGGTGGCCGCGAGCGCCGGCGATAAGGACGCGGACGGCTATTCCGTCATCATCCGCGACGACGGCAGCCGGCAATGGGCCTACAAGGGCAAGGCGCTTTACGCTTGGACGAAAGACGCGAAGCCCGGAGACATCACCGGCGACGGCTTTCTGAACGGAGCCTGGCACGTGGCTCAGCCCTGAGCGGAAGACGGCGCCGGCGACGTATACCGGCGCCGTCCGGCCACGGTGCGGCGGGGCATCCGGCCAGGCTCGGAACAGATGAAGGGAATACAGCTTCAGGCACCGGTCGTTGAAGCGGATGCACCGCACGAAAGGTCCGGATTGTGTGTCGTGACAGCCCGGTACCATCGGCTCATACCAGCCGGCCGAAAGATTGACATACGGCCTTTCAAATCCGCCAGGACGATAAGAACAAGAGTCAATCTATTCGCGGATTGGTATCACACGCTCAGTCGATGCCTGATGGCTCCGTACAACACCGCCAGGACCATGAAGAACAAACTATGCGCGGCCGCGAACCAGACGATCCCGGCAAGTGTGAGATGTGCACTGCCGGCAAATCCTTCGCCGGTCGCGGGCAATACAATGATGGCGTTCAACAGCCAGATCGCGATCGCATAGATCGCGCCTTTGCGGATAACTTTCCCGGGAAGCACGGGCTCAAGCACATAGGCGTAGAAAAGTGCCATCATGATTCCGACAAGAAGGTGAAAGCCCGTTTGAAACAGCGGACTGTCTGGGGCCGGCGCTCCGGATCGCGACCATGCCGATGCGATCCCGATTGCCTCAAACAGCCCCGAACACCACGATGAGAGAAGTCGCAGCAGGCCGCCCTTCGCCGTGGCGAGCGGAACCAGGTCCGCCGCTTTCAGCGCGAGCGTGTTGAGCGCGATCGCCGCGCCTCCTGAAATCAGCGCCGGTGTCAGCCGCCTACCGAGCGCTCTCATCGTATCCATGGATACAGAAGACGTCGCCGCTTCAAAGATATTCCATCGAGCGGCAAAAATGGTCGAAGGCGCGGTATTCCCGGAAATCTGAATTTTCCGGCGGAATAATCCGACGCGCCGGTCGTCATCGTCAACCAAGGCAGTTTGCTACCACAAGGGAATGCAAAATCATGGTCGAACGGACGCTTCCACCAGCAGGCCTCATCGCCCTCGCCGCCGCCTTGTGCCTTTTTCAGTCGATCCGCGCCGGAGCGGAGGACCCAGTGAACTCCGCGCCGGGGCTCGTTTCCGGCGTCCACGCCGACATCTGCTCGGTCGGACAATATCCCGGCGAAGCGCCTTTCCTGAGGGAAAACGCCGCCGCGATGAGCACCATGATGGCTGGCATGAACGTCAGGCCCACAGGCGATGTCGACGCGGACTTCGCGGCCATGATGATACCCCACCATCAAGGTGCGATCGACATGGCAGTGGCCGAGCTGCGCCATGGCAAGAACGAGCAACTACGTCGTATCGCGCAGGAGATCATCGTCGATCAGCAGCAGGAAATCGTCGCGATGCGCGTGGCGCTCGGCCAGAAGCCGCCACCTTCGGCGCCGGCGCCGACTCAGGTTCCCGCCGGCGCCTCGTCAAATGGTTCCGAACCGGCCAGCACGTTCTCGCCGCCGGAACCGATGTCCATGTCCCCGTCAACGAAGACGCGATAGGAGCGACTTTTCATGAAACGACGTCATCACTCAGGCGTGCTCGCGACCACGATACTGGTCTGCTCGTTACCAGCCTGGGCTGGTCAGGCTCCCGGCGCCGCCGGCGATCCGAATATTCCTGTCAGCCATCGTGACCGCGTCTACGCGGCGGAACAGTTCTCCAACACCGTCTCGGTCACCGATCCGTCCGACAACAAGCTCCTCGGCCTCATTCGATTGGGCGATCCGAGCCCTACCAATTTCAGCCCGTTGTACAAAGGGCAGGTCCTTGTGCACGGGATGGGCTTCTCGCCCGATCACAAGACGTTGGCGATCGTTTCGATCGGCTCGAACTCCGTTACCTTTATCGACACCGGCACGAACGCGGTGAAGCACACGACCTATGTAGGACGCGCGCCCCACGAAGCGTTCTATACCCCGGACGGCAGCGAGGTCTGGGTGACGGTGCGCGGCGAAAATTACGTCGACGTTCTCGACGCAAGGACCTTCGAAGAAAAGACCCGCATCGTGACCCCCGCCGGACCCGGCATGCAGATTTTTTCGCCCGACGGAAAATACGGCTACGTCTGTTCCTCCTTCAATCCAGAGGTCGACGTCGTGACGGTCGCCGATCACCAGATTGTCGCGCGCGTGCCGCAGGCGAGTCCGTTCTGCCCCAACATCGCGGCGACGCCGGACGGAAAGCAGGTCTGGTTCACGCTAAAGGACACCGGCAAAACACAGGTTTTCAACGCACAGCCTCCGTTCGACGTGATCGCGACGCTCGATACCGGTCCCATCACGAACCACGTGAACTTCATCCACAACGCCAATGGCATATTCGCCTACGTCACGGTCGGCGGCCTCAACGAGGTGAAGGTCTTTCGCACCGACAACTTCGCACAGATCGCGACCATTTCGGTGGGCAGCCTACCGCACGGCGTCTGGCCTTCGGGAGATGGCACGCGGATTTATGTCGGCCTCGAGAATGCCGATGCCCTGGTGGCGATCGACACGACCACCAACAAGGTCGTCGGCACCATCCCGATCGGCCAGGCGCCTCAGGCGATCGCCTATGTCCCGAATGCGGTGATGGAAGGTGATGGCACGCAGAACCTGCAACCGCTCGGCCTCGCCGGCAGTGCGGCGCACCTGGCGCTGGAGACGACAACGCGGCCGGCGAAGCCGGCGACCAGCGTCGCCCTGTTCGATCAGGGATTGATCCAGATCGTCCAGGCCTCGGTCACCGGCCTCGAGCCAAAGAAGCCGTATCTTCTGGGCCTTACGAACAGTCCCACAGGCACCGGCGAGATCCAGCCTCTCGCCGCGTTCATGAGCAATCCGGCCGGGGCCGCGATCGTCGATGCCGCGGGTCCGATCCGCCAGATCGTGCAGGGCGATGCGAAGGTGGAGCGCCGCTATCTTGTCATCGCCGAAGGGACGGTCGCCCAACCGGGCAAGGTCGTCCAGCGTCAGGCTCGCTGACGTGGGACGCCGCCTGCCGGGCCGCGACCTCCTCGCCGGTGTTACCTCCAGGACCAGCGATCATGAGTGACATGGCAAGTATCATCGAGCCGATCATCCCGGCGTTGCGCCGCTATGCACGCGGTCTGATGCGGGACCGCTGGGCGGCCGACGATCTCGTGCAGGACTGCCTGGAGCTTGCCATCGGCCGCTGGCATCAGCGCCACGCCGACGGCAATCCGCGCGCCTGGGTGTTCGCTATTTTCCATAATCTCTTCAGGACGAGGATGCGCCGCATGGCCCGTCGACCGCTTCACGTCGCGATCGAAGACACCGACGAGTCCGCGCTCACGGTCGGCGCCTCGCAGGATCAGCAACTGCACTATCGGGAGGTGCTGGACGCTCTGGCGCAACTGCCCGAGGAGCAGCGTTCCGTGCTGCTCCTGGTGACGGTCGAGGACGTTTCTTACGCGGATGCGGCCAAAGTCCTCGACGTTCCGATCGGCACCGTGATGTCGCGCCTGTCGCGGGCACGAGCCCGGCTTTCGGACATCATGAGTGGCGAGCCGGTGCCCGCCGTGACACAGCCAGTACTACGGAGGGTGAAATGACCATGAATCCTATCACCGAGGACGACCTGCACGGCTTCGTCGATCAACGGCTTGAGCCAAAGCGACTGGCGGAAGTGCGCGCCTACCTGGCAGAACATCCCGAGATTTCCGCGAGGATCGCGGGGTACGCGGAGCAACGGGAGACCCTCCGTGCCGCGCTTGCCCCGATCGCCGAAGAGCCGCTGCCCACGCACCTCAATCTCGCGCGCATGATCGAGACGCGGCGGCACCCGAGGCCTGTTTCTCCCTGGTGGCTTTCGGCCGCGGCCGGTGTCGCGCTCGCGTTGTTGGGCGGCGCCGGCGGTTGGTCCCTGAAAAGCCTGGCGGAGCGGCCCACCAATGGCGTCGCATCCCTCGCGCTGGAGGCGGCGGACAGCTACGCCGTCTTCGCGCCCGACCGCACCCGTCCGATCGAGCTCCGCGCAACGGACCGCGCGGAGCTGGTGGCATGGGCGGGGCAACGTTTGGGACATCCGGTCGCCGTCCCGGATCTCTCAGGCTCCGGTTATCGGTTCATGGGCGGCCGCCTGGTCGCGACCGAGCACGGACCGGCGGTGCTTTTCATGTATGACGACGACCATGGGACGCGGCTGGTGATGCTGACCCGGCCGATGGAGACCGAGCAAAACGCGAAGATGTCGCCGCTCACCCGTGGCGCCATCAATGGGTTCGCCTGGGCCGATCATGGTATAGGCTACAGCCTCGTCGGTTCGCCGCCGCCCGAAGCTCTCCACCCGATCGCCGATGAGGCGCGTCGCCAGATCGCGCACGACGCCTGATCCGGGTCGGAATCGCGCCACACTTGTAACTCTCACCGTTTCGAGTTCCGGCCCTAAGTTCACTTCGTGACCAACAATCACCCGACGAGGTGAAGTGAACGCCCTGCTCCACCCCCCGGACGGATGCTCTTCGCGGTCGGCGGTACAATGGTATGCGCGGCAAGAAATGGAGAGAACGATGACAGACGTCGTGACAGATGAACCCGGAGCCCCCAAGGTCGTCGGTCGGAACACCTTCCAGGCCGAGCTGGACGCATTGCGCGTTCGGGAGAAGGCGCACATGCGCCAGGGCGATGCCATCGCGGCCGCCCGCCGACGGCTCCCCATGGTCGAGGTGGACGGTGCGACAACGCTCATCGGCGAACACCGGGCGGTACCGTTGTTGGATGTGTTCGAGGGGCGCCGGCTGCTCATCGCCTATTATTTCATGTGGCACGCCGGCCACCCCGCGCAGGAGCAGTGCGAGGGGTGCACCCTTTACACATCGCAGGTTCGCGAGTTGTCGTTCCTGCATTCCCGTGACGTCACATATGCCACGTTTTGCCAGGGTCCGTACGAAGAGGGCGCCCGGTACCGCGACTTCATGGGTTTTCAGATGCCTTGGTATTCGGCTCCTCGGGAGTCGCTCGAGACTCTCCTGGTTGGACGCCGGGTGGGCAGGATGCACATCGTTTGCTACCTGCGTCGGGGATCCGATGTCTTCGAGACTTACTGGACCACAAGTCGCGGCGTCGAGGTGATGGGCAATAGCTACCCGTTGCTCGACCTGACCGTCTACGGGCGGCAGGAGAGGTGGGAGAACTCGCCTTCCGGCTGGCCGCGACTGCCGAAAGGTGAGCACACTTACCGTACCGATGGACGTCCCATCGTCCAGTGGCCTCGCCTGAAGGCCGGGTATTCCGACGACCTGGAAGCCGGCGGGCACTGAACGCAGTCCGTTCCGGGAAGCGCGACCGACCGGACGGGTCCGTCTCCGCGGGCCGGTCAAAACGTCCTGAATCGTGGCCGGGTGCCGGCGCGCCGATTTAACGGAACACCATCTTGTGCGATATTCGCGCGATCGTGACAGTCCTATCTCGCCGGCGTCAGGCGCCGCCTCGACCTGCGGAGGCTGCCTGACAGGGCGCTTTCAGCCGGTCAGATGTGGAGAAATTTTGTATGCCAGGCGGAGACGGCCGGGACTCTCGCCCCGGCCGTGCCGTTACGTGCTATCCGAGCGTGACTTCGGCCTCGATCACTTCCAGGTCGGCGGTCATGACCATGCCCTTGGTTTCCGGGCCCAGGTAAACCGAGATGATATAGACGACCAGCGCTCCCATCGAGCCGTACATCATCGGTTTGGCGAATCCCATGCCCTGGTTCACCGCGAAGTAAGTCAGGATCGGCGCGACCGCCGCTCCCCAGACCGCGCCCTGGTGATAAATGAAACCGGCGGCGGTGGCTCGTACCTCGGTCGGGAAGCGTTCCGACAGCCAGCCGGGGTTCAGAGCATCCTTGCCGCTGAAGAAACAAATGAACAGCAGGAAGAACCCAAGGAATAAGACGTGATCGGTCTGCAAGATATACAGCGGAATGAGGAACAAGGCGATGATCGTGGGGATCATCAGCGCCCATCGCCGTCCGACCTGCTCCGACACCGCACCCCAGAAGCTGCACGCGAGGAACGTGAGGATGTTGCCCCAGAACACAGGGACCGCCACCTGGGACGGCGTCCAGCCCAGTTCTTTTGTCAGATAGGTGCCGAGCATGGCCCAGACCGCGTAATAGGTGCAGAAGTTCGCGGCCATCCACAGGCAACCCGTGAGGGTGTTGTACAGATATTTGCGCTTGAAGATGGCGAACAGTGGCAGAGTGACCTGCTTTTGCGTCGCGTTCTGGATCTTCTTGTTTTCCTTCCAGACCTCGGGCTCTTTCACGTATGCGCGGATCCAGACGCAGGCCAGGGCCGGCAGCACGCCCAGGATCAGCATCCCGCGCCACCCGTAGCCCTTATGCCAGGCCTCCAACGGTCCATACAGAAAGCCGTAGGCCAGGCCGGACAGTGCGAAGCCCAACCCCCAGGATCCTTGCAAAACCCCGGACATCAGCCCGCGAGACCGCGACGGCCAGGACTCCATCGCCAGCGCCGCGCCGGCCGGCCATTCCGCTCCCATGCCGATGCCCAGCAGCGCCCGGATCACGAAAAGGAACGTAAAACTGGGCGAGAAGCCCGCGAGGAGATTGCAGATGGAATACCAAAGAATGGAGATCATCAGAGGCGCCCGGCGCCCCAACCGATCGGCCAACCAGCCGGAAGCCGTCGCTCCGCCCAGGCGCATCACCAGCGTGACCGAGAAGATCGCGGTGACGTCGATCAGCGGAACCCCGAACTCCTGCGCGATCGGCGACATGATCAGTAGGAAGACGGTGAAGTCGAAGGCGTCGAGCGTCCAACCCATCCAGGCGGCGCAATAGGCGTACCATTGGTCCTTGGTTGGTTCTTTCCACCACGGAACATCTGTCGTTTGTCGGGCAAATCCTGACATTTATCCAAACTCCCTACTTGTGGCCTGCCTGTGTTGGGTGGGTTTTATGTAGTCCCACTTGGAATGAGCCTATCAGCGAGTGCAAGCGGGATGCAACTGGTCGCGGTGGGAGGCCGGTGGGGGTTTCACTGGCGCCGGTGGCGCGATGCGGTTCTGGAGATTCACAATCCGTTCGCGATTAGATTTGGCAGCATGAGCGTCGCCAGCAAAGCGACCGTGGCGATTACGTATTGAAATTGATCTTCGACACCAAGCTGTACCAGTCGCCACCAGGACTGCGAAATCAAGGCGATCACCGCTGTGTTGACGCCGTAGGTGACGGCAGTGAGCCGCGATAAGCCATGGAAGTGGACATAGGCGGCAGCAAGTGTCGCCACCATCACGGACGCCGCCAGGATTAGCGCTCAGCCGCAGGTCCATGCGCCCTAAAAGCTGAAGCGCAGGTATAAAGATCGCGACCTGCACAGCATGCGGGCCGGGCAGGGTCTGGCAAACCGCGATCACGTCGCGCCTCTGGCCTTTATCCAGCCAGCCACGTTTCTCGACGAGATCGTGCTCCATCAGTCCGCATAACGCGACCGGTCCTCGGAAGCCCGGCGTGCCGAGCCGGAGGAAATAGCCGATCGCGCGCGGGAGAGGTGAATGCTGGGCGTTTCCGAAATCTCCCGGACAGTCTGCGGTTGCCCAGGTCAATGCCAGGCTATCGGTAATCCCGGCTGATCCGCATCGGATGTCGCTCCAACGATACGGCTAATGATTGTTCATGGTTTCGCCCTTGGCCATCGCCAAATGGTGCATCTGATGCGTGCCCAGGGTCATGAGGCCCATGAATCCCAGAGCCCGAATTTTCGTTACGTCGGCGTCGTTCGCGGCGGTGACTATGAGTTCCTCGCCGTCTGGAAGAGGCTTTGCCTGCACTGTCCAGCCATAAAGGCCGTTCGTGTCCTGGGCGTGCGCCGGCAACATGCGTTGGATCGCCTCAAGCGTGCGGCCGTCACCGGTCACCGTCAGTCGCAGGCCGTGGTCGATTGGCTCTTTCTGGACGGTCGCCCGTATCGTCACTTCATCCATATCGATCAGATGTTGCCGTAATGCATCAATATCGACCTTGGACCAGTTGGTCGCCGGTTCGGCTAGCAGAATTGTCACGATTTCCTGGATCGCTCCGAACGCGGCCTGTCCCGCCCGCGTGGGCATGCCAGTTTGCTGGCCCGGCCCGCGCGCCATCATGCCGTCCATCGGGTGGCGCATTGCCGCACCGCCCATTGGCCCCATGGGGCGATCGGCGCCCGCCGGGGGATTGGTCTGTGCGACCGCGCTGCTCGAGAGAGCCGCGACGGCCAGAGCCAGTGCCGCCGCAGGTAGTGGTTTCATGTTCGCCTCCAATGCTTGCGATGATACCGGTTCTGGCACAGGTGCCCGATCGCGTTATATGATCTCAATCATATGTCAACCGCGCGTCCTGCATTTTTACCCGACAGCGTCGCCGCCCGGTGGCTTGCAACGCTGCATCCATCTCGGGTCGAGCGCCATCAGATCAGACGTGGCACGACTGTGTTTCGCCAAGGCGACGACGCAATGGCTGTGTTCCTTCTGGAGAGTGGGCGGGTTCGGCTTTCCCGTTCCCTCGCGGACGGTACATCGCTCATCCTGCATGTCGTTCTGGCTGGCGAAAGCTTCGCCGAAGCCTCTTTGTCGGCGACGCACTTTCATTGCGATGCGATCGCCGAGACCGACGTTACAGTGTTGGCTCTGCCAAAGGCAGAGCTGCTTTCAGCGCTGGCGAGTGATCCAGCCGTGTGCCTCGCGTTGGCACTGACACTTGCTGCGCAGGTTAGGGATCTCCGTGCAAGGTTGGAGCTTCGCAACATCCGCTCGGCCAGTGAGCGGGTGCTTGCCTGGTTGCGTTTGCATGCAAAGGGCAATCCGCCACGCGTGGCCATTCATCGCTCATGGACACTGATCGCCGATGAACTCGGTCTGACCAGGGAAGCGTTGTATCGCACGCTGGCCGCGCTGGAGCGGCGGCATCAGATCACCCGCCGAACCGACGCCGTTTACTTGCCTTCGATTTAATCCACGCGGTTGCGAGATGACAGCCCACAAGCACTGGCGAGTTGTCCGGCAACCGCCGTATTGTCTTCCCCCGGCCCGAGCCGATCTTCCCTATGATAACATACTTTAACATTCACTATTAACCCACTGAAATTCCGAAATTTTCCTTCCATCCCCCCCCACAGCCCCACCCCTGGTTTTCCCCACCCCAACCCCATATGATCCAAACCCAGCGCCGGGTGGCCCT
>Ga0302324_100015751_pt1 | contig 15137 bp, 14 predicted proteins | sample Palsa_T0_1_FD_201949 | JGI IMG/M metagenome (GOLD analysis project Ga0302324, IMG submission 201949) | Peat permafrost microbial communities from Stordalen Mire near Abisko, Sweden - Palsa_T0_1 | ecosystem: Environmental > Terrestrial > Soil > Palsa > Peat permafrost | place: Sweden: Abisko...
TTGATAAGGCTACCCGCCTCCCTTGAGAAAGAGGGAGTTCGAATAACTCATCATGGTCGATGGTGATCGAAGAGATGTTTGGTGGGCAACACTGAGTTGTTACTCAGGCGCACTAATCGACCTTCCCACCCGCTCGAGGCGTCCAAAAGAAGTGACATATCGTGTGCTAACGACACAGGCAGCGACGGCAGGTTGTATTGTAAAAGATGCTGTTATATGATCCGCGCTGGCCGGAGGGCTACCGCACAATTTCAAATGGAAATGGACGTTCATCGGCTGTTTTCTTGTCGTAAAGCACCCCGGATCGAAATTTTGCAGGGAGGTTTTCGGTGAAACGGAATCTGAAACTGTTTAGCTCTCTGATCGGCCTGGTGGCCTTCAGTTGCGCGGCCTTCGGGCAGAACCAGGTGCCTCCGCGCCCCTCGGCGTACGCCACGGCGCCCGACATCCCGTTTACCTCGGTGCCCAACTTCATCAAGCTCCCGGCGGGCTTGTATATGGGGGAGGGAATTGGCGTCGCTTCCAACTCCAAGGGACACTTCTTCGTGTTCACGCGCAGCGGCCGCACGCGCCTGTTCGAATTTGACCGCACCGGTGAATTCGTGCGGGAAGTCGGCGATGGGCTGTACGCCTTCGAGATGGCTCACGGAGTGCGCGTCGATCCGCAGGACAACATCTGGGTGGTGGACGAAGGCTCCAACATGATCGTGGAGTTCAACCCGCAGGGCCGCGTGATCATGGTCCTGGGACGCAAGCCGGAAGCGGGAGGAGGACGAATCCCCGCGACGCCCGCCAACAGCGCGCCGCCACCGCCGGCTCAGCCTTACATCTTGAACCGCCCGACCGATCTTGCCTGGGATTCCGCCGGTAATATTTTCATCGCGGATGGTTACGGGAATTCGCGGATTGTGAAGTACGACAAGAACGGCGTATTCGTGAAGGCCGTCGGCACGAAGGGGAAAGAACCTCTGCAGTTTGACACGCCGCACACCATCGCGGCCGATGCGCAGGGCAATGTCTATGTCGGCGATCGCGGCAACCGGCGTATCCAGGTTCTCGACAACGATTTGAACCTGAAAAAAATCATCGATAACGTAGGCGCTCCCTGGGCCATTTGCGTCACCCCCGGGCCGCACCAGTATCTTTACGCCTCCAACTCGAATCCCGATAGCAGCGATTCCCGCTTTTTCCCGGTGTCGGGCGAAATATACAAGATGGAGCTGGATGGCACCGTCCTTGGCAAGTTCGGAACGCCCGGCAAGATGCTGGGCGAATTCAGCACCACCCACTGGATCGACTGCCGTCATGAAAACGAGCTGCTGATTGGGGAAATCACCAGCTGGCGCGTGCAGAAGATCATTCTGCATCCTGGCTCGGCTTCGGCCCGCGCCTCGAAGTAGGTTTCCACTGAAACGAATTGAGAAAAAGGATTCTGGGAGATCGCGCATGAATTTTCGCTTAAAGATTTCGATGTTGATGCTGGCGCTGCTGGGCGCAGGCGCCGTCTACGCGCAGTCGGAGCTTTCCTACGACACCAACTCCGCCTTCCTGAAATGGCCGGAGCACATCTATATGGGAGAACCGGCCGGGGTGGCGCACAATTCCAAGGGCCACATCTTCGTTTTCACGCGGACCGGCTCGGTGAATCTGAGCACGGGCACCTCGCGTACGTTCGCCCGCGGCGGCACGCGCCTGTTCGAGTTTGACCAGAACGGAAACTACGTCCGCGAGATGGGGCAGGAGATTTACGGTTTTGTATGGGCGGAAAATGTCCGCGTCGATCCGCAGGACAATATCTGGGCCGTCGATTCAGGGTCGAACATGATCATCAAATTCGATCCGCAGGGCCGCATCGTGATGACCTTCGGCAGAAAGCCCGAATCGGTCACCGTCCCCACCATGCCCCCGGAGTCCAGACCCGCACCGGCGGCGAACGCTTTTGGCGGACGCGGCCCGGGAGCCGGCGTGCTGGGAGATAACTTCGGCGCCCCGGCGGATGTTGCGTGGGACGCTGCCGGCAATATCTTCGTGGCCGACGGCCACGGCTCGGCAGGCAATGCTCGCATCGCAAAGTTCGATAAGGATGGCCGCTTCGTCAAAACCTGGGGATCCTATGGCAGCGGCGAAGGCCAGTTCAATACTCCCCACGCGATCGCGGTGGATGCCAAAGGCAATGTCTACGTGGCCGACCGCGGCAACAAGCGCATCCAGGTATTCGACAACGATGGCAATTTCAAGACGCAATATACGGGCATCGGCTCTCCCATGGCGATGTGCATCACGCCGGGGCCGCATCAATACCTCTATGCTTCCAATTCAAACGACGCCGGCAATTTTGATAACGGCGAAATCTATAAGCTGGAGCTCGATGGCACCGTGCTCGGAAAATTCGGCTCTGCCGGCAAGGGACCGAAACAGTTCGGCACGGTTCACGCGATCGATTGCCAGAGCGAGAACGAACTGTACGTCGGCGAGGTCCTCAACTGGCGCGTGCAGCGCGTTACGCTACATCCCGGTGGCGGCAAGAGCTCGCGCTAAGAATCTGCTTCCCGGTGGATTCCTGAGCCAAGCGCATTCCTACAGCATTCGCAGTATTTGCAGGATGGATACAAACGACTGCTCCAGGCTATTGACCCACCGAACACCCGGATTTTATCGTCCGGATCGATAGACAAGAAGATCACAATGCCACCGGGAAGAGGGCCGGAAACGAAAGTCTATCCGGCCCTTTTTCGTTTTATCTCCCGCTCTCCCTCGCCTTCACACGTTGGTTCCCTGCGATTGCGCGCTCGTTCCGCCCGGTGTAGATTATGCTCGGCCTGGAGCGGAAGGAGCCACGCATGAGCGCTCGCGAAAAAGGGCGGAGGCAATTTCTAAAGAAAGCAGTCCTCGCGGGATTGTCCGCCGGGGCGATCGGAACCTCTGCCGGAGCGCAGACGGCCGAACCTGGGAACACCGCTCCTGATCTTAAAAAATTGCATGCTTACGGCGAGCGTTCGCGCTTCGAAACCGCGGCTCGCTCGGGAACGATGGGCGACATGTACCCGCCCGGAGGCATGCCAGCGGGAACTCCCAGAGATTTCGGTCTGCGCACGCCGTTGCAGGACACCGTGGGATTCATCACGCCGTCCCCTTTGCACTACGTGATTTCGCACGCCCATGAGCCGCCCGATATCGACCCGCACGAACACCGCCTGATGATTCATGGAATGGTGGACCGTCCCGTGATCTTTACGGTGGAGGACCTCAAGCGGTTGCCCTCAGTCTCGCGACCCCATTTTATCGAGTGCAACGCCAACAGCTCGACGGCAGGTCCCGGTGGCGCGGCCCGCGTGGCCGTGGAAGCTACGGTGCGCGAGACGCACGGCTTCACCAGCTGCAGCATCTGGACCGGCGTGCCGCTCTCGCTGCTTCTCGATCGGGCAGGCGTGCAGAAAGGTTCCACCTGGATCATCGCGGAGGGCTCCGAAGAAGGGAAGCATGCGAAGAGCATTCCCCTGGAGAAGGCCCTTGATGATGTCCTTGTCGCTTACGGCCAGAATGGCGAGGCGATCCGCCCCGAGCAGGGCTACCCCCTGCGTCTGGTCGTGCCCGGATGGGAAGGCATCAACAACGTGAAGTGGCTGCGCCGCATCAAGGTGGTGGATCAGCCGTACATGGGAATGATGGAATCGACGAAATATCCGAGCTTGCGGCTCGACGGAAAGGCGCGCTGGTTTCAATTCGAACTCGGCCCGCGTTCGGTGATCACGCGCCCGTCCGGCGGACAGAAGCTGTCTGCGCCCGGATTCTACGAGATCAGCGGGTTAGCCTGGTCTGGCCGCGGCACAATTCGCAAGGTTGAAATATCGACCGACCGTGGCCGAACCTGGAAAGAGGCCCAAATACAGGGCCCGGCTCATTCCAAGTCGCACACACGGTTCGGCATGGATTGGACCTGGGATGGGGAAGAAACCATCCTCCAGGCCCGCTGCTTGGACGATCAGGGCGAAGTCCAGCCCACGATGGCTGATCTCGCGAAAATCTGGGGCGTCGATCTCGATTTCTTCAGGAGCACCTCGATTGTGATCGGCCACTTCAATGCGATTCAGCCCTGGAAGGTGAACCGGGATGGGAGCGTGCAGAATGCCCTGTTCGTCTAGGGCGGTCGTGCCCCTGATCGGAATCGTGATGTGCGTCATAGCGACCGGCGCGCAGACGCGCGATTATAAAAACGTAGGAAGGTCGCCTACGGAGGCCGAAATCAAGGCTTGGGATATCACCGTCGGGCCTGACGGCAAGGGGCTGCCTCCCGGAAGCGGCAGCGCGAAAGATGGCGCTCCGATTTTCGCGGAAAAGTGCGCCAGTTGCCACGGCCAGAATTTGCAGGGGAGTCCGCTTGGTCCGGCGCTCGTGGGAGGGAGTGGCACCCTCACTTCGATACAGCCCAGGCAGACGGTAGGCAGCTATTGGCCGTTCGCAACCACCGTCTGGGATTGGATCAACCGGGCCATGCCGCGCGGGCATGGTGAATCGCTGAGCGCTGGAGAAGTTTATTCGCTCACGGCCTTCGTCTTGTACAAGAATGGCATCGTACGGGAAACCGACGTGCTCGACGCGGGCAGTCTGCCAAAAATATCGATGCCGAATCGCAATAATTTTGTCCCGGTGAAGACGAGCGAAATTTGGGAGCACAACAAGCGCGCTTGCCATACCGGGACGTGCCCGTAGATGAGGACCCCGTTGCGGATGCTTGCGCTTTCCTTCGGGCGACAGCAAAGTAATTGCGGGGTATGATCGAACGTTCCATGAGCGTGGCCGAAACGCGTAATCCGCGTAGCTGAAAGGGGAAAACGGAATGCAACAACTCAATGAGAACACGGTGGTCGAAGCCGTCCTGGCGCAGATGGCGTCCACGCCGAACCCGCGATTCAAGGAAATCATGAATGCGGCCGTCAGACACCTTCATGCGTTTGCGCGCGAAGTGAATTTGACGCCGGATGAATGGCTCGAAGGCATCCGCTTTTTCACCGAAGTGGGGCAGAAATGCACTCCGTATCGCCAGGAATTTATCCTGCTTTCGGACACGCTTGGCCTGAGTTCCCTTGTCGGCCTGATGAGCGACGCGCGCACACCCGGCGGGCACACGGACGCAAGCCTGCTCGGCCCCTTCTATCGCATGAATTCGCCGAAATTCAGGCTCGGCGATTCGATCGTCAAGGAGATCAGGGGCACCGAGATCGTGATGTATGGCCGCGTCACGGATTCGAGCGGAAAGGGAATTCCCGGAGCGTCGGTCCAGGTCTGGCAGACGGACAAGGAAGGCGATTACGACCTGCAGAAGCCAAACGCCGCGACCGACATGGACCTTCGCGGCACTCTGCACGCCGACGCCGAAGGCCGCTACTATTTCCGCACCGAGGTTCCCGCCGGCTATTCGATTCCGATGGACGGCCCGGTGGGCGAGATGATCCGCGCACAGAAGCGCCACGGGTTTCGGCCGTCGCACATTCACTTCCTGATTGGCGCGCCGGGCTATCGAGAGGTCGTAACCGCTCTTTACATCCACAATGATCCGCACATCGATTCCGACACTGTCTTCGGCGTGACGGATTCTCTGATCGTGAGGGTCAACGAATCCGATCCCGCGTCTCCTCTGCCGCACCTGCCGAGCATCAAATATGACTTCCAGCTGGCTGCGGCAGGAAAGGGTGAAGGTTCGGGACGCGTCGGCGCCGATCCCTCGCAAATAACGAAGAAGCCGACCGAAACCGCACCCTCACTGACCTGACACTGACCTAACAACGAGCTGACAAGGGCCCCTATGACGAACACGGTTGCATTGCGGAATCATTTCGGCGGCGAATGGAAGCCCTCGAACAGCGCCGAATCGCTCGGCGTTATGAACCCGGCCACGTCGGAGTTACTCGCCCGCGTGCCGCTCGGTGCGCCCGGCGACGTCGACGCGGCGGTTCGAGCCGCGGCTGCGGCTTACCCGGACTGGCGCCGCACTCCTCCGCAGGATCGGATTCAGTATCTCTTTAAGCTGAAGCAGTTGCTCGAAGACAACGTCGAGGAGATCGCTCGAATTTGCACAAAGGAAAACGGCAAAACCCTCACGGAATCTCGTGCCGAATTGCGCCGGGCCATCGAGAACGTGGAAGTCGCCTGCGGCATTCCCACGCTCATGCAGGGCTACAACCTGGAGGACGTGGCCAGCGGGATCGACGAGATGATGATTCGCCAGCCGCTGGGAGTCACCGCGGCCATCGCGCCCTTCAACTTCCCGGTAATGATTCCTTTCTGGTTCCTGCCGTACGCGATCGCCTGCGGAAACACGTTCATCCTGAAGCCTTCAGAGCGAGTGCCGCTCACCTCGCAGAAGGTCTTCGAGTTGATGGAAAAGCTGAAGCTTCCGCCGGGCGTGGTCAACATGGTTCATGGTGGCAAACCGGTCGTCGACGCGCTGCTCGCGCATCCCGACGTGCGTGCGATCAGCTTCGTGGGGTCCACGCCGGTAGCGAAATACGTCTACGCGCAGGGTGCCGTGCATGGAAAGCGCGTCCAGTGCCAGGGAGGCGCGAAAAACCACGTCCTGGTGCTGGACGACGCGGATCTCGAGACATCGACGCGCATCATCAGCGACAGCGCTTTCGGCTGCGCGGGTCAGCGCTGTCTCGCGGTGTCAGTTGCCGTGGTGGTCGGCGAAGCCCAGAACAAATTCAAGGAGTCCATCGTCAACGCAGCCAGCGCCATTCATGTGGGCAACGGACTCGATGATTCCGTGCAAATGGGGCCGGTGATCACGCCCGAGAGCAAGGCTCGCATCGAAAGCCTGATTGCCAAGGGCGCAAGCGAAGGCGCACAACCGCTCCTCGACGGCCGTTTCGGCAACGGAGCGGGAAACGGCAAAGGAAATTTCCTCAAGCCGACGATTCTCGACAACGTGCCATCTTCGAGCTCGCTTTCCACCATCGAAATCTTCGGCCCGGTGTTGAGCCTGGTGCCCGCCAAGACGCTTGAGGAGGGAATTGAGATTCTTTCGCGCAGCCCTTACGGCAACATGGCGTCGATTTTCACCAGCAGCGGCGCCTCCGCGCGGAAGTTTCGCTACGAGGTTCCCGCCGGAAACGTGGGGATCAACATCGGCGTGGCCGCGCCCATGGCCTATTTCCCGTTCAGCGGATGGCGCGACAGCTTCCTGGGCGTGCTTCACGGCCAGGGGCGAGACGCGATCGAGTTTTACACGGATAAGAAAATCGTGGTCGAGCGCTGGCCGAAGGCGTGGTCCCGCAAGTTCTAAAGCGTTTTAATTTCTCGTTCGCTCGTTAAATGAGGGAGACCCGCAGGTCTCCCTCTCACCCCCACCCCAGGATTCCAGTCCAGGCGCGTACGCGGCAAAACCAGCCCATCCCAGAACAAGAGCGCATTGCAGAATGCAGGAGCAAATGCGCTGCCAATCGCCCGCTGAGACGCTTGAATGATCCAGTGCTGTCGCCGCGAGACTTACATCAAGGCTGACGATCGCGGCGCCGCGCTGTCACATGCCGATATACGGTTTTCTGAAACTCCGCTCGGCGGTTCTACGATCTCCGGAATCTCACATCAGGGAAACATGCAACGCAACTCGTCCCGCTCTCGAGGTTGAAAAGCCTCGGCGCGGTCCGTATGCTAGTGCCTCTAATGAAGATCGCGCTAGCCCAGTTCAATCCCACCGTTGGCGATTTCGAAGGCAATTCGGCACGCGTCCTGGAACTGGCTCGCACGGCGCAGGCGGGTGGGGCGGAGATCGCGGTGTTCTCCGAACTTTGCCTCTGCGGCTATCCGCCGCAGGACCTCATCGAACGGCCCGCCTTCGTTCACCGCAACCACGAAGCACTCGCGCGCCTGGCTCAGCTTGTCCCGATCCCCTCCGTTGTCGGATATGTCGGCGAGGCGCAGGACGATACGGGCAAACCCGTCGCGAACTGCGCGGCCGTGATCGGCCACGGGAAAATCCTGTTCGAGCAGCGAAAGATGCTCCTGCCCACCTACGACGTCTTCGACGAGTCCCGGTATTTCCAGCCCGCGACTTCCCAGCACGCCTTTTTTCTCGGCGCCGAGACCCTGGGCATCACCATCTGCGAGGACATCTGGAACGACAAGAATTTCTGGGCGCAGCGCCTCTATGAACGCGATCCGGTCAGCGAGCTGATCGGGAAGGGAAGCTCGGTCGTTTTGAATATTTCGTCCTCCCCGTACACGATCGACAAGCGCGGAATACGCCACGACATGCTGAAGGCCATGGCCAAGCGCCACGAGGTTCCGGTTGTGTACGTCAATCAGGTGGGCGGCAACGATAGCCTGATTTTTGATGGTTCGAGCGTCGCCTTCCTCCCTGACGGCCGGGTTGCCGCGCTCGCCAAATCGTTTGAAGAAGATCTCGTGTTTTTCGACACGGTCACCGGAGTGGGAGACATCCACCCGCAGATCGATGACGAGCTTGAGGCCGCCTACCGCGCGCTCGTGCTTGGCACTCGCGATTACGTTCGCAAATGCGGCTTCCGCAAAGTGGTCATCGGCCTAAGCGGAGGCATCGATTCCGCTCTTGTAGCGGCCATCGCCACAGACGCCCTCGGCGCTGCAAACGTCATTGGCGTCAGCATGCCCGGCCCCTATTCCTCGGAGGGAAGCATCCTGGATGCGCGAAAGCTGGCCGCAAACTTGGGCATCGAGCTTGTGACTCTCCCGATCAGCGAGACGTTCAACAGTTACCGGGCCACGCTGAAAGACACTTTCGCCGGCCTCGAGGCCGGCGTCGCCGAAGAAAACATTCAGGCGCGCATCCGCGGCAACCTCCTGATGGCGCTCTCGAACAAATTCGGGTCTCTGGTGCTGAGCACGGGCAATAAGTCCGAAATGGCTGTAGGCTACTGCACGCTGTATGGCGACATGGCGGGCGGCCTTGCCGTGATTTCCGACGTTCCGAAAACGATGGTCTACGAGCTTGCGCGGGTCGCCAATCGCGCCAGACAGCGCATTCCGGAAGCGAGCCTGACGAAGCCTCCTTCTGCCGAGCTCCGCCCGAATCAAACGGACCAGGACAGCCTACCGCCCTACGACGTCCTCGATCGGATTCTCAAGGCCTATGTCGAGGACCTTCGCAGCCCGGAAGAGATCGCCCAGCACTACGGCTTCTCGCTGGACCTGGTGCGCGGGGTTGCGCTCCAGGTGGATCGCAACGAGTACAAGAGAAAGCAGGCGCCCCCGGGGCTGAAGGTCACCTCGAAGGCCTTTAGCGTGGGACGGCGTTTCCCGCTCGCGCAGAAATTTGCCGTATAGGCGCAGTCAGGTTCAAACGCTTTTCATGCGGGCGGCATCACAACCGGGAAAACGCGGATGGCACGTTCGATTCCGCTACAAGAGAGAAACCAAGGGAGACCGGCTCAAATGCTTACAAGAAAGCTGATTCTCAACACGGTCGCAATACTGCTCAGCGCGCTGCCAACCCTCGCGCAAGGTTCCAAGGCTACACCGGCGGCCGCCTCGCCGACCGCCGACCAGGCGCAGATTCTCAAGACCACCGAGGCCTTCGTGCGCAACCTGTTTGCCTGGGGCACGGATTTCAAAGTAAAGCTCGGCCCGCTCGCTCAATCGACCGCGTCCGACTACTATCTGGTTCCCATCGAGGTCACTCTGAACGACCACAGCGATAACGGCGAAGTCTACGTCAGCAAAGACGGCAAAACGCTTTTCCGCGGCGACATGTTCGATATGGCTGCCGATCCCTACGCCTCCGCCCGCGCCAAGATGCACATCGAAGGGAACCCGGTAAAAGGCCCCGCGGATGCGCGCGTAACCCTCGTCGAGTTTGGCGACTTCGAGTGCCCGAATTGCCGCCAGCTGGAACCGGTCCTCAAGGATTTCTTCGATCAGTACAAATCCAAGCTGCGCTTGGTATTCAAGGATTTTCCGCTGGAGCAGGTCCATCCTTGGGCCAAGACGGCCGCGATTGGCGGACGCTGCGCGTTCCTGCAGTCACCCGACGCTTTCTGGAAGATGCACGACGCGATTTACACAAACCAGGATTCCATTACCCCCGAAAATGTGTGGGATAAGCTGAATGAATTCGCCGTGCAGTTCGGGCTGAACGGGGACACCTTCAAGGCTTGCCTCGCGTCACCGGAGGCCGCAAAGGCCGTCGAGGCGAATCAGCAGGATGGCGCGGCGCTCAACGTTAGCGGCACTCCCACCGTATTCGTCAATGGACGCCCGGTGGCGGGTGGAGACCCGAACGCGCTGCGCCAGCTCATCGACTTCGAACTCGCCGCCCCTTCGAAGTAACAAGCGCCTCAGCCGGACGTGGCAGTTGCTTTCAAACGAGAGACCCACTTCTCGATTTCCCGACTTTCCTCGCCCGGCACGAGGAAGGCATCCCAGTCAATATCGGGAAATCCCATCCGCGTCGCGTGCGCCCGCAATTGTTCCTGCAACGAGGAAGCCTTGGCGCTCCGGCTTCTCTGAAGCGCATCGAAAATCACCCGATGATCCTCCACCCGCCATTGATAAGAAGCTAATTCCTGGCCGATACGTTCGCGCAGGGCTTGTGTGGTCGGCGGCTGGCAAAGCGCCCGCAAAATAGCACGCTCCGCCTCACGCAACTCTTCGCCGGAGTAACTGTGAGGCATTCAGGGATTGTAGACGCAAAGGGAAGAGACACGCCAGACACCCTTCTGGCGAATCCGTGATGGATCGGCAGCTGGATTGATCGACAGCTAGGCCGCGACCTTTACCACCGGGCGGACAAAGTCGAGCCGGTCGATGCTGGCCGCTACGCCGTAGACGGGTCCCAGATCGCCGTCAATTTGGGGGACGCGCAGCACTCTAGCGCTCGCGCGTACCAACACCGATTTGCCTCGTTCCCGTTCCGTTGGCAGTGCAAAAGTAAGCTCCATGCCAGCGCCCGACTTGAACGGAGTGGTGGAGTGAAAGTACGGTCCAGAACGCGAAATGTCCCGCAGTTGCGCGGTGTGGAATTCCGTGGGGCGATGACGCGACAGGCATACCTGCAAGGGTAAATAGACCTCGTACCGCCGTGCTTTCCTACGCTCTCCCATAAGTCCCCCCAGTCCCCTCACCGCTGCACGGTCAAGGCCACCACTACAGAGGTAAGTCCGATTGATTTCATGCGGGTTATGGTGGTTCTAGAACTCCAGGAATGGAAAAGATCGAAAAAAAATTCCCGATGCAGGAATTTAATGCAGAGTCCTAGGACTTCAACGGCTTTCCAGGTGTTACGCCCTTGCCTGTTCGCACTTCCGATTGGGGCGGATGGCTGATTTCGGCTTCGATCGCCCGGACATATTCGGGGGAAATTTCCATGAATTCGACCCCGATTCCCACCCCGGCGAGACAGTACCGTACCTCGGCTCGGGTAGTCACTTCGACGCCGGAATGGGCCAGTTTGAAACTCACAGTCAGCACTGCGCCCACGGGGAAATTCTTCGTTGTGTTGACGAACATCCCGCGGGTGCTGATATCGGGCGGCCGTGTAGCAACCTCCTCGCTGTGGCCTTCGTAGGTAACGGAGAGATCGCGCAGGCTGGAAAAGCGGTACACCAGCCGCGATTGGTTGGGCGGTATCTCGGAACTCATTCTCTGACGGCTCCTTGCCCAGCGAGGGAACGTTTTCGGGGTTTTGCCGCGACTGGATTGGGCGCCTTCGCGCCGCAAAACGGACAAAACAGGAAGGAAGACGAAATGTCCGTGCCGCATGTCTGGCAGCACGACGAAGCAATCGGTTCGACGGGAATCACGCGCAGGACTTCTTCAATCGTCGTCACACCCTCTCGCACGCGTTCGAGCGCGTATTCCTGCATCAGTTTCATTCCATTCTGCCGAGCCAGCTCGCGGATATCTTCGTTGCGCGCTCCGGAACGGATCGCCGAGCGAATGGAGTCGTTAAATGTCAGCAATTCGAAGATGCCGATGCGTCCTTTGTAGCCGGTCAGGTCGCACAGTTCACATCCCACCGGAACGCTTTCCATCTCGGGAGGCTTTGCCACGCCAGCGCCCTTGAGCCGTGAAACGAATTCGGGGCTCGCGCCTACCACCTTATGACATGCGCACAACCTCCGGATCAGCCGCTGCGCAACCACTCCCGTAAGGGATGATGCGATTTGAAATGCAGGCAGGCCTAGATCGATCAAGCGCGTGATTGCCGAAACGCTGTCGTTGGTGTGCAGCGTGGAAAGCACGAGCTGGCCGGTCTGCGCCGCCTTCATGGTAATCTCCGCCGTTTCCTGGTCCCGAATCTCGCCGATCATGATCACGTTGGGGGCCTGGCGCAGCGCGGAGCGCACGCTCGCGGCATACGTATGCCCGGCCTTGCTATTCACCTCGACTCGGTTCAACCCCGGCAATGCATATTCGATCGGATCTTCCACCGTAACGATATCGATGGAGGGCTTCCGCACGAAGTTCAGCGCCGAGTAAATCGTCGTGCTCTTGCCTGAGCACGTAGGACCGGTGACCAGGATCATCCCCTGGGGTAGATCCAGCATCTGCTGGAACGCCTCCGCGATCTCCGCGGGGAAGCCGAGTGCAGCGAAGTCCTGCTGCGGAGCTTCGGCGTCCAGCAGCCGCAGGACGATCTTTTCCCCATATTGCGTCGGCAGTGTAGAAACGCGGATGTCCAATCGGCGATTTGCGATCTTTACAAGAAACCGTCCCGCCTTGGGAGCGCGGCGTTCGGCGATATCCATATCGCACAGAATTTTGATGCGCGACACCACCGAGTTTTGCAGCGATTGCGGAATACGCTGATAATCGCGCAGCAGGCCATCTACGCGAAAACGCACCACCGAGTCGGCGGCTTGCGGTTCGATATGAATATCGGTCGCCTGCTTTTCCGCCGCTGCCGCGATGATGGAAGCCGCCAGCCTCACGGCCGGTGTGGACTTCTGCAGAAGTTCCGCCTGCATCCCGTGAACCGCTTCCACATTCCGCCGCAGCGAACTTGAGGAGATGAACTCCACGCGCGGGTCGCCAGTGTTTGTGGCCGCATCCGCAGTTCCCGCTTCAGCGGGTGCCTTGCGATACCACTTCTCGATGGCTTTTTCGATCTCGTCGCGGAACGCGAGCCGCGCCACGATTTCCATCCCGGTCGAGAAGCGCAGTTCGTCGATGATCCGCAGGTTCTGGGGTTCGGCCATCACCATCACGAGTTTGGTGGTGCCTTGCGTTTCGATGGGGAGAGCGCAACATCTCTTTGCGAGCGCCTGCGGCACCAATGGAAGCACGCCCGGGTCGATGCGGACCTTTTCGCAATCGAGGTAAGGAACGCGCGTGACTTCGGTCAGAGCGGAGGCTAAATCGGGCTTCGATACGAAGCCGCGCTCCAGCATGAGTTCGCCCAGATGGACGAGCTTGCCTTCCTGATCCTCAATGGCCTTCGTGAGGTCGGCGGAAGATATTTGTCCGCGGTCGCGCAGAACTTCGCCGAGCTTTTTTCGCTTCATGGTCAGGAATCCAGTCTTCAAAACGACTCGAGTCAGCTTGCGAGGTCTCGCGAAAACATAGCGAGAGCTTCAAAACGGCATAGGATTTCCGAAAATTGCGGTTGCTTCCGGTTCCGTCAGCATGCCCTTCTTGATCATCAGTCTCACCAGCCGCACCAGCGATTCCCGATCGGAGCCGTGAGGCAACATGGGCTGTGGCTTCGCAGGCGGTGCTGCGGCCACGGGATGTTCCTCGCGCTGGCTGACTTCTTCACCCAGCCAGATGGCCAGGGTCTTGCGCTGTTCTGGCTTTATGTCGTCAAACGCGATGCCCATTCCAAGCCCGGATTGCGAATACACCACGATTCCGGTGGCCTCAAAGCGGTGACTGCCCTCGCGGATCGTCACGCGAACGTGGGAGCCCGCGTCGAAGGGAACCAGCGTATCCACGAAACACCCGCCGGGCCCGAGGTCCGTGGTGCGAGTCGAAAACACCGCGCCTGTGCCCAATTCCACCACGTCTGCCGCGGCTATAAACGGGTGCCGGTTGGATCCGCGCCGTTCCGCCTGGCTGGCCGATGTCGCGCCCTTCAATTTTTCGTCATGGTCGTACATTCTGCCACCTGCCTTCGGCAAGTATTTTCCCGCACAGTATGCAATCGGCGGGCAGGCCCACTTGTTGACTCTATTGTCTCTATCCAAGGGAACTCCCTACAAGCGCAATCCCTGTGAGATTGTTCAAAGTTGAACGGAGGCCTCCTACAGAAGAGACTGATTCGTTTGAGGTTGCGGCGGTGCTAAGCTCTTCCTTCACGGATTCTGAGTATCTTCCCTTATAGACGAACCCTGCGGCCCTCAACTAGACTGTCGCAACAAGGAGGGCGAATGTCAGCGATCGAATACGGAAGCTATTATTGGTGCGTTCTGCTCAATCGCGAGCGCGACGGCGAGCACGGGCAATCGGGGGATTCGATTTATCTCCATGCGGATGAGATGTCGATTGAAGGAGGCACCCTCACGTTCAAAAGCGCGGGCCGGCGCCCGGCAGGAACCGACCCCAAGAGCCATAACGACTCCGGCGGAAATGGAGAGGGGAAGCCCAAGGAAAACTCCGAGAACAAGGAAACGATCTATATCGCTTTTGCGCCCGGATCGTGGAAGATGGTCTATGCCGCCAAGCTGCAGGACGGCTCCCCGGCGTCTGTCGAGCATTGGACAAAAGGGCAGGCAGGGCAGTCTCAATCCGGTAACCTCCCGGCAAATGCGGGGGCCAGCGGTTATGTTCCTAACGATTCGGTGCAATCGCCTCAGCCGTTTGTTGCGTCTAAATAGCGAGAAGCCTTCGCGATGAGGAAATCATCGAATATGGCTGTGACAGATGGTAACGATCCGACAGTGTTCTCCAAGGCCGTCCGCGGTGCTTTGCGGTTAGGGTTTCGTCGGGCTTACCCGCGCGTGCAGGTGGACGCCGAAAAGTTTCTGCATCACGCGCGGCGGGCCTACAACCTCCCCATCGAATCCTGGCGCGATATGCACAGCCTTGATGAACAAACGATTATCCCCGCCGCCGAAAAAATTATCTGGTCCTCCGCGAGAATGGCGGCGCTTGAGGGCATGGGCCTCGGCATAGGCGGCATGGCAACTCTGCTACCCGACATGGGTATCCTGGCCGCGATCACC
>Ga0302324_100015753_pt1 | contig 15136 bp, 11 predicted proteins | sample Palsa_T0_1_FD_201949 | JGI IMG/M metagenome (GOLD analysis project Ga0302324, IMG submission 201949) | Peat permafrost microbial communities from Stordalen Mire near Abisko, Sweden - Palsa_T0_1 | ecosystem: Environmental > Terrestrial > Soil > Palsa > Peat permafrost | place: Sweden: Abisko...
CTTCGGTCTTGAAAACCCCGCTCTTTACCGCTTGATGTTTGGCGCGGAGCTGGGTGCGGAGTCTTTTTCGTATCCCAATCTTCGGGCTGCCGGCAACGCCGCATTCGACACGCTGGTGTCGAGCGTGTGTGCCCTGCGCCCAAAGGACGACGGTACGGGGGCATTGGCAGCTTGGTCGATCGTCCACGGCTTGACCCTGCTGCTTCTCGACAATCGCATCCAGCACGGAAGATTCGCCGATCACGAAAAGACAATCGAAAGCGTGCTAGCCGTCGTCGTTGCAGGCATCGAGACGCGTTAGGGCTCGCTGCTGCGCCGCTACGCGATGACCTTCGCGAGCGCGGCCGCGCCGACCGATTTGTAGAAGGCGTTGTCCGTCTCGGAAATCTGCGGCGCCCAGCTGTCGATTTGTCTCGGGGTTACCGGGAAGTGGACGGTCGGGCCGTAGGCGTTCGAATAGTCCGCGTCGTTGAAGGGTGCGAAGTCGTCGCTCTCGCGGTGGGCGAGCACGGTATCCACGATCGCGTTGCGCGCGGCAAGCGCCGCGGACCGGATGCTTTGGCCCAGGCGCCCGTCCTCAGACAGCGTCTGATACAGTGCGATCGCCGGGCGGTCGGCGCGCCACGGCATCGTCTTTCCTTCGGGGAAGCGGACCATGCCGTCGATCGCGCGCGCATCCTCGCGAATGGCCGCGCGGGTGGCCTTGTCGGCGGCGGCACTCGTCAACTCGGCATCGAGGGTCTTCACCGCGCTTTGCACGGCTGCCGTCTTCCCCGGGTCGAGGTCGATAACGTCGAATGCGGCCGCCGGCGCGAACCCGTCGTACGGCGAGCCGTACGTTTGGTTCATCGTCGTCGTGACGACGCTGCCGGCCATCGCTGCCGGATCGCCTTCGTTAGCCGCGATGTCGTGCGCGACGTTCGACGGCACGCCCGGCGCGAGCATCGTCTCGGGCGACGCCGCCAAGAATTTCACGCCGGCATGCGAGAGGGCGGACGAGAATGCGACGGTCGCCATGAGGCATTGATTGGCAACGACTCCGTCGACCTGACGGCCCGCATCATCCGGATGCTCCTTCGCATGGAGAGCGACGCCGTCGGCGATCGCGCCCGCGATGTCGTCCTCGCGCATGATGCCGGCATCGCCGTGATCGGACTGTAAGCCACCGCCGTCGCCGCCGCCGTGGTCGATGAGATCGATCCAGGTTTGTTTGGCATGCGCGTTCTCCGCATTGTCGAGGACGTGGGCGACGAATCTCGTCAAATCGCTGCGCGCCGACATGTCGCGGGGCGCCGTTATGTCGATCGCATGCGATGGCTTGCCGTCGGCAATCGTGTATGACTCGGTGCGTAGCACGTGCGCCGGCTCGAACCCGCGTCGCGACGTCGTGTCTTCGACCGTGAACTCGATTCCGCGGTCGGTCTTGCTGGTCGCAACCGCTTGCGCGATCGTTTCCGCCTGGACCTCATCCAAATTGTTGTCCCCGTCGCGATACATCCCGAATTCGAGCGTCCGCGAGGTCCGCTCCGCATTGACCGTTCCCACCATCGTCTGCTGCCTCCGAAAAAAGCGAGTTCGGAAGGCTTATCGCGACGAGGAGGAGCCGTCGCAAGGGGAACCGCGATCGTGCCCGTTAAGAATCGGGGTCGTGCAAAACGTTATCGAGCGAGAACGCCAAGCGTCTCCGGGACCCCGTCCGCAGCCGCTGGCTTTTTATGGAGGGACGTTGTGGGTGGGCTGTTGGGACGACTCGCGGCTTTACGCGATCGACCCGCGGACGTGGTCAGTTCTCGATGCGGTCGTCGCGCCGGGAAAGCCGTTTGGTATGGCGGCGTTCGGCGGAGAACTGCGTGTCGTGATCGGAGATGAGGCGGACGATCGTTACTTCTATCGCTTCGTTCCGGGGCAGGGCTTCGATACCGAAAGCAAGACGGCATGTCCCGAGCTGACCGGATCGCATCTCACCTCCGACGGCAGCACGTTATACCTTCTGCAAATGACAAACCAGCGAATTCTGCGGTTCGATGCGGCTGGATCCATACTTGGGGAAATCGCGCTACCGACGCGTTGCGCTGGGATCGCCTTCGGCTCGTCTAGGTTCTACGTGATCTCTACCGACGACGAGTTCGAACAGATGCATCTGGCGAAACTCGATCTTCAGGCAAGCCGTCCCGACATCGAGCAGCTCGCGGAAATGCCGGCCGAAGCGCGGGCCCTGGCGTTCGACGGAGCGGCCATGTGGACGAGCCTTCGGGAAGCGAATGAGATCGTCTCGTTCAGTATCCCATCGGTCGAATGACGATGCGTCTCCTCACAACGCCGCCGGACGATGAGCGGCAGCTGCCGCGATCGAAAGATCGCGGCGCGCGTGGAAATCGCGGTACCAACTCGTCCGGTCGGCGTGGATGCGGCCCGTTTGGCGCGGCATCCAAGCGGTGAGGATCGATGCATCGTCACGGTTGGCCGGCGTCAGGAACATGAGGGCCTCGATCGCAGACGCCACTTGGGACACCGAGTATTTATAGGCAAGATCCGCGGCATCGCGCAACTGCGCTTCGCCGCGAAGCGGCCTGCGCTCGTGTTCGGTGACGCCGTCGGTGTAGAGTACGAGCAGCGAGCCGCCCGGCATGCTCGCGACGCGCAGCTCCGGTGCGAGGACGGACTCGATTCCCAGCGGCAAGTCCGCGACGGCATAGGTCAGGAACCGGGACCCGCTCGGCGCGACGAGCAGCGGCGGCGGATGACCCGAGTTTGCAAAGGTTACCACTCCGCGGTGCGTATCGAGCCAAGCGAAGAATGCCGTGGCGTGCAGATCGGGATCGAGATCGCAAACGAAACGGTTCGCCGTGGCGAGCGTTCGGGCCGGATCGAGTCCGCGGAAAGCCGCCTCGCGGACGGCCCGCCGGATCGCGGTCATCGCCGGGAATGCCTCGGCTCCGTGACCGCAAACGTCGCCGATCGACAGCGCGACGATATCGTCGGAAAGGACGAACGTCTCGCACCAGTCGCCGCCCCGGGCCGCGTACTGAGCGGGCGTGCTGCGCGTGCTCAACCGCACGCCGTTAAATATGGTGTCGGAAAAAGCGGCTTCGGCGCTCTCAAAGGGCGTGAGTTGGGCGATCAACGATGCTCAGTCTGGTAGCACCGCCTTCTAAGATGCCAATACGGACGATGCTCCAAACCCAAGCATAGGCCGCAATCGGCCGTTTGTCTGTACGGGTTCGCACCGGACGACCTCACATGGCCAGGCGCGTCCGGTAATCAGCCTCGGTCGCCGTGGCGAGTTCCTGCAGGAGTCCTTGGATCGACGCTCGCGCCATGTTGCCCCCGACAAGCGCGTCGAAGGCTGCGCCGGCGATGCCGCCAGGCGCGGCATAGGTTCCCGTGAGTGCGAGAAGACAACCACCGTTGGCGCTCGCGGTCGTTGCGAAGGTTCCCGCAAACGATGGGATCGCCATCGTTCCATGCGGAGACCACGAGACCTCAATCGAATCGGGAGCACCGGCGTTGCTGACATAGCGGGCCTCGATCGTCACCGGTTTTTTGACCGAGAGGCGACCGGCAGCGAGCGCATATAACGGAAGGCTAAGGCTGAACTCGGCGGCGCCCGCACCACTTTGCGTTCGTTCTCCGAAGTACGTGCGCAGGTAGGCGAGCGTGAATCCGCTTGGCGCCTGCACCGGAGTGTTAAGCGTCAGATGCCGCATGGCGCACGGCGAAACCCTTACCTGCTTCGTCCGCCTGAAAGGCTTGCTCGATAGCGTCCTTGATGCGTTGAAGCAAGTCGCTCGCCGCGGCTTGCGCGACGTGGTTGCCCATCGCTATGTCGAAGCCTTGCCCGACGAGTCCGAGCGGCGGCGTATAGCGTCCGCTCAGGCGCAGCCCGAACGAATCGTAGTCGTCCGTCGATTCGACGACGAGTTCGCCCGAGAACAGCGGGAAGGGTCCCGGCTCTTCGGGTGTCCATTGAACGCTGTAGCGCGGCTCCATGTCGAGCGCCAGCCGCTGCGGCCGAATCGTCGCGATCACCGCGCGCTCCAGGCTGAGTTGCGTCGGGATCCCGGGGATGCCGAGTTCGATGCGAAGCCCGAGCCGCGCAGTATCTCCATCCCGATTTCCTTGCTCGCGGAAGAAGTGTCGCAGCCGCATGGCGGCTTGCGCGAGCGGACACGTAACGGTGACCTGTTGTTCCAAGTGGCTCATGATGTGGCTTCACTCTACCAAATCCGAGACCGTCCCGGTATCGTGAAATACATGGAAGAGGCCGCCGCCGCGCCTACAGTGTGCGTTTCGTTGGGGTTTCAGGCGCGGTCGAAGTGGGTACGCTAGCGGGTCCTTTTGTCCGAGTTGCATCGCACGCGGCGACACGGCCGTCGTGACGATGAAAGTCTTACCTTGCATTTCACGATACCGGCTCGCATCCGCCTGCGATAGAGTGACGTGTCGCCAGCTTGACGGCGACCGAAAGAAGTCAAAATAATGACCGTACAAACCCTCCGTCCCGTAATGCAGTACGAAAGCGTCAATCCATTCGACGGCAAGACGCTCAAGACGTTCGTGGAAACCACCGACGCGCAGCTGGAGCAAAAGATTGCGACCGCCCAAGCTTGCTACGAGACGTGGCGGCACAAGACGTACGCCGAGCGGGCGATCATCGTGGCTAAAGCGGCAAAGCTCATGCACGCAGGGGTCGACAACTATGCGCGGTTAGCGACGCTCGAGATGGGTAAGCGAATCAACGAAGCGCGCGGCGAGGTGCAGTTCAGCGCCGAGATCCTCGCGTACTACGCCAAGAACGCGGAACGCTTTCTGGGGCCGGTGAAGTTGAATCCGGCGGTCGGACAAGCCCACATGGAGAGCAGCCCGATCGGCGTGATCTTCTGTGTCGAACCTTGGAACTTTCCGTTCTATCAGCTCGCGCGCGTTGCCGGCCCCCAGCTGATGGCGGGCAACGTCGTTATCGTGAAGCACGCAGGCATCGTGCCGCAATGCGCGATCGCTTTCGAGAAGCTTTGGATCGAGGCGGGTGCGCCTGCCGGCCTGTATACCAACCTTCTGATCACGCACGCGCAATCGGACCGCGTCGTGGACGATCCCCGCATCAAGGGTGTCGCACTGACCGGCAGCGTCGCCGCCGGCAAGAGCGTTGCCTCGAGAGCCGGGGCGAACGTCAAGGTGTCCTCGATGGAGCTTGGCGGAAGCGACGCATTCATCGTTCTCGAAGATGCCGATCTCGATCACGCGATAAAATGGGCCGTGTGGGGCCGGATGTATAACGCCGGGCAAACCTGCTGCGCGGCAAAGCGATTCATCGTCGTCGAAGCGCTCGCCGACAAATTCCTCGAGAAGTTCCGTACGGCGCTCGGCTCCCTCAAACCAGGCGATCCGATGGATGAGAAGACGACACTCGGCCCGCTGTCGAGCGAATCCGCGTTGCTCGATCTCACAAATCAGGTCGAGAAGGCCGTATCGCGCGGCGCAAAGCTGCTTCTGGGCGGCAAGCGCATCGATCGTCCGGGTTCGTACATGGAGCCGACGATCCTGACCGGCATCACGCCGGATAATCCAGCCTACAGAGAAGAATTCTTCGGCCCGGTAGCGCTGTTCTTCCGCGTGAAGGACGAAGATGCGGCGATCGCACTCGCCAACGACTCCGACTTCGGGCTGGGCGGCTCGGTGTTCACCAAGGACGAAGCGCGTGGACAGCGCGTGGCGAGCCGCGTCGAGACCGGCATGATGTTCGTAAACAACATTTCCTGGTCCGACGCCGAGTTGCCGTTCGGCGGCATCAAGTACTCGGGCTACGGACGCGAGCTCGGCGACATGGGCATCGCGCAGTTCGTGAACAAGAAACTGGTTCGTTTCGGCTCCATCGAAGCGCCGGCGACGTAGCCTAACGACCGGCGCGGAAGCGGTGTTCGCCAAGACGATCGAGGCGGTCCGGGGACTCGGTGCCCCGGCCGCCTAACCGCTCGGCAACCGGAACATCGCAGGAGGCTCGTATGCAACTCGGAATGATCGGCACCGGCCGTATGGGCGCGAACATGGTGCGCCGCCTGATGAAAGGCGGCCACCGCTGCGTCGTCTACGCTCGCAGACCCGAGGTGATCAAAGAGCTGGTCGCCGAGGGCGCCGCCGGTACGGGCGACCTCGCCGATTTCGTCGCACAGCTCGCGAAACCGCGCGCGATCTGGCTGATGGTACCAGCCGGGGTCGTCGACACGATGATCGGCAGCCTCTTGCCTATGCTCGAACGAGGAGACATCCTCATCGACGGCGGCAATTCGTACTACGTCGACGACATTCGGCGTGCGCGCGAGCTGAGCACCAAGGGTTTCGAATACCTCGACGTCGGGACGAGCGGCGGCGTATGGGGCCTCGAGCGTGGGTTTTGCATGATGATCGGCGGCTCGGATGCGGCGGTCGGGCACCTCGATCCGATCTTTCGCACGCTCGCGCCGGGGCTTGGCGATATCCCGCGAACGCCGGGCCGTCCGCCGGACAAGGGGACGGCCGAACTCGGCTACCTTCACTGCGGGCAAAGCGGCGCGGGCCACTTCGTAAAGATGGTCCACAACGGGATCGAGTACGGGATCATGGCGGCCTACGCCGAGGGGATGGGGATCCTGCGCGCGGCGAACATCGGCAAGCAGACCCACGCCGTTGACGCCGAGACGACGCCGCTGCGCGATCCCGAGCACTATCAGTACGACGTCGATTTGGGCGAGGTCGCGGAGGTGTGGCGGCGCGGAAGCGTGATCGCGTCGTGGTTGCTCGACCTAACCGCATCGGCGCTGGTAAAGGATCCGCAGCTGTCGCATTTCTCCGGCCGCGTCTCCGACTCGGGCGAGGGCCGCTGGACGATCAAGGCCGCGATCGACGAGGCCGTGCCGGCACCCGTGTTGACGAACGCGCTCTACGCGCGCTTCAGCTCGCGCGGCGAGGCGGATTTCCAGAACAAGCTGCTCTCGGCGTTGCGCTTCGAGTTCGGCGGCCACGTCGAGACAAGCGCCCCGCCGGCTTAAGTGCCGCCGGCGTCGTCGCGCGTTCGGCCGTCGTGAAAGCGCTGATCGTTTTCGATCTCGACGGTACGCTGGCGGAAAGCAAATCCGCGATCGATGCCGAAACCGCGGCGCTTTTTGTCGCTCTGCTCGAGGTCGTGAGGGTCGCGATTATTTCGGGCGGCGACCTGCCGCAATTTGAGACGCAAGTTCTCGCTCGTCTGCCGCAGCACGAGCATTTTGAGCGGTTGTCTCTCTTGCCGACCTGCGGAACGCGCTTCTTTCAGTACGACGGTACGTGGCACAAGCTCTATTCGGAAGATCTTTCCGAAGACCAGAAACGGCAGATTATCGCTGCGTTGAACGCGGCCGTTGCTTCGTCCGGTTTGCAAAGTGAGAAAACCTGGGGAGCGCTCATCGAAGACCGGGAAAGTCAGGTCACCTACTCCGCACTGGGCCAACAGGCTCCCTTGGAAGAAAAGAAAAAATGGGATCCCGATTTTACGAAACGTAAGAAAATCAAAGCCCTGCTGGATACATCGCTACCGGACTTTTCCGTTCGTTTAGGTGGGACGACGTCTGTGGACGTTACCCTTCCCGGAATCGACAAAGCCTACGGGATGAGAAAATTACGAGACGTCCTCGGAATCGAAATCCAGGAAATGATTTACGTAGGAGATGCTCTCTTTCCGGGTGGAAACGACTTTCCGGTGCGAGGGACCGGTGCGGCGTGCATCCAAGTTAGAGATCCGAACGAAACCAAGCGCGTGATCGAAGCCATAATCGCTTGCTTGACGTAACGCCGGCGTCAGTCTAAACGACGAGAGAACGTACGTACCTATGCGCCGAGAACATCGTTTGCGCCGAGCGTTAGCCGCGCTGGCACTGGATTTGCGTTGGGCCTGGTCGCATTCTGCGGACGAACTCTGGGAAGCGCTCGATCCCGTGCTCTGGCAGGAGACGCGAAACGCGTGGCTCGTGCTGCAATCGGTCCCCGACAGTGAGCTTCGCACGCTCGCGCGCCACCGCCGTTTTCTCGCGGTGTTCGAACGCTGCCGGCGGATGCAGAAGTCTGCGCTCGCTTCCCGCCCGTCGTGGTTCGAGGAAAGCGGTGCGGCGCAGGCGCTGCGTCTCGTCGCATTCTTCAGCATGGAGTTCGGCCTGGGCGAGGCACTTCCGATTTATGCCGGCGGTCTCGGCGTTCTCGGCGGCGACTACCTCAAGGCCGCAAGCGATCTTGGCGTCCCGGTGGTTGGCGTCGGGCTGCTGTACAATCAGGGCTATTTTCGCCAGGTCCTCGGGGACGACGGGTGGCAACGCGAGCTCTATCCGCCAAACGACCCCGGACAATTGCCGATCGTCCCGGCGCGCGACGCGAAGGGCGCGCCGCTGCGCATCCCGATCGAGTTTCCCGGCCGTACGGTCTTCGCACGAAGCTGGCTCGCGCGCGTCGGCCGGACGAACCTCTATCTTCTGGACTGCAACGATCCGGCCAATCGTCCCGCCGACCGCGGAATCACCGCGCAGCTTTACGGAGGAGACGACGAGCAACGGCTGCAGCAGGAAGTCGTTCTCGGCATCGGCGGCTGGCGGCTGCTGGAAGCGCTTGCGTTGCGCCCCGAAATTTGTCATCTCAACGAAGGGCACGCCGCGCTCGCCGCGGTCGAGCGCACGCGGACGCTGATGGCGGCAACCGGGCTGCGTTTCGCCGACGCGCACCGCGTTACGCGGAGCGGAACGATCTTCACCACGCATACGCCCGTTGCGCCGGCCTTCGACCACTTCGACGCAACGCTTGCGGCGAAATATCTTGCACCGCACGCGCACGCGCTCGGTATCACGCCGGACGAACTCCTGGCGCTTGGGCGTCTGGATCCCTCGGCAGCGGAGCCGCTGAACATGGCCTATCTCGCGGTGCGCTGCAGCGGACGGATCAATGGGGTAAGCCGGCTGCACGGCGAGGTCAGCCGCGCGCTGTTTGCGCCGTTGTTTCCCGGGTATCCCGCCGCCGACGTTCCCGTCGGTTTCGTGACGAACGGCGTGCATACGCCCTCCTGGGATTCCGCGGAGGCCGACGCTCTTTGGACCGCCGCGTGCGGGAGCGGACGATGGCGCGGCAGCCTGGAAGGGCTGGCGGAAAAAATCGAGGGCGTACCGGATGCGGACTTGTGGTCGATGCGCAACGCGAACCGCCGACGACTCGTCGAACGCGCCCGCGATCGTCTCGTTGCCCGCTTAAGCGAGATCGGCGCGGCGCCGGAGCGGTTGGCGGAGGCGGCGCAATTTCTGGACCCGGAGGTGCTGACCCTCGGTTTCGCGCGCCGCTTTACCGGCTACAAGCGCGCGACGCTGCTCTTGCAGGATCCGGATCGGCTCGTTCGATTGTTGACCCATCCGACGCGTCCGATGCAACTGCTGCTCGCCGGAAAGGCGCACCCGCACGACGTGGAGGGCAAGGCAATGATCCGGGCGTGGCTCGCCTTCGCCGATCGCCCCGAGGTTCGGCGCTGCGCCGTGTTCCTGAGCGACTACGATCTGCTGCTCGCCGAAGAACTCGTGCAGGGTTGTGACGTTTGGATCAACACGCCGCGCCACCTCATGGAAGCGAGCGGCACGAGCGGGATGAAAGTCCTCGTCAATGGGGGTCTCAATCTGAGCGAGCTGGACGGCTGGTGGGCCGAGGCGTACGAAGACGGTGTCGGGTGGGCGCTCGGCGAGGCCGCGGCCGACGCTCCGCCCCGGCCGGATTCCGACGAAGCCCAGGCACTCTACGCGCTGCTCGAGGACGATATCGGGCCGCGCTTCTACGCTCGTGACCAGAGCGGCTTGCCGGACGGGTGGATTGCGACGATGCGAGCGAGCATGGCGCGGCTTACCGCTCGCTTCTCGACGAATCGCATGCTCTGCGAGTACGTCGGCAGCCATTATCTTCCGGCGGCGTCCGGCTATCGTGCGCGCAGCGAGGACGACGGCGCGCTCGCGCGAAACATCGAGCGCGCCGTCGATTCGCTCCGCCGGCACTGGAACGAGATCGCCTTCGAGACGCCGCACTCCGAGGTCCTCGCCGGCACGATTCGCCTCCGCGTCGCGATGAGTTTCGGCGCTATCGATCCGTCGCTCGTCCGCGTCGAACTCTACGCGAACGCGACCGCTACGCATCCGCGCGAGCTGATCGCGATGTATCCGGCGCCGGAGGATTCCGGTACGTACCAATGCAGCCCGTCGCCAGGCCGTCCACTCGACGACTACACGGCGCGCGTCGTGCCGGCCGTTCCGGGTTTGTCCCCACTCGAAAGCGACTTGATCCGCTGGCAGCGCTGAGCCGTAACCCAGAGCGAACGCCTCTCGAAGTCATGCTGAGCGAGCGCCGCAGCATTGTCATGCTGAGCGAAGCGCCGCAGGCGCGAAGTCGAAGCACCGACGGAGTGCGGCGGGGATCCCGGCGGTCCTTCGACTGCGGCGCTTCGCGCCTCCGCTCAGGGTGACACGTGGGGGGGGCGCTACGGTTAGAACGGCGCGTTGCGGTGGAAGAACACGGTGATGACAACCACCGACGCGGGCGCGGCAACGACCGGCGCCGTTCCGGCGCCGCCGTGTACGCTCGTCGTATTCGGCGCAGTCGGCGACCTTACCAAACGCCTGTTGATGCCGGCGATCTATAACCTCGCCGGCAGCCGGCTGCTCGACGACGGGATGCAGATCATCGGCGCGGACCACAACGTGCGTACCGCGGATACGTGGCGCGATGAACTCTCGAGCACCCTCGAGAGCTTCACGCACGACGCAAGTGCCGAGTTCCATCCGGACCACATCGACCCGGCCACTTGGGCGTGGGTCACCAAACGCCTCGACTACATCGTCTTCGATTTCGAGCATCCCGGCGATTATGCCAAGCTTAAGGAACGCTTGGCGCAAAGTAGCGCCGGTGCGAGTGCGATCTTCTATCTGGCCGTCTCGGCCCGATTCTTCGGAACGATCGTCGACGGGCTCGGCGCCGCGGGTTTACTCGAAGAATCGGACGGGGCGTTTCGCCGCATCGTCGTGGAGAAACCGTTCGGGTCCGATCTTCCGACGGCAAGCGCCCTCAACGCGCGCATCCTGCGGGTCGCCGCCGAACGCCAGATCTACCGCATCGACCATTTTCTCGGCAAAGAACCGGTGCAAGGAATCATGCCGCTGCGTTTCGGAAACGGCATCTTCGAACCGATGTGGCGGGGGGAACACGTCGACTCCGTTCAGATAACGGCCGCCGAAACGATCGGGGTCGAGCATCGGGGTGCGTTCTACGAGCCGACCGGAGCGCTGCGCGACATGGTGCCCAATCATCTCTTTAGCCTGCTCACGATGATCGCAATGGATGCGCCCGAGTCGCTCGAACCCGAAGCCGTCCGCAACCAGAAAGCAAAACTGGTCGAGGCGATCCGCCCGCTGGGCCCCGCAGACGCCGTGCGCGGACAATACGCCGCGGGCACCGTGAACGGTGCAGCCGTCGCCGGATATCGCGACGAGGCGCGGGTTGCGCCGGATAGCCGGACGGAAACGTATGCGGCCCTGAAGGTGCAGATCGACAACCCACGCTGGAACGGCGTGCCGTTCTACTTGCGCACCGGAAAGCGGCTCGCGCGGCACCTGACCACGATCGCGATCCAATTCCGCGCCGCACCGCCGCAGCTCTTTGGGGAACCCGGCCCCGCCGCGGCGACGAACCTGCTCACCTTGGGGATCGCGCCCGAGCCGGGAATGACGACCGACTTTCGCGCGAAGGCTCCGGGGCCGCTGATGCGGCTTGGCCCCGCGCGCAGTGCCTTCGGCTACGACGCGTACTTCGATGAAAAACCGAGCGTGGGTTACGAAACGCTGCTGTATCACTGCATGATCGGGAACCCGTTGCTCTTCCAGCGCGACGACATGATCGAGGCCAGTTGGGCCGCCGTGCAGCCGGTGGTCGACGACTGGAGTTCCTCGAAGGATGCGCCGGCGGCGTACGCGCCCGGCAGCGACGGTCCGTCGCAGGCAGACGAGATGCTGGCCCGCGACGGCCGGCGCTGGTTACCACTGGCAGAGGCGCCTCGCGACGTTTCGCGAGAAGGGAAGACGACGTGACCGTACCCGTCGATGCGGCCTGGCAGGCGCTCGAGGCCCACTATCGTTCGATAGGTGAGCAGCATTTGCGCGAACTGTTCGCGAGCGATCCGGGGCGTGGCGAACGACTGACCGTCGAGGGCGCCGGCATTTATCTCGACTACTCGAAAAACCGGGTCACGGACGAAACGCTTCGGTTGTTGCTCGAGCTGGCAAACGCCGCCGGCTTGCGATCGCGGATCGATGCGATGTTTCGCGGCGAGAAGATCAACGTTTCAGAAAATCGTGCCGTATTGCACGTCGCCTTGCGCGCCCCGCGCGATGCGGAGATTTTCGTCGACGGCGAGAACGTGGTCCCGGCCGTCCATGCGGTCCTCGATAAGATGGCAGCCTTCTCGGAACGCGTTCGCAGCGGCGCTTGGACCGGGCACACGGGTAAACGCATCGTCAACGTGATCAACGTCGGAATCGGCGGCTCGGATCTCGGCCCGGTGATGGCTTACGAAGCGCTGCGGCATTACAGCCGGCGAGACATGACGTTTCGCTTCGTCTCGAACGTCGACGGCACCGATTTCGCTGAAGCGGTGCACGACCTCGACCCGGCCGAGACGCTGTTCATCATCTCGTCGAAGACGTTTACGACGCTCGAAACGATGACCAACGCGCGCACGGCGCGTGCGTGGGCGCTGGCTGGACTCGGCGGCGACGAGCGCGCGATCGCCAAGCACTTCGTCGCAGTATCGACGAATGGCCCCGAGGTCCAAAAATTCGGGATCGACACGGCGAACATGTTCGAGTTCTGGGACTGGGTCGGCGGCCGTTACTCGATGGACTCGGCGATCGGTCTCTCGACGATGGTTGCGATCGGTTCCGATCACTTCCGCGCGATGCTCGCGGGCTTCCATGCGATGGACGAGCACTTTCGCACGACGCCGTTCGAGCGCAACCTGCCGGTGCTGATGGGGCTGATCGGGTTGTGGTACAACGATTTCTTCGGCGCGCAGACGGCCGGCGTGATGCCCTACGAACAATACCTCAAGCGCTTCCCGGCCTACCTGCAGCAGCTGACGATGGAGAGCAACGGCAAGCACGTGACGCTCGACGGTAAACCGGTCGCGCACGCGACGGGACCGGTCTACTGGGGCGAGCCCGGGACCAACGGACAGCACTCGTTCTACCAACTGATCCACCAGGGGACGCGGCTGATTCCGCTCGACTTCATCGCGTTTCTCGAAACGCTCAACCCGCTCGGCAACCACCACGATGTGTTGATCGCAAATGTCTTTGCCCAGGGCGAGGCGCTCGCGTTCGGCAAGACGGCGGCCGAAGTCGAGGCCGAGGGGACGCCGGAGTGGCTCGTTCCGCACCGCACCTTCGAGGGCAATCGTCCCTCGAACACGCTCTTGCTACGACGGCTCGATCCCGAGTCGCTCGGTACCCTGGTTGCGCTCTACGAGCACCTCGTGTTTACGCAGGGCGTAATCTGGAACATCGATTCGTTCGACCAGTGGGGCGTGGAGCTTGGCAAGATGCTCGCAGTGCGGATCATCCCCGAGCTCGGCGGCGACGGCCCGCTCGCGCACGACAGTTCGACCACCGCCCTGATCCGCCGCTACCGCTCGCGCAAGGACGCTTCTCGGTGAAGCTGTGGCATGGGATTGTCGTTCTCGTAGCGTTACTCGTTATCGTCGCGCTTGTCTCTATGGCAGCCGGCACTCGCGTCTTCTCCGTCAAGAGATTCCCGCAAGCGACGAGCACGCCAAAATAGAGCCGGGATCGCCGCCCCAGAGTGCAGCTCCCCTCACGCTTTGAGATGAGATCGCGTACGGAGCGTGCTTCGGTGCGAACTAGTACAGACTTGCCGGCGGGACTCGTGTACGCTTAATGCGGGCTCGAGCGCCCGACGCGTTTAAGAGGGAACACTTTGCATTCGAAGGAGACGGTGCGGAGCGATCCGGCGGTTGCCGTGGCGCCGGCGCCTGTCGATGCAGTGGTGCCTAAAGCGCCGCCCGTACCATCCGGTCCACCCGCCGCGGTTCGGCAGGACCCCGTCCCGCCGAAGATAGCGGTTCCGGCTCCTCCCGCTGCTCAGCGTGTGCCTTGGCACCTCGTGCTTGCGGTCGTGGCGATCGCGGTGCTTGCGCTGGCTGCCGTCCTTGTCGTTCGTGCGCTCTGGCCCGTCGCGCCTTCGACGCAGCTGGCGGTGAGCGGACGGCTCGAAGGCTACCAGAGCGATCTGGGTGCGAAGGTCGGCGGCCGCGTCGTGTGGGTTGGGGTGCGCGAGGGCGCGGTTGTTCGCGCGGGGCAAGTGCTGGTGCAGCTCGACGATGCGGTGGCTCGCGCGCAGGTTGCGGCCTCGGCTGCAGCCGTGCAAGCTGCCGAAGACCGAGCGCGGCAGAGTCAAGCGACCATGGCCGTGTTGGCGAGCCAAATCCACGAAACGACGCTCGGCGGCGAACAGGCGACGGCCGACACGAACGGCCGTGTCGCGCAGGCGCACGCAAACGTTGCGGCCGCCCAGTCGCAGGTGGCGCAAGCGGCTGCCGTCGTCCTACAAGCGCAGGCGACGCTCGCGCTCGCAAGCGCCGATCAGACGCGCTATGATGCGCTCGGCCGTACCGGCGACGTGTCCCAGCAGCGCGCTCAGCAAGCAGATGCGGCGTACCGCACGGCCGCCGCCGCAGTGGAACAGGAGCGCGACGCGGTGGCGGCTGCGCGGCGCAACGCTACGGCTTCAGCCGGCGCACTCGACATCGCGCAGAGCACGTCATACAACGCGGTGATCCATGGCGCCCAAGTCGTCACGCTCGCGCGGCAGGAACTCCAGGCACGGGCCCAGATCGCCGCCGCGCACGCCGACGCCAGCCAAGCGCGCGCGCTGCAACGTCAGGCCGAAGCTTCGCTCGGCGATCTCACCGTGCGCGCCTCGAGCGCCGGTACCGTGATCGCGCGCGCGGTCGAGCCGGGCGACGTCGTCGCCCCGGGACGGACGCTGCTCTCGATCGTGGATCTGAACCACGTGTACTTGCGCGGGTATGTGCCCGAAGGCGACA
>Ga0302324_100015754_pt1 | contig 15136 bp, 17 predicted proteins | sample Palsa_T0_1_FD_201949 | JGI IMG/M metagenome (GOLD analysis project Ga0302324, IMG submission 201949) | Peat permafrost microbial communities from Stordalen Mire near Abisko, Sweden - Palsa_T0_1 | ecosystem: Environmental > Terrestrial > Soil > Palsa > Peat permafrost | place: Sweden: Abisko...
ACTGGTCGGGCCGACCGGCAGCCCGATCCTTGTTCCTGGGTACGAACTGGTCGGGCCGACCGGCAGCCCGATCCTTGTTCCTGGGTACGAACTGGTCGGCATGGACTGTAACGCAGCCCAAGGCCCGGGGTACAAACACATGTTCGGTGATGATCCTCACCCGAACATGGCTTAGAAGTAATATCCTTTAGCCCGACAAGGGAAGCGGAGACACCGAACAATGGCTACAAGCCCCAACACGAAGACTGGCCCGCGTGCGAGCACCCCGCGCAAGGCCGGCACGACTACCCGCAAGACGGCCACCGCCTCCACGACGACGTCGACGCAGCCCACGACTCGCGTGGACCAGGTCCAGCAGATCGCCGAGCGGGCGATTCTGGTACCGGTAGGCGCCGGACTGATCGTTCGCGACAACCTGGTCTCGACCGTTCGCAACCTCACGACCAAGTACCGCAGCCGCGAAGGCGTCGAGCGCGAGCTCAAGCGCTACGAACGCCGGGGCGTCACCGCGCGTAACCGCTTCGAGCGGCAGGTCCGGAAGACCCGCACCCGCTTCGAGCGCGACCTGCGCCAGCGCCGCAAGAGCGTGGAGCGGACCGTGAAGCAGAACCGACGGCGGCTCGAGCGCGAAGTGCGCACGGTGCGCAAGGACCTCGAGAAGCAGTCGGAGACCCTGACGACTCGCGTCGAGAAGCTCGTCGTCGAGGCGCAGGAGCTGCTCGGCGTCTCGTAGGCACACAGACTTCCCCCGCCCGGCGAACTCAGGAGAGCGCCGCACAGCGGGAAGGGTTCGCCGGCCCATATCTCGCCGGCGGATGTAGCACCCTCTCCTCCCTCAACCGCCGGGGCGTCACGCAAGTGGCGCCCCGTCGGTCTTTAACCCGGGATTCGCGTCTGCGACAATTAGACAATGCCGACTCAGGAACAGGTGATGGAAGCGCTCCGCGCGGTGATCGACCCCGAGTTGCGCCGGGACATCGTCGAGCTGCAGATGGTCCGCTCGATCGACGTGAACGCGAACGGCGTCGTCGATGTCACGGTTTCGCTGACAACCGCAGGCTGCCCGATCCGCAGTCATTTCCAGAACGGCGTGGCGCAGGCGGTCCAAGGCCTCGACGGCGTCGCGAGCGTCAACGTCTCCTTCGACGTGCTCTCGGACAACGAGAAGTCGGACCTCGGCCGCAGGCTGGGTCGCGGCACGCTGCCCGAAGGCGCACTCGCCCAGGTGCGGAACGTGATCTGCGTAGGGTCGGGCAAGGGCGGCGTCGGCAAGTCCAGCGTGACCGCCAACCTGGCCGCCGCACTCGCCGCCGAGGGCAAGCTCGTCGGCGTGCTCGACGCCGATGTGTGGGGCTACTCCCAGCCCCGAATGCTAGGCCTGGGCGGGCAGCGCCCCCGGGTCAACGAACAGCACAAACTCATACCGCTGCAGACCGGCGAAGGCATCCGGGTGATGTCGATCGGATTCTTCATCGAGCAGGATGCCGCCGTCGTGTGGCGCGGTCCGATGCTCCACAAGGCGCTCCAGCAGTTCCTCGAGGACGTCGAGTGGGGAGAGCTCGACTACCTGCTGATCGATCTTCCCCCGGGAACCGGCGACGTGTCGATGACGCTCGCTCAGCTGCTGCCGCAGGCCGAGTTCGTGCTGGTCACGACGCCCCAGGCTGTCGCCCAGAAGGTCGCACGACGCGCAGCGGAGATGGCCGCCAAGGTCAAGCTCGAGGTCATCGGCGTGATCGAGAACATGTCCAGCTTCGTGACGCCGTCAGGCGAGCGGTTCGAGATCTTCGGCGATGGCGGCGGTCAGCTCCTGGCGGACGAGCTCGACGTGCCGCTGCTCGCCAGCGTGCCGCTGACGATTCCGCTGCGCGAGCAGTCCGACGCCGGGGTTCCACTTGTCTTCTCCGATCCCGACGACCCCGCCGCCCAGGCGATTCGCCACGGCGCACGCGGGTTGATCGCGCTGTCCCCGATCGAGCTTCCCGTGTTGCAGGCGCCGGCCGCGGCCGCCGCGCCGAAGCCGGTAGGAATGTCGCTGCCCATGGCGTGAAACCGGCTGGCGCCGGTTCCATTGGGAGTTCGTGAAACCGGCTGGCGCCGGTTCCATTGGGAGTTCGTGAAACCGGCTGGCGCCGGTTCCATTGGGAGTTCGGTCGAGTTGTGGGCGGGGGTGTAGGTCTTTGCGCCGAACTCCCGGGGCGGGCGTGAAACCGGCTGGCGCCGGGGCGCGTTGAGCACTGGCCGCGCGCCCTATTCCCCGCCGACCCGCCCTAACCCCGGGAGTTCGGCACCCAAAACTGCCACGACCGCTCAACTCTCGACCGAACTCCCAATTGAATCGCCCCCTGGGCGATTCAACGCCCCCTGGGCGATTCAACAACTACTTTTGCTCGTAGTAGTTCGCGTTCAGCTGCGTGTACTTCTGCCATTCCTCCGGCAGCTGGTCCTCGGCGAAGCAGGCGTCCACGGGGCAGGCCTCCACGCACGCGTCGCAGTCGATGCATTCCTCTGGGTCGATGTAGAGCATCTCGACCTTGTCGTAGTCGGGCTCATCTGGCGTGGGATGGATGCAGTCGACCGGGCAGACCTCCACGCACGAGTTGTCCTTCGTGCCGATGCAGGGCTCGGCGATGACGTAGGCCATATGTGCTGACTTTCCTCCTCGACGTTGACTAGAACCCCGCTCTGCTGGGGGCGGGTTCCGGCATTCTAAGGAACTCGCGCGGTCTGCCACCTCAGAAGGCAGGGCGGCACCGTCCGGGAGCTACGGCGACGGGTGCAGCGGCGCTAGCCTCCCTCGCCGTGCTTCTCCTGACCGGCGCTACCGGAACCATCGGCCTGCCCCTGCTGCGGCGCCTGACTGCGACCGGGATGCCCGTACGCTGCCTGGTCCGCGACCCCCGGCGCCTGGGCGCTGAGCGCGTCCGCGTCCAGATCGCCCTGGGCGACCTCGGCGACCATCTTTCGTTCCGTCACGCCCTACGAGGAGTCGACACCGTGGTCCATCTGGCCGCGACGATCCGCGATCAGCCCGGAGGGTCGATCGAGGAGCTCAACGGCGTCGCCACCTGGCGGCTCGTTCGAGCCGCGGAGCGCGAGGGCGTGCGCCGATTCGTGTTCTTCTCCGCGCTCGGCGCATCGACACGAAGCCGCGCGCGCCTGATGCGCGCGAAGGCTCTCGCCGAACGGGCGGTTGTCGAGTCCTCGCTAGAGCATCTCGTGTTCGCGCCGTCGATCACGTACTCCCCTGGCGACCCGTTCCTGAGGCTGCTCGAGCGGATGACGCTGCTGCCCGTCGTTCCGATCTCGGGGGCCGGAAAGGCGGCGTATCAGCCAATCTGGGCCGAGGATGTCGCCGACTGCGTGATGACAGCGCTGCCTCGTCGCGACTCCCGCGGAGCCCGATTCGAGCTCGCAGGGCCGGAGACGCTCACCTACCAGGACATCGTCGAGACCGCCCTGCGGTCGTTCGGCCGGCGTCGCCCGGTCGTGAAGATCCCGACCGCTCTCACACGCCGCGTGCTGCAGACAGTCGAGCTGCTGACCGGGCCGGCGGCATTCGCGACCTGGGACGAGGCCGAGCTGTTCGAGGTTGCGATGACCTCGCGCCACGGTACCGCTGACGCCGAGCGCTTGGGCGTGATGCCGAAGTCGATGCGCGCGGTGCTCGGAACCGGTTAGGTCCACGACACGGTTGGCCGAGGCCGCAAAAGGAGCGAGTACAATCAGTCATGGACGGTCGCTCTTCAAGGTGACCGGCCGTCGCCGCAGCTGACTATCTGTCGTCGCTGCGAGCAGCCGATGTGACTGAGCTCCGCGAGCGTCGGTTCGTATCCCGTCCGTGCTCCGCGCAGGGGGGATTGAACACCCAACAGGAGGTCCGCTCATGTTCAGAGCCACGCCGGCAATCGATCCGGATGGGAAGCCGGTCACCGCATCACCCAAGAGTCGGGGTAGCGGCAGGTCCGCAGGCGACGTCGCCGCGACGGGTCTAGGTTTGGTCGCCCACGTCGTGGACATCGCGATCGGCGTCATCGTGCTGATCATCGTCGCCGGAATCCTGCTCATCGTGCTCAAGGCGAACCCGTCTAACAGCATCGTCACCGACATCCACAACTGGGCACACTCGCTCGCCCGTCCGTTTGACGGCATCTTCACCTTCCACAACGCAGATACCACGATCGCCGTCAACTGGGGGATCGCCGCGGGCGTCTACCTGCTCGTCGGCGGGCTGATCGCGCGGCTTGTCGGTCACGCCTCCCGCTAGCCGACGTTCAAGCCCGGCCCTCGACCCGCGGCCGCCGCGCCGCCCACGGACACGCCTGCTCGAGCTCACTGGCGAGTTGCAGGATGATGTCCTCGCGCGCCGGCGGTCCGATTAGCTGGATCCCGGTCGGCAGACCGTCCTCGCCGTGGAACAGCGGCAGCGAGATCGCCGGCTGTCCGGTCACGTTGACGATCGCCGTGTAGGGCGTGAACGCCCCGGAGCGCTGGTAGTGGTCCCACGGATCGGGGCCACGGCCGTGGACCTCCCCGATCCGCAGGGGGCGCTGCGCCAGCGATGGCGTGAGCACGGCGTCATATGGAGCCAGGAACGCGACGAGCGACCGGGCGACCGACTCGAGCCGGTTCTGCGCGGCGAGCAGGCTGAGTGTGTCCTGGCTGCGGGCACGCTCCCACAGCGCCCATGTGAGCGGCTCGACGTCGTCCTCGGTGGGGTCGCGCCGGGCCAGACGGCCGCCGACCAGCGTCGTCATCGATACCGACGGCCCGAACGCGCGGGTGAAGTCCGGCAACAGGTCCAGCCCGGACCACGGTGGGACGACCTCCTCCACGCGATGGCCGAGCGACTCGAGCAGCTCCGCCGCGTCGCGCGCAGCGGTCTCGCACACCGGGTCGAGCGTCGCGCCCTCGAGCGGCATGTTCAGAGCCAGCGCGATCCGCAAGCGCTCAGAGGGCCGCGCCACAAGCTCTGCGAACGGAGCGGGTGGCGGAGGAGCCCAGTTCGCGTCGCCCTGCTCGTATCCCGCCATCACGTCGAGAAGCGCGACCGTGTCAGCGACAGTGCGAGTGAGCACCCCGTCGCCGACGAGAAAGCTCTGACCGGAGTCGGGACCGGCCGATACGCGGCCTCGCGCCGCCTTCAGCCCGACCAGCCCGCAGCACGCGGCAGGGATGCGCGTCGACCCACCGCCGTCGTTCCCGTGGCCGATCGGGACCATCCCCCCGGCGACCGCGGCGCCTGACCCGCCGCTCGAGCCTCCCGGCGTGCGATCCGGCGCCCACGGATTGCGGGTCGGGCCGAAGCGGCGAGACTCAGTGGTTGGGAGGATGCCCATCTCGGGCAGGGTCGTCTTGCCGACGATCACGAAGCCCGCCTCGCGGAGGCGCTTGACGCAGAAGGCGTCGTGCTTGGGCGCGAAGTCGCCGAACAGGTCGCTGCACATCGTCAGCGGCATGCCCGCCACAGGCCGGTTGTCCTTGACCGCGATCGGCACGCCGGCGAACGGGCGCGGGTCGTCTCGGCCGATCCGATCGGCGGCGGCCAGGGCCGATTCGTGCGCGACGTGCGTGAACGCGTTCAGCGCCGGCTGGCACTCGTCGATCCGCTGCAGCGACGCCGCGACCAGCTCCCGCGCGCTCAGCTCGCCCGAACGGACCAGCGCCGCGAGCTCACCGGCGGAGCGAAACAGTAGGTCGGACACGACCGGCAGCTTATGGGGCGGGCGGTCGACGGAGCCCGGCGGCACCGATCCTGGCACTCTGTGCTCGCACGACCATCACCGATGCAATCAGTTCTTTGCCGAGCGGAGGCCACATGAGCGTTACGACCGAAGTTCAGTCGGGCCTTGAGGGCGTAGTCGCCTTTGCCACCGAGATCGCTGAACCCGACCGGGCCGGAGGCGCACTTCGCTATCGCGGGGTTGACATCGAGGAGATCGTCGGCACGGTTCCGTTCGGGCAGGTGTGGGGCCTGCTGGTCGACGGCCACCTGCTGCCGGGGCTCCCACCCGCCGAGCCCCATCCGCTTAGCGTCCTCTCGGGAGACCATCGCGTCGACGTGCAGTCGGCGCTTGCGATGCTGGCGCCGCAGTGGGGCTTCGGCCAGCTGATCGACATCTCCGACGAGGAGGCGCGCGACGATCTGGCCCGCGCCTCCGTGATGGCGCTCTCGTTCGTCGCCCAATCCGCCCGCGGCATCGGGAAGCCTCCGGTGCCTCAGCGTGAGATCGACACGGCGACGCAGATAGCCGAGCGATTCCTCATCCGCTGGCGAGGCGAGGCCGACCCCCGGCACGTGGAGGCGATCGACGCGTACTGGATCTCCGCTGCCGAGCACGGCATCAACGCGTCGACGTTCACCGCCCGCGTCGTCGCCTCTACCGGCGCCGATGTGGCCGCCGCCCTGTCGGCAGCCGTCGGCGCACTGTCCGGGCCGCTGCACGGGGGCGCACCGTCCCGCGTGCTGAAGATGCTCGACGAGGTCGAGGCCACGGGCGACGCGAACCGCTACGTCAAGGCGCTACTCGATCGAGGCGAGCGCCTGATGGGCTTCGGGCACCGCATCTACCGGGCCGAGGATCCCCGCGCCCGCGTGCTGCGACGCACGGCACGAGATCTCGGCGCCCCCAGGGTGGAGGTCGCCGAGGCGCTCGAGCAGGCGGCGCTGGCCGAGCTCCACGCACGCAAGCCCGACCGCGTCCTTGCCACCAACGTGGAGTTCTGGTCCGCGGTCGTGCTCGACTTCGCCGACGTACCGCCGCAGCTGTTCACGCCGATGTTCACATGCGCTCGCACGGCCGGGTGGTCGGCACACATCCTCGAGCAGAAGCGAGAGGGGCGCCTGATTCGCCCGACCGCGAAATACATCGGCCCTGCCCCGCGGCCGCTCTCGGACGTGATGGACTGACCGGCGGCGAGACGAGCGCGGGGAACGCCGGGTCAAGGCGGGAGCGCCGGGAGCGCGGGGAGCGCCGGATCGAGGCCGGAGCGGGATCGCGCCAACCGATTCCCGACGCCGCGCGTCAGCTCGATCTCGGGGCGAGACCGACCCCTTAACCGATGTCCGCGCGTCAGCTCGATCCGAACGTTCTGGGCGACCACATAGACCGGTTGTACCGCGCCGCCTGGGGCCTGTGCGGCTCGCGGGAGGATGCCGAGGATCTCGTCCAGGAGACCTTCGCGAACGTCCTGCGCAAGCCGCGCCTGATCCGCTCCGAGGACGACCTCGGGTACCTGCTCAGAGTGCTGCGCAACACCTTCATCAGTCAGCGGCGCACGGCCGCGCGCCGACCGCGTACCGCCCCGTTGCCTGACGAGCTCGACCACGTTGCCGACCCGACGGCTGCCTCGCCCGAGGCGGCGATCGAGACTGCCGAGCTGTTCTCGGCGATCGCCGCCCTCCCCGAGGAGTTCCGCGACGCGCTGGTGGCGATCGACATCGCCGGTCTCTCATACCGCGAGGCGGCGCGAGCCCTACGTGTCCGCGAGGCGACCATCACCACGCGTCTGCACCGGGCGCGCCAGCGCATCGCCGGTCACATCGAGCGAGGCCCGACCGCGCGCGACGCGGGCGCCTGAGGACTCAGTCCAACCGCGGGCCCCCGGGCGCCTGAGGACTCAGATCGAGGCCTCGGGCACCTGAGGCCTCAGACCGAGGCCTTCCAAGCGGCCAGGTCGAGGAGCTGCTGATCGGGCACCCGGGCTGCCGACAGGATGCAGGTATGGCCACCGCGACGCCAGGTGACGACGATCCGGCCACCGAGCGCGATCGAGCGCAGCTGCGTGTGGTGCAGACTGGTGGGCGTCCCGTGGCTGGGCTCGGCCAGCGCCGGGCCTGCAACGATTGTGTACGCGATCTGCCGCCCGGTCGGGGTGGTGTAGAAGATCGTTCGCGCCACGCGACCGTCGAGCTGGTCGACACGCTCACCGGTCGCCTTCGAGCCGTTTCCCAGCCGGGCTGGGAAGTAGACCTCGTCGACGTCGCGCGCGAGCGTGCCCGGGTGGGCGCCTTGGGCGGGCGGTGGCGGCAAGCTCGGCCCACGCAGCGCGAGCGAGGCCGCCTGGGTGACCGACGGCGCCGCTGTCGTGTGCCCGGACAATGTCAGCGCGAGCACGATCGCCACCGCGCCCACCAGCGCGCCACCGAGGACCGCGCGGCCCCAGCGGGGCGCCGGTCGGAGCGAGCGGAGCGGGCGGGGCCCAGATGCGGCTTTGGCACGGTCCGTCGCGAGCCGCTCGCGAAGGGCGTCGGGCGCCATGGTCGTCGCTGCGCCGCGCAACGCCTCGACCGCCCGGCGTTCGTTCTCGAGCAGTGCCCTGCCATCCCGGGTGGCGGTGACCCTAGCCTCGACCTCGGCGCGCCGGGCAGCCGGAAGCGAACCATCGGCGAGCATGGTCAGGTCTGCAAGGTCACGCCGGCTCATCGCTGGCCGGCCGGCCTCATTGTCGGCGGCTGACGAAGTCATTTTCGCTTGATTCTGCTCCTTCAGGTTAACGACGCCTGGAACGGCAGATCCTTCCGAGTCCGACAAAAATGATCGGATGGCCGGAATGCCGGTTAGGCACAAGCTCCAGATACGACGAAGGCCCGGCACTCGCGTGCCGGGCCTTCTCCATCCGCGTTCTCAGAACGCGATTGGCTACATCATTCCGCCCATGTCGGGCATACCGCCGCCGCCCGGCATACCGCCGCCATCCTTATCGGGGATCTCGGCAACGATCGCCTCGGTGGTGAGGATGTTCTTGGCGATCGACGCTGCGTTCTGAAGCGCCGAGCGCGTCACCATTGCCGGATCGATGATCCCGGCAGCAACGAGGTCGACGATCTCGCCCGTGGCGGCGTTCAGGCCGTAGCCCTTCTTCGCCTTGCGGACGTCGTTGACGACGACCGAGCCTTCCAGGCCCGCGTTCTCGGAGATCTGCCGCAGCGGCTCCTCGAGCGCCCGGAGGACGATCTTGGCGCCTGTCTTCTCGTCGTCGAGCTCGATGTTGTCGAGCTTGATCGAGTGAGCGGCCTGCAGCAGCGCAACGCCGCCACCCGGAACGATGCCCTCTTCGAGCGCCGCGCGGGTCGCCTGCAGTGCGTCCTCGACGCGGTGCTTCTTCTCGCGCATCTCGGTCTCGGTGGCTGCGCCGACCTTGACCACGGCCACGCCGCCCGAGAGCTTCGCCAAACGCTCCTGGAGCTTCTCGCGGTCGAAGTCCGAGTCAGTGCCTTCGATCTCGGTCTTGATCTGGTTGATCCGGCCCTTGATCGCGTCGCTTTCACCGTTTCCGTCGACAATCGTCGTCGTGTCCTTCGCGACGACGACGCGACGCGCGCGCCCGAGCTGCGAGAGCTGTGTGTTCTCGAGCTTCAGGCCCATCTCCTCGGTGATGACTTCGCCACCGGTGAGGATCGCGATGTCCTCGAGCATGCGCTTGCGGCGATCGCCGAAGCCCGGCGCCTTGACGGCAACGCCGGTGAACGTGCCGCGAAGCTTGTTCACGACCAGTGTCGCGAGCGACTCGCCCTCGACGTCTTCGGCAATGATCAGCAGCGGCTTGCCGGACTGGATCGTCTGCTCGAGTACGGGCAGCAGATCACGGACGGAGCCGATCTTCTGGTTGGCGATCAGGATGTACGGATCCTCGAGGGTGGCCTCCATACGGTCCTGGTCGGTGACCATGTAGGGCGAGATGTAGCCCTTGTCGAACTGCATGCCCTCGGTGAACTCGAGGTCCATGCCGAACGTCTGTCCCTCTTCGACGTTGACCACGCCGTCCTTGCCGACCTTGTCGATCGCGTCGGCGATGACGTCGCCGATCTCTTCATCACCGGCCGAGATCGTCGCCACGCGGGCGATCTGATCCTTGCCGGAGATCTCCTTGGACTGAGTCTCGATGTTCTTCACAACGAGCTCGACTGCGATCTCGATGCCCTTCTTCAGGGACAGCGGGTTGGCGCCTGCCGCAACATTGCGCAGGCCTTCACGAACGATCGACTGTGCGAGCACGGTCGCCGTGGTGGTGCCGTCGCCGGCGACATCGTTCGTCGAGGTAGCAACCTCGCGGACGAGCTGCGCGCCCTGGTTCTGGAACACGTCCTGAACCTCGATCTCGCGGGCGATCGTGACGCCGTCGTTGGTGATCGTCGGGGCGCCGAACTTCTTGTCGAGGACCACGTAGCGGCCCTTGGGGCCGAGCGTGACCTTGACTGCGTTTGCGACCGCGTCGACGCCCTGCTCCAGCGCCTTGCGGGCCTCCGCGTCGTACTTCAGTTCCTTATGAGCCATGTGTGATGTGTTCTCCTGAGAAAAGTTAAGAGCTACTGGATCTTCGCCAGGACGTCGGACTCGCGCAGGACGAGCAGCTCTTCGCCGTCGACCTTGATCTCGGTGCCGCCGTACTTGCTGTAGAGGACCTCGTCGCCCTCAGTGACGTCCAGCGGGACACGCTTGCCGGTGTCCTCGTTGATCTTTCCGTCGCCGACCGCGAGGACCTTGCCCTTCTGGGGCTTCTCCTTGGCAGTGTCGGGAAGAACGATCCCACTAGCAGTGGTTTCCTCCTCCTCGATTGCCCGCACGATCAACCGATCGCCGAGGGGCTTGAGCTTCATGTGATGCAACCTCCGGGTGGGGAATACTGGGGTACTTGTCGCGTCGTTGGCACTCGTTGAGTCGGAGTGCCAGCGATTGGAACTATAGCCTGTCCGACATGTCGCGCAAGTAAAAACCTTGGCACTCTCTTGTGAAGAGTGCCAGGACGGGGGCGGGGGAGCTGGGCGTATCGGAGGGCGGGACCGGCCCTATGCCGTTACCGCTGGGCCGGCGGGGCCTTTGTAGCGATGCCCATTGCGAGAACCCAGCACCACGCGAGAGCCTGCCACCCCCCGCGCGGGCAGCGCATCGAAGGCCCCGCCAGGCCTAGTTTTGCGCAGCCCCGAGCCCGTGGATCCGGTCTCGAAGCTCCGGCGGGTTCTCGATGATCTGGGAGAAGCGCACGACGGTCACGGTGTCGTCCATCGTGATCGGGCGTCCGTAGATCTGCGTCATGAAGTGGACCATCTCGTCAACCCGGCGAAATTCTGGGTTGTCGTGCTCGATGTCGCGTGGCGACAGATCACGGACCCGCTTCACCTCGACCTGATCGATCACCGCGTTGAAGATCTTCTCCCGCGGAGAGTGCTGGTAGCCGATCGTGACCAAGACGCAGTCGTTCTTGCGGTACTTGTGCGACTTGTCGCCGAGACGGATCGTGGCGGTCTTGCGACCACGACGGAGCTGGTCGGCGAACACCGACGAATAGAAATTGAGTACGCGCACCGCCGCCAGCCTACCGATCCGATGCGGTTCGCGACAGGGCGCGCGCGACCATCTCGCGCTCACCCGCGTATGTGAGCGACCGCGCGGCCTCCGCCAGCGGCATCCAGCGGGCCTCCTCGACCTCGTCATCGTGATCGGCGACGTCCCCGGATCGGTACTCGACCAGGAAGAACGTCACCAGCTTGTGTATCCGCCGACCCCGCCGCTGATACCAGTAGCGAACGTCCCCGAGCTTCTCCACGAGCTCGCCGTGCACACCGGTTTCCTCGCGCACCTCCCGCAGCGCGGCGGCCTCCGCTTCCTCCGATCCGTCCAGGTGGCCCTTCGGCAGGGCGAGGACGCGGTTCCCGTCGGCGTCGCGCTTGACCGGGACGATCACGACCACCTCGTCCCCGCGAACCACGACTCCTCCGGCCGAGAACTCGCGCTTGGCGCTCGAGTCAGAAGACGTATCGTTCGAGCGCGGCGGCGTCATGGACGGTGAGCCGACCTCGGCCCTGGGTGATGATTCCGGCGCGCTCGAGCACGGCGAGAAAGCGGCTCGCGGATTCGCGTGAGGAGCCGGCGAGCTGGGCGAGATCGGCCTGGGTCGCGGTGATTAAGACGTCCCCCTCCCCGGCGCCCTCGGACTGAGCGGCCTCTACGAGCTGGGCGAGGACGGACGCGACGCGGCTCTGCACGGTTTGGAAGGACTGGCGCGCCAGGCGCTCATTGGTCTCCCGCAGCCGGCGCCCGAGCGCGATCACCAGCTTCACCGCGATGTCTGGATGCAGGCCCAGCAGACGGCGCATGTCAGCCCCGAGGATCGCCAGCGCCTCCATCGCGTCCAGCGCCTCCACGGTGGCGGACCGGCGCTCGGAGTCGAACATGGCCAGCTCCCCGAAGATGTCCCCGGGGCCGAAGTTGGCGAGCGTGATCGAGCGACCGTCGGAATGCTCCCGAATCGCCCGCGCGTGTCCGCTGCGCACGATGTAGCAGGTGTCGCTTTCGTCACCCTCGCGAAAGATCGCCTCTCCCGCCGCGAACCGGCGCGGGACCGCGACCTCAGCGACCTTGCCGATCTCGTCCTCGCCAAGCGCCGAGAACACCGGCACGCGGCCCAGCAGCTGGACCGTGTCCTGGCTGGTGGTCTCCATGACGCCACGAGGAATACCACATGGCGCCGGCGGCGTGAGGGTCGGGCGCCGGTCCGGGGCCGGTCACGTGAGGTCCGGGGACCGGTCCGGGCCGGTCACGCGAGAGCCCCCGTGATTCACGCGAGAGCCCCCGTGATTCACGCGAGAGCCCCCGTGATGATTGTTCCGTCTAACTGTCGTGCACTTTTCAGTACGGCCTCTGGGCGAGCCCGCCGCGCCCGAAACTTCAGAGGCTGTGGTCGATAAGCGTTGACAGTGAACGCTTATCGACCAAGACCCCCGCCGCGCCCGGCGACCCAAGACCACCCCGCCCGCGGCGCCCGGCGACCCAAGACCACCCCGCCCGCGGCGCCCGGCGACCCACCCCGCCCGCCCCCCGCGGCGCCCGGCGACCCACCCCGCCCGCCCCCCGCGGCGCCCGGCGACCCAAGACCACCCGGCGCGCCCCCACCCCGCCGCGCCCGGCCCACGCCCCGCCGCCCCCAGCCCACCTCACGCAGTGTCGAGCGCCCGCTCCCGCCGGCGTCGCTGCACCGCGAGCCCGAGCCACCATCCGAGGGCGGCGAGGAGACCGATCGGAACCATTACTGCGAGTGCGATCAGGGCGACGCCGGCAGAGACCTCGAGCACGCGCAGGGCGTCGTGGCCCGCCTGATGCAGGCCGAAGCCGCCGCCAGACGACGAGCCGCCCGCAGTGTTCGCCTGGATGCTGACGTCGACCCTGCTGTAGTCGACGCGGCGGCCGAGCGATCGCAACGACGCCTGTGCCTGCGTGATCGTGGCGTTCTCGTTCGCGATCTGCGCCCGCAGAGCGGCGATCTCGGTTTCGTCGATCGCCGCAGCGAGCTTCACGCGCAGCTTGGTGATGGCGCTCCTGGCGTCGGCAATCTCACGGTCCGCGGAGACGAACGAGGAATTGATGTCCTGTGTGTTATCGGTCCGCGCGACCACGTTCGCGTAGCGGAGCCTCGACAGCTCCGACAGCGCCTGAGGGAGCGAACTGCTCGGGATCCGCAGCTGGAACTGGGCGTTCGCCCCCGGCCCGCCGGTGCTCGCGACGCTCGAGCTGTCGACGATCCCCTGGACCGCACCGACCACGTCGAAGACCTCCTGAGCGACGGCATCGATCCGGCTGGCGGGAGCGCCGAGCTGCAGGGTCGAGGACTGCGTGATCTTGCGCCCGTTCGGGACCGGCGTCGGCGGAGGGGAGGTGACGGCTTGGTCGGAGGCACCCGGGGCGGCCACCCCGGACGGGACGCGTGTGCTGCCGATCGCGCTTGGCGCGACCGGGGCGACCGGAGGGGCCGAGCCGGTCGTGGCGACGCCCTTGACGGCAGTGGCGCCCACCGCCGCGTGATTGACGGTCGGCGCGTTCGTAACCACCGGCTTGTGGGCCACAGCTCGAACCGTCGCCGGCGCGGCCACCGTCGCGGTCGACTTCGCGCCCGCGCGAAGCGCCCCCAGATCCCCATGGCCCGCACCGCCTGGCGAACCCGAACCGCCCCCGGAACCGCCCCCGCCCACGGCCACGGCGACCCCGACCACAACGGCCGCAAGCGCGGTCCCAGCGGCACCAAGCGCCGGCGTCAGGTGCCACCGGCGCGTCCGAGCCGCGCCCGCGCGCGGGCCTGCGGACTCGCTGCCACCGCCGCGCGCCACCCGCGGGAAGCGCGCCTGGACGCGCCGGTCCAGCTCGTGCGCGAATTCGGGGCGCGGTCCTTCGGGTCGCCCGGCCGCCAGCAGCAGCGCCAGCTCGGCCAGCTCGGCGAAGCGCGGGGCGACCGGGTCACCTGCCAGCGTCGCGTCGATCGCGTCAAGCTCCTCCGCGATCTCGGGGTCGATCAGCTCTTCTTCACGGGGTCGCATCGCAAGCCTTCCTGAGCTTCTGGATCGTTCTGTGCAGCATCGTCCCCGCGTTCGACTCACTGACGCCGAGCACGCGCGCAAGCTCGGCGTTCGACAGCCCCGCGTGGAACTTCAGGGCGATCAGCTCGCGCTCACGCGCCGGCAGTGTGGCGAGGGCGGCGCGGACGGTCTCGCGCCTGAGCGCGACGTCGGCGCCGTCCTCCGGTCCGACTGCGTCTATGTCCTCCGGATCGGTGACGAGGGCCGCGATCCGGCGGCGGCGACGCAGTTCGTCGAGCGCCGCGTTGCGCGCAATCCCGAACAGCCATGCTCGCTCCTCGCCGCGGCGGCGGTCGAACGTCCGCCGCCGCCGGTAAGCGCGTTCGAACGCGAGTGCGGTCACGTCCTCGGCCGCCACGCGGTCGCGCAGCAGTGTCGTGACGTACGCGTAGACGTCGTCGCGGCTCGATCGGTAGAGCGCCTCGAAGCGATTCCAAGACGACTGTGCGTCGTCGGTCTGGGGCGCTGTCAGAGTGTCGCTCACGGAGGCACTACGGCGTCCGCCCGGATTCGTCACGGCAACGCTGTGCAGCAGTCGGCTGATGGGGCCGTTATCTTCCTCGTCGTGCGTTTCCGTCCCGGGATCCTCATCCTCGCCACCACCATCGGGGTGCTCTCCGCTCCCGGCCTCGCCGCAGCCGCGAAGCCGAAAACCGCGAAGACGAAGACGAAGCCGACAAAGACGAAGCCGACGAAGCCCTCGACGGGACCAACGGCCAAGCAGATCCGCACCGCGGTGGCCGCCGCCGAGCGCTCCCCCGACCTGTGGGCGACCGTGAACGTCTGTAC
>Ga0302324_100015755_pt1 | contig 15136 bp, 11 predicted proteins | sample Palsa_T0_1_FD_201949 | JGI IMG/M metagenome (GOLD analysis project Ga0302324, IMG submission 201949) | Peat permafrost microbial communities from Stordalen Mire near Abisko, Sweden - Palsa_T0_1 | ecosystem: Environmental > Terrestrial > Soil > Palsa > Peat permafrost | place: Sweden: Abisko...
AGTGAACCGATTCTGTACAGTCGGAAAAGAGTCATTGACCACGCCCCACTGTGGCGTCAGAACAGTGGTGTCCCAATCATCGTGGACGTAACGAAAGGAAAGCTTCGCGCCTTTGCTATTCAATGTTTGATCGATGCGGAATAACTCCTCGCGCCAATAAGTCGAAGGCGAAACGGTGGCGACGTAACAGTGGTTAGGGTCATTCGGATCCGGGCTGGCGGCATTGAAATTGGCCAAGCTGAAGTTGCAGCCGAAAGGGGCGTTCGGTAGCGGTATCAGGTTCGAGTTCAAGATCGCCAGGGCATTTTTATCCACGCCAAACGTGGATTGAACGCCCGGCTGCCCAGGGATTTCCAACTGATTGCCAGGAAACGTATTGAGGCCGTTAGAGGCGAGCGTGGCTGGACAGTCCGGGTATTGCTTACGTGAAAGCCCGTTCTGCCCGCCGATGGGGCAAACGTCACTGAAATCGAATGCCTGATAAACGGTCCCATCAGGGCTGGTTTGCAGGTTTTCCTGCACTACACCCGAGTTCGAGATCAGACCACGCTCTCTCAATCCCGGTACCGCCTGGTTGTACTCCGTTGGAGTTTTTTCCAAGCGGAATTCCTCGGAAAAGAAGAAAAATGTCTTGTCTTTTTGGCTGTTGAAAATATGCGGAATGTAAAGCGGCCCCCCAATGGTGCCCCCAAAATCCTGCCGACGATACAGTGGCGCCTTCTCACCAAAAGTCTGGCCGCCGGTAAGTTGACCAAGGGGGGGTGCAGAAGTGTAGATAATGTCGAAGTAGTTGCGCGAGTTGAACGCTTCATTTCTTACGAAATCATAGAGATTTCCGTGAAACTGGGGCGTTCCAGACTTTGTTGTGACTTGAACGGTACCTGACGCTGTGCGCCCAAACTGCGCGCCGTAATTGGAAGTGAGTACTTTTACTTCTTGAATCGCGTCCAAGCTCGGGTAAACCATTAGCGTGCTCGAGGCGCCGTTCAGTCCGGTGTTAAGTACGTCGCTACCGTCGACCTCAAAAGTGTTGTATTCAACCCGACCCCCATTCACGCTGTACTTCACACTTCCTACGACTCCTACCTTGGCCTCGTCCTGGCCGGTTTGATTGCTGACTCCGGGGGCTAGCGCCACCAGCTGCGTGAAGTTACGGCCGTTGAGGCCAATGGAGACGACCTCTTTCTGCGTAATCGTGCCGGATACGCTAGCACTATCAGTTTCCACCTGCCCCACAGCACCGGATTCGACGTTAACTTCCTCCTTCGCGCTGCCCGGCTTAAGCTGGGCGTCCAGCGTGAGTTCCAGACCCGCCGTCAAGTTAATGTTGTCGAACGGCATGTCGCTAAAATTTGGAGCGCTTACAACGAGCTTGTAGGTTCCAGCGTCCAGCCCGGTAAACGAGTACAACCCCTTTTCGTTGACCTTAGTTTGGAGTGTTTGTCCGGTCGCACCGGTCAATACCGCTTTCGCATCCGGCACGACTGCGCCAGTTTGGTCGGTTACCGTCCCTGTGATCGCACCCTTTTCTCCCTGAGTAGTGTTTTGAAGAGGCGCGGCGGCGATTGGTCCAGCCTCCGGTGCAGCAACAGCTTCCGTCGCTGACTTGTCGGTTATTGCCATCAACTTGGCGTCCAGCACCAAATGTTGATCCGGTGCCAGCGCGATGTTGTCGAACACAGCGTCGGCCAAATTGGAAGCCGACACAGTTAACTTGTAGGTCCCAGGGATGAGGCCACTGACGGAATACACACCTTTGTTATTGAGCGGAATAGCAAGTCTTGCACCGGTCGAACTGGCGAGCACCACTTGGGCATCGCGCAGGATGCTGCCACTCTCATTAATGACCCTCCCAGTAAGGGAGGCTTTGTTGTCGGGTCCATTTGACTGAGCTGCACCCAAGCTCACGCTAAGGCAAATGAGCGCCATCAGTTGGGCTGCGCGGGACCAACTGCAGCGCACAGACACAAGCACGAGGACCTCAGTGGGAATGGATGGGAAAAGCAAGCGCGGATTCTACCCGACCGATTGGCGCCCCAACGTTAAAAGAATATTAATTTGGCTGGATTTTGCCTTCTCAAAAAGGCTTCGAACCTCCCGAACTTAGAATCCGACAAAAATGGCTCGTCACTATTTTTCGGATAACCGCCGTGTGCAAGAAAGGACCATAAAGGCAAAACACCTTCCACTCACGGCGAGCAAACGCCGTTACAGGATTGGGGTTGTTGGCTTTATCCGGTTAGCGAATTTTCACGAACTTGTAACACGCCATTGATAATGCCAGCGGAATCATCGGGTAGACTTGGCCTCGAAATTTCGCGTTCGCGAGGAACAGCAAGTTCCAGCGCATGATGCGCGTGCGGGTGCGGAATTCGATCTTGCGGAAAATCAAGTGGCAAGGGGCAAGTGGAAGAGCATTCTCGTGCGTGTAGCACGACGCTGCACGTGCAACACAACAAGATTTTGTAGACCATCCGAAAGGAAACTAAATCTATGTCTTCCCAGAAGTCAGTTTTTGTGGTGCTGTTGTTAACAGCAGCACTGTGCCTCGTGCCACTCGCACAGGCGAGCATCGTGATCGAAGGTACTATGGCGGGCTCCTCCGGCGCTTGGCAAGCGGCGGGAGTGGCTGCTTACAACTATTGCGTTTCGCTGCAAGGAACAACAAGCACCTGTTCCCACTGGACGAGCGCTTCCAACGTAGTCAACCTGAGCGACACTCGCGTCACTCCCACCAACGTCGATCCCGGTACCCTGTGGGTTGTTTGGGAAACGACGACGGCTACGGGCGCTGTCAGCAAACTGTGGTCCGATGACAAGGTCGATACAGTCGTCGGGAATCGCTGCTTCTTTGCGCAACCGCAATGCAACGTGAATGCGACCGCGGCTAACCTTGCGGGCAGCGGCGCGGGGCAAATTTCAGCCTCCATTTGGGGAGCTGATACAGCACTGCCAGCTACGGTGCAGGCTATTTTCGAAGCCGGAACTAAGGTAAATGAGCTGCTCACTGACGTGCGTCCTGAGGACGCCGCTTTTGAAGCTTGCCGCGTCAACTCTGCTCTGGGCGGCGGAACTTATGCCGACGGTGCGGGCGACGGCCTGGACGGTCTCGGATATAACACCAACAATGCCTCGGGCGTTTGCCCCACCACGGGCTTAACTCAAGCACACTATGTTGGAACGCCAATCCAGAGTGCTCTGCCCGGCAGTACATCCGTAGCTAATGTTTTGCCGTTCAACATCAGCGGAGTTGATCCCATCTCCGGAACTACCATCCCCACGAGCACCGTGGTGGAATTGGGAGCGGATGCGGTAATGTTCTTCTTCGAGCGTAACGAGGGTCAACTTAACGATCTCAAAGACGTAAGCATTCTGCAACTTCAGCAGGCGTTCTCCGGCACGAATTGCGATGCAAGCGCATTCGGTCTGGCTGCCGGCAAAATTGGGATCTTTCTGCGCGAGCCTTTGTCGGGGACGATGACTGCGACCGAACTGACCACGTTCCGTGGGCAAACCGCCTATGACGGTGCTGGCGGCGGCGGGACTCTTGGTCTCAGCCAGGAGGCCAATGTCAACGGCGGTACCAACAACCCATTGAATGGTCAAGCCGGCACCTGCTTGGCCGGACTCGGAGCGCGGTATCGTGGTGTGGGCGCTGGGGACATCGACAACTGGGTCCTGAAATCGGGATCGACCCTGGGTGTCGATGGGATCGGTTACCAATTCTATAGCTTTGGGAACGTCAGCAAATTCGCCAACAACCCCGCCTACGGTTACGCCACAGTGGGTGGTGTGGACCCGATTTTCCAAAGCTACGGGAATCAGGTCTTAACCGGATCTCCATTGGATCCTGGTCAGCCCCTTACTGCAGGTACGATGCCGGGCGCAGCCACGCTTCCCGCGTCTTGCGGTGGTGCGTTCCCCTGCTCGGAAAAGGCGATCTGGGCTGGCGGCCTGTCCTTCCCGAACGTCCGCAATGGCAGCTACAAATCGTGGTCGATCATCCGCGGCGTAGCCTATGCCGCACAGCTTGCAGACCTAAAGGCCCTGATTAAGGGTGCACAGGTTTCGGTGGTTGACGACGTGCCGGATTTTGTTCCGGCAGTTAAAACAGTCGGAAAAAGCACGACCGATCCTGGCCTCACCATCCTTCGTTCACACCTGCAGCAGATGGACGGAGCCGGTACTTTGATCGGCGCGGCTCCGGTGAACGGCGAAATTGGTGGTGCTACCGAGAAAGGTGGCGACGGCGGCGGCCAGATCCTGACCTGCCCGACGGCAACCACCTGCAAGAGCACCACGGACCTACTCCAAAGCGCCCAGGGCCAACAAGCCCGATAGCGGAAGGGTCGGGCAACAAATACGAGGGCGAGCCAGTTCACGGCTCGCCCTCCTTTTTCTCGCTATTTAAGAGACCGCGGGCGCCATGCAGTGACATAGTTTTAACGTCGGCAGGGTATCCTGTCCTGCAACGTTAAACATTGAAGCGTCTGGAGAAAACGACATTGAAGTCAGGCGATATTTCCTTCTTTAGTTACATCGGGGCGCTTGTATTCTTAAACATTTTTCTGATGCTCTTCTTTTCGATCTCGACTGCCCAGTCTGTGGAAGTTCCACCGCCTGTGAAGGACCGAGCCGGTGCACCTATCGAGGGCGTACATGAAGACCTGACCACACCTGCACTGACGAGCAGCAATCTTAAGCCGGTGCCACCGCTTGAATTCTTCAATGATTATCCACATTACACAATGGAATTGGTGCGTCTGCAGTGGCGAGCGGTCGATCCGATTGACCTTTACGTACTGAAGCCCAAAGGAGTGAAGAAACCGCCCGTTATCATTTATCTTTATGGCTATCCCACCGACACGGACGTTTTCAAACGTACCGAATACCAAGAACTCGCGACTCGGAACGGCGTTGCCGCTGTGGGCTTCGTTTCCGCTCTCACAGGACATCGCTATCACGATCGCCCAATGAAGGAGTGGTTTATCAGTGAGCTCCAGGAGTCTCTTGCAACATCGGCGCACGACGTCCAAATGGTGCTGAATTATCTGGCTAGCCGCGGCGATTTCGACATGAACCGGGTGGGGATGTTCACCCAAGGGTCTGGTGCAAGCATCGCGATTCTGGCTTCAGGAGTCGATCCGCGCATTAAGGTACTGGAAGCACTGGACCCGTGGGGCGATTGGCCAACTTGGATGCGCAGCTCCCCATTAGTGCCGGAGGAGGAGCGGCAGGAATATTTGAAGCCTGAGTTCCTGAAAAAAGTTGCGGCGATGGAGCCCGTCGATGTGCTGCCAAAAATTCAGGCGAAGAAATTTCGTCTGGATGACGAACTCTTCGACACAGCAACTCCACGGGCCATCATGGAAAAATTGAGAAGCGTGGCACCCGCGGGCGCGACGGTGCGACTCTACAAGGACATGGACGAGTTTAAGGCTGCTTTCGAGGACGGTAAGAACCTTGAATGGATCAGGCAAGAACTGGAGTCTGTTCCCAGCGCAACAGATTCATCAGGAGACGGGCGATCTGATTAGGCAAGAGAACTCCCTACCTGCAATATTGGTGATTTGTTCCGGTTTCAGTGCCTTGTTGCGCGTGCAACATTCCGCGTCGAGGAATTGGAGCACTTGCTGAAGTGCATCGGTTTCAGCGGTGTAGCGCAAGAAAGTGCCCCCTTCATCGAACCATAAGCGGCGCTGCCAGGAAATATGATGCGAGTGAGACCTGACGTCATCGCCTTTCAAAGACCTCCGGGAACTCCAACGGCCAATGGAAGGTCCGTCGCGACTCAAGTTGCTGGCACGCGAACCGCCGGAATTCATCAGTCGGTTTATGGACAAATTGCGTGACCCTCATGTGAGCGGCTGCCCGCGCCATCTCTTTTTTCCGCGTTGCCTTTTGTGAGTTCCGCCGTGATGAGAAGATCCGCACTGAGCTTGAGTAGCTCCAACCTCTCCTCCGCTTCGGCCAGCAAAGCTTTCTTCGCAGCAAGTTGCTCAGGGTCGTTGCTGGGCAGCATCTCAAGTTTGCTGCGCTTTGTAATAGCAGTGTGAAACTAAGGTTGCGTCACACCTGCTCAAACTTTCCTCGGTTGAAGACGATGGGTTGGGTGAAGAACTGGAAGTAGTGTGGGAACTTGAACCCGGGACCTCAATTCACGAAAAGTCCACCCTGCCTGACCCTACGAGCTTTGACGACCCTCAGCGTCTCCAAGCGTTCTTGGACGCCGTCACGTGGGGCGCCATCTCGCAGAGCGACGATCGCACTCTGCACTCGCCCTTCCGGAGCGGCATAGAGATTGACGATTACCAATTGGATCCCGTGGTCCGCGCTCTGTCCATGCCTCGGGTGAACCTGTTGATCGCTGACGACGTCGGTCTTGGTAAGACGATCGAAGCGGGGCTTGTGGTGCAGGAGATGATTCTGCGTCACCGGGTTCGCTCTGTTTTGATCGTCTGTCCGTCCTCTCTGCAACTGCAATGGCGAGACGAAATGCGGGACAAGTTCGGACTTGAGTTCCGAATCGTGGATAGCGAAAGCATCAGCCAGTTGCGCCGTAAACGCGGGATTCACGTCAATCCTTGGGAGCATTTCCCGCGGCTCATCACGTCAATCGACTTCCTCAAGCGTGAACGGCCGCTCCGTTCTTTCAGGGAGACACTTCGTTCGGGAGGAGAAACAGCCTATCCGCGTCCGTATGACCTACTCATTGTCGACGAAGCTCACAATGTGGCTCCTTCGGGTCGCGGCCAGTATGCGACTGAATCGATGCGAACTCTGGCGATCCGCGTCCTCACACCGAATTTCGAGCACAAGCTGTTTCTCTCGGCAACACCCCACAATGGCTATCGCGAGAGCTTCGCCGCATTGCTCGAATTACTCGACAACCAGCGTTTTGCCCGAGCGATAAGTCCAGATCGTGCGCAGCTCGACGCCGTAATGGTCCGGCGCATGAAGAATGAGCTCAAGCTACGCTGGGATGGCGGTCGGCGGTTCGCCGAACGACGAGTCAAACACCTGGAGGTTCCGTACACACAGGAAGAAAGAGAAGGTCATCGCGCACTGCAGGAATACACGGCGTTGCGCACCAAGAATGCGAGCACCGCTGAGGAGCGGTTCGCCACAGTGAATTCGTTCTCAAGCTGCTCAAGAAACGTCTGTTTTCCTCGCCAGCGGCCTTTGAGCTCACTTTGGGAAAACACATCGCCTCCCTTGGCGGACGGAAGTCAGTGGCTACTTGGCAGCGTGAAGTGGCACTATGGGGAGGATTACGCAGATGATGACCAGTACGAGTCGGAGACCAGCGATGCTGTGGGGTCGGCGAGCCAGGCGTTTTCTCCGTTGTCCCAGGAGGAGCGAAAGCTACTTAAGCAACTGACCGATTTTGCCGCTAGGTCCAGCCAACGGCCCGACTCCAAGACCCAAAAGCTGGTTGACTGGCTCAATCAGAATCTGAAGTCAAAAGTTTCTTGGAACACAGAGCGAGTGATCATTTTTACTGAGTACAGGGCAACTCAAAAGTGGCTTTACGATTTATTGGCTCGTCATGATTTTGCTGGGGGAGGCCGTTTAGAACTCATATATGGCGGCATGCCCAGCGATCAGCGTGAGCGGATCAAAGCGGCGTTTCAAGCCAGTCCCGCAGATGCAGCGGTGCGTATCCTTCTCGCTAGGCGGTATGCACGGCGCAGTCAGGGTTTTCCGAATAAACGGGGTGGCTCTCCTTCGATTAATCACCGAGCGCTGTCTCAACGATGAAGAACGAGAGGGGCCACGCTGATGCCGAGAAGTATCGTCGCAACTCCGACACCAAGAGACGGGCCGGTCGATGTGTTTACAAAGGTTGCCACCACAAGCTGATTCCACCAGATGTGTTGCCGCCCTGGCTCCGAAAACGTCGCACATGCGTCGTTCACAACCAAACGAGGTAGACGTTATCGATATTACGTTTCTCAAAGCGTCATTAAGAACCCTGCCAGCCGGGGCGACGGTTCGACTCGCGTGCCTGCGCCCGCACTCGAAGAGCGAGTGATCGAAAAGGTCCTTGCTTTCCTGAGATCCGACGCAGACGTATTCGATCGGCTGAGCGCAGACCGTGAGAGTCCAGCCATTTCCAAGAAACTAGCGAGCGCTGCCAAGGCTCTTGCCGCATGCTTGCCTTCGCTTTCCTCAGACGGCCTTCGGGACCGCCTTGTCTTCTTTCTTCGACGGGTGGTCATCCGGGACAACAGCATTGAGGTCATGATCAGCAGCCGGGACCTGCGTCAATTGTTACAAAATGGCGATAAGGCCATTGCCGTCAATTCCTTGGGCGCGCGGAAACCATTCGGTGGAAACGATTTGATCAGTTTGATCGTCGAGGCGAAACGGAAAAAGCGCGGTGGCGAGGTTCATCTCGTCGTCCCCCCGAACTTCAGCAACCCGAGCCCTCGGCATCCGAAGGAGTCGTTGATAAAGGCCGTCGCTCGCGCTCACAGCTGGTATGAAAAAGTTATTCAGGGGCAGGTATCGGACATGAGATCCCTGGCTCAACTGGCTGGGCTCACGGAACGTTATGTCGGCAAGGTCTTCGCATGTGCGTTCCTCGCACCAGACATCATCGAATCGATTCTCGAAGGACGGCAGCCTCACGACCTGAACTTTGAAAAGTTATGCCGGCACGTGCCGTTGAGTTGGGTCGAGCAGCGCGCTCAATTTGGATTCTCTCCGTGCTCGACAGGGCATCGAGATGGCTCCGTCCAGTGATAACCCTCTCAGCGAATCTCCGCGCGGGTCTATGCGTAGCGCCTCAGTTCATTCTTCCGATCCACGACGGAAGCGGGCTTTTCCCAAACAAAAGGATCCAGCCGGTCGGCCTCCCGACTAGCCCACTCGATCCACTCGCGATATTTCGGTCGTTTCTCGGCGGGCCACGATTCTGATTTCGCCGCATACAACTATGAACCGCCGCATTTGTTCCGCACGCTCCCAGTTTTCCATCCACTCATCAAATTGTTTCAGCTTTTTCTCTTCTTCTTCGATGTCTTTCCGTAGCTGTGCCAGTTCCCGCGCTCGCTTCTGCTCTGCCAGCTCACGCTTCTTTTCCTCATCCGCCTTTTGTCGTAGTACGACAGCGTCCAGGTTGACGGGCTTTCCCACTGAGCTAACAAACATCAATCCGTTCGCGGGATTGCCTGAAAAGCATCGGTGCGAATCTAGTCGTCGCGCGAGCTGCGCGATGACCGGAACTTGCGCTTTGCTTTTGTCGGGTCTTCGGCTCGAGCGCATGTCCTCTCCAGAAAGACTGGGAGATCAGTACCTGCTGTCCGTCGTAATTCTCCCAGAGAATCCCACGCAGTTCGCCTTTGCGTACACCGCTACACTCGCCTAATCGTAGATTATTCGACTGTCAAAATCGCCCCCAACGAAGTGTCGAGGCCGCAAGCCAGCACCCCGCCTCTTTGCCCTACCGATTTTTCTTCGTGAACTTAAGTAATCTAGCCTATTGACATCCGCTTAATGCATATTGTTCGAAGTTTCACCCAGCCAAAATCTCAAGAAAGATCGAACCCAGGGAGTCTCATTGGGTTCTTGCCGCGCCTCGTTGTGACCGCTAGGAAGGTCATTGCGAGGAGAGCACCGAGGGAGTTTACCGAATGGGAAGATGCAGATATGCTCTTGTCTTTGGATTGCTAGCAGTGTGTTTGGCGCTGCGGCCCAGTGCTTTCGGGCAGATTGAGTCTACAACCAGTTGTCCGTCGGGACACCGTTATTGGGATGTCCTGAGTGTGATGATGATGGACCCGGGACTAGCCGCCAACTACCACATGGAGGGCATTACCGATGGGCTGCCTTCGGCGTACGTCTATACGATATGGGATAAGAATCAGTCCAAGATCTATTACGTGAAGAATCCGCAGGGTAACCCCTGGGATATCAATCTTTACGACTCGAATTACATTTACCAATGGGTCACGGAACTGGGCACCTGGAATGGTGTCAACCACTGGAACGACCCAACCAGCTGCAAGAAATTCAACAACGGCGGTCAGAATAGCTCGTCCGACCTCTCCATGCGGTGGGCCGCCCGGTGCGCGGTTCCGGGAGGAGAGAACAGTTCGTTCTGGAATCCTCCGCCTTCGACCCAGCCTAACAATACGAACTACTACACCTACGTGGACCAGGATCTGCAGAGTCCCGATCAGAATCTTGACTATTCCCGGCTGGAGTTGCTTGGCCCAGGCAGGATCGCAATCACGGACCATCGCGCAAATCCACCGCGGCCGTTTTCTGTTACGACTCTGCCGCTGCAATATACGTACAGCTGCAGCGTTTTTCAAAATACTAACTCGTGCAAGTTTCGTGAACTCTTTGAGTATGGCGTGGATACGGACGTGAATCCAGTGGACAAAGCCAAGCACAGCTATGGTTGGATACGCTGGCGCTACTATATCAATTCGACGGGGGGCGACCCAAATGTTCCGGCTAAATGGAAACTGTCGAATAGCTCGACGTCCGATCAGTTGATGGCTGGACAGGTCAGCATCAACTTCAAGTGCTTCTAGAGCGCTAGTCTGGATTCATTTCGATCTGGCGCGGAGGCAACGCTAACTTTTCGGGATGCTGCGGACCCCGCCAGATCACGGTAAAACACTCGCCCTCGCTTTGAGGGCGCCAGATATTGCCATCTTCATATTTCAGCGAATAAGGAAAGAAGACCCAAGCCAGCACGGCCTGAGCACTGGCAGAACGAATCCCCGGCTTTTCAAGAGTTTGCTCCTGGGCGGGCAAAATGGGATTGGCCGAGGATCACTGGCGTTGAAGGGTCGCCCCAGGTCCTGGGGCGCCAAAAACATCTCGGATGTGAGCGTAAGGCTGACTATCGGCTTATTGCTTTTGTCGTACCGCAAGCCCTGGGGATGCAGATTGTGACCGCGACGTCCACGATTCAGGAAGTCGATCACGATCTCGTCTCCAACTTCGGCGCGAATGATTGGGCCGAGGATTCCCAGCCACTCGGGCCGTCGCTTTGGAGTCGTGAAGGTATCGTCTGTGTATTCGATAAAACGACTTTTATCCCATTCCAGCTTTCGCGACCACGGCCGCGGAACGAGATTGCCATTCAGCAAGTTGCGCCCACTCGGAGCGTAGTTCCAGGAGACGTCTTCGGCTGCTATGTAGTAATGCCGAGTTTCAGCCAAGCAGGAGGAGGCGAACAAGACAAGCAACAGGCCTATCCTAAGGAATCGCTCAATTCTCGCGGGATCATTATCCCATTGCGAGGCTTATTCTGGAATCATCCCGAAACTCGGAACGAGCACTTCCGGCCATATTTGAGCATGGTCTCGGTCAGGGAGTCGGAGCGGCCAGGCTGCATTGGCCCGACGTGAGCTGAGCCGGCGGCGTCGGGGGCGTGGCCCAGGGCTCATTCACGAAATCAAAAAAATCCGTGCTCATGTCAGCCTGCGCAGCGTCGCGTTTGGTGAGCGGCGCCACACCAAAACGAGTTTCGATGAGCTTCAGCATTGCCGTGTAATCATAGATCGTATGGGAAACGTAGTTCTTCTTGGCAAAAGGCGATATCACGATCATGGGCACGCGATAGCCGGTATAGGTAAAGTCGCAGGTCCCGGTTCCGATCTGTCCGGGGGCGTCGCAGACATCGTTGGGCTGCAAATCGAGTGGCTGAATACCGTCGGGACTTGGCATGGGCTGCGGCGAAACGTGGTCGTAGAAACCACCGAATTCGTCGTAGGTGAAGATCATTGCAGAATCTTTCCAGCTCGGACTAGCCATAAAAGCATTGATCAAGCCTGAGACGTAGCTGGCGCCAGCCTGGATATCATTCGGGGTTTCGGTATCGATGTCGTTGGGGTGCTCGTCCAGTGCCGCAGCCGAGGCTGGTTCGATCAGCGCGACCTGAGGGAGAGTGCCATTTTGCACATCGGTGGTAAATTGCGAAATCGGAACGATATTTTGCAGCAAAGTCGGGCTGTTAAGTATGGTCTGTTCGTAAGCGAACATGCTGATGTAGGAATTGCCACTGAGGCATGAGGAATCCGTAGGCGTGCAGTTTGTGCCTTCGGGATTCACGTAGATCTTCCAGGTGATGCCGGCGTTTTGTAGCGCCTCAAAAATCGTTGTATTCGTGTACCCAACGTAGGGATACACGTGGCCGGCAGACGTAGAGGACAAAAGGTAGGCGCGGTTCAGTTGCGTGCGGCTCATGACGGGAGTAAACCAGCGGTCGGAGGTGGAAAAACTGGAAGCCATGAAATAGTAGTAATTCAAATCTCCACCGTCAAAATACCCCATCGCGCGCAGACCGTTGGTATCGTTCAAAGCCGGAACTACCTGGCGTGCGTCATTGGCGGCGGTGACCACGAATCCATTGAGAGCAGCGGGATTAAGCCCGGTTGGATCGTTCAAGTCCCAATCGATATGAGCTTCATTCCAGAAGGGGCTGGGCTCTTCCGTACACAAGGATGCCATATGAAACGAAGTCACTAAAGTGGTGGTGTCCGGAATACATGAGGTATTCTGCGCCGCCGTCGTGCTGGTGGGCGGTATAAACGGATAGGCGGGATTGCATCCGGTGATTGCGGGAGCGGGTCCTTGCAGGGGCGCGATCCCGCTGACCGGGTTGAACTGTGGCAAACCGTCGAAGGACTGATCGGGGATGCCATTCTGAGCCCAGTATCCGCGCAGCGCACCGAAATAGTGATCAAAGGAACGATTCTCCTGCGCGAAGACAACAATGTGGTTGATGCTTTGCAGCGTGGCGGCGAAGGTTGCGGTCACGGACTCGGCTGCGCTCAGGGTGACGCTGCAGGTTGCATTGCCCATGCATGCGCCGCTCCAGGCGGAAAAGGCATTGCCGGTTCCTGGAGTTTCGCTAAGCGTAACCTCGCTATTCTGCGGAAAACTCGCGGAGCACGTCGTCGGACAATTGATCCCCGCAGGAGTGCTGGTAACGGTTCCCGTTCCCGTTCCCGCCAAGGTCACGGACATGGTCACGGACGTGGTCACCGCGGCGGAGAAGGTCGCGGTCACGGAGTCGGCTGCGCTTAGGGTGACGCTGCAGGCTGCATTGCCTGTGCACGCGCCGCTCCAACCGGAAAAGGCGTTGCTGGTTCCCGGGGTTTCGGTAAGAGTAACCTGGCTATTCTGCGGAAAACTCGCGGAGCACGTTGTCGGACAATTAATCCCCGCAGGAGTGCTGGTAACGGTCCCCTTCCCCGTTCCCGCCAAGGTCACAGACATGGTCAGCGTGACGGGAGGGGGTGGACCGGCAACCATTCCGCGGCAACCGGCCAGAACAATGGTCAATAGGATGGATAACACCGGCCAAAACGCGTACCGAGGTTTCATTGCCGCGCTGCTCCTAAATAGAGTCCGACGTTAGATGAAACCGTGTGCAAGATGGTTGTTACTTAGCAACTTGGATCTCGGCGACCGTGCAATTGTGTTTGCGTCGGCAGACCGCGCCGTTCGCTACTCTAGCGACGGGAAGATCGTCACCGTATCCGGTGGACGCTGTATGCTGAAGTCCGGCATCGAGTAGAGAAAAAACATTCCCCGCTCTCGATAAAACTTCTCGGCAACAACGTCGCGGCTTTTGCGCGGACGATAATCTACCAAATCCCCTTGTCGTCTCCGGTAAGCCGGAGATTGACGAATGCGGCGGCAGCCAGCGCCGGCAATAGAGACAAACGCGCCGCCGCGCGAAACCGGAGCGCCGCTCCTGTTCCGATGAGTTGCTGCAGAAACAGTTGTGAGCCCTGTGGCAGCATGGGCACGCGCAAGAACTGTTCGCCCACATACGTGACCTCAGCCCCAAAGCGCGCTGAGCGAACCACAAATTCCGGCAGCTGGAGCGGGCCAGCTCCTGTGCGCTCGTTGTAGTCCGAAGTGATCTTCAGCAGCGTCGCTACCCCGGGCCAGATCGACCAGCGCTCGGCAGAGGTGCGCAGCCGCGTAAAATCCAGACGCCCGGCCCGCACCAGCCCCGTAAGGTTCACCAGGTCGGTGAGGCGAATGTAGAAATGGCGATACATCCTTTGCAGAGTCGCGAGTGCGACTTGTTCTTCTGGCGCCGGAACCCGAAACCGAAAAGGCCCTGCATCGCGCATTACACTGGTCTCTTCCAGGTGAGCCGGTAGGGCATCCTGCTCTCCGGTTTGTCCGAGGCAGCCCACATGGATCTCCACCAATCGCGATAGTCCAGGGATGCGAAAATTCCATTTGTGCGCCAGGCGATCACCCCAACTCTGCGCCTGTGGCTCGGCTCTCAGTTCACTCTGCATCACGCGCACCGTATCCTCTTCGGTGGCTGCGATAAAGAGATCGAGATCGCTGCCTAGATCGGGCCAGTGATCGAGAGTCTTGATCACGATGGGGGAATGCCCCGTCAGTTCCAGTGCGCGGGTAACCTTGTATAAGGCCGCGAGAGCATGGTCGACTTGCTGTTGCTCGATTTGCGCCAGTTCCTGAAGATCGAAAGGCTGCGGCCCGACTGCAGCTACGTGCCATTTCTCCAAGAGCTGCAAGGTGCGAAGGTATACGCGTTGCAGTTCCGCGAATCGGAGAAACTCGGACCACTCCTCCTTCGACATGCGCTGCAATGCCGAGAGAACTCGCTCGATTTGTGGGTCGGTTTCGCCGCGCTCACCCTGGAGTGTGAACTCGGGGAGATGTAACACCGCAAGCATCTCGAACATCGCAGCGGCGCGTTCTCTCCCCTTCTTCATGGACGTCCTCCGTGCGTGGTATCGGCTTTCGATTCGCTGCAGTGTGGCAAGCCGGGCTCAATCGCCGTTCCTTCCTCGTAATCGTTCCAAGTAGCGATCATCACAAACGGTATGGGATGCGAGGAGTTGTTATTCTCCTCGAACAAGCGCAGAGTATCTTCGAACGTTTTTCCGCACCGGGCATCGATGTGCCGGTTCAAGCTCCAGGAAGCCCGGGCGTCATTGAAGCCCGGCCACACTCCGCCCACCGTAATCTCTTCGGGATGTTTGGTTCGCATTTTCGTATAGAAATCGCTCAGATAATCTTCGCCCCACGCTTGGCCGTCCGGGTTCCAGCCTTTATGCCCGGGATTCACCCACGCGTACTCACCGTCGTAGGCTTTCTCATACTGCGCCGGCGGTTC
>Ga0302324_100015757_pt1 | contig 15134 bp, 10 predicted proteins | sample Palsa_T0_1_FD_201949 | JGI IMG/M metagenome (GOLD analysis project Ga0302324, IMG submission 201949) | Peat permafrost microbial communities from Stordalen Mire near Abisko, Sweden - Palsa_T0_1 | ecosystem: Environmental > Terrestrial > Soil > Palsa > Peat permafrost | place: Sweden: Abisko...
GGTCCCTGGCCTCGAACCCCTCCACCTCCCCGGGCTTGAGGTAGTCGCCCGTGTCGTAGGCGGCGTGGCCCCGCAGGCGCAGCGTGCGCGCCTCGACGAGGACGGGCCGAGAGGTCGAGCGCACCTTCCCGATGACGGCGTCCAGGGCCCTGGCCGTCCTGCCCGGGTCCCCGCACTCGATCACGTGGCCCTCCATGCCGTAGCCCGCGGCGCGCCGCCAGAGCTCGGTGCCCGGCGCAAACTGCTCGGAGGTCGGCGTCGAGTAAGCGTAGCCGTTGTTCTCGATCACGAACACGATCGGCAGCGACAGGAGCGAGGCGAGGTTCAGCGCCTCGTGCACGTCGCCCGTGCTCGACGCTCCGTCGCCGAAGAACGCGAACCCGACGGCCTTGCGCCCGAAGCGGCGCTGGGAGTCGGTGGCCCCGAGGACGGGCCCGCACATGGCGCCCAGGTGGCTGATCATGGGGAGCGAGCGGTGGGCGGGGTCGCCGTGGTGGATGTTGCCCTCCCGCGCGCGGGTCGGGCTGTCGGCGTTCGCGAAGTACTGGTTCAGGTGCTCGCAGAGGTGGCCGCCCCAGATGAGGTGCCCGCCGAAGCCGCGGTGGGTGAGGGAGATCACGTCCAGCGCCTTGTCCGCGAGGAGCGCGAGGGGGACGATCATCCACTCGTTGCCCTGGCCGCCCGTCACCGTCCCGCGGATCAGCCCCTGGCGAAAGAGCTCGAGGATCCGGTTGTCGGCGACCCTGGCGAGCTGCATCCAGGCGTAGATCCGCAGGAGGGTCTCGTTCGGCCTCTCGTCCAGGTCCGCCGCGCGCAGGTCGCGCGACTCTAGGATGGCGGGAGCTTTGGGGAATGCCATGGCCGGGGACTGAAGCTGAGTCGCGCGCGCAGGGTGGGCAAGCTCGTCGTCTCTCGGGCGGCGGCCCCCGTTCAGACGCCGTCTATCTTGCGGATGCGGGCGATGTGGCGGCCCCCCTCGAATTCGGTCGAGAGCCAGGTGCGCACGATCCTCACGGCCTCGTCCGCCGTCACCGTGCGCTGGCCGATCGACAGGCAGTTCCCGTCGTTGTGGGACCGGCTCCAGACCGCCAGCTGGTCGTTCCAGCACACGCCGCAGCGCACGCCCCTGACCCGGTTGGCGACGATCGCCTCGCCGTTGCCCGAGCCCCCGAGCACGATCCCCCGCTCAAACTCGCCGCGCCCGACCGCCTCCGCGACCGGCCGGATGAAGTCCGGGTAGTCGCACGGCTCCTCCGAGTCGGTGCCCATGTCGCGCACGGTGTGCCCGTCCGAGAGGAGGACGGCCTTGATGAGCTCCTTGTACTTGAATCCGGCGTGGTCGGAACCGATGGCGATCGAGTAGGAGCGGGGCATCGTGCGGCTTTGGTTTTCGGAATTGCGATACTCGGCGGGCGCGCGCCGCCCGCAAACAAATACGGGGGGCCGCTACGCCCCCAGCGCGCCCCAGAAGGCCCCCGTGTCGCCCAGGCTCTCAAGGACGGCGTCCGGATCGTGCCCCGCGAGCTCGGCGGCCTTCGAGGCCCCGGTCGCGACCGCCAGAGCCCGGGCGCCTATCGCGCGCGCGCAGGCGATGTCGTGGGGAGTGTCCCCGACGACCCAGACGCGCTCCGCGGGAAAGTCGAGGCCCCAGTGGCCCCTGGCCCGGCGCAGCGCGTGCGGCCCGAGCTCGTTGCGCACCTCGCTGTCGTCCGCGAAGGCCCCGATCGGGAAATAATGCCACAGGCCGTGGAAGCCGAGCTTCACCTCGGCGCCGCGGCGCAGGTTCCCGGTGAGGAGCCCCTGCACGACGCCCGGGTGGACTGCGGCCTGGGACAGGATCTCCTCGACCCCGGGCAGCACGCGCGCGCGGCTGCGCCCGAGAATCCCGGGCAGGAGGGCGATGTAGCCGTCGACGTAGCGCGAGAGGTTCGCCTTCGAGTCCTCTATCCCGAAGCGGGCGAAGACCTGGCGGATGATCCACGGGTCCGTGCGTCCCGCGAACTCGATCCCGGCGAACGAGCCGCTGACGCCGAAGACGCCCTGGAGCGCCTCTTCTAGCGCCCGCATCCCCGCCCCGCTCGAGTGGAGCAATGTTCCGTCTATGTCCCAGAGGATTAGCGTCTTTTGCATTTTGTGTGAAACCCCCGCCTCCCGGGGACGTCTAATTGCGTATAACCTTTCAAGCCAGGCCGCTCAAACCAAACCTCCCGAAATCCCTCCCCGCCGTGAAAAACTCCCGAATCCTCTCCCTCGCCACGGTCGCCCTCTGCGCGGCGCTCCTCGCCGGCTGCGACACGCCGGACTCCCGGATCAAGGGCAGCCCCGACGCGTTCGCGAGGCTCAATCCCGACCAGCAGGCCCTGGTGAAGAACGGGCTGATCGCCGTCGGCTTCAGCATGGAGGCCGTCAAGCTCGCGATCGGCGACCCCTCCCGGATCGTCGTCCGCACGACGGCGGCGGGCCAGCACGAGGTGTGGCACTACGTGACCTATGAGGACTACCAGGGCGTCATGATCTACGGGGGATACTGGCACCGCTACCGGGGATGGGGCGGCCCGTACTTCTACGGCGGCGTCCCCTACTACAACGGGTATCCCGCCAGGGTCCACGACCGGATCCGCGTGGAGTTCAACACCAGCAACTTGGTGGAGTCGATCGAGCAGGACAAGTAGGTCTGCCTAGCGGGCCGCGGCCTCCGCCTCGCGCAGCCTGACATCGACGCTGAGCGAGCGGGTCTTGCCGCCGCGGTAGGTCCCGCTCACCGGGCGGATGTCGCCGTAGTCGCGCCCGCAGGCAACCTTGACGTATCGGTCGTCGGCCGCCCGGTCGTGCGTCGGGTCGTAGGCGGCCCAGCCATGGCCCGGGACGAAGGCCTCGATCCACGCGTGGGATGCCTCCTCCTCGCCGGGGCGCCTCTCTACCTTTATGAAGTACCCGCTCACGTACCTCGCGGGTATGCCCGAGGTCCGGCACATGCCGAGGGCCACGTGCGCGAAGTCCTGGCAGACGCCCGAGCGCAGCTTTATCGCGTCCGTCGCCAGGGTCGCGACGCCCGTCGTCCGCGGCCTGTAGGCGAAGGTCCTGTAGACGTGCCGGCATATGCTGCGCACGTCCGACCAGATGTCGGAGCGGCCCGCCTGCAGCGCGTCCTGCGCCTCCTTCCACACCGAGACGTCGAGGGGCACGAAGTGGGAGTCCACGACGAACTCGGCGCGCAGCTCGCGCTCGGACTCGCCCTCGGAGCGGGCGACGACGGGCACCTCGGGGCGGGCCGCGTTGGGCGTCGTCTCGACCTCCGAGACGGCCTCGATCACGAGCTTCTCGTGCCCGGCGGTGATGTCGAAGTAGTGGACCGTGTTGCCGTAGAAGTCGACGTAGTCGCGGATCTGCGTCGCGGGGTCGGTGCGCAGCTCGAACCCGCGGCACACCTGGCTGGCGTCGTCGAGCGGCCTCAGCCGGACCTCGTTGAAGCTGTCGTGCGCCTTGCCGGCGTAGGCAAAGGTGGTCCGGTGAAGAAGGCTGATTAGCATGGAGCGTTCGTGGCTGTCTGGGAGGCGTCCCTCATTGCTGCTGCTGGAGCTGCTGCTCCTCCTGGGTCGACTCGGCCAGGTAGAACATCGTCGTCTGGACAACCTCGTCGCTGATCTTCTCAAGGGAGGCGGAGATTTCAACAAGGAACTCGTGGAGCCCGTCCTTCAGGACCTCGTCGATCGTGAGCGACTGCAGGTTCGCGAGCAGGCGGCGCGAGGCCCGCGCGGCCTCCGTGCGCGGGCGCGCGCCGGATTCGCCGAGGATCCTGCGCAGGAACTCGTCGATCTGCGCCACGCAGAAGTGGATCGACCGGGGGAAGGAGTCCGAGAAGATGAGGAACTCGGCCACCTTCCACGGCAGGATCTCGCGCACGTAGAACCTCCGGTAGGCCTCGAGCGCGCTCGCCGAGCGCAGGACGGCCTGCCACTGCGCGGTGTCCACAGCCCCCCCGACGTCGGTGGCGCTCGGCAGGAGGATGTGGTACTTCACGTCCAGGATGCGCGCGGTCTTGTGCGCGCGCTCTACGAACTTCCCGAACTGGATGAACTCCCAGCCCTCGCTGCGGGAGTACGTCGAGTCGGTGAGCCCCTGGAAGAGGTGCGAGTTGCGCTTGATGTCCTGGAAGAACTCGTAGGGCCCGGCGGCCCAGACGTCGGTCGTGCTCCTCGACTTCAGGAAGAGGTAGAGCTCGTTTATCGTCTCCCACATCTCGACCGAGATCTGGTCGCGTATCATCCGGGCGTTCTCGCGGGCCGTGAAGACGCAGGACAGTATCGAGTTCTCGTTTCGCAGGTCGAACGCGAAGAACTCCGTGACCGACCGGCTGTCCGCCGACTCGTAGTGCTTGTCGAATAGGTCCTGGTCCCCGGAGCTGGCGAGGATCGTGCCCCAGTGCTCCCTCAGGTGGGCGTCGTCGTACCCCTGGAAATCGAGGATGAACTGGAGGTTCACCTCGAGGAGGCGCGCGATGTTCTCGGCGCGCTCGATGTACCGGCTCATCCAGTAAAGCGAGTGCGCCACCCGCGAGAGCATCACGTTGGCCTGCTGGCGGGCGGAGGGTATCTTCGGCGCCTGGGGCATCGTCTTCCTCGCGGGGGCCGTCACTTGTCCTCCCCCAGCACCCATGTGTCCTTTGATCCGCCCCCCTGGGACGAGTTGACGACGAGCGACCCCTTGCGCAGCGCGACCCGCGTCAGGCCCCCGGGGGTGACGACCGTCTTCTCCCCGCACAGCACGTAGGGCCGCAGGTCGATGTGCCGGCCCTCGAGGCGGCTGTCGCACCACGTGGGCGAGCGCGAGAGCATGATCGGATCCTGGGCGATGAAGTTGCGCGGGTTCGCGGCGACCTTCGCGCGGAAATCCGCCACCTCCTCCTTCGTCGAGGCGGGGCCGATCAGCATCCCGTAGCCGCCCGCCTCGTTCGCCGACTTGACGACCAAGTTCGCCATGTTCTCCAGGATGAACTTCCGGTCCGCGGGCTCCGAGGCCAGGTATGTGGCCACGTTCGGGATGATCGGGTCCTGGTCGAGGTAGTACTTTATCACCTTCGGAATGTAGGCGTAGATGACCTTGTCGTCGGCGACTCCCGTCCCGATCGAGTTGGCGAGGGCGACGTTGCCCGCGCGGTAGGCCGCCACGAGCCCCGGGACGCCGAGCATCGAGTCCGAGCGGAACACCGCGGGGTCGAGGAAGTCGTCGTCGATCCTCCGGTAGATGACGTCGACCGGGAGCAGGCCCGACGTCGTGCGCATGTACACGCGCGTGTCCTGGACGAGGAGGTCGCGGCCCTCGACGATCGGTATCCCCATCTGGCGGGCGAGGAAGCAGTGCTCGAAGTAGGCGCTGTTGTACACTCCGGGCGTGAGGAGGACCACGCTCGGCTTGTCGCTCCTCGTGGGGGCGATGTGCAGGAGCGACTTGAGCAGCATCTCCGAGTAGCCCTCGACCGGGCGGACGCCGTAGCTCTGGAAGAGGTTGGGGAAGGCGCGCCTCATGGCGGAGCGGTTCTCGATCATGTACGAGACGCCCGACGGGCAGCGCAGGTTGTCCTCGAGCACCAGGTACGTGCCGTCCTTGTCGCGGATCAGGTCGGTCCCGCAGATGTGGACATAGATGCCGTGGGGCACCGAGAAGTTCATGAACTCCCTGCGGAAGTGCTTTGCGCTCAGGATCTGCGCCGCCGGGATCACGTTGTCCTTCATGATCTTCTGCTCGTGGTAGAGGTCGTGGAGGAACAGGTTGAGCGCCGTGATGCGCTGGATGAGGCCGGCCTCGAGCCTGGACCACTCCCTTGCCGGGATGATCCGGGGGATCAGGTCGAACGGGAATATCCGCTCCGTGCCCTCGGAGTCGTTGTAGACGGTGAACGTGACGCCTCGCCTCAGGAAGGCCAGGTCGACGGCCGCCCTCCTGCGCTCGAACTCGGGGAGGGGGAGCGTGCCCAGGCGCTCCACGAGGCTGCGGTAGTGCGGGCGGACCTGCCCGGTGGCCGCGTACATCTCGTCGAAGAACTCGCCTGGGTCATAGGGGTTGCTTAGGAGCGACACGAGTGGGAAGCTTACGCCATCGCCACCGGTCAGCAAGTTCCTTGCCAGACCGTCCCTACGGGCTCGCCGGAAACTTGAAGGGGACCTCGATCTTGGCGTCCACGGTCCGGTCGTCCGGCGCCGTCGCCGGCCGGTACCTCCACTTCTCGACGGTGGACTTGCAGCGCCTGCCGACGTCGTCGTCCGTGGCCCGGACGACCTCGACGTCGCTGACGAGGCCGTTGCGGGTCACGACGAGCGAGAGGAGGATGTCGGCCCCGAGCTTGCGCTGGGCCGCGCTCAGCGAAGGCTGCGGCGCGTCGATGGGCACCGGCGGGGTCTTGACCTCGCCCGCGCCGAAGACCCTGTCCTTGCGCAGGAGCCTGGCCGAGAACGTGAGCGTCTGGCCCTCCGGGATCTCGCACGAGATGGGCGTCGGGTCGTAGCCCGGGAGCGTCAGGTCGAACGCCGCGGTCTTGGGCGTCAGGTCGTGGAGCGAGAGCGGCGTCGTGCCCAGGAACTCGCCGTCCTTGTTGACCGACGCCCCGCTCGGGTCGCTCGTGAGATCGAGGGAGCCGTCCAGGTACTTCGTGTCCACCGTCGACTTGACGCCCTTCTCGATCGTGACCTTCTCGACGTGGTCGCGGCACCCGGGGCGCGTGTAGGTCACGAGGTAGTCCCCGTGGGTCACGTCGGTGACCGAGGCCGGCGTCCTGCCCGTGCGCACCGGCTTGCCCGCCGGGTCAGCGGCCGGGCGGAGCGCGAACTCAAGGGAGTCGGGCGTGCTCGTGAGGTCGAGTGATCCGTAGGCGGCCTGGAGCGCGATCGACCCCAGGTCCGTCGTCTGGGTCCCCTTCACCTCGGCGTTCAGGTCGACCGGGTCGAAGCCCTGGAGGGAGATCGTGACATGGTGGCTTCCGGGCGGGACCTGCTCCGCCCTGGCCGGGGACTTGAGCGGCGCGCCGCCGTCGATCGAGACCGACGCTCCGGCGGGCGTCGTGGCGACGAGGATCGTCCCCGGGAGCTTGGCCACGCGCGCGGCCTCCTGCTCGGCGAGGACCTCTCGGCGGGTGTTCTCCTCGGCCTCCTTCTTCGCCTCGGCAACCGCGGCCTCCATGTCCTTGCGGTCCTGCTCCGCCTTCTCCTCCGCCGCCTTCGCGGCGTCCTTCATCTGCTGCTGCTGGACGCGGAGGGCCAGCTCCTGCTGCTGCTGCAGGTCGTAGGCCCTCGCCCTCTCCATGCGCGCCTCGAGGACGACCGCGATGCCGGCCGCGAGGAGCGCGGCCGCCGCGACGATCCCGATGTAGAAGCTGACCTTGCTCTTCGGCTCGGGCTTGGCCTCAGGGATGGGGGGCGTCGTGGCGCCGGCGCCGCCCCGCAGCTTCACGGCTTCAAACGGAAGCGCCGTGACCGCGCGCGCCGCCGCGCCGGTCCCCGCCGGGGTGCCGATCCTGACGCCGGCGCCGGGGGACGCGGGAGCCCCGGGCGCGGGGGGCTGCGCCGCGGCCGCGGCCAGCGGGCCGGGAAGCTGGGTCTCCGGCGTCGGGAATCCGGGGTTCGAGAACGAGGGCGGCCGGCCCGGCGCCGAGGGCGGTGCGGGGAAGTCCGCCGCGCCGGGCGGCGCGGTCCCCGGCATGGGGAACCCCGGGTTCGAGAACGAAGGGGCCCGGGCCGGCGCGGAGGGCGGGGATGGGAAGTCAGACGCGCCCGGCGGCGCGGTCCCTGGCATGGGAAACCCCGGGTTCGAGAACGAGGGGGCCCTGGCCGGCGCCGAGGGCGGGGCGGGAAAGGCCGACGCCGGGGGCTTTGGCTGGCCGGGCTGCGGCGGCGGCGAATAGGAGGGCGCGGAAGGGGGCCCCGATTGGGCCGCGGGTTGCGCCGAAGGCGGGCGCATCGACATCACGGGCACGCCGGGACGGCCCGCGCCCGGCTGCGGCGTCGACGAGGGCGCCGGGGGAGTCGAAACGGACTTCGGCGACACGGTCGGCCTGGGAGCCTTCGGGGCGGACCCCGCGGAGCCGGAGCCGGTGTCGATCGACATGGTCGGCCTGACCCGGACCGGGGGCGCCGCGGGCCGCGCGACGGGCTCGGGCTCCGGGATGGGCTCCGGCTCGGGCTCCGGCTCGGGCTCGGGCTGCTCGGCGGGCGCCGGCTCAGCCACGGCCTCGGTCTCCACCCACGCCGGGCTCCATTCCCCGCCCGCGCGCAGCTTGGCGCCCAGAAGCCCGAAGAGGCCGACGGACGCGGCCGAGAAGCCGGACTCAGCCGAGGTGTCCGAGAACGTGATCCCGAGGTCGCCCGCGAGCTTCGCGGCGTCGGGCTGCCAGTGCGCCATCCCCGCGGCGGCGGCCACCTCGCGGACGAACCACGCCTGCCTGCCCGTGAGGCCGACGCATGCGAGCGCCGGCGGGCTCGGCGTCGCAGGCAGCTGTCCAAGCGCCTCCTTCACGGCCGCCGCGAGGGCGGCCCCTATCCTCGGGCCCGGGTCGGTGAAGTCGTACGTGTCGTTGAAGAACAGCCTCGCGCCCGCGCCGCGGAACTTGAGCTTCAGGGCGGCCTGCACGGCCTCGATGACCGTTTCCATGCCCACGGCGCACGGCACCGCCGCCTCGACGCCCCTTGCCGTGACGAGGAGCAAGTGCGAGCGCTCGGCCCCGAGGTCCCACAGGGCCACCGCCCTGTCGTTGCCCTCCCTGCTGATCGCGGCGGCGACCGCGCCGATCGCCGGGAAGACCGCCGGCGTGACGTCCTGGGGGTCCACCTTGAGGTCGAGGAGCCCGGTCGACGCCTTCTCGAGCGCGCCCACCGTGGTGAACGCCATTATCCACTTGTCGGTGCCGTCCGGGGTGACCGCGCCCCCGTCGCCCGCGTTGCAGGCCGCATAGGCCAGCGCCGCGGCGGGGTCCTTGCTCCTGCCCGCGGCGATCGCGCGCATCGCGTCGCCCGTGCGGTCGAGCATGGCCTCGGTGTCGGTCGAAAGGTACCAGCTCATCGACGGGGGCCACACGGTTGCCGCGGCGCTGACCCCGCCTGCCTTCCTCGCGGGGGCGACCGCGTCGAGGAGGGCCTCGACCGAGGTCTTGTTCTCGAGCGCGCATTCCCCGCCCGCCTCTACGGCCCCGCCCGCCGCGCGCAGCGCGTGGAGGGTGTACTGGGTCAATTCGACGATTACCTGGGTCTCCTCGGCCATGGGCTTATTCGACGATCATCGGGGGGTCATCGGCCAGCCTCAGGCCTTGGCGAAATTCTTGAGACGCTCCTGCAGCTGGCGGCTGCGCTCCTCGAACATGACCTCCTTGGCGGCGAGCGAGGCCACGTGCGCCTCGAGCTTGGCGCGCTCCTCGGACTGCTGGGCCTCGGCGCGCACGAGCGAGTCGACGCCCGCCTGCAGCTTGGCCCTCTCCGCCTCGATCGCGGCCTCCCGCCTCTTCACCTCCGCCTCGCGCGTCTTCACGCCGGCCTCGAGCTCGCTCCGGATGGTGCCGAGCTTCGCCCTGAGTTCGGCGAGCGACTGGGCCTCGCCCTTCAGCCTGGCCCTCGCGTCCGCTGCCTCGCGATCGAACGCGGATTTTTCCGTATCGAAAGCCGCGCGGTCGCTGGCGAGCTGGGCCTTCGCCGCGGCCACGGCGGCCTTCTCCGACGGGCTCTCTGCGGGCGACGCCTCCGCGGCCGGCGCGAGCTTTCCCGCCTCCGACTTCAGCCGGGCGACCTTGGCCTCCCACTGGGCGCACTCCTCCTCGAGGCCCTTCACCTTCTTCGCCGCGTCGGACTGGAGCGCGCGGTTTATCGCGGACGCGGCCTTCGAGGCTGCGGCGGCGGTCGAAATCTCGGACTCGAGGGCGACGCGGTCCCTCTCGAGCTTTGCCGACAGGATCGCGGCGTTCTCCTCGCGGCGCGCCAGCGCCTCCTCGCGTTCTGCCGGGGTCATTCGGGGGGGTGACCTTCCCGGCCAAAATGAAGGCGGCCGGGCGGGACGGCCCTCCTGCGGGCCGCCGCGGTCCGTCGCTTCGATATGGCTGGTAGGTATTTTGCCGGCACTTTTTCGGCCCGATCAGGGCCCGGGATATGGGCGCGCAGTTTTCCCAATCGCGCCGCCCGTGTCAAATCGCATGGATCGCCGACTTGGACACCGCCAGGCCGGCCTCCTTGAGCGCCTCGCTCATGGTCGGGTGCGCGTGGATCGTGCGGCCCAGGTCCTCGGCGCTCCCGCCGTATTCCATGTGGGACACCACCTCGGCGATGAGCTCGCCGGCGCCCCGGCCGATGATCTGCGCCCCTAGGATCCTGTCGGTCCTGGCGTCCGCGACGATCTTGACGAACCCGTCGGTCGAGTCGTTGGCGATCGCCCTGGCGTTGGCGGCGAAGTTGAAGCGGCCGACGTTGACCGCGACGGACGCGGCCTTGGCGGCGTCCTCGCCGAGCCCCACCGAGGCCAACTCGGGGTCCGTGTAGACGATCGCGGGCACGAGGTTCCAGTCGATGTGGCCGGCCTTCCCCGCGATCCATTCCGCGACGGCAAAGCCGTCCTCCTCCGCCTTGTGGGCGAGCATGGGGCCCGCGACCACGTCGCCGATCGCCCATATGCCGGGGACCCCTGTGCCCAGCCGGGCGTCGACCCGCACCCGCCCCTTCTCGTCGAGGCGGACCCCCGCCTTCTCGAGTCCGAGCCCGTCCGTGTAGGGCCGCCGCCCAACGGCGACCAGGACCTTCTCCGCCGGGAATTCCAGGGCCTTGCCCTCTCGCTCGGCCGTGAGGACGGCGCGCCCGCCCTCGGTCCTGAGGCCGGTCACCTTGGCGCCCGTCTCGATCTTGAGGCCCTGCTTGGCGAGCAGCCGCGAGAACGTGCGCACGACGTCGTCGTCGTAGGCGGCGACGATCTTCGGCAGGAACTCGACGACGGTGACGCTGCTGCCGAGGCGCGACCAGACCGAGCCGAGCTCGAGGCCGATCGCGCCGCCTCCGACGACGACGAGCGTCGAGGGCGCCCTCTCGAACGCGATCGCTTGGTCGCTCGAGACGACGGTCACCCCGTCAAACTTCATGAAGGGAAGCTCGACGGGCGCCGATCCGGTCGCGATGACGAAGTTCTTGGCCGAGATAGAGACGGCGCCGTCGGCGCCCTTGACCGACAGGACCGTGGGGGACGTGAACGCGGCCTCGCCCGTGATGACGGCGACCTTCCTCGCCTTCGCGAGGAGGGCGACGCCGCCCACGAGCTTTGTGACGACGGCGTCCTTGCGCTTCAGGAGCGTGCCGATGTCGGCCGACACGGCGCCGAGCCTGATGCCGTGGTCGGCGGCGTGGTCGCGGGCGAACACGAGCTGCTCGGACGAGTAGAGGAGGGCCTTGCTCGGGATGCAGCCCACGTTGAGGCACGTGCCGCCGAGCGTGGCGCGCTTGTCGATGAGCGCCACCCTGAGCCCGAGCTGGGCTGCGCGGAAGGCGCACACGTAGCCGCCGGGGCCCGCGCCGATGATCGCGACGTCATACGAGTCCATGGGCTTGCGCGCTCTAGAGGCCCAGCAGGAGGCGCGAGGGATCCTCGATCCCCTGCTTCACCTTGACAAGGAAAGTGACGGCCTCGCGCCCGTCGACGAGGCGGTGGTCGTAGGTCAGCGCCAGGTACATCATCGGCCGGATGACGACCTGCCCGCCGACGGCGACCGGGCGCTCGTTGATCGCGTGCATCCCGAGGATGCCGCTCTGCGGCGGGTTGATGATCGGCGTCGAGAGGAGCGAGCCGAAGGTCCCACCGTTCGTGATCGTGAAGACGCCGCCCTCGAGGTCGGCGAGGGTTATCTTCCCCTCGCGGGCCTTGCCCGCGGCGTCCGTGATCGCCCGCTCGATCGCGGCCATCCCGAGGCTGTCGCAGCCGCGGATGACCGGGACCATGAGGCCCTTCTCCGTCGAGACGGCGACGCCGATGTCAAAGTAGTGGTTCTGGACGATCGTGTCCCCGTCGATCTGCGTGTTGATCGCGGGCACCTCCCGCAGGGCGTGGACGACGGCCTTCACGAAGAACGACATGAAGCCGAGCTTGAGGCCGTTCTTCTTGACGAACTCCTCCTGGTGCCTGGCGCGCATCGCCATCACGCCGGACATGTCGACCTCGTTGAACGTCGTCAGGAGCGCCGCGGAATGCTGGGCCGAGACGAGCCGCTCGGCGATCCTCTGGCGCAGGGGCGTCAGCTTGCGGCGCGTCTGGCGCTCCCCGGTCTGGGGGGGCGCCGCCGCGGGCACCGGTGCCGGCGCGGCTGCGGCCGGCTTCTCGGCCGAGGCGAGCATGTCGCCCTTCGTCACGCGGCCGGCCTTGCCCGTGCCCGCGACCTCGGCGGGATTGACGCCCGTCTCCTCGGCGAGCCGGCGGACGGCGGGGGACTGCCCTGCGGAGACCGGCTGCGCGGCCTTTGGCTGGGGCGGCGCCTCTGCGGCCTTCGGGGCCGGCGCGGCGGGAGCGGCGGGGGTCGCAGGAGCGGCGGGAGCGGCTCCGGCGGCGCCGCTCTCGATTGAGGCGACGACCTGGCCGATCTTAACCTCGGAGCCAGCGGCCACCTTGAGCGTGATCGTTCCCGCGGCCTCGGCGGTGCCCTCAGACGTGATCTTGTCCGTCTCGAGCTCGAAGAGGGGCTGGTCCCTCTTCACGGCGTCGCCGTCCTTGACATGCCACTTTGCGAGGATGCCGCTGCTGATCGACTCGCCCATGGGCGGGATTTTGACTTCGAGGGGCATGATTAGAGTGTGAACGCGTCCTCGAGAAGGCCGGCGAGCTCGCGCTTGTGGATGGCGAGCGAGCCAACGGCGGGCGAGGCCGAGGCGTCCCGGCCGGCGTAGAGCGGGATCTTCTCGAAGACGTCCGCGATCTGGTTGCAGATCCACGACCAGGCCCCCATGTTCTGGGACTCCTCCTGGCACCAGATGAGCCGGATGCCGGGGTGCTTCACGCTGATCTCGCGCAGCCGCTCGGTGTGCAGCGGGTAGAGCTGCTCGACCCGGACGATCGCCGCGTCCTTGATCCCGTTCCTGTCGCGGTAGTCGCAGAGGTCGAAGTACACCTTGCCCGAGCAGAGTATCACGCGGCTCGGGGCCGCCGGTGCATTCGCCTCCTCCAGGATTTCCTGGAAGCCGCCGCCCGTGAACTCCGCGATCCGCGAGACCGCGGCCGGGTGGCGCAGGAGCGACTTCGGCGACATCACGATCAGCGGCTTGCGGAAGTCGCGCTTCACCTGGCGGCGCAGGAGGTGGAAGTACTGGGCCGGCGTCGTCACGTTGACGACCTGGATGTCCTCCTCGGCGCTCGCCTGCAGGAAGCGCTCGAGGCGCGCGGACGAGTGCTCCGGCCCCTGGCCCTCGTAGCCGTGCGGGAGCAGGAGCACGATTCCGGAGGTCCGCTGCCACTTGGATTCGCCGCTGACGATGAACTGGTCGATCACCACCTGCGCGCCGTTCGCGAAGTCGCCGAACTGGGCCTCCCAGAGGCAGAGCATGTCCGGGTAGTCGAGCGAGTAGCCGTAGTCGAACCCGAGGACCGCGGCCTCGGAGAGGAGGGAGTTGTAGACGCAGAAGCGCGCCTGCTTCGGGTCGAGGTTCTTGAGCGGAGTGTACTTCTCGCCCGTGTCGATGTCGGCGAGGACCGCGTGCCGGTGGCTGAAGGTCCCGCGCTCCGTGTCCTGGCCGCTGAGCCGCACGGGCGTCCCCTCGACGAGGAGGGAGCCGAAGGCGAGCGCCTCGCCGAAGCCCCAGTCCACGGGGCCGCCGTCACGGTGCGCCTGGGCACGGGCGTCGAGGAGCCTCCTGATCTTGGGGTTCACCTTGAAGGTCTCGGGCACGGTGGTGAGCCCGCGCACGATGCGGTCGATCTCCTCCGCGGGCACGCTCGTCTGGACGGGCGTGTGGTGGTACTCGGGCTGGAACTGCGCCGTGGAGCCCTTGAACGGGCTCGAGGTCCGGCCCCCCTTCCTGGCGGCCCTCGCGGCCTCGCGCTCCTTCGCCTTTGCTAGGTTCGCCTCGAGCGCGGCGGAGTACTCCGCCTTGATCGCCTCGCCCTCGCCGGCGGTGATCGACCCCTCGCCGACGAGGCTCTCCGTGTAGATGGCCGAGACCTGGGGGTGGGCCGCGATCGTGCGGTAGAGCATGGGCTGCGTGAAGGTCGGCTCGTCCGTCTCGTTGTGGCCGTGCTTGCGGAAGCAGTACATGTCGATGAATACGTCGCGCTTCCACCGGACCCGGAAGTCGAGCGCGAGCTGCGAGACCATGCACATGGCCTCGGGGTCGTCGCCGTTCACGTGGAAGATCGGCGCCTCGATCATCTTGGCCACGTCGGTGCAGTAGCGGGTGGAGCGCGCGTCGCGCGGGTCGGTCGTGAAGCCGATCTGGTTGTTGATGACGAAGTGGAACGTCCCGCCGGTGCGATAGCCGGGCAGCTGCGAGAAGTTGAGGGTCTCCGCGACTACGCCCTGGCCGGCGAGGGCCGCGTCGCCGTGGATGAGCAGCGCGAGCACGCGGCGGCGCTCGTCCTGGTCGCCGCGGATGCGCTGGCGGGCGCGGGTCTTCCCCTCGACCACGGGGTCGACGATCTCGAGGTGGGAGGGGTTGGCCGCGAGGCGGACCTCGACCTTCTTCCCCGAGGTCGTCGGGAGGATCGACTCGTATCCAAGATGGTACTTCACATCGCCGTCGCCGCCGACCGTGTCCGGGATGTAGTTCTCCGAGAACTGGTCGAACAGCTGGTCGAACGACTTGCGCATCACGCTGCAGAGGACGTTGAGGCGCCCGCGGTGGGCCATGCCCATGACGATCTCCTCGACGCCGGCGTCGGGGCAGTGGTCGATGACGGCGTCGAGCGCCGCGATTATGGTCTCGCCGCCCTCGAGCGAGAAGCGCTTCTGGCCGACGTACTTCGTGTGCAGGAACTTCTCGAAGAGCTCGGCCTTGTACACGCGCCGCAGGATGCGCACCTTCTGCTGCTTGGTGAACGCGGGCTGCAGCTTCGTCGACTCGATACGCTCCTGCAGCCAGAGGCGGCAGTCCTGGTCCTGGATGTGGGCATACTCCACGCCCACGTGGCCGCAGTAGGTCTTC
>Ga0302324_100015762_pt1 | contig 15131 bp, 13 predicted proteins | sample Palsa_T0_1_FD_201949 | JGI IMG/M metagenome (GOLD analysis project Ga0302324, IMG submission 201949) | Peat permafrost microbial communities from Stordalen Mire near Abisko, Sweden - Palsa_T0_1 | ecosystem: Environmental > Terrestrial > Soil > Palsa > Peat permafrost | place: Sweden: Abisko...
GGCGTGCTGCTGTGGCGCTCGGGTGAGATGCCGAGGCGGATCATGCCGCTCGTGCTGGCCTGGGGCAGCACGCTGATCACCGGGGTGGCGTACTTCTCGGGGGACACACCCAGCCCGCTGGTGTTCTTCTACCTGTGGGTGTTCCTGTATGCGTCCTACTTCTTCACGACGCGCGAGACGGCCGTTCAGATCGTCTACGTGGGCGTGGTGTTCGGCGCGCTGCTGATCGGCAGAGCACCCCCGAGCGGGATCACCGAGTGGTGGCTCGTGGGGATGGGCACGCTGCTCGTGGCCGCAATGCTCATCCGCTCGATGCGCCAGCGCGGAGAGCTGCTGATAGCAAGGCTCTATGACGCCGCCCGCACCGATCCCCTGACACGGCTGACCAACCGGCATGGCTTTCGCGAGCTGCTCGACCTCGAGATACAGCGCGCGCGGCGGGGCGACTCGCGCATGACGGTCGTGGTCGGCGATCTGGACAACTTCAAGGAAGTCAACGATCGCTCCGGGCGCCAGATCGGCGATCTAGCGCTGCAGCGGATCGCTCGGCTGTTCGAAGAGCGCAAGCGGCAGATCGACGGGCTGGCACGAGTGGGCGGTGAGCGGTTCGCGCTGATCCTTCCCGACACCGACGAACACGAGGCGTTTGTGATCGCCGAGCGGCTGCGGGCTGAACTGCGTGGCGAGTTCGCCACTCATGCGGTGCCCCTGACGGTCAGCTTTGGTGTGGCCAGCTACCCGGAGCACGGCCAGACGGCCGGCTCGCTGCTGCGAGGGGCCGATGAGGCTCTGTACGCGGCGAAGGACACTGGCCGCGACAGAACCGTGTTGCATCACGCGGCGCTAAGAGATGGGCTGTTGAAGGCCGGGGACGGGAGGGACGTCGCCGGCGAGCGATTCGTCGCCGTCGTGCTCGACCTGGCCGAGGCCGTTGACCTGCGCTTCAGCGGGAGCGCACGGCACTCTGAGACCGTCGGGCGCTACGCGGGGATGATGGCCGGTGAGCTCGGCCTGTCCGAGGAGCAGGTTGGCCGCGTGCGGCTCGCGGGCATGCTCCACGACGTCGGCAAGGTGGGCGTGCCCGACAGCATCCTGAACAAGCCCGCGAAGCTCACCGACGAGGAGTACGAGATCATCAAGCTGCACCCCGCGCTCGGCGCGCAGATCCTCGAGCACGAGAGCTTCGCCGATATTCGCCGGTGGGTCGGCGCGCATCACGAGCGGCCCGATGGCAGCGGATACCCGCACGGGAGCTCCGGTGCCGCGCTGCCCGTCGAGGCCCAGATCCTTGCGGTCGCGGACGCCTACGAGGCGATGACCAGCGACCGCTCCTACCGCTCCTCGATCGGACACGAGGCCGCCGCTGCCGAGCTCGAGCGCTGCATCGGCACGCAGTTCGACGCACATGTCGTGCACGCCCTGCTGAGCGTGCTGGCACGCGATGGCGAGCGTCTCGAGGGCATGCTCGCGCGGCCGTGAACCCTGTGGATAGCGAGCCTCAGAACCTTCGCCGATCGCACGCCCAACCGGCCGGCCCGGTGAACCGGGCCGGCCGACTGAGCATGTGAGATTGCTGGGGGACTGCTACGGAACCGAGACGCCGCTGGCGGGCGGTGCCGGCTGGGCGATCGTGTATGGCGTGATCGGAGTGCCCGCGGTCGGTTCGGTGACCAGCGGACCGCCGAACAGCACGATCTGCCCGTTGCGGACCTGCCCCATCTCGACGCCCGAATAGCCGCCGTGAACGGTCGTCGAGTAGCGGAACGGGACGAGCCCCGGGCCCGTGAGCTTCGATCCCATCGAGTTCACGGCGTTGACGAGATCTTCTCTGGTCAGGTTCTTTCCGGCCAGCTCCAGCGACTGGGCGAGCGTGTAGGCATTGGCCATGCCGTACTCGACGTTGCCGTCGAACGGCGCGCTCGAGTCGTACTGACTGTGGACTTTCCTGAACAGGGCAATCCATGGGTTGGAGCTGTCACTGGAGGAGGGCAGGTAGCCGTCGGTGATCGCGCCTTCGATCAGTTCCGTTCCGGCCTTGCCTTTGGAGAACGTCTTCAGCAGGCCGCCGACCGTGATCGGGTCGATGCCGACGTTCGACACGACCAGCTGGGGTTTGTAGCCCAGCGTGAACGACGTCAGCTGACCGAGAGCCGTGTAGATCGGCACGGTGAAGTCGACGAGCACTTCAGCGCCCGCTGCCTTGATCGCTGAGATCTGCGGCGCGACGTTCGTGCCACCCGGTTGATAGGCCTGTGTCGAGACGATCTGGCTCGCCGGAACCTCGTCCTTGATGCCCGCCAGTCCGCCCATGCCGAAGTCGTCGTCCTGATAGAAGACGCCGACCTTCTTGCCGGCGAAGTGCTCCTTGATGTACTGGCCGAGGATCTTGCCCTCGATCGTGTAGTTGGGCTGCCAGCCGAACGTGTAGGGCTGCGCTGTGCCGTTGTCCCAGCACGGGCATCCGGAGGCCACGAACATGTCGGGCACTTTCGAGCTGTTCAGGTAGCCGACGACCTTGGTGTGAGTCGGTGTGCCCAACCCCTCGAAGATCCCGAAGACGTTGTCGTTGAGCACGAGTTCGTGTGTGACCGTGACGGTCTTGGCCGGGTTGTATTCGTCGTTCTTGATGATCAGGTTGATCTTGCGTCCATTGATGCCGCCCTGGGCGTTCAGATAGTCGAAGAATGCCTGCGAGGCGGGCGCTATCTCGCTGTAGCCCGGCGCCGCGGGACCCGTCAGCGGCTGGTGGGTGCCGAACGTGATGCTCGTCGACGTGACACCGGGAACGCTACTGCTGCTGCTACTGCTCGAACCGCAGCCAGCGACGACGGCCGCAAGCGCACAGATGGCGCCCACCGCCAACACTTTATGGCTCTTCTGTCTCATCCCGTACCTCCTGCTGGTGGTTGACTGCTAGGTAAGGCGTTCGTGAAAAGAGGCATTCGTGAAAAGATTCGCATTTCCCCCTCACATCCGCACGTGGGCTCAAGTTCCACCGGTGACCCGCGAGGGGCGCAGTCGCGAGAAGACCGCGCGCACGCCCGCCTGAATGCCGCCCGGCCAGAGGAGCATCGCGGCGATCAGCACGAAGCCGTAGATCGCGAGGGGCAGGTTGTTGGAGACGTTCGTCGACAGGGAGAACGATCGTGTCAGGTCGTTCGTCCAGGTCGGCAGCAGCACCAGCAGCGCCGCGCCCCAGACGGCACCGACGAGCGAGCCGAGCCCGCCGAGCACGATCGCCGTCAGCAGCGAGAGGGACAGCGCGAGCTCGAACGCGCCGGGCGCTGCGAGCTGCAGCACGACCGTGAGCAGGCCGCCGGCGAGCCCGGCGCAGGCGGCGCTGGCGATGAAGGCGACGGTCTGCACGCGCCCGACGTGGAGCCCGCATAGGGAAGCGGCGATCTCGTCGTCGCGCACGGCGCGGAAGGCTCGCCCGGTGCCGCTGTGCACGAGGTTGTTCATCACGAACAGGACGACCAGCGCCCCGATGCACGCGATCCATGCCTCCCAGCGCTCGAGCGGGAAATTCGCCCCCAGCCAGGACGGCGGCGTGGGTGGGTTGATGACCAGCCCGTTCGCGCCGCCGAGCGTGTCTGGGTACTGTTCGGCGAGGGCGGGCAGGCCGATCGCGAAGGCGAGCGTGGCGCCGGCGAGATACGGGCCGCGCAGCCGCGAGGCGGCGGCGCCGACAGCGATACCGACGAGCGAAGTGACGAGAACCGCGGCGAGGAGCGCGGGGACGAGCGCCCAGTGTTCGTCGCCGATCAGCAGCGCCACGGTGTACGCGCCCACCGCCATCAGCGCGCCGTGGCCGAGGGAGATCTGCCCGCTCAGCCCGGTCAGAACCGTGAGGCCGGCGAGCGCGGCGAAGTAATAGGCGCCGTTGGCGAGCTGCAGGTCGTTGAACGCCCCGAGCTCCTCGCTGAGGAGGAACAGGATCAGGCCGGCGGCGAGCACCACGAGCAGCGACCGCGCGAGCGAGTTGCCGGGCAGCCGCATCCGTGCGAGCGCGGAGTTCATACGCGGCGCTCCTGCGTGCTGGAGAACAGCCCTCCCGGGCGGATCATGAGCACCGCGACCAGGATCACGAGAGCGGCGAGCGTGACGAGCGAGGAGCCCTCATAGCCCGAGACGTAGGAGAGCGCCAGCCCCAGCAGAATGCCGCCGACGGCGGCGCCGGCGAAGCTGTCGAGCCCACCGAGCACCGCTGCCGTGAAGCCGAACACGAGGATCGGATCGAACTGGTTCGGGCCGACGAAGATCGACGGCGCGACGAGCACGCCGGCGAGCGAGCCCACGAGCGCGGCGAGCGCCCACCCGAGCGTCAACATCCGCCCGACGCGAACGCCCAGCATGCGTGCGACCTCCGGGCGGAATGCCGCAGCCCGCATCTTCAAGCCGATCGAGGTCCAGCGGAACAGCACCGTGAGCGCAAGCGCGACGCCGATGACGACGAGCACGATGAAGGTGTCGTTCGGGGCGAACAGCACGCGCGTGCCGCCGATGTCATAGCCCTGGATCGAGAAGGCGGGTGGGAACGAGCGCGGGGTGTTGCCCCAGATCATCCCGGCGACCGCCTCGAGCAGGATCAACAGGCCGAGCGCGACGATCACCGCGTTCAGCGGCGGGCCCCCCTCGACCCTGCGGATCAGCACTCGCTCGACGACCGCGCCGAGCACCAGACCGGATGCGAGCGCGACCGCAAAGCCGAGCCAGTAGGAGCCGCTCGAGTCGATCACGCTGGAGGCGATGAACGTGGTGATCATCAGCATCGCGCCCTGGGCGAAGTTGACAATGCGGGTCGCCCGCCAGATCAGCACCAGCGCCAGCGCCACGACCGCGTAGATGGCTCCGGTGGAGATTCCGTTGAGTGTCAGGTCGATGAATTTCGTCATCCTCAGAACCCCAGGTAGGCGGTCTGCAGGTCCTCGTCGGCGGCCAGCTCCCCGGCCGGGCCATCGGCGACGACGCGGCCGACATTGAGCACGACGCCGCGGTCGGCGATCGACAGCGCGCTGCGGGCGTTCTGCTCCACGAGCAGGACCGCGAGGCCGCGCTCGCCGGCGAAGGTTGAGATCAGCTGCATGATCTGCGCGGTCACGATCGGGGCTAGACCGAGCGAAGGCTCATCGAGGAGCAGCACGCGCGGCGTCGCCATCAGCGCGCGACCGATCGAGAGCATCTGACGCTCCCCGCCGGAGAGCGAGGCGGCGAGCTCTGAGCGGCGCTCACGCAGCGGTGGGAAGAGCTCGTAGATGTCGCCGAGGGCAGCCGTCTCAGCGCCTCGCCAGAGGCCGCCGAGGCGAAGGTTCTCCTCGGTCGTGAGCTCGGCGATCACGCCGCGGCCCTCGGGGACGTGCGCGAGACCGCGCCTGACGATGTCCTCGACGCGAACGCCGAGGAGGTCCTCGCCGTCGAGCAGCACGCGTCCCTCGGTGGGACGCTCGAGGCCGGAGATGGTGCGCAGCAGCGTCGTCTTGCCAGCGCCGTTGGCGCCCAGCACCGCGGTGATGCTGCCCTGCTCGACCGCGAGCGTGACGTCGTCGACGGCGCGCACGGGCCCGTAGTCGGTCGTGAGCTTCTCGATTTCGAGGATCGCCATGGCGTCAGGAGCCGTTCTCGCCCGTGCTCGGAGAATCGCCGTCGGCATCCTCGCCGGTCTCGCGGCCGAGGTAGGCCTCGAGCACGCGCTGATCACGCTGCACGGTCGCCGGATCGCCCTGCGCGATCACGCGGCCGAAGTCGAGCACGACGATGCGATCGCAGGCGGACATCACGAGATCGATGCGGTGCTCGACCAGCATCACGGCCATCGAACCGCGCAGCTCCCGGATGCGATCGCCGAGTTCGCGCATCTCGTCGGCGCCGAGGCCGCCGGCCGGCTCATCCAGCAGCAGCAGCTCCGGCTCGCCGACCAGCGCGCGGGCGAGCGCGACGCGCTTCTGCACCGGATAAGGGAGCGTCTGGGGCAGCCGTCCGGCGACGTCCTCGCAGCCGAGCTCCTCGAGCATCGCCATCGCGCGCTCGCGCAGAGCTCGCTCATCGCGATCAGCGCGCGGCAGTGCGAGCAGGGCGCTCGCGATGCCCGCCTTGCGGAATCGCTCCGCGCCGAGCATCACGTTCTCGAGCACGCTCAGCCCGGGGAACAGGCCGACGCCCTGGAGCGTGCGCGCGATACCGAGGGCGGCGAGCCGATTCGTGCGTACCTTGCCGAGCACCCGGCCCTTCCATTCAAGCGTGCCGGACTGCGGCTCGACGAAGCCGCAGATCACGTTGAACAGCGTCGTCTTGCCCGCTCCGTTGGGACCGATGACTCCGAGGACCTCACCGGCGGCGACCTCGACGGAGACCGCGTCGAGCGCGGTGATGCCACCAAAGCGCACGGTCAGCTCGCGTGCCGAGAACGCGGCAGCGGCCCCGACATTCTCCTCAGCCCTAATCGTCCCCGTATCCTCCATTTCCCGAAGAAACCTACACCCACGGGCAGCCGGGTCGCGCAGGGAGAGCGCCCGCCGGGCATGGCCCGATGCCCGCGCGGGAACATCGGCTCGGGAAGGTTGCGCTCAGATGAGCGTCTTCACTGTTGAGCCATCGGGATCACCGATGCCCAACGTCCACGCAGAGGAGATTCGATGAACAGAGCACACATACTTTTGGCAGCCGTTCTCACCGCTGTCGCCGGCACTTCAGCGGTCGCAAGCGCGCAGGGTCACACCGCTGATGCGCACGCCGCAGGGGCCACCACCGTCAAGCTTCGCAACACGGGCCTCGGCAAGATCCTCGTGGATTCATCGGGTTTCACCCTGTATGAGTTCACCAGGGACGCACGCAACGCGAACAGCTGCGTGAAGGTCAAAGGATGCGCCAAAGTGTGGCCGGCCCTGACAACCACCGGCAACCCCAAGGCGGGGGCCGGCGTCAAGGCCTCGCTGCTCTCCACGATCACACTCGCCGGAGGGGTGAAACAGATCACCTACGCCGGTCACGCGCTGTACACCTATTCGGAATCGATCGAAGCCGGCGAAACCTCATACGTGGGCGTCAACCACTTCGGCGGCTCGTGGGACGCGCTCAGCGCCTCGGGCGCCGCCATCAAATAGCGGTAGCGCTCAGAACAGCGCGGAGAGGGCCTCGACGAGGCCCAGCAGCTTGTCGGGCCCCCGGGCGAGGTCCAGCTGGCGGACCGGCCTGGGGGTCGCGGCGAGATTTCTCGTCCACAGAAGCTCCTCCAGGCAGCCGAGGTCTTCGGCATGGGGGATGCACAAGGCAAGCACCGACTCGAGCACATCGGGAACCGGCGAGCGGCGGCCGAGGCGAGCGTCGATGAGGCTCGCGTCCGTGCCGTCGCGCGCGGCGAGAAAGCGGTTCTCGGCGATCACCTCGGGGAGGTCGATCGCGGGGTCGGCGCCCGAGCCCTCGGTGGCCTCCAGCCGCACCAGGCACTGCACGAGCGCGGTGAGCGCCGCGGAGTCGGCCACGGTCGTCTGAGCGTCCATGATCCGCACCTCGATCGTCCCGAAGCGCGGCTGCAGGCGAGCGTCCCACCACAGGAACGTGGGCTCGGGAAACGCTTCGCAGCGGAGCAGCAGGTCGATCGTGCTCACGTAGTCCTGGTAGTCCAGGAATGCACGCGGAATGCCGACTCTCGGAAATGCCTGGAACAGCGGCGTGCGCGCCGAGGCCAGGCCGGTCTCGCGGCCCTGCCAGAAGGGAGAGTTGGCCGACAGGGCGAGCAGCAGGGGAAGGTGGGAGCGCAGGCGGTTGACGGCGAGCAGCGCACTTTCCGGGTCAGGGACGGCCACGTGCACGTGCAGCGCGAATGTCGGCTCGCGCCGGGCGAGCTCGCGCATCGACCCATACAGGAACCGGTAGCGGTCTCCTTCGGAGATCCGCGTGTCCTGCCACAGCGTGAACGGATGCAATCCCGCGGCCGCCGCCCTGAGATTCATCGCCGCCAGCTCGCGCGACAGCTCGCCGCGAAGATCCTCGAGCTGAGCCAGACCGTCGGCCACGGTCGCGTGCGGATCGGTTCGCAGCTCCAACGCCGAACCATGCGTCTCAGTGCTCGTGCTCCTCAGCAGCTCGCCGGTGAGCCGCGACATCACCGCGTCGGCCTGCGAGGCCAGCGACCAGTCGGAGGGGTCGAGCAGCATCACCTCCTCCTCCACGCCGATCGTCCATGGAGTGGCGGGCGCGATCCACCGCGCCCACGCGCCCTGACCGGAGAGCTCGCCGGGGGCCGGAGCCAGCGTGTCAGACGGCGTGGGCACCGGAGTCCTCCTGCTGTTCACCGGAGCCGGCCTGTTCACCGGAGCCGGAGACCTGATGCTCGCCGCCGCCCTGCCCCGCGAGCGTCGCGGCCTCGACGAGGCGCTCGAACAGCGACAGCTGCTCGGCCTCGCCGACGAGTGTCTCGGCGTGCCACTGCACACCCAGCACGAAGCGCCCGCCTCTGCCCTCGATCGCCTCGATCATGCCGTCCTCGGCCCACGCGACCGGCCGCAGATCGAGGCCCAGCCGGTCGATCGCCTGATGGTGGAAGGAGTTGACCTTCACGGGGCCCCCGCCGGTGGTGCGAGCCAGGCTCGAGTCCGGCGACACGCGCACCTCGTGCGTGGTGCGAGTGCCGGGCTCGGCCTGCCGGTGCTCGACGGCCCCGCCGTTGAGGTGGGGCAGGTGCTGATGCAGCGTGCCGCCGCGCGCCACGTTCAGCACCTGGGCTCCCCGGCAGATCCCGAGAATCGGCACGCGCCGGCGGTAGGCGCTTCTGCACAGCTCGATCTCAAACGCGTCGACGACGGGGTCCGTCGGGCCGAGCTCGGCGCTGGGCTCGGCTCCGTAGCACGAGGGATCCACGTCGGGCCCCCCCGTGAGCAGCAGCCCGGACAGATGGTCAAGCACCGCGTCGGCGTTCTCCATCGTCAGCGGCGGCAGCGCGACGGGCAACCCGCCGGCCACCTCGACAGCCCGCATGTAGGTCAGCCCGAGCGTCATCTCCGTCTGGGTGGGCTCTCCGTGCTCGACCCGTTGCGCGTCTTCCTTGCGACGGATCTCAGACACGGTCACACCGATCACGGGCCTGCTCATGCCAGCACCCACGTGTCCTTGCTGCCACCGTTCTGCGAGGAGTTGACGACCAGCGCCCCCTGATCGAACGCCACGCGCGTAAGCCCGCCCGGGAGCACCTCGACGTTCTCGCCGCTTGTGATCGCGAACGGGCGCAGGTCGATGTGGCGCATCTCAAGCCGCCCGTCGGTGACCGTCGGGTGCAGCGACAGCATGATCGTCTCCTGAGCGATGAACCGCTCGGGCGCCGCGGAGAGCATCTCGGCCGTGGCACGCAGATCCTCTCCTTTGGCGTGGGGGCCGATCACGACGCCGTAGCCGCCGTGGCCGGAGCGGGGCTTGATCACGAGTTCGTCGATGCGCTCGAGGATCATCTCGAGTACGGCTGGCTCGGAGGGATCGTAGGTGGGAACCGATCCCAGCAGCGGCTCCTCGCCGAGGTAGAAGCGCACCATGTCCTCGACGTAGGCGTGGAGCAGCTTGTCGTCGGCGACGCCGGTGCCGAACGCGTTGACACACGCGAGCGTGCCCTTGAGGATCGGCTCGAGCAGCAGCTGGGCGATACCCGTCGGGGAGCCATGATCGTCTGTCAGCCGGTCCTCGTCGGTGCGCCGATAGACGACATCGACCGCCCGCTCACCGCCGTCGAGCTGAGCGAACAGGCGGCCGCGGCGAACGGAGAGCTGATCGGTGAGAACCAGCGGCAGGCCGAGGTGGGAGGCGATCGTGGCGTGCTCGTAGAAGGCCGAGTTGAGCTTTCCGTCGGTGAGCAGGACCACCAGCGGATCCGCGCCCGCGCCGGCGGGCGCCGCGGCGCGCAAGGCGCCGCCGAGCGTGCGAAAGGCGGAACCGAGCGAGCGCACGCGCAGTCCGGTGGGTGGCGGCACGTGCGCCCCGAGGACCTCACGGGTGGCCACCGCATAGGCGATGCCCGAGGGCGTTCTGAGGTTGTCCTCGAGCACTTTGAAGGAGCCGTCGCTGTCGCGCACGATGTCAAGCCCGGCGACCGTGATCCACGAGGAGATGTCCTGACCCATGCCCATCAGTCGCGGCTCGTAGTGCTCCGCGCCGTCCAGGCATCGCGCCGGCACGACACCGGCACGGATGATGCGGCGCTCGCCGTAGACGTCCCTGACGAACAGCTCGAGCGCGCGAACTCGCTGGGACACGCCGTCTGACAGCAGCTGCCATTCCTGCGCGTCGATCACCCGTGGGATCGGATCGATGCGAAACGCCTGCGTGCCGTTGGCCGAGCGGAACGAGACGCCCCGCCTGCTCGCATCTGCAGCCACGGCGGCACTCAGCTCGTCCAGGTCGAACTCATCGATGGACTCGCGGACCCGGCGATCGTGGTCGGTGCCATGGCGCCCATCGGCTAGGCCCTCCTCAAAAGAGCGGGCCGCGCGCGTCGCCGCGCGCGGCCCGGGTGAGGAGCGATCGTTTGCCAGGCCGGGCGGGGCCCGTCGCCTGTGCGGTGCGTCTACCCCTGATTCCGTAGTGGGCATGCTCTGATTGTGCTCTCAGTTGGCGCTGTGGTCGTTCGACCCACGTCCAAAATGGCGCTCGGCGCCTTGGACGGCGGGATTTCCCACGCTGGTGCTGCGATTGCCCGCGAACGTTGAACCTGTCGACTACCCGGCGGGCGGGACGTTCAACCTTCTGGTACCCAGCCGGCGGGAAATGCGCCGGCAGGTATATCCCCGGGGTAGTCCGGGAAGTACCTCCGGGCGATCCGCTCGCCCGCGCCTCCTTCAAGCAACGGGCGCAGATCGCCAAGATTGAGCAACACCCTCAGCGTAGCGCCAATCTGCAGGTCGGCAGCGTTGGGTTGCTCACCGCCGATCGTCCCCGCTGCCGCGAACTGCTCGACGCGTGCGAGCTTCGCGGGCAGTCCGGCCAGGTCCGCGTGGAGGCGCTCAGCGGAGATGTGATGGTACTTCCAGGACCCCCGCACGTAGCCGATCGCGAAGTCGGTGCCCGGCCCGTCGAGCATTCCGCGACCGCCGAATGTGCCCATCGCCTCGGGGCGGAAGTGCAGCGCCCCCCAGGGCAGCTGCCGTCCCAGGTCCTGCAGCTCGATGTCCCCCCAGAGCTCGGCCTCGCGGACCGGCTCAGAGGGGTAGAGCACCGGCTCGGGAGCCAGCTGCTCAAGCCTCGCCATGATCGCGCGTGAGCCGTGCACGGGCTCGCCATCTATGAGCATGCCCGGGACCGTGTAGTTGCCCTCGCCGTAGATGGCCTGCATCTGCTCGACATGGGCACCGGGCGAGAGCTCCATGCGCTCGTGCTCGAGACCCTTCAGCCGCAGGGCCGCGGTCACAGTCATGCACGGGTGCGACGGCGCCATGACGTGCAGAACCAGCTCGGGAGCCATCGGTGAGGAGCAGCCTACCCCTCAGCGACCCAGGTCGGCGGCGATGTCGTGGTTGTAGATGAACACCGTGAGCCCCTGTCCGACGAGCGCGTGAGCCAGCGGTTGCCCGAAGGCCGCAGGCGGCGCGGTCACCTCGAGCGGCACGCCCGGCCGGGTGTCCGTGAGCAGAAAGGTCCTGGTATTCGCTCGTGGCGCATACCAGCTGCTTATCTGGGCGCCGTCAAAAGCGCAGACGCGCGCGGGTCCTGCGCACGCGGCGACCGGGTAGACCTTCACCCGCAGACGCGCCTCCCAGGTCACGGGCGCAGCGTCCCAGTAGCCGCTGTATCCGACGCTCGCGCCGTTGGCGCTCGCGAAGCGCTCAACCGCGTCGGCCACGCGCTGGTGCGGGCCCACCCCACTTGGGGCGACTCCATGCGCGAGCTCGGCGCGGAGATTGAGCGCACCGAACAGCGCAACGGCCGACATCAGGATCGTCCGCGTGAGCGGCGTGCTGGGCAGCACTCCGAGCAGGGCCGCGACAGCCGCCCACGCGCCGATCAGGTAGCGGCTGTCCGACGGGCTCTGAGAAACGGAGGTGAGCGCGAACGCGGCGAATACGAATACGAGCACGAGGCCCCAGTAGGCGATGAACAACTCCCGTGATCCCGCCCGCGTCGAGGACGGTTCCACGGCGGTCTGCGTCGCGCCGATCCACCTCCACAGCAAGCGGGCGATCGCCGCGAGTGCGAGCAGGACGAGCGCGCCGGCGATGAACGTGAGCAGATTCACGCCACTCGCGGGTGCACCAAAGAAGTCGCCTCCGGCGAGCGACAGAAATTCGCCGGCGAGGTTCTGCACGGCGTCGAACATCGCCTGCGCGGAGACGAACTTCACAGGGAAGGGAGCGTGGATCACATGCCGGTGTTCCATCACATGCTTGAGGAGGATCGCGAGTAGGGCGGAGAGGACACCGGTCGCAAGCGCGAACAGGCTGAGCGTCCGCCAGACCGGCGATCTGAACCTCAGCCAGCACAGCGCAGGCGCCAATACGAACGGGCCCAACGCGCCGATGACGAGCAGTTGATCGGTGAGGCCTGCGCCCGCGACCAGCACGAGCGGGACACCGACCAGCGTCATCGCCAGTCGCGTGCGACCGTCACCGCGGAGCACATGGTGGACGATCAGCAGAGCGCCGCAGAGCACTCCGGTGTTGAGGATGATCAACCCGTGGCTCTCGGGCACATAGAGCACTCCGCGCAGCGCTTCGCTGGTCGCCAGCAGTACCACCGCGCACAACAACCCCGCGAGCCATCCGACGGCTCTCCAGGCGCAGGCTGTCACCACCGCGATGCCGAGCAGGCCAAGGACGATCGGCGCCGCCTCCCACAGCCAGCGATAACCACCGAAGCCCGCGGTCGCACGCATCAACCACCACGCCTCATACCACGCGTGGTTGCCGAGGTCTATGACCGAGCCGGCAGGGGCATGGCCGGCAAGCGCAGGCAGGACGAGTCCGGAAGCATTGTCCGCGTTCAGATAGAGACTGCGAACGAGCGCGGGCGACTGCGCCAGCAGGACCACCACATTCGCGACTCCCACGAGCACGAGCAGCGCCACGAGCATCCTGCGGGACACCTCCCGCGATGCCCCGCCGGAAAGCTGTGAGGGAATCACGCCTCGGCGGCGGGCGGCCTCAGCATGAGCGGACCCTACCGCTCACCGCGGAAGCCGTGCGCGGAGCAGCGCTAGTGTTCGGCTCGACGAACGACCGGCGGAGGGCCCGATGCCACTCCTGACGTTCTACTTCGACCTCGGATCTCCCTACGCCTACCTGACGGCCGAGCGCGTGACCGATGTGCTCGATGAGCCGGTCGAGTGGCAGCCCGTGTCGCTCGGAGCGCTGTTCAAGCTGAGCGGGCGCAGCTCGTGGTCTCTCGGTGACGCCGATCGCCGCCGGGAAGGGATGGCCGAGATTGAACGCCGAGCCGGCAGCTACGGCCTGCCGCCGATGCACTGGCCGCAGGAGTGGCCGACCAACTATCTGATGGTGATGCGCGCCGCCACATTCGCGTTCGCAGCCGGGCGTGGACGGGAGTTCACCCGGCAGGCCTTCCGCGGCGCCTTCCAGCACGGCCATGACCTCAGCGTCCCGGAGCGGGTCCTCGCCGCGGCCGAGCAGGCGGGACTGGATCGGGATGAGGTGGAGCGAGCCACGCAGGAACCTCACATCAAGCAGGCGCTGCGCGACGCCACCGACGCCGCGTTTGCAGGGGGCGTCATCGGCGTCCCGACGATCGCGATCGACGGCGTGACGTTCTGGGGCGATGACCGCCTGGAGCAGGCCGCGGCTTACCTGCAGGGACCGGCGGCTCAGCGATAGAGAGCCACGGGCAGATCAGACACTAGGATTGCGAGCTGTGGGCGACACGGCCGAGTACAGCATTGGCAGCGAGGTCACATGCAGCGACGGCATCTGCGGCGAGCTGAGCCGCGTCGTCGTCGATCCTGTCGCTCGCGTCCTCACTCACCTGGTCGTCGAGCCCAAGCACCGCCAGGGCCAGGGTCGCCTGGTCCCGATCGACCTCGCCGACGCCGGCGCTGCGGAGATCAAGCTGCGGTGCAGCATGGCTGAGTTCGACGCGCTCGAGAACGCGGAGGAGACGCGTTTCTTGCCGGACGTGACTGGAGAGATGGGCTACGGGGCCGGTGAGACCTACGCATGGCCCTACTACGGCCTCGGCGGTGGCGCCTTGGTGGGGATGGGCGGCGGACTGGGCATCGCCGGCGGCGAACTCGCCGGCGCTCCCCAGTTCACGATCTCCGATCGCGTGCCGAAGGGCGAGGTGGAGGTGAGTCGCGGGGAACCCGTGCACGCAAGCGACGGGCGCATCGGGCGGGTTCAGGGACTGGTCATCGACCCCCAGGATCACCACGTGACGCACGTATTGCTCGAGCAGGGCCACCTGTGGGGCAAGAAGGCGGTCACGATCCCGATCGGCGCCGTCGAGCAGGTGACCGTCGATGGGGTGCGGCTGAATCTCACGAAGGACGAGGTGCGGGAGCTTCCGGCGGTCGATCTCGGCCATCACGGCTAGGCCGGCCGCCGCCGCATCTGCTCTCACGCGCTCGGCGTGTAGTACAGCATCAGCTTGAAGCGGGCGCTCGGTGCGCTGTGGCCATGGGGATGCTGGCGGTGATAGGCACTGTCGGCCGCGTGCAGCTTCTTGATGAGCTTCCTGCCGGCGACGGTCAGCGGTATGTGCAGCGTGAGTTTGCCGCTTACGATGAACACCTGGCTGAGCCTGGCGACGGTGATCGTCTGGGCCGCCCCGCCAACGCTCGCCGTGCCGGCGCCCCCCGCGCTGAACACCGTTTCACAGCCCAATGTCCCGGGCGCCGTCGCTGGGTTCCCGCCGGCGGCGCCGGAGAGGACCGTCGCTTCCAGTTTGCCGGGTGTGGCCACCGCGAAGCTCAGACCGAGCATGTTGTCGGTGATGTCCCTGAGCAGCTCTTCCCTTGCGCTTTCGCAGGAGCTCGAAAGGTCGTGTTCCTGTTCTGCGACCGGCGTTTCCGGCGCCGCTACCGGCAGCGAACCGGCCGGCGCGACGAGTTCGACCGGGTTGGGCGCAACGCCCGGATGCCTGTTGACGAGCGTGTAGCTGCCCGACGTGCCGTTCGTGCAGACGATCGAAAGCGTGATCGTCAGCGA
>Ga0302324_100015763_pt1 | contig 15130 bp, 11 predicted proteins | sample Palsa_T0_1_FD_201949 | JGI IMG/M metagenome (GOLD analysis project Ga0302324, IMG submission 201949) | Peat permafrost microbial communities from Stordalen Mire near Abisko, Sweden - Palsa_T0_1 | ecosystem: Environmental > Terrestrial > Soil > Palsa > Peat permafrost | place: Sweden: Abisko...
GGCGAGCAGATGCCGCAATGGGAGCTCCACGGCGACCCATTTTCCGACATGAGCCGCCACATCGCCGAAGGCAGTCTGGATGGATTGCTGGCCGACTTTGGGGTCAGCTCCATGCAACTGGACTCATCGCACAGAGGATTTAGTTTTCAGGCGGACGGACCACTCGACATGCGGATGGATCCGCGAAGTGGCCCGACTGCCGAACAAGTGGTAAATCAGGCCGACGAAAAAGTTCTCGCCGACCTGATTTACGAATTCGGAGAGGAAAGGAGATCGCGGAGATTTGCCAGAGCCATTGTCAGGGCGCGGCCGATCAGGACCACGGCACAACTAGCCAGAGTCCTATCGGCCGCCGCCCCGGCGATGAAATCTGAGCGAGGCCGCCATCCGATCCATCCCGCGACCAGGATTTTCCAGGCGCTCCGAATTTACGTAAATGCCGAGCTGAACGAGATACAGGCGCTGTTGCAAGCGGCGCCCAGGCTGCTGAAGCCGGGTGGAAGGCTGGTGGTGATCAGCTTTCACTCGCTCGAAGACCGGCTGGCAAAAGATGCTCTGCGCGATGGCGCACGGCAAGGAATTTTCGAGGTGTTCACACGCAAGCCGGTGACGGCGAGCGAAGAAGAGACGGATCGCAATCCGCGGGCACGCAGTGCTAAATTGCGGGCCGCAGAGAGAACCGACAAACGGCAGGAATGAAGTAGGAAACTGAACGGCAAACAAAAATCGGATAGGCATCACAGGGCGGACGGAAAATGGCAACGCAAACAATCCCGGCATACGAACTCAACTACGGATCGCGGCGGTACAACCAACAGGTCGCGGACCGGAACCTTCATCTTTTTGCGGCCCAGCAGCGCGCGCGGCGAGGACCCACCCCTGAGGTCTTCTGCTCTAAGCGGCTGGATAATTCTCGCCTGGTGAAGGCGGCAGATCCGGTGCGCGTGCGCGAAATGCGTATCTTCACTGCTGCGATGACGGTGTTGTTTGTGATCGTAATGTTCTATGGCCTGCAGCACTTCAGCGCGATTGAATATGGATACAAGGTCGAGGCCCAGAAGCAGCAGCGCACCTCGCTTGAGGAACAAAACCGCGAACTTCGGCTCGCCGAAGCGCAGCTGTGTGATCCCCACCGCATCGATCAAATGGCCCGTAAGCTGGGCCTCGATGCGCCCAAGCCGGGCCAGGTGGTGCGCGGCGAGAGTCAGTTCGATTCCAACGCGCCCGTGATGGCAGAGGCATCGCCGATGCCCCTTGGACGGTAAGCAGAAACCGTCAGGACGAATGGCACGGCTTCCGCCGTGCCGTTAGAAAATTCGACTGATGTGGCCTTTAGAGCGTGTGTGAGAACCGGGTTTTACGAGTTTAGTCCCGCAGGGACGGTTGAACTTAGCCCAGGACGCTAGTCCTGGGTACATCATGAAACATGATTGAGTCCCGCAGGGAAGGCTGAAGGAGGATGCGTCGCGGCCTATTTTCAGCCGTCCCTGCGGGACTGGTCGTCCTTTCGAATCCAACCCAGGACTATCGTCCTGGGCTAAGTTCGGCCGTCCCCGTTCGACAAGCTCAGGGCAGGCTCTGCGGGACTAAGTTTGGAAATCGAGTTCTCACACACGCTCTAAAGGCCCAGAGGTACGTTTTTTTTCTGAAGGGTACGGGCTTCCGCTTGGGTACATCAAGTGCCACTGTCCATTGATCTGCGCTAGTGAGAGATTCAGACTAGCGCAGATGTGAAACTCCTTCATGGCAGGTGCAGTTGAAACAGCTCTTTTTCTATCGCCAACCGAAGCGCACGCAACCACAGACCCAGAAGCCGGGTGACTCCTCTGCGCGCCCGGTTTCTACCGGTATGGTGCGCCGCCGCCTCGGCTTGCTCAATATTTCACTTTTCTTTGTCGCCTGGGTCGCTTTGATCTGCGGCCGCCTGGTCTGGCTGCAGGTAATCCATCACAAAGACTTCGTGGACCGTGCCGCCAGGCAACAACAACGCACCTTCGAGGTCGCGCCACGCCGCGGCATCCTCTACGATCGCAATCTGCATGAGTTGGCCATGACCGTCCTGGCAGACTCGGTGTACGCCGTTCCCTCAGAAATCGAAGGCGATGCAAAGCGGCAAGCGGTTGCCGCTGCCCTGGCCAAAGTAGTACACACCGACCCCACAGACCGCTTCACTTCTGCGCACCAGATTGCCGCTCGGTTGAACGCCTCGAGGAACTTCGCCTGGATCGCGCGCAAACTTTCCCCTGCAGAAATCGCCCGGGTGAGAGCGCTGAACCTCAAGGGCGTGTATACGCAAAAGGAATTCAAGCGTTTCTATCCCAACAGCCAGCTCGCCGCCCAGGTGCTGGGATACGTGGGCACCGATGACAATGGCTTGGGAGGCATGGAGCGCAAGTTCGACCGCGATCTGCATGGTGTTCCTGGCCGCATGCTGACTGCGCTCGATGCCCGCCGCCATGTGTTGGATAGTCAGGAGCGTGACCCTGACCCGGGACAAAACCTGGTTCTCACCATCGATGAAAATATTCAATTCATGGCGGAGCGCGCTCTGGACTCCGCGCTCGAACGCACCCACGCTTTGAACGGCACGGTCGTTGTTCAGGATCCGTATACCGGGCAGATTCTTGCCTTGGCCGTCCGCCCTACCTTCAACCCCAACGATTTTCGCCACGCGACCACCAATCTGCTCAAGAACCACGCGGTAAGCGACGTATATGAGCCGGGCTCTACGTTCAAACTGGTCACCTACTCCGCGGCGCTGGAACAAAAAGTGACCAACCCCGAGCAGTTGATTGACTGCCAGGGAGGCAAGATGGAGCTGGCGGGGAGGATCATCCACGACAGCCATGCCAATGGCGTACTTACTGTCTCGCAGGCATTGGCGGAGTCCAGCGATGTCGCTGCGGTCAAGCTTGCCCTGCGCATGGGTCCGCAAACCTTCAATAAGTACATTCACGATTACGGGTTCGGATCCCGCACCGACATTGAACTGCCGGCCGAGACCCGGGGTTTGTTAGCACCGACCAAGCGCTGGTCAGGATCGAGCATTGGCTCCATTGCCATGGGCCAGGAGGTCGGTGTGACCCCCATCCAATTGGTCACCATGGTATCTACCATTGCCAACGGAGGTGTCTACCTGCCGCCTCACATCCTGATGCAAAATGGCGACAGGGAACCGGGCAAATTGCGGCCCGCCGCCTTTCATCCCCAGGCGGAATTGCCGGATCCGATGCCTGCAGGCGCCCACCGCGTGATCTCCACCATGACTGCGGCCCAGATGCGCAAGATGATGGAGGATGTAGTGCTGTTTGGCACTGCCAAGAATGTTGCGCGGCTCAATGGCTATACCTCCGGAGGCAAGACCGGCACCGCACAGAAAATTGATGTGCTGACCCATCGCTATTCCAAGACCAAGTACATTGCTTCGTTTGTGGGCATTGCGCCCCTCAACAATCCTGTAATCAGCGTGGCGGTGATTATCGACTCCCCGCAAGGCAACCACTACGGCAATGTGAACGCCGCTCCAGTATTCCGAGAGGTGGCACAGGAAGTACTCGAATACCTGGGCGTACCCCACGACACCAACCTCACTCCACAGCCAGAGTTGGCCAAGGCGCAGCCTGAGCCGGAGCTGGACGAGGCATCCCCCGAACCCACTGGCAATCTCGACGCGCTGTTTGCCGAGGTTAACAATCTGCCTGCGGATGATCCGCTACGCGGCACTGCAAATGGCCAACAGCCGGTGCCCTCCGCGGCCAACGAGGCAACGTCTGGCGGCGATCAAATCGCTGCTTCGCCTCCACCCCCCGCTGGATTGCCTGCGCCTGCTTCACCCACATTGCCTGCAATGCCGGTGCATGCGCCTGAAGCGAAAAAAGAGACGCCCCCTCTCGAAGAGGCAGGGATCGCCGCGCCCGAGCCTCATGTTTCCGGCCATGGCATCGTGGTCAATGCTGCCAATCGGGTCGGGGTTCCTTCTTTTCTGGGCGAACCGCTGCGGCTCGCTGTGGAAACGGCTGGAACGGCCGGTCTGGCGCTGCAGATTGTGGGCAGCGGTATCGCCCGGGAGCAGGTTCCCGCGCCCGGGAGTATGGTGCCTCCGGGTACTGAGATCGTGGTCCGCTTCTCTCGCCAGTAGTTTGTCACCATGAAACCGCTCTTCCCTTAGACTGTCACACATGGGACGCGAAGCCACATGCCACTGTACGTGGGGCGCCGAGCAAGGTGACTGCAAGGTGCTGCTTGAAGGTCGGGAACTCATCTTGCGACTGGGAATAAGACGCCGTGTTTCCCTATCGGCGATGGCCGGCGTTGCGGCTCGAGGCGGCACGCTTGTTTTCACCGTTGGGCAGGATCATGTTGAACTGCACCTCGGTCCGGAAGCAGCCCAGCGATGGGTCAAAGCCATGCAAACTCCTCCCAGTCTCAGCAGCAAATTGGGGATCTCGCGCGCTACAAGACTTTCAGTCATAGGCGATATTGAGTGCGAGGAGCTAAAGGCAGCACTCGCTGAGGCGAGCCCTGCAAGCGCCAAAGAAGTGGACCTGGTGCTGCTCTGTGTCAATTCACAATCCGAAGTACATCAATACCTTGCGCGCGAGACCTACACTGGCCCCTTATGGGTCGTCTACCCCAAAGGGGCGGGCAGCGAGGTCAAAGAATCAGGTTTGCGGAACCTTCTTCGCAGTCACGGGTTCATCGACACTAAGGTAGCGTCGGTGTCGGCCAAGCTTACGGCGCTTCGCTTCGTCAAGCGTAAGAGCAACCACGAAGCGTGAGCGATCCTTTACATCTCGATAGCGTTTTGCGCGGTGTTGATCTGATACGACGCGCCGGTCCTAACCCGGAAGTTACGGGCGTGGAGTATGACTCCAGGCGAGTGCGTGTCGGCTCGCTCTTTGTCGCCTTTCGCGGGGGCACAACCGATGGCAATCGCTACCTGTCTCAGGCGGTCGCCCAAGGCGCACAGGCCATCGTCACTGATTCCGCGGCTGGCTTTGCCGCCGCGAACACGTACCCGGCCGTCGCGGTGGTTGAAGTGGCACATGGGCGGCGTGCGCTCGCTGCCCTTGCCGCGAATTTTTTCGCTCATCCCGAAGCACAGCTCAAACTTAGCGGCGTCACCGGAACCAACGGCAAGACGACGACGGCGTTTCTTCTGGAGGCGATGCTGCATCGTTGCGGGCGCAAAACTGTGCTCGCCGGGACTATCGAGTACCATGCCGCAGCCAGAATCTTTCCCGCGCCTCACACCACCCCCGAGTCGCGCGACCTGCTGGAGTTGTTTCGCGAAGGTGTGGACGGCGGCGCGACCGAGGCTGTCATGGAGGTCTCCTCGCACGCTCTCGACCAGGAGAGAATTTCCGGGCTGCAGTTTGACGTGGCTATCTTCACCAACCTCACCCGCGATCATCTCGATTACCACGGCAGCATGGAGAACTACTTTTCCGCAAAATCGAAACTGTTTGATGGCTCCCTGGGATCTCCGCCGCGGGTCGCGGTCCTCAACCAGGATGACGGCTACGGGGTCACGCTGAAAGCCAACGCGCGCAGCGCGCTGATCTATACCTATGGGCTGCATCAGGGAGACTTCCGCGCCGAGCAGCTGCAGATGGAACCTTCCGGCATGCGCTTCACCATGGTCACGCCTTTCGGAGAAGTGCCGGTTGCCACCCGCTTAACCGGGGGTGTGAATGTCTATAACCTGCTGGCTGCGGGCGCCGCAGCCTTTGCCCGCGGTCTGACCCTCGACCAGGTCGCCCAGGGCGCAGCCTCGCTGGAATTTGTGCCCGGCCGATTTCAATCTGTCGATTGCGGCCAGGATTTTGCCGTGGTCGTCGACTACGCTCACACCGACGATGCCCTGCGCAATATCATTGCTGTGGCCCGCGAGTTCGTCAGCCAGAGAGGCGGGCGAGTGATCACCATGTTCGGCTGCGGCGGAGATCGTGATCGCAGTAAACGTCCGCTGATGGGCCGTGCGGCCGGTGCTGGCAGCGACCTGGTGGTGCTCACCTCTGATAATCCGCGGGGAGAAGACCCTTTGGCCATCATCGACCAGGTACTCCCGGGTCTAAGCGACACTCCGGCGCCGGTGATCGTTGAGCCAGATCGACATCATGCAATCGAATTGGCCATCGCCCAGGCACGGCCCGGTGATCTGGTCATTCTGGCCGGCAAAGGACACGAAAAAACGCAAACAATCGGCGATCGGGTGATACCGTTCGATGATGTGGCCATCGCGCGGCAGGTATTGCGCGGCCAGGAACCAAGCCAATGAAGCTGCAACTTCAAGACATCGCAAGTTGGATCGGAGCCGAACTCCGGCCGAAGGATGGCGACGCCCACCAGCAGCTCGCAACGGGATACTCCATCGACACCCGCACACTCGCACCGGGAGACCTGTTCTTTGCCATCCGCGGTGAGCGCTACGATGCGCATGACTTTGTCGTCGCTGCTTTCCAGCGCGGCGCGCGCGGGGCCGTCGTCTCGCGCAGCAAGGTAACGGAGTTGCTCGACCTGGCACATACCCACACGCTGCTGATTGTTGACGATCCGCTGATCGCGTTGCAGACCCTGGCCACCGCTGTGCGCAGGCATTGGAACAAGCGCGTGATCGGGGTGACCGGCAGCGCCGGCAAGACCACCACCAAAGAGGCGGTGGCAGTGGTTCTGGGCGCGCGCTTCAACGTTCTCAAATCGCAAGGCAACCTCAACAATGAATTCGGCATGCCCCTCCAACTGCTCAAGCTGGAGCCGCAGCATGAGATTGCCGTGATTGAGATGGGCATGTCGCACGCCGGCGAAATCGCGGCCCTGGCTCGTATTGCTCACCCCGATTGGGGAGTCGTCACCAACGTCGGCAGCGCTCACGCCCAGAATTTTCCCGATAGCGTGGCTGGCATCGCCCGCGCCAAATATGAGCTGGTGCAAAGCCTGCCTGTTTCCGGCGTCGCCATACTCAATTGTGACGATCCTTACGTGGGCCAGTTCGGGCGCGACTTCCACGGACGTTCCATTTATTTCGGTATGGGACCATGCGCCGATCCACGCGCTTCCGACATCGAGGAACTTGGCGCTGAGGGCATGCGCTTTCAAGTCACGGCAGGCGAAAATCGGGCTACCGTCACTTTGCCGCTGCTTGGCCGGCACAACATCTGGAATGCGATGGCCGCGATCGCGGCCGGGTTGGAAGCGGGCATTCCCCTGGAAGAATGCGCCACCGCGGCCGGCCGGCTGCGCCCTCCGGACAAGCGGGGCCAAGTGCTGCGCATCTCCGAAGCCACGGTGATCAACGATTGCTACAACTCCAATCCGGAAGCGCTCAAGTCCATGATCACCACCCTTGCCGCCATGCCGGCCAAGCGTCGCATCCTGGTAGCTGGTGAAATGTTGGAGCTGGGCCCGGAGTCAATCCCATTGCACCGAGAGTGCGGTAGAGTGGCTGCCGAAGCCGGCATCGACCTGGTGGTGGGCGTGCGAGGAAACGCTCAACACCTTGTCGAAGCCGCACGCGAAGCCGGAGCACTGGCCATCTTCCTTCCCTCGTCGTTGGAAGCCGGCGAGTGGCTAAAAGGCGAGCTAAGACCGGGCGACGCAGCACTGCTCAAAGGATCCCGCGGTGTTGGCCTGGAGCAAGCACTCCAGGTTCTCCAGGGGTAGATAGGTCCGCTGCTCTCTCCCGACCACAAATCCAAATCTCTGTCCGAACAACAGATGATGGGTGGCCCATTCAAGCCCGTTGTTGGCTTGAGTGGGATGACACAACTGTTCGATCAACAGTCTTGTCGCTACCGGCCAGATTCCAGGGCAACTCATGTTCCAAGCGCCACTCGTCCCCACACTAGTTGCCGCTGTGGTTCGCGCCGAAATGCAACACAGACATACCCGTTAACGCTTGTAAGATAACCACGGGTATCCTTGTGCGGGTAGCGGAGGAAGTTTGCTTTACTGGCTCCTTTATCAAAAACTTTTTCCCTACTTCAGACCCTTCCGCATCTTCCGGTATCTGACGTTCCGGACCGCTTTTGCCAGTCTCACTGCGATGCTCATCGCCCTGCTCATCGGCCCGTTCGTGATTGAGAAGCTGCGCGAATTTCAAATTGGTCAGTACATTCGCGAGGATGGCCCGAAGGACCACCAGAAGAAGGCCGGCACCCCGACCATGGGTGGCGTACTCATCTGTATCGCTATCCTTTTGCCCACCCTGCTATGGAGCGATCTTTCCAACCCCTTCGTCTGGTTGGTTATGTCTTCCACACTGGCCTTCGGCGCCATCGGTTTCGCCGATGACTACATCAAGGTCATCCAGCGGCGGAGTCTCGGTCTGACCGCGACGCAAAAAATGGGCCTGCAGATGATCTGCGGAGTGGCCATTGCGCTGGTGCTCCTGGCCATGCGCAGTGAGGGCATGTATTCCACTCATCTCATGATGCCGTTTCTCAAGCGTTTTCGTCCCGATCTCTCCATACACATGCTCGGTGCCATTCCCCATCTGGGTGTCTTGGCTTTCCTGCCCTTCGTCATCTTCGTCACCCTGGTGATCGTCTTCTCAAGCAACGCCGTAAATCTCACCGACGGACTGGATGGCTTGGCCATCGGCTGCACCATCATCGCCGCGGCGGCGCTCACGGTGCTGACCTACGTGAGCGGCAACGCCGTCTTTTCCGACTACCTCGAACTGCAGCGCATGCCCATGGTCAGCGAAGTCACTGTCTTCTGCGGAGCCATGGTGGGTGCCAGTATCGGCTTCCTCTGGTACAACGCTCACCCGGCCGAGGTGTTCATGGGCGATGTGGGTTCGCTGGCGCTGGGCGGAGCCATCGGCACCGTCGCTGTGGTCATCAAGCAGGAATTGCTCCTGCCTTTTATCGGAGGCATCTTTGTTCTCGAGGCGATCAGCGTCATACTACAAGTAGGCAGCTACAAGCTGCGCAAGAAGCGTATCTTTAAAATGGCGCCGCTGCATCATCACTTCGAATTGATGGGCTGGTCGGAGTCCAAAGTAATTGTGCGCTTCTGGATTGCGGCGCTCGTGTTTGCGCTCTTGGCACTCACTACCCTGAAACTACGTTAAAAAAATGGACCGCTGGATGGAACTGAAAGGCAAGAAAGTACTGGTCGTTGGCCTCGGCAAATCGGGCCTCGCTGCGGCGCTCTTTCTGCGCCGGCGAAGTGCCCAGGTCACCGTCTCCGATTTGCGCAGTGCCCAGGCGCTGAGCAAAGAGATTCCCTCATTGATGGAGGCGGGGATCGCGGTTGAAGCCGGCGGCCATGGACTGCTGACCTTTCGCCGCCAGGACCTGATCGTGGTCTCCCCGGGCGTGCCCTTGTCCACGCCGGAACTGGTTCAGGTGCGCAACCTGGGCCTGCCCATCATTGGCGAGTTGGAACTGGCGGCCCGCTTTCTCAAAGGAAATGTGCTGGCAATCACCGGGTCCAATGGGAAGACCACCACTACTACCCTGTGCGGCGAGATCTTCTCCGCCGGAGGGTTAAAGACCCTGGTCGCCGGCAATATTGGCCTACCCGTCATTGAGGTGGTCGATCAGAGTGCCGCCGGTGCATGGTCAGTGCTCGAGGTTTCCAGCTTTCAACTGGAGACCACGGAGAGCTTTCACCCCCGGGTGGCCGTGATTCTGAACATCACTCCCGACCATTTGGACCGGCATGGCACCTTCGAAGACTATGTAGCCGTGAAGGAAAAGATATTCGCCAACCAGGGCGCAGATGACTATCTCATCCTCAACGGCGATGATCCGGTTGTGCAGCAGGCTGCGAGCCGGACCAAGTCGCAGGTGTTATGGTTCAGCCGCAGCAAAATTGTCCGTCGTGGAACTTTTCTCATGGATGGCATGGTGATGTTCCGCCCGTCGGAGCAGGCTAAGCCGATACCGGTATTTCCTCTCGCCGATATTCCGCTCAAAGGCGAGCACAATATCGAGAATGTACTGGCTGCGGTCTGCGCCGCCTGCGTGGTGAATATTCCGGCCGAGATCGTCGCCCGGACGGTCGCCTCGTTTCAGGCGGTCGAGCATCGGTTGGAGTTCGTCGCTTCTATCCACGGTGTCGATTACTACAACGACTCCAAGGCCACCAACGTCGACGCTACGGCCAAGGCCATTGCCTCATTCCCCGGAAACATCCACCTCATCCTTGGTGGCAAGGACAAGAACTCCGACTACACCCAGCTGAATGCATTGCTGCGCGCGCGGGTCAAGGCGGTGTACACCATCGGCTCGGCTGCGGAAAAAATCGAAGGTCAGATCGCCGGAGTCACCAAGGTGATTCACGCAGGTACGCTCGAGGCGGCAGTGGACCAGGCGGCGGGCCAGGCAGTCGCCGGCGACGTCGTCCTTCTGGCGCCTGCCTGCTCCAGTTTCGACCAGTTTGAAAACTACGAAGAGCGGGGAAGGGTCTTCAAGCAGACGGTCATGGCTCGTCGTGGCGCAAACGAGGGAGCAGGCGTATGGCAAAGCGCGTAGGAGTCGACAAATGGCTCTTCGGCGTGACTGTCCTGCTGGTCTTCATCGGTTTGTTGATGGTCTTCAGCGCCTCCGCGGTGATGGCCCAGGACCGGTACGGCTCGCCTTACACATTTGTACGGTCGCAAGCGGTATCGGCGGTCCTTGGCTTGATAGCCATGATCGTGGTGATGCGCATCGATTACCGCAGGTTCAACCGCCCGATCATCGTGTTTCCAGCGGTGGCCGTCACCACCCTGTTGTTGCTGGGTGTGTTCCTCCTGAAGGACTCGCACAACACGCATCGCTGGATCCGCTTCGCAGGCGCCTTCTCCTTTCAGCCATCGGAGATTGCCAAGCCGGTGCTGGTGCTGTTTCTAGCCTGGTTTCTGCAGGACAAGCTGCACTCCATCCGCGACTGGCGCAACACGCTGATGCCGGCTGCTTTGCCCAGCCTGGTATTTCTAGCGCTCATCCTCAAAGAGCCTGACCTCGGCACCGCGCTGGTCTGCGCTGCGGTGACCGGGTTGATGTTCTACCTGGCAGGCGCGGAAACGAAATACTTCGGCTATGCCCTACTCGCCGCCGCACCTGTGCTTTACTTCCTGCTCTTCCGCGTGCCCTGGCGGAGGGCCCGCATGCTGGCCTTCATGAACCCGGAATCCGATCCGCAAGGCTCGGGTTTCCACACCATCCAGTCGTTGATCGCGGTGGGCACCGGCGGGATCCGTGGGCTCGGCTTTATGGAGGGCCGGCAAAAGCTGTTTTATCTACCCCAACCGCATACCGACTTCATCTTTGCCAACATCGCCGAGGAGCTTGGGCTGATTGGGGCGTTGGCCATCATCGCCCTCTTCGTTGCCCTTGGGTATCGCGGGCTCCGGGCGGCGAGCCTGTCGAAAGATGTGTTCGCGCGCTTTCTTGCTTTTGGCATTACCGCGACCATTCTCATCCAGGCCTTTTTCAATATCAGCGTGGTGCTCGCGCTGGTCCCGACCAAGGGCATTACACTTCCCTTTATCTCGTCCGGCGGTACGTCTCTATTCATCACCCTGGCGAGCGTTGGGGTTTTGTTGAGTCTCACCCGGGAGATTGACTGACGGGCATGCGGGTCATGATTGCCGGCGGCGGCACCGGCGGCCACGTAATTCCCGCGCTTGCGATTGCCGGCGCAGTCAAGTCCGCTTATGCCGCGGACATCTGTTTCATCGGCACCGCCAGGGGAATGGAAACCCGTTTGGTACCCCAGGCCGGCTACGCTCTTGAACTGATCGACGTCGGCCAGCTCAATCGTGTCAGCCTGGCTACCAAACTCAAGACCCTGGTGGCGTTACCTCGTGGCATCCTGCACTGCCTGGGCCTTTTGCGCCGCTGGCGACCCGATGTGGTGGTTGGCGTGGGTGGTTATGCCTCCGGGCCGGCTATGCTGGCGGCGCTGATCCGTCGTGTGCCCACCTTGGCCTTCGAACCAAATGCTGTGCCCGGCATGGCCAATCGGCTGATCGGCAAACGGATCAGCGCGGCTGCCGTCAATTTTGCTCCCACGCGAGCTTATTTCCGCAATGCCGAACTCACCGGGATTCCCGTGCGTGCCGAGTTCTTCGCACTCGCTGCCCGGCCGCGGCAGAGCCCACCTCGGCTGCTCGTTATGGGTGGAAGCCAGGGTGCCCGTGCGCTGAACCAGAAAATGCCGCAGATCGCCAAGGCGCTGCTGGAGGCGGTTCCGGGTCTCACCATCCTGCATCAGGCCGGGGCCCGTCACGCCGAAACCACCGCAGCCGCCTACGCGGCCAGTGGAGCGCCCGCAGACCGCTGGTGCGTACAGGCGTTTCTCGAGGACATGCCAACCCAGTTTGCGGCATCGGATCTGATTCTCGCCCGCAGCGGAGCCAGCACGGTGGCTGAACTTGCAGCCAGCGGCAAGCCTTCGCTGCTGGTGCCGTTTCCTCAGGCGGCTGACGATCACCAGCGGAAGAATGCTGAAGTGTTGGTTGAGGGTGGAGCGGCTAGCATGCTGTTGGAGCAGGATATGACGGATGCTGGTTTGCTGGGTGCGCTCACCGGATTGCTCCGTGATCCGGCTAAGCTGCGCGAAATGGCGATCCGCGCCCGCACCTTTGCGTATCCCCAAGCGGCGGCGAGAATCGCCGCGATGGTCGCCAGTCTCGCGCCTTCGTCTACCCACTAGCCGCTATGGGCGGCTCTAAACCCAAAGGCAACGGAAAACGAACCACAAAGGAAAAGGGCTGGCGAATTTCGCCAGCCCTTTCTCTTGGACTACTCCAGATGCTTAGCGGTGTCCGCCGCCGCCACCACCACCGTGTCCGCCGCCACCGAAGCCGCCACCACCACCGTGGAAGCCACCACCACCACCGCCGACGCTGCCGCCACGGTATCCGCCGCCCGCGCTACCCGCGCCGCCGCGGAAACCGCTGGCTCCGCTGCTTGCGAATGCGTGCGTGCCACCTGCATAACCAGCCGCACCGCGGTTAAAGCTGTTGCCAGTCCGGGCGTACCCAACTCCACCGCGATAGCCTACGCCGCCGCGATAGCCGACTCCGCCGTAGTATCCACCGCGACCGTAGTAGCCGCCGCGACCCCAGTAACCGCGATACCAGGGGCCGGCGCCGATAAAGAGGCCACCGACAAACCAGCTCGGGCCATAGTAGCCGTAGGGCGCGCAAGCGTAGGGATAGTAGTTGTAGTACCCCCACGAACAGACAGGAGCAGGGTAGCCATAACCGTAATCGCCGTATCCACCACCAACGCCGATGCCCACACCTATCTGAGCGTTAGCCGGAGTAGACATCAACGCTACAGGAACCATCAGCGCACCGAGCAGCAGAAAATATCTTAGAAACTTCATTTTGGACCTCCGCGCCAAGGCATCATGCATTGCGTAACCAACCGCTTTGGCGATTCTTCAAGCACCCTTGGTTATCTGCGGGTGCCTACTACATAAAACCACAGTCCTGGTAAAAAGTTGCGCCGCATCCGGGGGTTTGGCGAGTGAATTGCCATCTTCCGATAATTCATACCCTATCCACCGGACAGCCCATCTCCAGGGTCCGCTTTGTCGCTACATATTAGATGCCTCACCGCCCGAAGGGGAAGCAGAACCCGCCGGCTGTTACAGTAGGGGGAAAGTGAGTCTCACCAGCCTTCCTTCCCCTGCTATGTTTGCGAAAGCGCAACGTGTTCATTTTATTGGGATTGGCGGCATCGGAATGAGCGGTATAGCCGAGATCCTGTTGAACCTCGGCTATGCCGTTTCCGGCTCCGATCTGCGTCAATCCACCATTACCGACCGCCTGGTGAGCCTTGGCGCCACCGTCTTTCAGGGCCACGCTGCTGGCAACGTGGTTGGTTCCGGGGTGGTGGTCACCAGCTCCGCCGTCAATGAGCAGAACCCTGAGGTAGTGGAAGCGAGGCAGCGCAAGATCCCCGTAATCCAGCGAGCCGAGATGCTGGCGGAGCTCATGCGGCTCAAATATGGCATTGCGGTGGCCGGTATGCATGGCAAGACCACCACCACATCCATGATTGCCACCGTGCTCGCCGCCGGTGGGTTAGACCCGACGGTGGTGGTCGGCGGCCGGGTCGATGCGTTGGGCTCAAACGCCCGTCTCGGAAAATCGCAATACCTGGTTGCCGAGGCTGACGAGAGTGACCGATCGTTTCTCAAGCTTTCGCCCATCCTTTCCGTGGTGACCAACCTCGATCGCGAGCACATGGATTGCTACCGCGACATGGAAGACGTGGAGTCAGCGTTCCTTGAATTCATGGAGCGGGTTCCGTTTTACGGAGCGTGCACGGCATGCATCGACAATCCCCAGCTTGCCACCTTGTTGCCGCGGGTGCGGAGGCGGGTGTTCACCTATGGCATGTCTTCGGTGGCCGATTACGTGCTGCGGATGCTGCCCCCTGCGGAGGGGGTCCGCTCACGCTTTGAGGTGGCGGCCGGCGGCCTGGTGCTCGGCCCTTTTTCTCTCAACGTACCCGGCCGGCACAATGTGCTCAATGCAACCGCCGCGGTGGCTATTGGCAGCCAGTTAGAGGTGTCGTGTGAAGACATTGCGCACGCGCTCCGCGACTTTCGCGGAGTGGATCGACGCTTTCAACTGAAAGGCTGTGCTCGTGGTGTGAACGTTGTCGATGACTACGGCCATCACCCCACCGAGATACGCGCCACCGTCAGCGCCGCAAGGGAGTCTGGCTATCACCGGGTCCACGTGATCTTTCAGCCTCATCGCTACACTCGGACCCGGGACCTCATGGCTGAGTTTGCCACTGCCTTCGACGACGCCGACACCGTCCAGGTGCTGGACATCTATGCCGCCAGCGAGGACCCCATCGCCGGCGTCGACTCAAGAGCCCTGGTGCAAGCGATTGGCCGTGAAGAAGTCCAATACGCTGCCTCGTTTGAGGAGGCGATAAGCCGAACCGTAGCTCGGGCCGCCGACGGTGACGTCATCGTAACCCTGGGAGCGGGAAGCGTGTCGCAGGCGGCGGCCATGGTGCTCGAAGCCCTGACGAAGCTCTGACCGCGTGTAGAGCCGTGACGTGGTTCCAAGGTCTGATGCGGCTCCAACGTCTGACAAAGTTCCAAGGTATCCGACAAAGTTCAAGGTAGCAGCCCGACAAAGTCCAAGTTGATCCGACAAAGT
>Ga0302324_100015765_pt1 | contig 15130 bp, 13 predicted proteins | sample Palsa_T0_1_FD_201949 | JGI IMG/M metagenome (GOLD analysis project Ga0302324, IMG submission 201949) | Peat permafrost microbial communities from Stordalen Mire near Abisko, Sweden - Palsa_T0_1 | ecosystem: Environmental > Terrestrial > Soil > Palsa > Peat permafrost | place: Sweden: Abisko...
ACCTTGCTGCGTCCCTACAAAACCAGCTATTTGCAACAGGCCGTCGAAGTGCGCGATACGGTGTCCTTCGCCTATCAGCATGGCGGAGCGTCCTTGCTCGATTTCCTGCAGGCCCAGCAGGACTACCGCAGCATTGAACTGAATTATCTGAACCTGATTGGTTCTTATCTCACTTCGGCCAGCCAGTTGAATCTGGCGGTAGGCCGCGAAGTTATCCAATGAGCTATTCCATGAAATTCTGGCTCCCCATAGGAGCATCTCTGTGCGTATTGGCGTGTCTTGCGCTCCCAGGCTGTGGCTCCAAGGTTCAGGCTGACGCCAAGGCGGAAGCGCCCCCCGCCGCCACGGTAGAGCGCGAAGCGGACGCTAATCTCGTCAAAGTGGAGCATCCCGAGCAATATCCTTTGGCCACCGCCGAACAGCACGACAGCGCGCCGGAACTGAATGTCACAGGCTCGGTAACTCCTGACGTCTCGCGGAATATCCCGGTCATTTCACTGGCATCCGGCCGCGTGGTGGATATTCACGCCCGCATCGGCGATTCAGTCGCCAAGGATCAGCTCCTGATGCGCGTCCAGAGCGCCGATATCTCGCAGGCTTTCTCCGATTACCGCAGCGCCGTTGCCGATGAGGTGCTCTCGCGCGCCCAATTCGATCGCGCCAAGCTGCTTTATGAGAAAGGCGCCGTCGCCCAGAAGGACCTCGAAGTGGCCCAGGATGCCGACGCCAAAGCAAAAATTACGGTTGAGAATGCCACCGAACGGATCAAAGTGTTGGGCGCCGATGTGAACCACCCCAGTTCCATCATTGAAATTCGCGCTCCCGTTTCAGGCGTGATCGTTGAGCAGAACGTCACCGCCTCGGCCGGCGTCAAAACTTTGGATAATTCTCCCAATCTGTTCACCATCTCCGATCTTTCTAAAGTATGGGTGGTCTGCGACGTGTATGAAAACGATCTTCCCTTCGTGCACGTCAACGAATTCGCAGACATCCACCTGAACGCCTATCCCAACATGGTTCTCAAGGGTCGCGTGGATAATATAGGCCCCAGCCTGGACCCCAACATCCGCACCGCCAAAGTCCGGCTGGAAGTTTCGAATCCCGGCGTCCTGCGCCTGGGCATGTTTGTCACCGCCACATTCCACGGTTTGAATAAAGAAACTCATGCCACCGTTCCGGCCAACGCCATTCTTCATCTGCATGACCGCGATTGGGTCTACGTGCCGGCCAAAGGCGGGCAGTTCCGGCGCGTTGAAGTGGTGAGCGGCAAAATGCTGCCCGGCAATCTGCAGGAAGTCCTGTCGGGCTTGAAGCCCGGCCAGCAAGTGGTGGCGAATGCGTTGGTGCTGGAGAACACGGTAGAGCAGTAATGATTCGCGCGCTCGTCGATTACGCCCTCAATAGCCGCTTTCTCGTTCTCGCGGCTGCCCTCTTGTTACTCATCTGGGGCTCCATTTCCTTTCACAATCTCCCGGTGGAAGCCTATCCCGACGTAGCCAACAACTACGTCCAAATCATCACTCAATGGCCCGGACGCGCCGCCGAGGAGGTGGAACAGCAGGTCACCATTCCCATCGAAATCGTGATGAACGGCATCCCCCACCTCGAGCACTTACGTTCTACGTCGCTGTTCGGTCTTTCCAGCCTGATGCTGATCTTCGACGATCAATCCACTAACGATTGGAACCGGCAAAAAGTCCTGGAGCGGCTTTCGCAACTCACGCTCCCCAATAATCTGCAGCCTCAAATTGGAAGCGACTATAGTCCGGTCGGCCAGATTTACTGGTACACGCTGCGCAGCACCAATCCAAAATACGACCTGATGGAGCTGAAAACTCTCGAAGACTGGACCATCGAGAAACAGTTCAAGTCGGTGCCCAACGTAGTGGACGTAGTCAGTTTCGGAGGCGCCACCAGGGAATATCAGGTGCGCCTCGATCCGGACAAGCTGGTGTCCTATGGCCTGAATCTCGGCCAGGTGGAACAGGCTCTGGCCGCCAACAATGTCAATGCCGGCGGCAGTTTTGTCGAGGAAGGTTTGCAACAGATCAATGTGCGCGCCCTGGGCCTTTTCCACAGCGTTGAGGATATCGGCCAGACCGTTGTCAAAACCCAGAACGGAACCCCGCTGCGCATCTCCGACATTGCCACCGTGGTGCAGGGCACCAGAATCCGGCTGGGACAAATCGGCAAAGCAATCCACCGCTCGGATGGCAAGATCATCGACAACGACGATGTGGTGGAGGGTATCGTACTCCTGCGCAAGGGCGCCGAGGCGGAAGCCACCCTCAAAGGCATCGAAGCAAAAAAGCAAGAGCTCAATAAAAGCATCCTGCCTCCCGGCGTCCAGATCGTCCCATTCCTCGATCGCAGCGATCTGGTGCACCTCACCACCAAAACCGTCCTCAAGAATTTGACCGATGGAATCATCCTGGTCGCGGTCATCCTTTTTCTCTTTCTGGGAAATCTTCGCGGCGCATTCATCGTAGCGGTCACCATCCCTTTCTCATTACTATTCGCCGCCATCTGTCTCAGCATTGCAGGCATTCCCGCAAATCTGTTGTCGCTCGGCGCGCTGGATTTCGGCATGGTGGTGGAAGGCGCTGTGGTTATGATTGAGAACATCATTCGCTACCAGAGCCGCCGCCGGCACGAGGATTCCGCGACTGCCTTAGAATCCATCCGCGAGGCGGCCCACGAAGTACAAAGGCCGGTGTTCTATTCCATCGGCATCATCATCACTGCCTACGTCCCCATCTTCACCTTGCAGCGCGTGGAGGGCCGCCTGTTCAAACCGATGGCCTGGACGGTTTCTTTCGCCCTGCTCGGATCTCTTATCTTTTCCATGCTCGTCGCCCCGGTGCTCGCCAGCTACATTCTCGGGAAAAATGTTCGCGAATGGCATAACCCGGTGATGACCTGGATCACCAGGATGTACCGCAAAACCCTGGAATGGGCCATCCACTTCCGCTGGGTTACCGTGGGCGTGGCTGCCACCGCACTTGCCGCGTCGGCTTATCTTCTTATGAGCGGGGCCATCGGCTCAGAGTTCCTGCCGCATCTGGATGAAGGCGCCATCTGGGCCCGCGCTACCCTCGCCCCCAGTACCGGCCCCACCGAAGGCGCGCGCGTGATGAACCAGGCCCGCGTCATCCTCGCGTCCTTCCCGGAAGTTACCACCGTGGTTTCGCAAGTCGGCCGTCCCGATGACGGAACCGACACCACCGGCTTCTTCAACACGGAATATTTCGTCGACCTCAAACCCAAGAACCAGTGGCGCCCGGTCTTCGCCGAGAACAAAGAAGAATTGATAGCCGCCATGGATCGCGAGCTCGAAAAAATCCCCGGCGCCCTGTGGAACTTCTCGCAACCCATCGCCGACAACATGGAAGAAGCGGTGAGCGGCGTCAAAGGCCAGCTCGCTATCAAGATCTACGGCGAAGATCTGCAGACCCTGGAAGCGAAAGGCGACGAAATTGTAAACGTCCTGCGCCAGGTTCGCGGTGTCGCCGACCTCGGTCTGTTTCGCGTAATCGGCCAGCCCAACCTGGAATTCGTCGTGGATCGAAAGCAAGCCGCGCGCTATCAGATCAATGTCGCCGACGTGCAGGACGCCATCGAAACAGCCGTGGGTGGAAAAGCCGTGAGCCAGGTATTGCAGGGCGAACAGCGTTACGATCTGGTAGCCCGCTATCAGGCCCCCTTCCGCAACACCAAAGACGCCATCGAGAACATCCGTTTGCTCGCCCCGTCCGGGGAGCGGGTCTCACTCGCGCAACTGTGTACGGTCCGCGTTCACGATGGCGCGTCCGAAATCTATCGCGAAGGAAATTCCCGCTACGTTGCGATTAAATACAGCGTGCCCGTCCGCGACCTGGGCAGTACCGTCGAAGAAGCCATCCGCAAAGTGAATGCGCAAGTGAAGCTGCCCACCGGCTACCACATCGATTGGGCCGGCGAGTATGAAAGCCAAAAGCGATCCCAGAAGCGCCTGCTAATCGTTCTGCCCCTCACCATTCTGGTAATCTGCATCATTCTCTACACTATGTTCGACTCCGCCAAATGGGTGCTGCTGATCCTGGCCAATGTCGCCATGGCCCCCATCGGTGGTTTACTCGCGCTGCTCTTCACCAACACGCACTTCAGCGTCTCCTCCGGCGTCGGATTCCTCGCATTATTCGGTGTCGCCGTTCAAACCGGAGTCATCATGCTCGAATACATCAACCAGCTTCGCGCGCGCGGTTACACCATCTTGGACGGCGCCATCGAAGGCTCCGTCCTGCGCCTCCGCCCCATCATGATGACCATGCTGGTGGCCAGCTTCGGGCTGTTGCCTGCGGCGCTCTCGCGCGGCATCGGTTCGGATTCGCAACGGCCCTTCGCCATTGTGATCGTGGGCGGTCTCATCGCGGCTTTGATCCTCGGCGTTTATCTGCTCCCCACGCTCTACGTTTGGGTAGCCGGAAACAGCGACGCGTTGCCAATTAACGAAGTTGAGTCTGAAGAAGCCTGAGATTTTTACAATGGCACTCCGATTGCTCAGTCTTCTGGTGAGGTTCTGCCATGCCAACAGTTGCTGTTCTGTCCATCGTCGTTGTAGGAATGCTTTTGTGGCTCATCAACGGCATCATTCCCATCACTGGAAAAATTAAGGCCGCACTCAATATCGTTTTCGCTCTCATCATTGTGGGAGTCAGCCTCTGGCTGATCAACACCTACGTCCCCATGGCCGGCAGCATCAAAGCAATTCTCAATATCGTCGTCGTCATCGCAACCTGCGTGGGAGTTCTGCAAGCAGTCGGCCTATGGGAACCACTTGTCGCCATGCTGACCAACTTCAGAAGAAACCACAAAGCCGGACCCGTAGTCCCCCCTGAAACCCCTCATCCAAGCACTCCTCCAACCGCATAGATCCAGAAACGAGAAACGAGAAACGAGCAACCCAACCCTTCTGGCTCCCCGTAGTAGCCTAGGTCTTACCGACCATGGCCGTTCCTCCCGCCATTGAAAAACTTCGCGCCAGCCTGGCCCAAGCGCGCTGGGACCAAGCCGTCGCAATCCTCCACCAGTGGGATGTCGACACCGCCGCCGCCTTGCTTCTGCGCATTCCGTATGAAGAGCAACAAGCGCTGTTCCGCAAGCTGCCCATAGAATTCGCCGCCACCCTGGTCCCAGCTTTCCCTTATTACCAGGCCTATCTGCTGCTCCACTCCCGCCCGCCGGAGGAGATGAAAGCCATCGTCGACTCCATGAATCCCGGCGAGCGCATGCAGTTCTTCGACGAACTACCCGAAGAGACCTGGCAGACTTTGATGGACGAACTCGGCGCCAAAGAATCCGCACCGGCCGTCCTCGAATCCCCCCAGCCGCTCGCACCGGCCCTCGCCCCCGAGCCCGCCATCATTGAAGCCCGCCGCATCGAAAAAGGCTTCGAGCGGCCGGGCGGCGGCGAGATGCAAGTGATTGCTCCCACCGATCTCAGCGTGGAACCAGGCCTGATTACCGCGCTGCTCGGCCCTTCCGGATCCGGCAAATCCACGCTTCTCCGAATCCTCTCAGGACTCACCGCCCCCACGCGCGGCGAGGTACTCTGGCACGGCCAGCCGCTGGCCCAGTCCGATCCCAACGTAGCCATTGTATTTCAAAGTTTCGCGTTGTTCCCCTGGCTCACCGTGCTCGACAACGTGGAAGTTCCGCTCCTCGCCCGCGGCCTGTCTCACCCGCAGCGCCATCGCCGAGCCCTCAAGACCCTCGGCGCCGTCGGCCTCCGCGGCTTCGAGAATGCTTACCCCAAGGAGCTCTCCGGCGGCATGAAACAGCGCGTGGGTTTCGCCCGCGCTCTGGCCGTGGAACCGGAAATCCTTTTCATGGATGAGCCCTTTTCCGCTCTCGATGTTCTTACCGCCGAAAATCTCCGGGGTGAGCTGCTGGAGTTGTGGCTGGGTAAAAAAATCCCCACCCGTGCAATTTTTATCGTCACCCACAACATCGAAGAAGCCGTTCTGTTGGCCGACCGCGTCATCGTTCTGGGCCGTCACCCCGCCAGCATCCGGGCGGATTTCCGCATCCCGCTTGCCCAACCCAGAGAGCGCAATGCGGCGGAATTCCTGCTCTACGTGGATTACATCTACAAGCTCATGACAGAGCCGGACCTCGAGGCTGCGGCCCCCACCGCCGCCGCCGCCGGACCCGCTGCGAAAAGGCAGTTCCAAAGATTGCCGCACGCCCGGCCAGGCGGCATCGCGGGGCTCCTGGAACTTCTCAACGATCGCGGCGGAAAAGAGGATCTCTATCACGTGGCGGACGAATTGCAAATGGAAGTGGACGACCTGCTGCCCATCGTCGAAGCCGCCGTGCTGCTCGGGTTCGCCGCCTCAGACAAAGGCGACGTCGAGATCACACCCCAGGGAAAAACTTTCGCCGAAGCCGATATTGCCCCGCGCAAGGCTTTGTTCCGTGAAGCAGTTTTGGCCCATGTTTCCCTGCTGAAGCAGATGTCCAGTTGCCTCCAAAGCAAGTCGGATCGCGCCATGCCCCTCGAGTTTTTCCGCGACGTTCTTGACGAACATTTCTCCCGCGATGAAACCCAGCGGCAGATCGAGACCGCTCTCGATTGGGGCCGCTACGCCGATGTTTTCGAATACGACTCCGCCAGCGACCGGCTGACTCATCAAACAGCTGTGCCCGCCGAGGGTCCCGAAGTTCCCCAACAATAATGGAGCCACGGCGCCCAAAAGTAGCCGGACTTCCCCCCTGGGGCGGAATGCTCCCCAGTTCCGCTGCATCCCTGCTGAGAGATCTGCCCGTGATGCTGGCAGGACTTGCCCTGTTTTATGGGTTGCTCTCCTTGGCCCACTACTGGGCTAGCCCGGTTGCCGCCCAACAAGCCATCGATCTGCATCCGGCGTCGCTGCCGAAGTATGCGTTTTTCTCGGTGGCGCGCATCACTCTGGCTTACTTCGTCAGCCTCATTTTCACTTTGGCCTACGCCTATATCGCCGCTCACAATCCCCGCGCCGAGCGGATCATGATCCCCATGCTCGACACGCTCCAGTCCATTCCAGTCTTGAGCTTTCTCCCGGGCGTCATGGTCGCTATGGTCACGCTGTTCCCCAGCCGCCAACTGGGAGTGGAGCTGGGTTCCATTCTTCTGATTTTCACCGGCCAAGTTTGGAACATGGCTTTCAGCGTCTACTCGTCGATGAAAAATATTCCGCGCGAGATGCTGGAAGCGTCCCAGATCTATCGCTTGAGCGGCTGGCAGAAATTCGTGCAACTGGAATTGCCTTATTCGGCTATCGGGCTCATCTGGAATTCCATGATGTCGGTGGCCGGAGCGTGGTTCTTCCTGATGGCCTGCGAAATGTTCGTCCTGGGTAATCGCGATCTCCGGCTGCCCGGCCTTGGCTCCTATCTGCAATCGGCATCCAACGCGGGCGATATGGGCGCCATTCTCTGGGGACTCGCGGTGATGATCGCCGTGATCGTGTCGATGGACCAGCTGATCTGGCGTCCCATCATCGCCTGGAGCGACAAATTCAAATTTGAACAAGTAGAAGCCGCCCACTCCTCGCGCTCACCCATTCTCGATCTGTTGCGCCGTTCGCGGCTCGTTCGCCGCGTGGCCCGTGTGTCGGTAGCCCCAACGCGCGAGGCTTTGGCTTTGCATTTCGCCAGAGCCCGCCAGTCGCTTCAACCAAATGCTCCCGAGAGCACGCTGAATAAATGGATGGTCCGGCTGTCATTGCTGGCCGCGCTCGGCGGCGTTATTTTTGGCATCTCAAAAATGGGCGCGATGCTGGCCACGCTATCGGGTTCCGATCTCGGGGCCATCCTGCGCGGCGCGGGCGCCACTTTCCTACGCGTCGAAGTCAGCCTGGTGCTGGCCGGCCTATGGACCATTCCGGCCGGCGTCTATGTCGGATTGCGGCCGCGCTTGGCGGCCATCACACAACCCATCGCGCAAATCGCCGCTTCCGTCCCCGCCACGGCATTGTTCCCCATCGTGCTGCTGTTTCTGATCCGCATTGGCGGCGGACTCGGAATTGGTTCCATCGTATTAATGCTGCTCGGCACGCAATGGTACATCCTGTTCAACGTGATCGCCGGCGCCAGCGCCATCCCCACTGACCTGAAGGAAGTCTGCAGCATATTCCGCTTGAGCGGCCGGGAACGCTGGCGCAGATTGTTCTTGCCCGCCATCTTTCCGTTCCTGGTGACCGGTTTCATCACCGCATCCGGCGGCGCCTGGAACGCAAGCATAGTAGCCGAGTACGTGCATTTCCAAGGAAAAACTATCTCGACAACCGGCCTGGGCGCGGTCATCAGTAAAGCCACCGACACCGGCAATTTCGCAGTCCTGTTAGGCGCAACCGTGGCCATGGCCGCCATGGTAGTCACCATCAACCGCCTGCTCTGGCGCCGCCTCTACGTCCTGGCCGCCACCCGCTACAAGCTAGAAAGCTAACCCTCCCCGTTGACGTGGCGCACGCACTCTTGCGTGCCGCGTTCACACTCATGTGAACGCTCGGAATTCGTTAAAAAGGTGAATTTATGAGTAAACTGATAACCAAGGTGCGTGCCTTTGTGTTGCTGATCACCGTGTTGGCCGGAACCAGCAGCGCCCAAACTGGGCTGCCAGGTTGCGAGCCTGGTCCGGAGGTCCGGAAGGTCTTCCATGAGAAGCTCAGTTCCACGGATCTCAACAGGTTGAAGTATGTCGATCGGGTGGCGCGGCAGCATGACGTTCTGAACGATCTGATTGCCAAGTATCCGCTTGAATTGGCCCCGTATCAGCGTCTGATTGACTTTGTCCGCTACGAAGAGACGGATCAATTTCCCGCCCTTCAGGCCCGTTTTCGGCAACAGGCAGCGCAACATCCCAGCGATCCGTTGGCGTTGTACCTGGCCGGAGTGGTCTTGGACGGAACGGACACTCCGGAGAGCATTCGCTTGCTCAAAGAGGCGCATCTCAAGGCTCCGGGCTGGGCTTGGCCCAATCTGAAACTCGCCGAAATCTACTCGTCCGGCCAACGGGTAAACAGGGAGAATTCCGCTGAATATTTGCGGTCTTTTTTATCGGCTTGTCCGGCTGCCGCGGATCTCCTAACGCAGATTTCCATCAGCCGTTTGCTCAGTAGAGTGGCCGACCCTGCACTGCAGATTCGAACCGCAGCGGCCCTCCGCGCCAGGATTGCCTCGGACAGCGTCCCAGATCATTTAAGAGCATACGAACCTTTATAGGCACTCGAGTTTCGCTCGCGGCCGCCTCAGGAACACCAGGCGCTCCGTAAACAGCTGGTTCAGGACCTGAAGCGAATTGAAACGCTGAACCCGAATCCGGACGTCTTCTGGATGGAATTTCTCCGGAGAGGATACCAGCAGAGCGGAGCGGACCAGGCAATCACCACGGCCTTGGACGACATGATACTGAAAGAGTTTCCTTATTCCCAATACATCCCGAACATACTATTTGAACGTTGGGAAAAAGCCCACAAGAGGCCCGAGGACCCGCTGGATGCCAGGTGGCCTGCCTACAACCAGGCGCGCAAGGAAGCATTCCGGGATTGGATTCGGGACTTCCCCGACGTTGTGTATCTTTCCCGAAGCACTTGGTTTCACATCATCCAAGACGACGATCAGATTTCCGAAGAGGAGGGAACTGCAACCGCCGAGCGCTATCTCAGCTCGGAGCTCGATTACTGGACTCCCGATCCCTCCCCGTACGTCGACGTCGCCCAGTTCTTGGTTGAGCACAAATGGCGCGCCGAGCGGGCCCTGGAGCTATTGCACAAAGCCCAGGCGCTGCTCGCCAAAGAGCGGGAACAGGAAGCCCGCCACGATAATGTTTCAGCGGAGGAAAAGGAGAGGACGGAGGAAGACGCTGTTTATGAACGGCAAACCTTCGACGGGGTGCTGGTTCGGGCAGCATTGCTGGCCAATCGTCCTCAGGAAGCTGCCCTGGTCCGCGCTTCGATTGAGGGAGCGCCGCCCAGCGACAAGACCCGCGAGTCCGCGTATTGGTTGAATCGTGCGCGGTTGGCCTTGCTCGAAAACCGTAAAGCTGACGGGTTGACGTATTATCAACTCGCTCTCCAAACGCGCTCCTCGCCGCCCACGCCCAAGAATGGGCGCGTGCGAGACGATCTCAACGATGAGGCCCGCGCGCTTTGGAAGGACATAGGCGGCTCAGAAGTGGCCTGGAATCTGTGGAGCAAACCTCTCGCGGCGAAACATCAGGTACTTGTCGAAGGGCGCTGGGAGAAGGCCAAGAAGCAGATACCTTCATTTGAACTTGCCGAACTCTCGGGGAAGACTTGGAAACTGAAGACACTGGCAGGCAAGTCCCTCCTGATCAATGTCTGGGCCACTTGGTGCCCACCCTGCAACGCCGAACTGCCGCATCTTCAGAAACTCTACGAAGCCACGAAAGACCAGGCCGACCTCCAGATTCTGACATTTAACGTCGATGAAAGCCCCGGTTTGGTGGAACCGTTCATGAAACAGAAGGGATATACCTTCCCCGTGTTGCCGGCTTACGGTCTGGTTGAGAACCTACTGGACGGCATTGCCATCCCGCAAAACTGGGTGGTTGATCCGCAAGGCACTTGGCGCTGGACCCAGGTGGGTTTTGACGGCGCGGCCGATTGGGTGGACCAGATCATCCAGCGACTCCAGTCAGTTGCACCAAACGAGAAACCAGAAACGAGAAACGAAAATAGGCATTTCCCCTGATGAATCCCCTCGCATCACCTTACCGGCCTATAAGGTTTTCGTACCACTCCACCGATTCATTGCTTGGTCGTATCTCGCATGCCTCAGTTCCTGACGGAGTGGAAAGCGGGCAAAATTAAGGACCCCGTCGCACGTTTGCGCTATCTGCAGCTAAAGATTGGGGCTGGTTCCATCCACGCCGTTCCGCGCCGCACCCGTTGGAAGGCCGTGAGCCTGCTGCCCGCCTTGGCATGTCTGTTCATTCCAGGCTTTAAAGCCTCCAATTCGGACGACGAACTGCTCCCGCCTCCGGCCCCGCACCTGGCTGCGGTCGGAGTGGACGTATTTACGGACGTCTGGCTGGTGGAGAAGACCCATGACGTTGAGACCTATAGCAACGGCCTCCAGATCGACGATCGTTATGCAGTTTCCAATGAGCCAAGGTTGCCCTATCCGGTTTTTGGCCGAAACGAACCCAATTTCTCGCAGTCTACCTTGCGAGCGCAACCCGCCGGCATCGTTTATCACACCACCGAAAGCGACCAGGCCAGTTTCGAAGAGAACCAGAATCGAACTCTACAACGAATCGGCCAGGAAGTGTTGAGCTTCATCAAGCGCAATCGCTGCTACCATTTTGTGATTGACCGGTTCGGGCAGGTCTTTCGCATCGTCGAAGAGTCCGACGTGGCGTATCACGCCGGAAACTCCGTTTGGGCGGATTCGGACGCAATCTATGTCAACCTAAACGCCAGTTTCCTCGGAATCGCCTTCGAAACTCGTACGCAACCCGGCGAACTGGCATCCGCGAACCCGGCGCAGATTCACGCCGCACGCGTTCTCACGCAAATGTTGCGGGGCAAATACCGCATTCACGAGTCGAACTGCGTAACCCACGCCCAGGTCTCAGTAAATCCGTACAACATGTTGGTGGGATATCACACCGATTGGGCAGGCAACTTCCCCTTTCTCGAGGTGGGCCTCAACGATAACTACACTGCTCCGCCCGCCAGCATTTACGCGTTCGGCTTCGACTACGATCCGGTGTTCGTACACCGCACCGGGCTTCGCCTTTGGCAAGGCCTGGCTCTGGCGGAGGACCAGCTTCGAACACAGGCCGTGGCGCAGGGCCTGCGTTTGTCGCAGTACCGGTCCCTGCTCAGGCAGAACTACAAGGAAATCATCACTACGCTCAAAGCTGCGAGCGCAAAAGAGGAACGTCATGCAACATAACGAAAAAGCCAACAATGCCGCGCTGGGGTTGGATGTCGGCACCAGCCGGATCTGTGTGGCGCAACGCGTGGGGGAAGAGTTTCAATTCGAAACCCAGCTCAATGCTTTCGTAACCGTGCCGTTCTCCAACATGACCGAGAGCGTGCTCACCAAAGAGAACATTCCGCACACCGTTTCCGGGCCTGAAATTATGGTGCACGGCAACGAATCGGACCGCTTTGCCGACCTGCTTAACGTCGACACGCGGCGCACCATGACCAAAGGCGTGCTCAATCCCGTGGAGCCCGACAGCCTCCCCATGTTCCGCAAGATCGTGGGGTCCCTGCTCGATTCCACCAGCGAGCCCCGGAAATTGTGCTTCACGGTGCCGGCGGCGCCGCTCGGAGCCGAAGAGAATCTCACCTATCACGAAGCGACCCTGCGCCACGTCCTAACCGAAATGGGCTACCAGGTGAAAAGCATCAACGAAGGGCTGGCCGTAATTTATTCCGAACTCGAAAGCACCAACTACACCGGCATCGGCATTAGCTGCGGCGGCGGCCTGTGCAATGTTTGCGTAGCGTACTTATCCGTGCCGGTCATGAGCTTTTCCATCCCCAAGGCGGGCGACTATATCGATAGCAACGCAGCCTCAGTAACCGGCGAGTTGGCCAATCGCGTGCGCATCGCAAAAGAAGATTCCTTCCATTTCAACGGATTCCACTCAGACAAGCTCCTGCAGGTGCTAAACGTTTATTACGACGAGATGATCCAGTCCCTGGTGCAAGGCATCAAGCAAGCATTCTCCAACTCGCGCAATTTGCCTAAACAGAAACGCCCTCTCCCGGTGGTGCTGAGCGGCGGCACTGCCCTGCCCCACGGTTTTCGCGCCCGCTTCGAGAAAATCTTCAATGAAGCGAACCTGCCGGTACCCACGTCCGATATCCGGATGGCTGCCGATCCGCTCCACACCTCAGCCAAAGGCGCGCTGGTGGCCGCCTTGGCCGACCTGTAAATGTGGTGACAGGATACTCATTCCCCGAAATTTATCCAGTGCTTTTTGGTTCGGTCATGCTGAACCAATTCCCCGAGTTGTCCTTCATCACCACCTCCACTCCGTAGAACTGCTCCTTCGGTGGAGAGACAAATTCCACGCCCTTGGCCTTCAACTCTTCGTAGGTCTTGCGGCAATCGCTGGTCTGCAACACTCCACCGTTGATCTTGCCCTCGGTCAACAAAGTGCGAATCGCATTGGAGGTTTCCGGCTGAATGAAGGGACCATCCACCTGCATCAGGATGATTTGCAATTCAGGCTGGCCCTTCGGACTCACCGTAAGCCAACGAAAGCCGTTGTCCATCTTGCCGTCCATGCGGACTTCGAAGCCGAGCTTGTTGACGTAAAAATCTTTAGCCGCGTCCTGGTCCAGAACATATAAAGTCGTGTGGGATAGCCGTTGAATCATTCGAAACCTCCTCGTTTCCTTGTCATGTTACCCGGCCTGACGCTCGGAACGCTTCTCGATTCTTGCGATTCTACAGCGATTCGATAAAGAACCGCTGGTAACAGGCTGGAATGTAATAAAGAGGCCAGGGCGAAGCGAATCCACCGAAGGCGTGCCGAGCCTCGCGCCGGAATGTGGCCGGCGACAACCCGGTAAGAGAGCGGAATCGGGTGCTAAACGATCCCAGGCTTTCGTAGCCGACATCCAGGCAAATATCGGTGACGCTCTGATTTTCGGCTAACAGCAGCTTCTTAGCTTCTTCGATCCGCAGCCGGGTGACAAACTCGTGCGGAGTCTCGCCAAAAGCACGTGCAAACACCCGATTGAAATGAAACGGCGAAAGACAAGCTTCCCGCGCGGCAATTTCAAGTGGAACGCGATCGCGATAGCAGACGCCCAGATAATCGCGCGCCCTCAAAAGCCGCGCGAACGTGCCCGCGTCACAGAGCCGTAGATCCCTGGCGATTGCCAATTCCTCGCGGCGCCTTTGTCTCAAGCCGCCTCCGCGTCCCGCCTGGATTCTCGATAGGAAAGGTACACTGCTTCCAGCACATAAAGAATCGCCACACCCACTGTAAAGGCAGTGTGGGTCATGCCGTCGGCCGTCGAGCGAACAGTTGCGTCCTGTTGAGAGAACCTTGGGTAAATCTGAATCCCGGCCAACGCCAGCAGATAAACCATCACAACGGCGCCCTCCATCTTTTTCACGAGTAACAACTTTCGGGATGCCGTGTGTTGAGCGGCATTCGAAGTTGCGTTGAGCAGTACGGCTATTCCAAGGGCAAGCGGCCACTCCACCCACCGTCCTGGCCAGTCAACGCCAAAGTAGCTTACTGCAAGGCGAACCAGGGAGACGGCACAACCCACATACGCAAAGACTTTGAGTTCGCGCGGGTGTGCTGCCAGGAATTTCCTAAAGCCTTTGAGGCCCGACCGGCTGGCTTCTGCCTTGAAATTGTACAAGCCGGCGGCGCAAAACACCAGCCCAATCATGGTTCCCCCGAAGACCACGTGCCAATCTCGGGGCCTGGGAGCGATCACGGAGTCTTGATACGTCCCGAGGTAAACTGCGGCAACGAGTACTCCGAGGCCGAACAGGATGAAAAATGCTCCGGCGATTCGAGCCAACAGACGCATGATTGTTGGCAGCCTGCGAAGCTGCTCTACGGATTCTTAAAACGGCACGTCGTCGTCGGTAATACCCTGATCGGGACCCATTTCGTCACCCACGCGCGCCGCCGGCTGAGCGCGGGGGGCGCTGCGCGGCATCGAAACCGGCTGCGAACCACCCTCCGAACCGCCCTCACCGCCCCGGCCACCCAGCAGGATCACCTCGTCGGCTACCACCTCGGTCATATACTGTTTCTTGCCGTCTTTGTCTTCCCAACTCCGAGTCTGTAAACGGCCCTCCACGTAGACTTGCTTGCCCTTGGTGAGGTAATTCGCCAGGTTCTCTTGCCGCCACAGGACCACGTTGGCCCAATCCGTTTCCTCTTTCCACTCACCGGTTTGCTGATCTTTCCAGCGCCGGTTCGTGGCCACCGAAAACTTCGTCATCGACACGCCCGACGGCGTGAATTTGGTTTCGGCGTCCTTTCCCAGGTGCCCAATCAGTAAGACTTTGTTTACGCTGCGCGATGCCATGATGAAAGCACTGTATCACACCGGGTAGTCTCTGGCGCTTGGCGCTTTGATTGCTCTTGGTA
>Ga0302324_100015766_pt1 | contig 15129 bp, 13 predicted proteins | sample Palsa_T0_1_FD_201949 | JGI IMG/M metagenome (GOLD analysis project Ga0302324, IMG submission 201949) | Peat permafrost microbial communities from Stordalen Mire near Abisko, Sweden - Palsa_T0_1 | ecosystem: Environmental > Terrestrial > Soil > Palsa > Peat permafrost | place: Sweden: Abisko...
CATGCTGGCGAGGGTGAAGCGGACGGCGTCGGTGCCGAAGCGCTCGATGATGTCGATGGGGTTGATGACGTTGCCCTTGGTCTTGGACATCTTTTCGCGGTTGGCGTCGCGGACGAGGCCGTGGATGTAGACCTCGCGGAAGGGCACGGCGTCCGCAAGCTGGCGCTTGCTGCCATCGGGCATGGGGACGTCGAGCATGAAGTGGGTGCCGAGCATGATCATGCGGGCGACCCAGAAGAAGAGGATGTCGAAGCCGGTGACGAGGAGGTCGGTGGGGTAGAAGGTGGCAAGGTCGGGGGTGAGATCCGGCATGCCGGTGTCGGGGTCTAGGTTGGGCCAGCCGAAGACGGTGAAGGGAAGCAGGCCGGAGGAGAACCAGGTGTCCAGAACGTCGGTCTCCTGCGTGATGTCGACGGAGCTACACGTGCCGCAGCGGGTGGGAGTTTCGCGGGCGACGGTGATGGCGGCGCAGGCCTTGCAGTGCCATGCGGGGATGCGATGGCCCCACCAGAGCTGGCGGGAGATGCACCAGTCGTAGATGTTCTTCATCCACTCGTCGTAGGTCTTGCGGTACTGGTCGGGCGTGAATTTGATGTGGCCCTTGTCGACGGCCTGGATGGCGAGGGATGCAACGCTTTGGCCGCCGGTATTGGGGGTTTTGTTGACGGCGAGGAACCACTGTTGCGAGAGGCGCGGCTCGATGACGACGCCGGTGCGCTGCGAGAGGCCGATGGAGTTGGTGTGCTCCTTGATTTCGACCAGGAGGCCGAGGGCCTCGAGGTCGGCGACGATCTTTTCGCGCGCTGCGTAGCGGTCAAGGCCGTGGTAGGGCGAGCCGGGGAGGAGGACATGCGCGGTCTCGTCGAGGATGGTGATGTTGGGCAGGTTGTGGCGCTGACCGATGGCGAAGTCGTTGGCGTCGTGCGCGGGGGTGACTTTGACGGCGCCGGTGCCGAACTCAGGTTTGGCCCAGTCGTCGGCGAGGATGGGGATCTCGCGGTTGGGTGCGCCGTTGAGGCCACTTAATGGGAGGCGTACTCGTTTGCCTTGAAGCGAGAGGTAGCGCTCGTCGGTGGGGTTTACGGCAACGGCCACGTCGCCGAGCATGGTCTCGGGGCGGGTGGTGGCGATGACGATGGAGCCGGTTCCATCGGCGAGTGGGTAGCGGATGTGATAGATCTTGCCGACGCGCTCTTCGTGCTCAACTTCGAGGTCGGAGACGGCGGTCTGTATGCTGGGATCCCAGTTGACGATGTAGGCGCCGCGATAGATGAGGCCCTGCTCGTAGAGGCGGATGAAGGCTTCGTTGACGGCGGGCGAGAGGCGGTCGTCCATGGTGAAGTACTCGCGTGACCAGTCGACCGAGGCGCCGAGGCGCTTCATCTGGTCGAGGATGGCGCCGCCGTAGACTTCGCGCCAGGCCCAGACTTTTTCCACGAAGGCGCTGCGACCTATCTCCTTCCGGCTGGTGCCTTCACTGGCAAGTTGCCGCTCCACCATCATCTGCGTGGCGATGCCGGCGTGGTCGGTTCCAGGAACCCAGAGAGCCGTCTCGCCGCGCATACGGTGCCAGCGGGTGAGGATGTCCATCTCCGCCTGGTTCAGCATGTGGCCCATGTGCAGACGGCCGGTCACATTGGGTGGAGGCAGAAGGATGGTGAACTTCTTGGCCGGCTCGTGCGTACTTTCAGTGGCAGGGGCGGGCTTGTTCGCAGGGGTTGGAACGTCAAACAGCCGCTCCCGTACCCAGTACTCGGCCCAGCGTTCTTCTATGACAGACGGATCGTATGCTTTTGGCAGTTCGTGGCTCATCGGTGCTTTAAGGGTAGCATCCATAAGGCTTAATCCTCTTGCGCCATGCTCACTCCCGCAGGCGAAAGATTTGCGATACAGACTCCCGCCCGCGATCAACCCGCCGTACACTGTTCCCACGAGGCATCTCATGCGCAGACTGCTCTTCGCCGCCGCTCTCTTCCTTGTTGCAGCAACGCCGACGTTTGCCCGTGCAGATCAGGACCGGGCCAGTTTTGGCAACGACATCACCGTCGCCGAGGGCGAAACCGCCAACGATGTTGCGTGTGCCTTCTGTAAGGTGAGCGTTCATGGAAATGTCAAAGGCGATATTGCGTGTGCCTTCTGTTCGGTATCGGTGGATGGCAATCAGGCAATCTCAGGCGATGTAGCCATGCTGGGCGGCGACCTGGACCTGCACGAAGAGGCCGTAGTCGGGGGCGATGTCTCCATCGTCGCCGGTCGGGCGAACCTGGCTTCGGGCGCCATAATCCACGGCTCCCGCGTTACTCTCCCGGGTCGATTGTGGCTTCTGCTGCCGTTTACACCGCTCCTGATCCTGGCAGGAATCATCTGGCTGATCGTCTACCTGGTGCAGCGTAACCGCTACCAGTTTCCGGTGTATCCGAACGGTCGCGGCATCTAACATGGCTGTGCTGCTGGCTCCGCGCTGTCTTTGTTGACCGTGCTTCAAGCGTAGATTACGGAACCGGCCCGTCGCCCTCAACGTAGCATCTTCAATAGACTTGTGCCCCTGGGAGAAAATTGTTGACCCGTTCACTCCGCGCTCTAGGTCTCACACTCGTTCTGCTTAGCTCGCTTGGCGTGGCTGCTGTCGCGAGCGCTCAGCAGCCGGCGAATCGTACTTATATCGGGCAGGATATTTACATTGCTGCTGGGCAGCAGGTGCATAATGCAACGTGCATCTTCTGTTCGGTGCAGGTGGAAGGCAACCTGACTGGGCACGCGGTGGTTCTGTTTGGCAACCTGACGGTGAGCGGGCTGGTGCGACGCAGCGCGACGATCCTGGCCGGCAATGCCGTGATCGATTCGCAGGCGCGCATTGGTGGCAATACTGTTGTTCTGGGCGGAAACGCGGTCTACGAGACCGATGATTCCATCTCCGGCAACGCCTATGTTCTGGGTGGGCACCTGTCGAAGACCGGAGGGCACGTCACCTCGCACAGACGCGTTTCGCTTACCCCGCTCGTCTTCACCTCGCTGGCGCTGCTGGGATTTCTCCTGCTGACGCTGCTGATCTTTGCGCAGGTGCGTCGTTCTGTTGTTAGCGAGGCATCCTGATCCAGCTTGGCGAACGGAGAAATCTATCAGACCGTTGAACGGATTGAGCGGCAAAAAAGAGGATGAAGCCAATTGGCCGCATCCTCTTTTACTCTTCCGCAAACTAAAGCGATTTAGAACGGATTCAGCTTCGCGAGGCCCTTCTTCTTCTTGTGTTTGCTGGACGATTCCTCGCTCTTGTCAAACGCCGGATTGGTCTTCTTGCTGTTTGCGTTCTGAGCCTGTGCGGCCGGTGCTTCGCCAGGCTTGATGTCATTGATCGTTTCGGGGGTTCCGGTAGCCTTTTCCGCCGCAGGCAATGGTGTTGCGTTGGGTGGGCCGATCGCCGTCAGGCCTCCGTTGGCATCAGCCGGCTTTGCGGCAGGCGCGGAAGAGGATGTTCCCGTCGAAAGAATCTCCACGCCCATGGAGTTGCTGCCAGCAGCGGGCCGGGCAGCAGCAGCGTTGCCGGGTACGCTCGTCACTACAGCGCCTGCAGGCACATTGGCGTCGGCTGTGGGGACTTCCTGGAACTGGAGGGGCGCACCCGCTGCGGGGGCCGCCTCAGCGGGCGCGCCCTCCGCCGGTGCGGGAGTCTCTGCGTTGGCAGTGGTCGCAGGAGCAGCGAGAGCCGGTGCCGGTTTTTCCGGATTCACAGGGTTCATCGCGTCTCTGAAGTCTGTCATGATCTTTGTCGTAACGTGGGGCGCCAGCGTAGCTGCTGGATCGACGAGCGATGGTTCGCCACCCCTGGCTGCCAGGACGGTGTCAGGCCTGTGCAGGAACATCAACGTTGCTCTATCCTGCAGGCGATATTGTCTGCGGCTGTTCTCCAGTGCGACGCTGGCTGCCACCTGCTCCGGGCTGGGTGTTGGAATGGGCAGGCTCATCGCTTCGAGGCGGTCGCGGGCATCTTCTACGTGAGGCGCGGCCGAATGCTCCATGATCACCTTGGTGTAGGCTGCTGCTGCTTCGTCGTCATAGATGTGTTCCAGCCTTGCCTTGCCAGCCTCGGGCAGCTTTAACGTTCGCACGTACCGTGCCTCGGCTTCGTAGGCATCGCCCAGGCCGACGAGCACATCGTCCATGTGGCTGTACTGCGGATAGGTGTCCACTACAGTCTGATATCGAGCGATCGTTGCGGGCCACGCGTTACGTGTCGAATAGAAGGTGGCGATGTCGGCCTCGCGTGTGGCCATGACCTCCTGCACCTCGCGGAGGCGCTGTTTGGCTTGTGGCACCAGGGACGATTCAGGGAACTGCGTCATCACGAGCCGGTATTCTTCTTCCGCATGCACGGCCTTCGCGTAGTCGCGGTCCGGCTTGTCCATCTGGCGGAAGTAGATATCGCCCACACGCATCTGGGCCTCTGCTGCCTCAGGTGCATTGGGGAAGAATGTGATGAAGTCTTTGTACTCGCTCTCTGCCTGGGTCAGTGCGGCGGTTCCGCCCTCTTTGTACCAGCTGTCTGCGATCGCCAGCTTTGCGCGCATCTGGAACTGCGAGTCGGGATAGGTATTCAGCAAAGTCTGCAGGTCGAGCCGCGCTACATCGAAGTGCCCGCGCTTGGTCGCGTCGACGGCCTTGTCGTAGAGCACCTTATCCGGTAACTTTGCATCGGCGCCCGCCACTGGATCCAGCTTCTTCTCTTTGCGGATCTCTTTTTTTGTGTCTTTCGACTGAATGACCTTATCGTCCTTCTTGTTGGGGCTCGCGCTCAGCGTTACACTTTCGTGCTGCTGTCCGTTGGCGTCGGTGGTTGACTGGGATGAACCCGTCACCTGCGCTATTGCAGCCTGGGGACTTACCGAAGAGATCATCAGACCTGTGATCGCAACTCCGGCCAGAAGGCTGGCCTGCACACTTGGGAAAAAAGAACTTCTGCTCATCCGCTATAGACCCCATCCGCCTCGCGCATTGGCGCAAAGGCTACCTTTTATTCTAATCGTTCCTGCCCGGATTGTGCCGAGGAAGCTGCGCGTGCCAGTTGCAGGAACTCCCTGGCGTTCTGCTCCGTTTTGCCCGGGCTGAATACTGCCGACCCGGCCACCAGCATGTCCGCTCCTGCTTCGACGACCTGAGCGACCGTATCGTGAGCCACCCCGCCGTCGACTTCGATCCGGTAGTTGAGCCCCATCTCCTCCCGCAGTTCGGCCAGATGAGCGATCTTGTCCAGCGCCAGCGGCAGAAACGTCTGACCGCCGAAGCCTGGATTCACGCTCATCACCAACACATAGTGCAGCATGGGAAGCACTTCGATCAGGGTCTCTACCGGTGTTGCCGGGTTGATCACAACGCCTGGAAGCATTCCATGGTGCACGATCTGCTGCAGTGTCCTGTGCAGATGCCGGCAGACCTCCTGATGGACGCTCATCATATCGGCGCCTGCTTCGGCGAAGTCCTGAATAAATGCGTCGGGATTCTCGACCATCATGTGGCAGTCCAGCGGCAGCTTCGTTACGGGCCGCAGCGCTTTGACCATGGGAGGCCCAAAGGTAATGTTGGGGACAAAATGCCCATCCATTACGTCGACGTGGACGATGGTTCCACCACCCCGCTCGGCCGCCGCAACCTCATCGGCCAAATGAGCGAAATCCGAGGCCAGAATCGAAAATGCAAGTTCAATCACGCGGATCTTCTCCTGCAAGCGAGTCTATCAGCGAGGGCTGTAAAAGATTTATGTCCTGCCGGACAGCAGGACAGGCGTTTTAGCCCTGCCATAAAAAGTGCCTGCGATGCATCGCATGTCGTTGGAGATATGAGGCTATACTGTTGCAGCTTGAGGTCGAGCGGTAGTTCTTTTGCCGTAATCCTGAAGCGGGCAAAGAGAATTGTGCTGCACCCATCTACGCTACGGAGGCTTTCCGTGCAACGCAGACCAAGTATTCCCGCTGCATTCTTCCTGATCCTTCTTCTTGTGTACCAGGGCATTGCGCCAAGCCTTCAGGGCCAGACCGCGCCGCCGCCGCCACCACCGACTCCGGAGCAACTGGACCAGCTGCTGGCCCCGGTCGCGCTTTATCCTGACTCGCTCCTCGCTCAGATCACGACGGCTTCGACCAATCCGCAAGAGATTCTGGACGTGGATAACTGGCTAGCGAATAACAAGAGCCTCACCGGTACCGCGCTCACCGATGCCGCCCAGCAGCAGGGATTCGATCCGGCATTTATTGCGTTGGTCACCTTCCCGACTGTGCTGGAGATGATGGCAGAGCACATCGACGACTACGCCGCGATTGGAGAGGCGGTCACGGCCAATCAGGCCGAGGTAGCCTCCTCGATCCAGCGGCTGCGCTCTCAGGCCTATGCTTCGGGCGCCTTGCGCAGCAACGAGCAGCAGCAGGTTGATGTGCAGCAGGCCGATGGTCAGCCCGTATACGCCGTTCAACCCGTAAACCCACAGGTCGTTTACGTACCCCAATATGACCCTACGGTGGTCTACGCTGGACCAGGTACGGGTGCCGTTGTGGCGACGTCGCTCATCAGCTTCGGAGTCGGCATCGGCATAGGGGCTCTGTTGGTTAATAACAGTCCCTGGGGATGGGGTGGCTGGGGATGGAACTGGGGAGGGCGCAGCGTCTACTATAACCACGGCCCGTGGGGTGGCTGGCGCGGCGGCTATCGGCCTCCGCGGCCCTACTATCGCCCTCGACCTGTGGTGTATGGCAATCGCCCCGGCTTCGGCGGCAACTGGAACTATCGTCCACGTAACTACAGGCCGCCAAGCTCGATGAACCGGCCCGGTTTCAATCGGCCTGGATTCAATCGTCCTGGGAATCGCCCGGGGAATCGTCCTGGAAATGGTCCGGGTTCCAACCGTCCTGGAGGCTCGCCAGGCAACCGCCCGGGGATACCGAATAATCGCCCTGGAGGGAGTAATCCGGGAAACCGTCCCGGTACGCCAAATAACCGGCCGGGTGGCAGCAATCCAGGCAATCGTCCGGGAGGGAGCAATCCCGGGAATCGCCCTGGAGGGAGTAATCCAGGAAATCGTCCGGGCGGTGGTAGTCGACCGAGCGTCCAACCGGCGCGGCCCGGTTCACCCAGTACGCGACCTGGCCCTGGCGGTTCGTCGAGGCCAACGCAAACCCGTCCAGCGCCGCAGCAAAGACCAACTCCGCAAAGCCGGCCAGCTACTCAACAGAGGCCAGCTACTCAAACCCGGCCTGCTCCGCCACGACCGGCGCAGACTCGGCCCGCGCCGCAGCAGAGACCAGCGCAGCAAAACCGGGCTGCACGTCCTGCCGGTGGTTCCTCAGGAGGGCGTCCGAATGGCGGAGGGGGTAGGCCGAATTAATAGGGCCTATCCAGTGACGTACTAGCTTTTGGGCGGTATTACCGGAACTGTTCTTTCGACGTCGGGACGGCCTTCGTGCAAGATGCGCGTCTTTGCCATCTTTGCCGCCTCGCGCTGCACATCCGGCAGCGGCTTCGGCTCACCCAGCACCATTCGTGCTGCCCCGCGGAGGATGCGTCGTACCGGCCACGTTCCATCCTCGTTGGGTAAAAACAGCTCGCCCGTTCGCTGCTTCTCCGGCCGGTAGTACCAGCGACGCAGCAGCGACAGATGATCGCTTAACAGCGCCAGATCATTTGGCTGTCCGGCCTTCTCTTCCAGGATTTCCATCGCATGTGCCGCCCGGTCTTCTGGCGAGTTCGCAGTGCTGTCCACAACCGGCTCTCCGTCGAGAGGAACCGCCTGCAGCATTAACGGCTGCGCGAACAACGAACTCCCTACGCTGGTCTGCTCCTTCACGGCCCGCACTCCCAGGGTCGACAGCCGCTCCGGCCCGAGGAGGCAACCGCCGTCAAGGAGAAACAGAGCAGCGTCCTCCATGTGGTCTTCCTTCGGTGCCGCCGCCTGCACGATCACGGCCCGCAACTTCGGGATGGGCCGCACGATCCAGTCCGCCAGCGCCTGCGCGGCCTTTACCTTCTGCCACTGCGCATGCAGCGCTGCGGCCTTCTCAAAGTGCATGGCCGACGAAGCCTCTTCCCGCTCCAGCCCGATGTCGATGATCATGCTCTCGCCGCGCGTATCGAAGAACTTCTTCACGGCTGCGGTCTCGGCGGCATACTGCTCTGGCGTACAGGCTTGCTTGCACGGCTCAATGCATTTTTTCATCTCGCCGTAGGCGCAACCAGGGTGCTCAGGGTAGGGCTGCAGGTCCTCATAGCAGCGACGGAGTTTGAAGAGGTCGAGTACAGCGTCGCAGTAGCGTTCGGCTGCAAGGCGCGAGGGGAACGGGCCGTACATCTCCGCGAGGCCGCGCTTGGATAGTTTGTTGGTGGAGTAGACGCGGGGAAAGGCGTTCTCCATGGTCATGCGCAGGAAGTACGGTGTGTGCAGCTTCAGCCGACGTCGTGCCTCGGTGTACCCAAACAGCGCAGCAGTCGCGTCGTAGAGAACCAGTGATGACTCGAAGGTTGAGCCGGTGACGCAGTACTCGATGCGTGCGACTTTTTCGCGAAGGTTCAGCCGCTTCGACTGCGACTCCGGCGGGTCGAGCAAACGCCGCATGCGCCGCCGCAGGTCTGCCGTCTGCGTCAGGTAGGGAGCGTCTTCCTTTCGTGCGCCAAAGAGCGCAAACACGCCAGGCTGCGCCGGGACGGAAAGCAGAATCTCATCCGCTTGCTCGGGCGCGAACGCTACAACGTGATCGAAATGAAAGCTTGTTGCCACAGCAGAATTGTAGTCGCGCTCGTTGCAAAGTGTTGCATGTTCTTATGCTCCGGCGATCATCATTCCTTCGATGCGGAGGGTGGGGGCGGCGCTGGCGCCGCGGAAGACGAGGTCGTTGCCGATGGCGACGATGTTTTTGTACATGTCTTTTAGGTTTCCGGCGATCGTGATCTCTTCGACCGGGTAGGCGATCTCGCCGTTCTCGATCCACATCCCGCTTGCGCCCTGCGAGTAGTCGCCCGTGACGAGGTTTACGCCGAAGCCCATCGTCTCGGTGACATAGAGGCCGTTCTTCACATCGCCGATGATCTGCTCCGGCGTCAGCGTTCCGGCTTCGAGATAGAAGTTGCCTGCGCCGATACCGGGGTTTCCGGCGAGTCCGCGCGAGGCGTTGCCTGTCGATTTCATGTTCAGCTTGCGTGCGGTGTAGGTGTTCATTACGTAGTTTTTGAGGATGCCGCGCTCGACCAGCACCGTGCGGCGAGAGGGAAGACCTTCGCCGTCGAACGGGCGCGTGCCGAAGCCGCCGATACCGTCGAAGATCATGGTGCCGTCATCGACGACGGTGATGTTCTCTCCGGCGACTTGTTCGCCTAACAGCCCGCTGAAGAACGAGGCGTTGCGATAGATGGAGTCGCCATTGGCTGCGTCGAAGATATTGCCGATGATCCCACGCGCGATCTCCGGCGAAAAGACCACCGGAGCCTTTTGGGTCTTTACCTGCCTCGCGCCCAGTCGCTTTAGAGTGCGCCGCGCTGCCTCCTGGCCGATCTCTTCGGGGTTCTCGAGCTTCGTCACGGTGCGGGCGTTCGAAAACCAGTAGTTCCGCTGCATGCTGCCTTTTTCGTCGTGGGCGATGGGCGCGGCGGAGAAGCCGCAGTAGCTGCGCCGATACTCGCCGGTAAAACCGCGGGAGTTCATCAGAATCTTGTGCGAGGTGGAGGTGTCGAAGTCGCCTCCTCCGGAGTTCTGAATGCGCGTGTCGTAGGCCATCGCCGCCGCTTCGGTGCGGCGCGCGATCTCGATGCGCTCGGCTGGCGGCATCTCGTTGACGTCGTCGAAGTAGAGGTGAAGATCGCCCTCCAGCTTGCCGAACTCGTGCGCCTCGGGCAGCCCCGCAAACGGATCTTCGCTGGTGATCTTCGCCAGCGTGATAGCGCCATCGACCAGCCGCTCGATACTCTCCTTCGAGAAGTCGGAAGAGGAGGTGCTGGCTGTCCTCTGTCCGATGAACACGCGCAGGCCGACGGCGCGCGAGCCTGACTCCTTCAGAGTTTCGACCTGTCCCAGCCGCACCAACGCTGAAAACTCGTCGCCTTCGTAGACGACAGCTTCAGCGTCGGTGGCTCCAGCCTTGAGGGCCTTCGCAAGGACATCGGAGGCAAGCTGTTTCAAGTCGGAGAAGACGAGCGGCGCTAGCTGTGACAAGTTTCAAAGACCTCGACGAACGGGATTCAACAAACGGACATTTAACGCACAGGGGATGCGGAGAGACGCGCGAGGCGGCCATCCGTGGCCTTCAGAAAATACATGCCCGCAGAGCAATACTCGGAGTCGCTCTTCAACTTGTGCTCGATATGCGTTGCGGGGCCGTCCTCGGAGCGCCGCTTGAAGAGCTTCACCGCGCCGCCGCAGTTCATGCAGCGAAACTCCGTGTCGTTGTCATTCAGCGCCTCGGCGATCGCCTTGACCTTCCAGAACGGCTCGTAACCACCAGTCGCTCTTACGCGGCGACGCTTTACTTCGCACTCATAAAATTTTTCACGCTCGACTGCCATCGTGCACCTCGTTTTGGTTCTGTTGAGTCGTACGTTGAGTCGTACTTTCCGGTGTCGTGCGTACAGAGAAGGGTGTCAAAAGGGGTTGCAGAAGAACAGGTCGTTACTCTACGGGGTGTTCTGAATGCCTCGGCTCGCGTCCGTCGGTCGCCTTTTTGAACAACATGCCGCTGGCACAATACTCCGAGTCCGACGGGGACTTATGTTCGACGTAGGGAACAGTGCCGGTCTTGCCGTTACGGCCCAGCAGCTTCACCACGCCGTAGCAGTCCTTGCAGCGAAACTCGGTGTCGTTGTCGACCAGCGCCACTGCAACTGGCTTCACCTTCCAGAAGGGCTCATAGCCTCCGCCTTCTTTCACGCGACGACGTTTTACTTCGCACTCGTAGATCTTTTCGCGTTCGACTGCCATTATTGTCCCGTTCCCCCAACCGTCATGCGGTCGAGCTTTACCGTCGGCATACCTACACCGACCGGCACACTCTGCCCAGCCTTGCCGCAGGTGCCGATTCCTTCATCCAATGCAAGATCGTTTCCAACCATCGACACGTACTTCAGCGCCTCCGGTCCGTTGCCGATCAGCGTTGCACCCTTCACTGGGCGGGTCACCTTACCGTCTTCAATCAGGTAAGCCTCGCTGGCCGAGAAGACAAACTTGCCGTTGGTGATGTCTACCTGGCCGCCGCCGAAGTTTACGGCATACAGCCCACGCTTCACGCTCTTGATGATGTCTTCGGGTATGTCTTCGCCGTTGAGCATGTAAGTGTTGGTCATGCGCGGCATGGGGATGTGGTGGTAGCTCTCGCGGCGTCCGCTGCCAGTGTTGGGCATGCCCATCAGGCGCGAGTTCAGCTTGTCGGAGAGGAAGCCTTTCAGGATGCCCTTCTCGATCAGCACCGTCTCCTGCGTCGGGCTACCTTCGTCGTCCATGTTGATGGAGCCCCGGCGACCGGGCATCAGGCCATTGTCGACGACCGTGACCTTGGTGCTCGCAACCTGCTGGCCGATCAAGCCCGCAAAGGCTGAGGTCTTCTTGCGATTGAAGTCGGCTTCGAGTCCGTGGCCGACGGCCTCATGCAGAAGAACGCCGGGCCAGCCGGGGCCGAGCACAACCGGCATCTCACCTGCGGGAGCGTCGACGGCTCCAAGCTGCAGGATCGCGGTTCGTGCTGCCTCGCGCGCGTGGTGCTCGGGGGATTTGTCGCCTTCAAAGAAGTCCATGGTGACGCGACCGCCCCCGCCGCTGGTGCCGCGAGCGGTATTCACGCCATCTTTTGCAATGACGAAGACATTCAAGCGGGCCAGGGGCTGGGTGTCGCTGGCGAAGGTGCCGTCGGAGGCCGCGACCAGGATGCGCCGCAGCTCATCATTGAAGCCGGCGCGGACCTGGGTAATGCGGGAATCGTAAGCTCGTGCCGCTTTGTCGGCCCGCTGAATCAGTACCAGCTTCGCTGCGATCTCCGCGTCGCTGGTAGCTCCGGCGACGGGGTAGAGCGACGGCGTGTCGGTCTGTCGGAAGCCGCTCATCCGCTCTTTGGCTGGTCCGCTGGCGATCAGGGCAGCGGTTCGGGCCGCGCGCAGTAACCTTTCGCTGGAAAGATCGTCTGTATAGGCATAGCCGGTCCGTTCGCCAGAGACGACGCGGATACCGCAGCCCACGCTGATACCTTGACTTGCAGATTTGACCAGAGACTCGTCTATACCCAGCGAGGTTGAGGTAACTGACTCAAAATAGAGATCCGCGTACTCTCCCCCGGCAGACAGGGCCTCGCCCAGACAGCGTTCCATCAACCGCTCGGAGAGCCCCAGTTTTTCGATGAAGTAGCGTTTGTGGTCTGGAGGGGGTATGGTCATCTAGATTGATTCTAGGCTTCGCGGAGTGTCGCGGCAAATGGGGTTGCCGCTCAGGGGCTAATCGTACGTCTTCCAGACGGCCTTCTTCATGACTTCGTGTGCCTTGTCTTCAGCGTCCGTGTGAGGGATCGGATGAGCTGGCCGTGCTCAGATCGAGCGTCAGTTTGGGTACGTCTGGGACATAGCAGTTGCCATCCGCGGCATAAGTCCTTTTGCAGGCTGCGGTAATCGCCTTGCGTCGCGGAGACTGCGCATACTGCCATGCCACGGCATCCGCCGTACCGCTGGCGGAGAGCGGCGGAGGCTGTAGCGTGCAGCCGTTGGATGGCGGGCACGCATCCTGATACACCCAAACAGCGATCTCGTGCAGATGTCTGGTTGCGACCTGTTCGCGGATGTCCTGCACGGTGGTGATCGTCTTGCCCGGACCGTCGCCCACCGCCTGGCCGCTGGCGTAGACGCCGGGGAGATAGCTGGAGCGGGCAACGGCCTCCGTCCATGCGAGCAGGTAGGCGGACTGGTCAGCGGTAAGGCGGCCGCCCTCCTCCTGATCGAGAAAGATGATCGTGCGAAGGGGAAAGCCTTCCCGGTGGGCTGCGGCGACAGCGTCTGCGGCATCCTTCTCGCCGAGGACGACAGGGGTGGTGCCTCGCTTCTTTGCCCTGCCGATATCGGCTTCGAGTTTGCCGTTTGCCAAAACCAGAAAGCCAAAGCCCGCTTGCCACAGAGCCTCGCGCTTGCCCTTCCAGCTATTCTGGCTGGCCTCTGGCGGGTTGGTCAGCCAGTATCCTGCAAAGGCGAGGTGGCGCCGCAGGGCAGGCAAGGCGTCATCGCCTGGGTAGTCGTTGTTGTCGAAGCCGATATAGCTCCCAGCCGTCGGAACCGATGTCAGTTGGGGCTGCCCGGCGCAGGCTAGGGCCGTAAGGGTGAGCAGGACGAGGGCTGTGGCAGGCAGGCGCATAAGGCTCGGGAGAAGACGGTTGAGTTGTTACTTTTACTTAGGTTAAACGATGACCTGTGCTAACTTGCATTTTAGCGGTGTGTGGAGGAAAGAGGTATGCCCCAGAGTGTTTCTGATCCGCGGTACCCGGTCGGCGCCTTTATTCCGCCGGAGATCATCACGTCCGATGAGCGTATCGGTGCGATTGCAACCCTGTCCGAACTCCCCGAGATGCTGCGCAATGCGGTCGACGGGCTGGACTCCGGGCAGTTGAGTACGCCCTATCGCGATGGCGGCTGGACGCTGCGTCAGGTCATCCATCACATCGCGGACAGCCACATGAACGCTTACATGCGGGTCCGGTTTGCTCTGACCGAAGACTGGCCGACGATAAAGCCCTACGATGAAGCGGCGTGGGCTAGGCTGCACGATGCGGCAACGGCACCGGTGGAGTGGTCGCTGGAGCTGGTTGAAAGCCTGCATGCCCGCTGGGTGATGCTGCTGCAATCGCTTAATGAGTCGCAGTGGCAGCGCGGCTATCACCATCCTGAGGATGGGCCGGTGACGGTCGAACTGGCAGCGCTGATCTACGCCTGGCACTCGCGCCACCATGTCGCCCACATCGCCCACCTGCGCGCCAAAGAAGACTGGTAGCCGGGCCACCGACGCATGCGGACCATTCAGATCGCCACCACCGATGCCGAGATGAATCGCTGCTTCCCAGTGATGCATCAGCTTCGTCCGGCGCTGATCGCGGAGGAGTTTGTCAATCGCATCCAGATCCAGCAGGCCGAAGGGTATCAACTTGCCTTTCTCGAAGCGGACAATACCATTGTCTCGGTTGCGGGGTTTCGTATGCGGAATCTGTTGGCAACTGGGAAGACGTTTTACGTTGACGATCTCGTCACCGATAACGCTGCCCGGTCGCAGGGGCATGGTGAGGCGATGCTGGCATGGCTCATCGCGTCTGCGAAACAGGAAGATTGTGTGGCCTTCAGCCTTGACTCAGGAACGCAGCGCCAGGATGCTCATGCTTTTTATCTTCGTCACCGGCTCAGAATTACTGCCTTCCACTTCTACCTTCCGCTATAGCTTGCATCTCCGCCAGGGGCAGCGTCGTGGCTTCGTAATGTGTTAGCGTTCGGCTATGCCGCCACGAGCAACTTCCGCGGAGCCTGAGCAGACGGTCGAAGCCATCTCCTCCGCATTGGAGACATTTCTTGCTGAATCTCCCCGCGCCGTGGTGCTCGAGGATGGCAAGGCACTCTTCGATATGCGCGAGGCAAAGTACAAGCTGGCCACCGAGCATGGCCGCTGCACACTGCACCTCTGGAGCGAAGACCGCAATCTCGTCCGCCGCGTCAGCGGAACGACGATGCGCAACGGTGTGCTGCGAATCAGTACCCTCCGCTTTGGACAGACCAAGCCCCAGACCCTGGAGCTGGTAACGGACAGTGATCGTCGCACACCATCGACGCGAGAGGCGACGCGGGTGAAGTATCTCAAGGTTCTGGAGCGCGTACTTTTGCGCGACTTTCCGGAGTTCAAAACTGACGCCTTCCGCACCGCGATGGATCTCGAGAAGAGCTTTGGCCCTGCCTACGCGCGTGGTTCGCTGGTGCAGGGACAAAAGGCGTGGGCGGTTATCGCAGTCAACGAGGAGGAGACGCAGACCATCGTCGACGGCATCCTGACACTGGGCATTCTGTGGCTTCACCACTGTCGCGAGTCGGGCGATGGGCGAAGGCTATATCAAGGGCTGAAGCTGGTGGTGCCGCGCGGTATGGCGGCGCTCACTCTTT
>Ga0302324_100015768_pt1 | contig 15127 bp, 10 predicted proteins | sample Palsa_T0_1_FD_201949 | JGI IMG/M metagenome (GOLD analysis project Ga0302324, IMG submission 201949) | Peat permafrost microbial communities from Stordalen Mire near Abisko, Sweden - Palsa_T0_1 | ecosystem: Environmental > Terrestrial > Soil > Palsa > Peat permafrost | place: Sweden: Abisko...
AGGCGGCGGAGGCCGCTCACCAGACCTTCGGGCATGTTGACGAGAATTGCAACGAGGATTATCCCGAAGAAGAAGGCCTGAAAGTCGCCGCGCGCGCTCGGTAAGATTTTCGGAACTTCGATTGAGAGAAATTGCCCGAGCGCAACGACGGCTGCTGCGCCGATGATTGCGCCGAAGACGCTGCGCAATCCGCCGATCACCGACATCAAGACGAAATTCACGGAAAGCAAGAAGCCGAACGATGTCGGATCGATGTAGCTGAAGTACGACGCGTAGACGCCACCGCTCACGCCTGCATAGATTGCGCTGAGCACGAAGACTTGGCGCCGCAAGCGATCGCCGTCGACTCCGAGCGACAGCGCGCCGAGCTCTCCTGACGCGAGTGCAATCAGCGCGCGTCCGTACGACGACGTGACGAGACGGTTCGCAAACCACACGCCGATCGCGACCAGCAGCCATGTGAGCACCGCGTAGCTGCGCGCGTCGAACGTGCGCCCAAAAAGTACGTAGCCGGGAATCGCGTTGATGCCGGACGTGCCTCCGAGAAAATCCCACTGCGAGAAGACGACGTTGATGACGATGCCGAGCGCCAGCGTCGCGAGCGCCAGATAGTTTTCGCGCAGGCGCAATGCGACGAAGCTGAGCGCATACGCGACGATCGCGGCGACGAGCGCACCCGCAAGCGTTCCGATCCAGGGACTGACGTCGTAGTGAACCGCCAACACGGCCGACGTGTACGCGCCGATCCCGACGAACGCGGCTTGTCCGAGCGAGACTTGGCCGGCGTAGCCCATGAAGAGGTTCAACCCGAGCGTCACGAGCGCGTAGAGTCCGCACAACGTTAAGAGTCCGGCGTAAAACGGCGGCAAGACGAGCGCAAGCAGCGTTCCGAGGACGAAGATCACAACGCTCTGGATTGCGAATCGTAGTTGCATCGGCACAACTCGCTTCCCGGGAAGCGGTGGCGAGCCTTGCGGCGAAGGGCCCGCACGTGAGCGATAGCTTGGCAGGCCGCGTGGCGCTTGTCACGGGCGGGGCACGAGGGATTGGAGCCGCGATTGTACGCGCGTTGTGGGAACGCGGCGCGAGCGTCGTCGTAGCGGACAACGGAACGGAGATTGACGGACGCGGCGAGGATCCGAATCTTGCCAACGAGTTTGCCGCCGGCTTCGACGATCGCGTCGTCGCGTTTACGGCGAACCTTGCAGAAGCCGGCGCGCCGCGACATGCGGTCGAACTTGCAGTCAGCTCGTTCGGCGGGATCGACATTCTCATCAACAACGCCGCGATCATCCGCGACGGCTTTGCCTTCAAAGCAAATCTGGAAGATTTCGAAGATGTGCTCGAAAACAACGTGACCGCCGCCTTCGAAGCGATTCGCACCGCGACGTCGATTATGCGCGACCAAGCCAAGTCCGGACGCGGCGGTGAATGGTATCGTTGGGGGCGGATCGTTAACATGGTTTCGACAGCCGGATTTTACGGCAACTTCGGGCAGGCGGCGTACGCAAGCAGTAAAGCAGCGCTTTTCGGTCTCACGCGCGTCGTTGCGCACGACATGGCGCGCAGTGGTGTCACCGCCAATGCCGTTGCACCGTTCGGCGCGACGCGCGTCACCGAATCGATTCAGGCGCAAAACGACGCGCAGCACGCTTATAAGAAGCGAGCCATGACGATCGACGCGCGATTCGTGGGGCGTTTCGTCGCGTTCCTTGCCTCGGACGAAGCCGAATCGATCACCGGACAACTGTTCTGCGTCCGAGGTGCCGAGGTGATGCTGTTTTCGCAGCCGCGTCCGATCGCGCGCTTTGCGCTCGACGCACGAGCATCGCACGACGACATGGCGCGCGAGGTTGGAAAGTTTTCCGGCGCGTTTACGCCGCTCGAAACCGACTTGGAGGCGTTCTCGCATGCCGGCGTATCCTGACGTCAAGACGCCGAAAGCCCTCGCCGGCGAGCCTGCCGATTATCGTCACGCCGTCGAGAAGATCGTCGTGAGCCATGCGATCAACGAGCTGCACGGTGCGCGCGTGTTCGACGAAGTCGCCGTCGCATTTGCGCCGACGCCGTATTGGAAGTGGCTGACCTGCCGCGTCGCGATGGAAGAGTACGGCCATCACGTTCGCTTCTTTCGGTTGGGGCGCGAGATCGGCGTTCCTGAAGACGCGATGTTGCCCGATACGTCGACGAAGCGGACGCTTTCGATCTTCGATTTCCCTTTGCAAAGCTGGGAAGAGTTTTGCGTGATCAAACTCGTCGCCGATCTTGCCGAGATCATTCAAGTCGAAGATCTGCTGCAGTGCAGCTACATTCCGCTGCGCAGCGCCGCGAAGGCGACGCTGCCCGAAGAGAAGTTCCACGCAAAGTTCGGCGAGCAATCGGTCGCGGAGATCATCAAGACGCCGGAAGGCAAGGAACGTGCGCAAACTGCGCTCGAAGCGATTTTTCCATCGATGCCGGCGTTCTTCGGCTCCGATCGCTCGAAGAACAACGAGATGTATCGCCGGTACGGGATCAAGTTCCGCAGCAACGGTGAGATGCGCGAGGACTACCTCACGCGTGCGAAGCGAGTCGTCGAGGATCTCGGGCTGGCATTGCCGGCCGCATGACGGGTATCGTCGCAGAGCTCTGGCAGTTCTTTCTCGCAGGCCTCGTCGTCGGCGGAATTTTCGCGCTGATCGCGGCCGGTTTCGTGCTCGTCTATCAGGTCTCGGGCATCATCAACTTCGCGCAAGGCGAGTTTGCGATGATTGGCGCGATGACGTCGTCGTCGCTGGCGAGCAAAGGTTGGCCGGTCGCCGCTGCAGCCATCGTCGCGGTTGTTTTCGCCGGTGCGGTCGGCGGCTTGGCGCAGCTCTTAGCGCTTCGGCCGGCGCGGCGCAGTGGAACGGTGACGCTGATCTTCATTACGCTCGGTCTCGACGTTGCAATTCGCGGTGCCGCGCTGTTCGTGTGGGGGACGAATCCGCTGATGCTTCCGGCGTTTTCTGCGGGTACGTCGCTCGCTATTGGCCCCGGGACGATTCCGCCGCAAGCCGTTTGGGTTTTTGGCGCCGACCTGGTGATCGTGCTCGCGCTGTTTCTGTTCTTTCGCAAGACCTATACCGGTACGGCAGTGCGTGCCGCGATGGCGAACCCGAACATCGCACGCGTTTTTGGAATGCCGCTTGCGCAATTTGCGTTTTGGAGTTTCGTTGCAGCCGCCGTCATCGGTGCGATCGGCGGGGTCGTGATCGCGCCGATTACGAGCGCGACCTACGATATGGGCCTGTATCTCGGGCTCAACGGTTTCGTCGCGGCGATTCTCGGTGGCCTCGATAGTTTGACCGGCGCGCTTGTCGGCGGCTTCGTGCTCGGCATCGTCGAGAAGATGTGCGGCGGACTCTTCTCGAGCGGCTGGGAGCAGGGAATCGCGTTCATTATACTGCTCGTCGTTTTGGTCGCGCGTCCACAAGGATTGCTCGGACGAACGTTGCGGCGCGCGTGAGTCTGCGCGTCGAGGACGTCACGGTCCGCTTCGGCGGGGTCGTCGCGCTCGACGGCGTTACGTTCGAGGCGCAACCCGGTGAGGTGCTCGGTGTTATCGGTCCGAACGGCGCCGGAAAGACGACGCTCTTCAATGTGATCAGCGGATTGCAGCGTCCGAGCGCCGGTACGGTTTCGCTCGACGAGCGAAAGCTTACGCATCTTCCGATGCACCGCGTCGCCGCGCTCGGCGTCACGCGTACGTTTCAGACGCCGGTGATGTTTTGGGGACTGAGCGTCTGCGAGAGCTTGATGGTTGCGCTCGATGCAAGCCCGCGCGTGGAAAATGCGAGCAAAGACGCGGCGCGCGCGCTGCTCGCAGGGACACCGCTCGAGTCGTGCGCTGACGTGTTGACCGAGTCGTTATCGTTCGGACAAGAGCGTGTGCTCGAGATGCTTCGTGTCCTTGCGGTCGAGCCGAGAGTGTTGTTGCTCGACGAGCCGCTTTCCGGATTGAGCGGCGATGAGATCGATGCTGTGCTCGAGCTCGTGCGCGCAGCGCGTTCGCGTGGCGTCTGCATCTTGTTCGTCGAGCACGATCTGCATCGTTTGCTCGCGGCGGCCGACCGGTTCGTCGTTCTCGATCACGGCCGCAAGATCGCTGAAGGCTCGCCGGAGGGGATCAGCAACGATCCGATCGTCCTCGACGCCTATATCGGCGACGAGCTCACCGCATGAGCGACAACGTTCTCGAGCTCGAGGGTGTCGCGACGTATCGCGGCCGCGTCCAAATCTTGTGGGATGTCAGCCTCGAAGTCGCCCGCGGCGAGACGGTCGCAGTCGTCGGCCCGAACGGCGCGGGTAAGACGACGCTGCTCGGCTCGATCATCGGGTTGTTTCCGCCCGCGAACGGTCGCGTCCGCGTCCTCGGTGAGGATGTCACCGGCGCCTCGCCGGAGGCGATGGCCCGTCGCCGGGTCGCCGTCGTCCCCGAACGCCGGCAACTCTTCGGGCCGCTCACCGTTCGCGAGAACCTCGTGCTGGGCGCCTACGCTCGCAGCGATCGAAGCACGCTCGAGCCTGATTTGAATGAGGTGCTCGAGCTTTTTCCGCCGCTGCGCAAGCTGCTTCGGACGGCGGCCAGCTCGCTCTCCGGCGGCGAACAGCAGATGGTCGCGATCGGCCGCGCGCTGATGGCGAAGCCGGAGCTGCTGTTGCTCGATGAACCGAGTCTCGGTCTAGCGCCGCGCGTCCGCGCCGAGAACTTCGCGGCTCTCGGACGGCTGGCCGAGGGCGCGGCGACGATCGTTTTGGTCGAGCAGAACCTCCGCATGGCGGCCCGCATCTGCCGGCGCGCCTATTTTATGGAACGCGGTCGGATCGTCGCGACGGGAACGGCAGAGGATTTGGTTCGTAGCGGACGGACGTACTTTATGGGACCGCTCGGAAAGGGGCATTCGTGAGGGGATTTTTGCGACTTATCGTACTCGGAGTTGCTTTTGCATTCGTACTCGGCGGCGTTTCGCTGCGTGCGGGGGATGCAGCGAGCGAACCATATGTGATCGGTGCAGTCGTCTGCGAAAGCGGACCGGCATCGACGCTCGGACGGCCTGCGGGTGATAGCATTCAGCTCGCCGTTGACGAGATCAACAAAGCCGGTGGTGTGAACGGACATCCGCTGCAAGTCACGATCATCGACGACGAGACGTCGCCCGCGAACGCCGTGAACGCGACGCGCAGACTGCTGGATCAGCACGTTGTTGCCATCATCGGCACGTCGATCACGCAAGGCAGTCTCGCAATGGTACCGGTCGCGCAAGCCGCCAAGGTGCCGATGATCTCGCTGGCATCGTCCGGGACGATCATCGAGCCGGTCGGCGACCATCCGTACGTCTTCAAGATTCCACCGACCGACACGGCCGTCGCGCGCATTCTGCAGAAGCATATGAAGGCTGCCGGAATCGAGAAGGTCGGTGCGGTGTATCGCAACGACGACTACGGCAAGACCGGCGTTGCGCATTTCATTGAAGCCGGAAAAGCCGAGGGCTTCTCGGTAACCGATTCGGAAGCGATCGACGCAACCGCAACCGATGCAACGACGCAGCTCACGAAAGTGCGTGCGTCCAACCCGCAAGCGGTTTTGGTGTGGAGCACATTGCCGTCGGTGTATGTCGTCACGCGCGGCTACCGTCAGTTGGCGCTCGGCAACCTGCCGCTGTATTTCTCGGACGGCGCAGCCGATCAGCGCTTCCTCGATCAGTCGGGCATCGCACTCAACGGCGCATTCATCGCAACGTCGCGAGCCTCGATCGCGAGCCAGTTGCCGAACTCAGATCCGTCGAAGAAGATCGCCTTGCATTACGTTAGCGCGTTTGAATCGACGTATCCGAAGGATAAGCCCGCGAACATGTTTGGTGGCTTCGGTTACGATGCGGTCTATTGGCTGAAGCAGGCGCTTGCAAAATCAGGTCCTGATCCTGCGAAGCTCCGCGACGCACTCGAGCACATCAGCTACGCCGGCGTTTCGGGCGTCTTCCACACGTCCTCGAAAGATCACAATGGCCTCGCCGCCGATGCCGACGTGGTCACGAAAGTCGTCGACGGCCACTTCGTGTTGATCAGGTGATCTCGCCGCCGCGTACGCAGGTACGCCGTTCGCTCGACGATCGTTATGCGCTCGCGTCAGGGACGCTCTATTTGAGCGGGATTCAGGCGCTCATCCGTCTGCCGATCGATCAGCACCGGCGTGACGTTGCAAGCGGCTTGAACACGCGCACGTTCGTAACGGGATATCCGGGCTCACCACTGGGCGGCTACGATATCTCAATGCGCGCGGCCGGCGCGATCATCGGCGAGAACGGGATCACGCACGTTCCCGCGCAGAGCGAAGAGCTGGGCGTCACCATGCTGATGGGGACGCAGATGCTCGACGATCATCCGCGGCGCGACGGTATCGAGGGCGTGGTCGGCATTTGGTACGGAAAAGGTCCGGGTATCGATCGGTCCGGCGACGCGCTCCGACACGGCAATTTCGGGGGAACGAGCCGCCTCGGTGCAGTCGTCGTGCTCGGCGGCGAGGATCCGGAAAGCAAGAGCTCAACGCTTCCATTCCAAGAAGACTACGCGTTCATGAGCGCCGGGATACCGATCGTGTACCCGTCGTCGGTCGCGGAGTTCTTGGAATACGGCTTGCACGCGATCGCGCTCTCGCGTTATTCGGGATGCTGGGTCGCAATGAAGCTCATCGGGCAATTGTGCGATGGCGGCGAGACGTTCGCCGTCTCGCCCGACTTCCCGAAGATCATCATTCCCGAACTGACGATCGATGGCGAGCCGTTTCGTAAGTACACGGATTTCCGGTTCTTCCCGGGACTCAACATCGACCCGGAGCGTCGTTTGTATCGCGAGCGGCATCTCGCCGTGCGCGCCTATACGCGCGCGAATCAGCTCGATCGCGTTGCGGTCCGTACGCCGAACGATCGCATCGGATTGCTGTCGGCCGGAAAAAGCTTTTCGGATTTGCGTCAGGCCTTGCTCGACCTCGGATTCAACGACGATGCCTTGCGTGCGGCCGGCATCCGGCTCGGACGTCTCGGTGTCATCTATCCCGCCGACGAAGCGTTCTTGCGCGACTTTGCGGAAGGCCTGGACGAGATCATCGTCGTCGAAGAAAAGCGCGGCGTCGTCGAGACGGCGTTGAAAGCAGCGCTGTGTAATCTCGAGCGCCGCGTTCGGGTCGTCGGCAAAGACGACGAGCACGATGCTCCGCTATTCCCGGTGGAGAGCGGGATGGACGCCGATATAATCGCGCGCATTCTCGCGCCGCGGCTCGGAAAACGCGCCGAGACCCTAGCTGCGATCGGCAACCGTACGTATAAAGAGCTGCCGAAACGGACGCCCAATTATTGCTCGGGTTGCCCGCACAACACGTCGACTGTCTTGCTCGACGATCAAATTGCGTGGGGAAGTCCAGGCTGCCATTCCTTCGCGTCGATCATTGAGCAGCCGCAGCGTCATATTGAAGCGATGACGCAGCTCGGCGGCGAGGGGATGCCGTGGATTGGTCTGGCGCCGTATACGTCGCGCACGCACATGGTGCAAAACGTTGGCGACGGCTCGCTCTTCCATTCGTCCTACATGAACATTCGGTTTGCCATCTCCACAGACGTGAACATCACGTTCAAAATTCTCTTCAACGGGGCGGTCGCGAATACGGGAGCACAGGCGCCGGTCGGCGGAAAGAGCGTTGAGGAGCTCGTGGCGCTGCTTGCGCTCGAGGGCGTGCGCCGAATCGTCGTGCTGACGCAGACTCCCGAGTCCTATCGTCGCACGCAGTTTCCAGCCGTCGCGCAAGTTTGCGACGTCGATGAGCTTGAGGCGGCATCGCGTGAGCTGCGAGAAACGCCTGGCGTTACCGTCCTGATTTACGACGGCACGTGCGCGAACGAGCGCAGACGCCGGCAGAAGCGCGGCAAAGCAGCGACTCGCACTCGCTTCGTCGTGGTCAATGAAGACGTTTGCGAGAACTGCGGCGATTGCGGTGCGCTGACGAATTGCATGTCGCTCGGAAAAGTCGAGACCGAATTCGGCATCAAAACGCAGATCCATCAATCGTCCTGCAATCAAGATCAGAGCTGCATCAAGGCCGAATGCCCGTCGTTTGTGACCTTCGAAGCCGAGCCCGGCACCGGAATCAATAAACCGAAAGCGCGCCCGATCGACGTTGCGCTACCGGAACCGAATTATCCGCGCACGCTCGCGCGGCCGTATCACATCTATTCGCCCGGTGTCGGTGGAACCGGCGTATTGACGCTGAACGCGATTCTCGCGCAGGCGGCGGCGTTCGACGGAAAGCGCGTGCTAAGCTACGATCAAACGGGTGCGGCCCAAAAGTGGGGCGCGGTGCTCTCGAGCTTGATCGTTGCCGAACCCGAGCACGATGTGGCGGCCAACAGGATCGGCGCAGGCAAGGCCGATCTCTATCTAGCGCTCGATCTCTTAGCGGCAGCTGACCCCGTCAATCTCGATCGCTGCGATCCGGAGAACACAACGGCGGTAATTAATACGTCACTGCTCCCGAGCGGCGAGATGATTCGCGACGTGCATTTTTCGGTGACGCCGCTGCTGCTCGTCGAAGCGGTGCGTGCCGTGACGCGAAAAGACAATGACGTCCGCTTGGCAGCGCGCGCGATTGCCGAAGGCGCGTTCGGCGATCACATGATGACGAATCTCGTTACGCTTGGCGCAGCCTACCAGTCAGGTCTCATTCCGGTCTCGGCCGCCAGCATCGAGCACGCAATCCGGCTCAACGGCGTGGCCGTCGAAGATAATCTGCTGGCCTTCGACTACGGCCGCCTCGCCGTGTATGATTCGGCCGCACTCTTCGCGCAAATCGGTGCGCAGCAACCGCTCGCGGATCGCTTGGATGGGGCGCGCGAAACGGACGCATCGCGCCGGCTGATGCAGTCCTGCGACGATCTGGACGCTGAGGCGCAGCGTCTGATGCGGGTTCGCATAGCCGATCTGTGCGCCTATCAAAGCGCGGCATACGCGGCGCGATATGTTAATGCGGTGCTGCGTGTCGCGGAACGCGAGCGCGCACTGAGCGGCAAGGACGGTCCGTTGACGCGCACGGTCATCCGTTCGCTGCACAAGCTGATGGCGTACAAAGACGAATATGAGGTCGCGCGGCTTTACGTCGACGGTGCGTTTTCTACTCGCTCGCGCGCGCTGTTCACCTCGCCACGAAAGATGTGGTATAACCTGCACCCGCCGATTCTTCGTTCGCTCGGCCTGAAGCGCAAGGTTCGTCTCGGGTCGTGGTTCACGCCGGTGCTGCGTGTGCTCGCGAGCGCGAAAGTCGTGCGCGGAACGCCTTGGGACATCTTCGGGTACGCGAAAGTGCGACGTGTCGAGCGCGAGCTGATCGTGTGGTACGAGGAGACGGTCGCGAGCGTCCTCGCGCGTGTTTCGGAATCGAACCTTGCTGCGTCGCAAGAGATTCTCGAGATTCCGGATTCGATTCGTGGCTACGAGGATGTCAAGCTGGGAAACGTCACGCGTGCGCAGTTCAGAGCCCAGGAGCTTCTCGCGAAGCTAAGCTAGGCTCAGGGTGCCGCGGGTACTGCTTCGAGCATGGTGCGCGCCGCTCGCGAGCTCATCGCCGCCGCACGCGAGGGAGTGCCGCACGTGCTCGGCAGTTTGGATCGCTCGCTACGAACGCTGTGCGACGAGGTCGACGCGGTCACCGCATGGGAACTGAGCGCCGATCGCTTTACGTGTATTTTTGCGAGTGGTCTACGCTACACACATTTTCAGGGCGCGACGCTCTCGGCGCTCGCAGAGCGCTCACCGCTCGCCTGCGCGCGAGCGAGTGGAAGCGTCCGCTGGGTCAACGGCGACGCCGATATCGTACCGCTACATCCGGCCGACCGCGTCGCGCTTGCAATCCCGCTCGACGATCTGCCGCTGGTCCTCTACGTTGCGTTCGCGCACAGCCCGTCGAAGCCGACGCTTGCGGACGTCCTCGACGTGTGTTCGATTGCCGCACCCGCGCTCGCGATTGCGCGCGATCGGGCCGAAGATCGCGCGCGCGCAACCTACGACGGTCTCACCGGTCTCTTGACGCCGCGAGCGTTTCGCACGCTGCTCGTCGAGCGTTTACGCGACGCACCGCGTCTGCGCATCGTTCCGAGGTTGGCGTTGCTGTTTCTCGATACCGATCGTTTCAAGGAGTGGAACGATCGTTTCGGTCATGCGGCGGGCGACGATCTCTTGCGACGGCTCGCGGCGATGCTGCGCGCTCACGCGTCCGGGCCTGAAGATCTTGTCGCGCGCAACGGCGGCGACGAATTTTGTCTCGTTTGGTACGACTGCGAGAAGTCGCGCGCCGTCATACGCGCAGACGAGCTGCGCCTCGCGATCGGACGTGAGTTTACGGGCGACGCGGTCGCGATAACCGCCAGCATCGGCGTGGCGGCCTTCCCGCTCGATGCGCACACGGCAGAAAGCCTGCTCGAAGCCGCCGACAAGGCGATGTACGAAGCCAAGCGGGCCGGGCGAAACCGGGTCTCCTACGCGTGAGGTCGAACGCTCCGTCATGGCGCTCAAAGTCGTGCTTCTTTCGCACAGTCCCGACCCGGAGCGCGCGGTCGCGACCGCCGCTCGCAACTGCTACAGTCCGCGCGACGTCGCGTCGATCGACCGAAACTGGTCCGAAGACGATATCAAGAAGATGGTCGCTCGCGTGCGCGATGCCGGGCATCTCTCGACCTTCGAGCACACGATGTTTACGTTTGGCGTCGCGGGCGTCTCACGCGCATTGACGCATCAACTCGTGCGTCACCGCCACATGTCGTTCGAGCAGAAGAGCCAGCGCTATATCACCGTCAAAGGACAGTTCGAATACATCACGCCACCGTCGATCGCCGCGCGTCCCGAGATCAAAGCCAAGTATGACAAGTTGATGGGCCAGATCGCCGAATTCTACGCCGATGCAATCGAAGCCGAGACACCGGCTGAAGATGCGCGCTTCGCCTTACCGAATGCCGCCGAAACGCAAATCGTCGTAACGGCCAACGCGCGCGCTCTGCTCGACTTCTTCACGCTTCGCACGTGCAACAACGCGCAGTGGGAGATACGCGAGCTGGCGTTTGCGATGTTGCGCCTGGCAAAGAAGGCAGCGCCCGATCTTTTCGTTCGCGCGGGCGCAACCTGCGTGCGAGGGTATTGTAACGAGCCGAACGGTCCGGAATGCCCACGTTACATCGCGGTTGCGAATCCCGTGGAGGCTCGCCGAAAGGCGAAGATCGACGAGGGCGGTCCGCGCCGCTCCAACAAGGAAATCGTCGCCGACCAACAGACCGCCGCGACCGCGGGATAGGTCTGCACCGGGGCCGAACGGCGGCGGCATGGCAGTAACAAAAGGCCGAACATCGACTGCGGATCGCACGTCGACATTGAAGGTCGGGGACGTCGCCCCCGATTTCGAGCTCAAGGCCACAACGAGCGACACACCCTGGAAGCTCTCGGACCAACGCGGGAAAAACGTCGTCATTGCGTTCTTCCCATTTTCATTCACCCCGGTTTGAAGCTCGCAGCTCCCGGCATACGAAGCAGCGCAAAGCCGCTTCGCCGCGGAGAATGCCCAAGTTGTGGGCATTTCGTGCGATGCAACCCCTTCACAAAAAGCATGGGCAGAGTCGATCGGCGGACTCTCGTTACCCTTGCTTTCGGATTTCTGGCCACACGGTGACGTCACGAAAAAATATGGCGTCTTGCGTGACGCCGGGTTTCCTGAACGGGCGCTGTTCATCATCGACAAACAAGGCGTCGTCCGTTACATCGACGTTCACGACCTTCGCGAGCAACCTGACGAAGAAGTGCTCTTCGAGGAGCTTCGTAAGCTTCGCTAAGCGTTTCCTTATTGCGCTGTGCGTCGCGATCGCCGTGTGCGGCATCGCGGCGCAAGCGCAAGGGTTACTAACCGCTCCGCTCAACCAGCTCGTCGATCCGCAGCGCCAACATCTTGCGCTTGCCCTGAACGCACGTAAGCCGGCGCTGTTCTTTGTCTCCGCGTTGCTTCAAATCGGCGCGTTGCTGTGGATGTGGCAGTCGGGACGGGCAGCGGCGCTGCGCGACGTACTTCGCCGCAATATACGCAACACGCTCGTGTTGCGGCTTATCTACGTGTGGTCGCTTGTGATGATCGCACAGATTGCATCGTTGCCGGCCGCGATCGTCGGTTACCGTCTTGTCGCCGATGCGGGATTGACGCAGCAGTCGCCGGCCGAGTGGTTCGGTCAGGCGCTATCCGGCGCGGTCGTCAACGCCGTGCTTGCCGCGATCATTTTCTCGTTCATGCTGATGCTCGCGGCGCGCACGCGCTTATGGTATCTCTTCGGCACGCTCTTTCTCGTGGTGTTCGTCTTGGTCGCGGCACTCGTAGAGCCGATCGTCTTCGCACCGTGGATTCAGCACCAGCAACCGCTCCCGAACTCAGCACTCAGCGCGCGCCTCTACGCCGCCGAGCGGCGTGAAGGCGTCAACCTGCCGATTATCGTCCAGGAAAGTGCAACCGGGATTGGGGCCGATACGGCGCGCGTTGCGGGCTTGGGGCCGACGCAAGAGATCGTGATCAGCGATCAGATGCTGCAGACGGCGACACCCGGCGAGCTGGAATTCGTCGTTGCGCGCTTCAGCGCGCACGCGGCGGCGCACGACAATTTCAAGCTTGACTTGTATATCTCGCTATGGTTGATCGTAGCCGCCGCTATATCGGTGACGCTGGCCGACCGTGTCGGCTTTCGGCGCGACGACGATCCGCTCTCGCGTCTGGCGCTGGTCGCTGCGTTCCTTGGTCTTACGATCCTACTGCTGCTGCCTGTTCAAGCCGCGTATTCGCGCCGCTTGGAGGCGCGCGCAGATCATGCGGCGGTCACGGTGATGAACGATCCCGCCTCGGCGGTTCGTCTCATGGTACGACTCGCTGACGACGACTTGCTGCAAGTCTGTCCCGCGCCGATTATCCGCCGCTACTTCTTGAGCTATCCGCCCATTGGTTCGCGCATCGCTGCGATTCGTGGAGGAGGCGATCCCTGTCATTAAATAAGCGCCTTTTCCAATGACGCGGGGGGATGCGGACGCACTCTTCCACATTGTGGTCGAGGCCGATCCGAATCTGGTTTTCATTGCCGATGCCACCGGACGTATCGTCCGTGTCAATTCGCGCTGGGCCGCGTACACGGGCGTGACGATCGATGCGATAACGTCGGATCGCGGCGCTCCGCTCAATATCGTCCACCCCGACGACTTGGACGCCACCTGGTCGAAGTGGAAACGTTCGGTCGAAACCGGCGAGCCGTACGAGATTACCTACCGGCTGCGCTCGGCCAAAGACGGGAAATATCGCTGGTTTCTCGCGCGCGCTCTTCCGTATCTCGAAAACGGAAACACGATCGGATGGTACGGGGTCGCGACCGACGTCGACGATCAAGTTCGCAATCTCGAAGCATCGCGTTTCCTCTCCGAGTCGGCCACGGCTCTGACATCGTCGTTCGATCGCCGCCGCATTCTCGAGGCGTTCATGCGCGTCGCCAAGAGCCGGTTCGCAGATGGCTGCATCATCACGTTGCTCGATGAAAACCGTCAGTTTCAGCGCACCGGTGTTTCCCACCGCGATCCGGCGATCGAGGCGAGCGCGCTCGAGAAGTCTCGAAGAATTCCGGTTCTCCCGACCAGCGTCGCGGCACGCGTGTATGAATCGAAGCAATCGCTCTTGATCCCGGACATGCTCGATACGGAACACAAGGGTTGGATCAACGCAGAAGGCGTGCACGTTCCGAGCATCTTCGAGCCGACGCATTCGATTCTCGCCGTGCCGTTGATCATCGCCGATCAGGTGCGCGGGACGATCGCATTTATTTCATCGCGTCCCGACTCGCCGTTCGACGAACGTCATCTTGCCGTTGCGGAAGCGGTTGCGCGCCAAGCCGCGACTGCTATCGAACATTCGTCGATCTTTGCGCGGGAGCGCGCGACGACCGAACGATTCCGTTATCTGGCGCACGCGACCGATCAGCTTTTCGCGCCGGGCGATCTGCATACCAATCTCGATACGCTCGTGAAGAGTCTGACCGGATATTGGGCCGATTGGGCGGTCCTCTACCGGATCGGCGACGAGGGAGCAGTCCGGGCGCAATCGGTGTCGTACTGCGATCCGTCGACCGCGTTCGTCGAAGAGCTGCGCGGACAGCGCTTGTTCCATCCCGCCGCCGAACGCGTATTTCTCGAGATCGTTGCCAAACATCGTTCGCGTCTGCGTACTGACGTCACGATGGAATCGGTCAGGGATATTCTGCAGCCGTTCTTGCGGCCGATCGTCGAGCAGATGCGCATTCAATCCCTGCTCGTCATTCCCTTATTCACGACGGAGTTCGATTTCGGCGCGATCGCAATGTACATGGGACGACGAAATTACGATGAGTCGGATCGCGAATTATTCGAAGAGCTCGGGCGCAGGATCTCGCTTGCGATCGAGCACGACCAGAGCCTGGGCCGCGAGCGGCGTCTGGCGCGAACGCTTCAGGAAGTCGCGCTCCCGGCGCAGCTTCCGACGATCCCGGGCATCGTGCTCAGCAGCGCGTATGCGACTGCGACGACAAGTGATGCGCCCGTGGGCGGGGACTGGTACGATGCGTTCCAACTCCCGAACGGACGTGTGGTCTTCAGCATCGGCGACGTTACCGGCAGCGGATTGCAAGCGTCCGTGATCATGGGCAAGCTGAGACAGACGGTCAACTCGATCGCGCTATTCGAAGAAGACCCCGCGCGGATTCTCGACGCGGTCGAATACGTCGCATTGCAACGTTATCCTGACGCAATCGCCACGGCATTCGTCGGTATTTTCGATCCGGAAACGAAGACGATACAGTTCGCAAACGCGGGGCACACGGCGCCTCTCGTTCGGTTGCACGACGGAACGGTCGAACCGCTCGTCGCGCACGGTCTTCCCATCGGATTGCGCAACCTGGTCGAACCCTCGAAATCGGTAATGCGTTCGCTGGCGGACGCTTCGCTCTTGGTGTTGTACACGGACGGAATTACCGAGGCCAGCCGCGATCTCGAAGCGGGCGAGCGTATCTTACAGTCTGTGGTCGCAAAT
>Ga0302324_100015775_pt1 | contig 15122 bp, 13 predicted proteins | sample Palsa_T0_1_FD_201949 | JGI IMG/M metagenome (GOLD analysis project Ga0302324, IMG submission 201949) | Peat permafrost microbial communities from Stordalen Mire near Abisko, Sweden - Palsa_T0_1 | ecosystem: Environmental > Terrestrial > Soil > Palsa > Peat permafrost | place: Sweden: Abisko...
CCGACGTCATCCATGCCCGGTTCGCCTACTTCTTCGGGCCGGGAGCCGACGCCGGGCTGGGCGAGGCGCTGCGGGTACTGCGGCCGGGCGGAAGCCTGGTCGTCGTGGACAACGACTACCGCTGGGGCGAGTTCGCCGGCCTGCTGGCGGCAGCCTCCGCAATCTCCCCGCAGTCAGCGGCGGCAGCTACGGACGCGTGGTGGCGCGAGCGGGGCGCTTCGCGGCATGAGGTGCGCTCGGAGCTGCGGTTCGCCGCCCGCGCGGATCTCGAGGCCGTCTTGCGCATCGAGTTCCCCGGCCCCGTCACCGACGCGTGGCTGGCCAGGAACCCGGCTGCCACCGGCCTCAGCTACGGCTACGTCCTGTTTGCCGTGCTGGCCTGACCGAGCCGCAATCTCCTACTGCAACTTTAGTCCGCACAACTCAACTATAGTACAGGTATATATACTATAGTTGGCGGAGGGCTGGAGCAACTTCTGGGAGGTGTCATGCAACTGAATCGGCCGCTAGCTACGATCACGCCCACGCTCGATGGTGACGTTCTCGCCGTACTCGCCCAGCAAGAGGCGGCCTTCACCACCGGACAGATTCATCGCATACTCGATCGCTATTCGGAGGAAGGCATCCGCAAAGTTCTCCTGCGCCTCGCTCGCCAGGGGATCGTTCAGTCCACGCGAATCGGCGGCGCATATACATACCAGCTTAATCGTGACCACCTGGCTGCCGGTCCCATCATTCAACTTGCCCGCCTTGCCCAGAGGCTGCTACTGCAAATCGAAAAACATATCGAAAATTGGGATATGCAGCCAGAGTACGCCGCGATATTTGGCTCGGCAGCTCGTGGTACGATGACGGAGGACAGCGATATAGACATTCTTCTGGTCCGCGCCGACAATGCACCGATTGATATCTGGGATGCCCAGGTTAGCGCTCTGGCATCCGACGTCAGCAGATGGACCGGCAACGATGCGCGGCCCCTTGAGTATACGGTCAGCGAACTGCTTGCGGCGCGTAATGATCCGGTAATTCGTGACGTCATGAAAGACGGCCTTACTGTCGCGGGCCACCGGGCTTGGCTCATTCAACATCTGCGGGAAAGGAACGGCTGACATGGTACGGACGAACCCGTGCACGGCGGACGTCCGGAAAGGACGCCTGCGTAAGGCGGTCGAATTCCTTGACGCAGCCACTCTGATAGCTGACCGGCCGGACGGGGAAGCGGCAGCCCCAGATGCCTTTGTCACGCTATGCATCCAAGCCGGGATCGCTGCCTCGGATGTTATCTGCTGCGCTCGACTGGGCCAGCACGCGCAAGGCCAGGATCACAACGAGGCAGTCATCCTGCTATCCCAGGCCAATAGCGAATCGGCCAAGCACTTGCGCGTGCTGCTGGGGATGAAGACCAAGGCAGGCTACAGTCACACGGGCACAAGTGCTGCCGACGCTCGACGCGCAGGAAGGGCAGCCGATGCGCTGGTGGAGACAGCGCGTCGGGTGAACGCCGGATAGCCACGGCCACCAGCCAGAGTATGCTGACCAGCATGCGCACCTGCTTCTGGAACTGATCTGCCCGAGCTCCTCCTACTCGGCTCGTTTGGCTTCCCCTGACAAGTCGAGTCGACAAGGAGTTTCGTCATGCTCTCTCATCAGCAGATATTGCATTTCCGCACGTTCGGCTACGTCACGCTGCGCGGCCTGCTCAGTCCGGCCGAGGCGGCCACGCTCCGCCAGGAGGTGGCCGGCGCTCTGGCTGACGCCTTTGGCAAGATCGCCATCGATCCGGACGGCCGGGGCAGCATTGACGGCAATTACCTGCCGCTGGCCGCGAACCGGACCCCCCTCAGCCTGGCGACGTGGTCGCCTTTCACGCCCACCTGCTGAACTGCGCGCAGGGAAGCACGGCGCGCCTGTCCTGGACAATCGACTACCTGCCGTGGCCCGGCCTGGGCCGCCGTGACGAGATGAAGGTCGTGCGCGATCTGGTCCTGGACGATGTCGAGTTTGACCACCAGGACTACGACCGGGATCGCTGGCCAGTCTGGCGGGACTGGGCTGCTGGAGCCGCGCAGATTCCGTCTCGTGCGATCGCGCTGGAAAGGCTGGAGCTGCTCGGCGTACTGCCCGGTGATGATGACAATCGGGCTGGCGGTGACTCACCGGGGCCGTGATCAGGCAGTACCCGCTGAGGTTTGTTGTTCTCGGAAAGATACTGCTGTGCCAGCGGCGCCCGTCGGACTTCGTTGAGCGCATGACCGAGAGACTCCATGTCCGGGCCCGGCCTAGATATCCAAGATCATCGCAGACTTTTCCTTCAGAGGTCAGGGTCCTAGCGGCTACCTGCGCCAGATCGCCTGGAGACGGGACCAGTCTTCATCACCGCGCCTGAGCGCAATACCGAAATCTCAGGTCGGCTGCGGTGATGGTGTGCGGGCCGGGCTGGGATTGTGCCGGGCATACCGGGGGTACGGGCCAGTGCCAGTGGACCTCATCCGCGGCGGCCAGACCTCCGCCTGGCATCGCCGACGTTCCGGCGCTCACAGCACACACGCCTGGCAGTCAGATCGGGCTTCTCCAGCATGCATAGGAGGAACATGCTCATGAAGGTACGGGACGCTTTCTACCAGATCCTGCGCACCCACGGGATCACTACTGTGTTCGGGAACCCCGGCTCTAACGAGCTGCCTATGCTGCGCGACTTCCCTGCTGATTTCCGCTATGTCCTGGCGCTGCAGGAGGGCGCGGCGATCGGGATGGCGGACGGCTTCGCGCAGGCGACGGGCCGGCCGGCGCTGGTGAACCTGCACGCCGCTGCGGGCACCGGCAACGCGATAGGGAATCTGACCAACACCCAGTCCGGGCACGTGCCGGTCATCGTCACCGCCGGTCAGCAGGCGCGGCGCCACACCGAGCTGACCGCCTACCTCACCAACGTGGACGCGCCGAAGCTGGCCGAACCGCTGGTGAAGTGGAGCCACGAGCCGGCCCGCCCGCAGGACATCCCGCAGTCCCTGTCGAAGGGGATCTTGCTGGCGACCGCCGCACCGGCCGGGCCGGTGTACCTGTCCCTGGCGCTGGATGACTGGGATCACGACGCCGATGCCAGCGCGCTGGAGCACCTGAAATCGCGGGTTATCGACGGGAACCCCGTTGTCCCTGAGGAGGCGCTGGGCCGACTGCGCGAGCGGCTGGCCGCGGCGGCGAACCCGGTCATGGTGGCCGGGCCGGGCATCGACACCCCTGCCGGGTGGGACGGCGCGGTGCGGCTGGCCGAGAAGCTATCGCTGCCGGTGCTGGTGGCACCCAGCCCCTCCCGGTGCCCGTTCCCCACCCGCCACCCCAGCTTCCGGGGCATCCTTCCCTCGGCCATCCCCGCTGTCGCCAGCCACTTCGACGGGCATGACCTTATCGTTGCCTTTGGCGCGGCGATCTTCCGGTACCACGCGTTCGCCGACGGTGACTACTTGCCCGCGGGCGCCGAGCTGTGGGCGGTTACGGCTGACCCGGATGAGGCTGCCCGGGCACCGTTCGGGCATATTCTCATCGGCGACCCCGCGCAAGCCGTCAAGCGGCTCGCCGACACCCTCCCGGGCGCCGGGCGGCGGCCGCCGCTGCCTGCCCGCGAACCGCTCCCGCAGGCCGACACCGCCGGCCCTGCATTCACCGAGGAGGCGATCCTCGACGCGGTGAACGCGGCGAAGACCGACAGCACGGTCATCGCGCACGAGTGGACCTCGGCAGATGCCAAGTGGGACCGGTTGGAGTTCACGCGCCCGGGGAGCCTGTACTTCCAAGCGGCCGGGGGCCTGGGCTGGGGCCTGCCCGCGGCCATCGGCCTGCAGCTCGGCGACCCGTCCAGGCGGGTGGTGGCACTGCTCGGGGACGGCGCGGTGCATTACTCGGTCAGCGGGCTATGGACCGCCGCCCAGCACAACATCCCGGTCGTCTTCGTCGTCGCGCGCAACAGCGAGTACGCGGCGCTCAAGCGGTTCGCCCGGATCATGCACGCGCCGGACACGCCAGGCCTGGAGCTGCCCGGCATCGACATCCCCGGGATCGCCACCTCCTACGGAGTCCAGTCCGAGCGGGTGAAAACGCTCTCCGAACTCACCCGCGCCGTCAAGGACGCGCTCGCATCCGACCGGCCCCACCTGATCGAGATCAGCCAGCGCCGCCTCGCCGACTCCTGAGGCGATAAACAATCCGCCAGTGTTGCGGCCAACGACGAGCTTGCGGAACCCGGGCCGCAGCACGCGATCGCCTCCAGGCCCGCCACACGCTCGATACGCCGAGCGAGAGAATCTTGCGGTTAGCTCAGCCCTCCGCCTTGACATTCCCGAGCGGCCCGCTGGCCTTCACGACCCCGATCGGGCAGGACACGCCGGTCCCGTGGTCGGGGCAGTACCCGTTGGGGTTTTTGTTGCTGGAAAGATACTGCTGGTGGTAGTTCTCGGCGAAGTAGAACTCCGAGGCGGGCACGATCTCGGTAGTGATCGTCCCGTATCCGGCCTCGGTGAGCCGCTCCTGGTACATCGCCAGCGACTCCTGCGCCTCAGCCTGCTGCTCCGGCGAGGAGTAGAAGATCGCCGAACGGTACTGGGTGCCGGTGTCGTTGCCCTGGCGCATGCCCTGGGTCGGGTTATGTGCCTCCCAGAACACCTTCAGCAGCCCGCCGTAAGAGATACGCGCCGGGTCGAAAACTACCCGGACCGCTTCAGCGTGCCCAGTCCTGCCGCTGCAGACTTCCTCGTAGGTCGGATTCGGGGTGAAGCCGCCCTCGTAGCCGACAGCGGTCGAGACCACGCCAGGGGTCTGCCAGAACGTCCGCTCTGCGCCCCAGAAGCAGCCGAGCGCGAATTCGGCGACGGCTGAGCCATCCGGGTAGGGCGGCCGCAGCGGAGTACCGAGAACTTCATGCCGGCCGGCCACGGGCATCTGCTCCGACCGGCCGGGCAGCGCCTCGTCCGCCGTGATCATTCGTGCCTTGAGGAATCCGAAAACTCCCACAACTTCCTCCTCGCAAAACCCCCTGACCGCAGGACTGGATCGCGACGCAATCTGCCTTCTCCTGCGGGCCCGGTGGGAGCAACAACCACCGGGACGGCGCGATTCCCGCCCGCCGGCCTGCTGGCTAGGCGAGTCCCTGCGCCTGCAGATCGGCCTCGATCCGCGCTGCGGTCGCCAGCAGCGCGGGGACGATCTCGGCCCGCATGGCCGTCAAGCTGACCCGGCTGGCGTGGGTGGAGACGTTGATGGCGGCCATCCCGACGTCGGCCGCTCCGCGGATCGGCGCGGCGACGGCACGCAGGCCTTCCTCGAGCTCCTGATCGACTATCGCGTAACCCTGCCGGGCAACCTGGCCCAGGATCGCCCGCAGCCCGACCGGATCCGTCACCGTCCTGCTGGTCAGCGGCTCAAGGCTTACCTCGGAGAGATAACGGCCGAGCTCGTCCTCGCCCATCGCGGCGAGCAGCACCCGGCCCATCGAGGTCGCGTAGGCGGGAAACCGCGTACCGACCGAGATCGCGACCGTCATGATCCGCTTGGTCGGCACGCGGACCACGTAGACAATCTGATGACCGTCCAGGACCGAGATAGAGGAGGACTCGTGCAGCCGCGCGACAAGCTCCTCTACATGCGGCGCCGCGACCTCGGGCAGCGTGAGGCCCGACAGGTAGGCGTAGCCGAGTTCGAGCACTCGCGGCCGCAGCGAGAATTCCCTGCCGTCGCTGCGGACGTAGCCGAGCTTGACCAGGGTCAGCAGGAAGCGGCGTGCTGCTGCTCTGGTCAGGCCCGTGGCCCGGGCGACCTCGCTGAGACTCAGCCGCTCGCGGTCGGGACCGAAGGCGCGGATCACCGCAAGACCGCGGTCCAGTGACTGCACGAAGTCGCTGTTCCTGACGCCAGGGGTGTCGGCTGCGGGCGCTGCCGCCGCGCCGGTCACCGGCCGGGAACGGAGGCCGGCCGCGTCGTTCGCTGTGCGCCCGGAAGTTCTCATTGCAGTGATGCTAGCGCACCGTCGCCATCATGCCGCGAGCAGTTTCGGCGCCGCGCCGAGTCCGGCTCGGCCTAGCCCGTGCGCTGCTCGACGAACTCGCACAGCGCCTCGAAAGCCGCCCGGGCAGGCACATCAGGCAGGGCGGCAATCTCCTCGCGAGCCGCGTCTGCCCAGCGCTTGAGGTCAGCACGGGCCATCGCCATCGCCGGGCTGGCCCGCAGTAGCGTGAGCGCCTCTGCGTGCAGCACAGGATCGGTTAGCTCGCCGCGGCGCAGCAGCTCCACCAGCCGGGCTTCACCGGGCCCGGGTGACCGCAGTGCGTGCAGCACGGGCAGCGTCCGCACCCCTTCCCGCAGGTCGGTGCCTGGTGTCTTGCCGGACTGCGCGGACTCACTGGTCACGTCCAGGATGTCGTCGGAGAGCTGGAAGGCGACGCCCAGGGCTGCGCAGGCTGGCGTGATCCGCGCGACAACTGCCGCCGGGGCATCAGAGAACATCGCGCCGAACCGGCCGGAAATGGCGATCAGCGACGCCGTCTTCTCCGTGATCACCCCCAGATAGTGATCCAGTGGGTCCTCACCGGGCCGCGGGCCGATGGTCTCGGCAATCTGCCCGGCCACCAGGCGAGCGAAGGTCTCGGCCTGGATCCTGATCGCCTCCTCGCCGAGATCAGCGAGAATCTGCGAGGCACGGGCGAACAGGAAGTCGCCGGTCAGGATCGCGACCGTGTTATCCCAGCGCGAGTTGGCACTGGGCGTCCCCCGGCGGACGACCGCCTCGTCCATGACGTCGTCGTGGTAGAGGGTCGCCAGGTGGGTGAGCTCGATCGCGACGGCAGCCGGAACGATGCGCCCGTCCCCCGGGTTCCCGAACTGCGCGGCCAGCAGGACGAGCGTCGCCCGGAATCGCTTTCCGCCGGCCTCGATCAGGTGCGCGGATGTCTGCGCCAGCAGATCGTGCTGGGCCCGGGCAGCCTCCCGCAGGCCGTCCTCGACCAGGGCCAGGCCGTCAACGACGGCGGACGCCAGCGCGTCGTCGTACAGCTCAACGGGCGGGGCGGTGCTCACGTGGGCTCCCTCATCGGTCCGCCAGGGCATCCTGCCGAACCAGCATCGGCGCCTCGACTGCCTGGCCTCCCCCAAGATATGTGCAAGGCGAGGTAATCCGGATATCCCCGCGGCGCCGCCGCGGGACACCCGCGCTCGCCGCGGCGCCGCGCCGGTCAGCGGACGAAGAGCTGGGTCGCCGCATGGTTGGCCAGGCTGAGCAGCGGCTGGGGCACGATCCCGAGAACCAGCGTCGCAACCGCGCCGACCGCGACGGCCAGGCCCGTGAACAGGCTTGGCCGGACCACGGCAGGCCCGTCCGGGGCCGGGTCGCTGAAGAACATCAGCACGATCACCCGGACGTAGGGGAACGCCAGGATCGCGCTGCTGATCACGCCGATGACCACCAGCGGGAGCGCGCCGCCCCGGATGGCCGCCTGGAACACCGCGAACTTGCCGGTGAAGCCACTGGTCAGCGGGATGCCGGCGAACGCGATCAGGAAGAGGGCGAACACGCCGGCCACCAGCGGCGAGCGCCTGCCCAGGCCGGCCCAGCCGGACAGGTGCGCTGCCTCGCCTGCCTGATCGCGCACCAGCGTGACCACCGCGAAGGCGCCGATCGTGGCGAAGCCGTAGGCGGCGAGATAGAACATGCTGCCCGACAGGCCCGCGGTGTTCGCCGCGATCACGCCGGTCAGGATGTAGCCGGCCTGCGCGATCGAGGAATAGGCCAGCAGCCGCTTCACGTCGGTCTGCGTGATCGCCACGACCGATCCCACCAGCATGGTGGCAATCGCGACCGCCCACATGGCGGGGCGCCAGGTCCAGGTCAGCTGCCCGAAGGCGACATAGAACACACGCAGCAGCGCGCCGAACGCCGAGACCAGGGTGCAGGAGGCCATCAGCGCGGTGACCGGCGTCGGGGCACCCTGGTAGACATCGGGCTTCCAGCTGTGAAACGGCACCGCCCCGATCTTGAACAGCAGGCCGAGGCCGAGCAGCGCGAGCCCCGCGTACAGCAGGGTGGTGGAGCTGGTGTTCCCCGAAGCGGCGGTGGCGATGGCCGACAGCCGGACCGAGCCGGAGTAGCCGTAGAGCATCGCCACGCCGAACAGGAAGAAGGCCGAGGAGAACGCGCCGAGCAGGAAGTACTTCATGGCCGCCTCCTGCGAGAGCAGGCGGCGGCGCCGGGCCAGGCCGCACAGCAGGTACAGCGGCAGGGACAGCACCTCAAGGGCGATGAACATCGTCAGCAGGTCGTTGGCCGCCGGGAACAGCAGCATGCCGCCGATGGCGAATAGTGTCAGCGGGTAAACCTCGGTGTGGCTGATGCCGGCCAGCAGGCCCTCGCGCTCCTCGGCGCTGCCGGGAACGGCCGCTGCCTGGGCGGCGAACGCGCTCACGTCGTGCGAGGACTCCGCGATGAGCAGCACACTGACAAACGCCAGCACCAGAATGGTGCCCTGGATGAAAAAGGTCGGCCGGTCGACCGCCACCGCGCCGAGCGCCGCCACATGGCCGGGACTGCCGCCCTTGAAGATGCTGCTGGTGGCGGCCAGCACGACGGTCAGCACGAACGCGCCGGCCAGGCTGCCCAGAGCGAGCGCGATGTGCAGTACTCGCCGCAGATACCGGGGCGCGAAGCCCTCGACCAGGACTCCGGCCACCGCGGCGCCGAAGACCAGCAGCATGGGCGAAAGCTGGCCGTACTCCAGGTGCGGCGTGGGGATCGTGGGCGCGAGCGCGGCTATGGACCCGGTCACGGGGAGCTCCTTTGTCCGGGCCTGGCAGCGCTGCTGGCCGGGTGCGGCGGCACCGGGTCGGTGGAGTGCACCTGCACCAGGGTCTGCTGGACGGCGGGATTGATCACGTCGAGCACGGGCTTGGGGTAAACGCCCAGGGCGACGATCAGCACGATCAGGGGGCCGACAGCCCACAGCTCACGCGCCTTGAGATCGGGCATGCTGGCAACCTCGTCGCGCACTGGCCCGGTCATCGTCCGCTGGTACATCCACAGGATGTAGATCGCGGCCAGGATGATGCCCACGGTGGCCAGGATCGCGGGCACCTCATACCGGGTGAAGGTGCCGACCAGGACCAGGAACTCGCTGACGAAGGTGGAAAGACCAGGCAGCGCCAGGCCCGCCAGGCCGGAGATCAGGAACAGCCCGGCCAGCACCGGCGCCACCTTCTGCACGCCGCCGTAGTCGGCGATCAGCGAGGAGCGCCGGCGCGCGATCATGAATCCGGCGAGGATGAACAGCGCGCCGGTGGCGAAGCCGTGGTTCACCATGTAAAGCGTCGCGCCGGTCTGGCCCTGGCTGGTCATCGCGAAGATGCCCAGCGTGATCAGCCCCATATGCGAGACCGACGAGTAGGCGATCAGCCGCTTCAGGTCCGCCTGGCCGATCGCCACCACTGCCCCGTACAGGATCCCGATCACCGCCAGCGCGATCACCACCGGCGTGAAGTAGTGCGCGGCGGACGGGAAGAGCTCCAGGCAGTACCGGATCATCCCGAACGTGCCCACCTTGTCGAGCACGCCGACCAGCAGGACCGCGGCTCCCGGCTGGGCAGCCGTCGCGGCGTCCGGCAGCCAGGTGTGGAACGGCCACAGCGGCGCCTTGATCGCGAAGGCGACGAAGAAGCCAAGGAACAGCCACTTCTGCACCGTGGAACTCAGGGCCAGGTGGCTGAGCGGGATGAACAGGAAGGTCCCCGGATGCCCGCCGCGGGCCGAGTACACATACAGCGCGATCACCGCGACCAGCATGAGCAGCCCGCCGAACAGGCTGTAGAGCAGGAACTTCACCGCGGCGTACTGCCGCTGGCCGACGCCGAAGCTGCCGATCATGAAGTACATCGGGATCAGCATGGCCTCGAAGAAGACGTAGAACAGGAACACGTCGGTGGCGGCGAAGACGCCGATCATCATCGTCTCGAGCACCAGCATCAGCGCGAAATAGGTCTTGACGCTGCGCCGCGGCGGCGGCTCGCCCGCGGGGCTCGAGCCGCCCTCGGCGTCGTTCCACGAGGCCAGGACGACGACGGGCATCAGGATGGCCGACATCACGATGAGAACCAGCGCGATGCCGTCCACGCCGACCGCGTAGTGCACGCCGAACTGCGGGATCCACGACACCTGCTGGGCAAACTGGAAATGCGGCACGCCCGGCCCGCGCTTGTAGCGCAGCGCCATCACGATCGTGACCGCCAGGGTGGCAACCGTGAAGATCAGCGCGATCCGCTTCACCAGCAGATCGCGGGCGCGCCGGTCCGCCGCGCTGCCCGGCGCGGACCGGCCGGGCGTCAGCGCGATCGCCAGCGCGCCGACCAGCGGGATCGCGCCCACTACGGTCAACCAGGGGAATGTGCTCATGGGATCCGCAGCCTCACCAGCTCTAGAGCCTGACCAGCAGGAGCGCGCCGACCAGCAGCACCGCGCCGACGAACATGGACAGCGCATACGAACGGACGAACCCGGACTGCAGGTGCCGCAGCCGGCCCGAGGTGCCGCCCAGGGTGGCGGCGACAGTATTGACCAGGCCGTCCACGCCGCGGTTGTCGAAGTACACCGACAGCCTGGTGAGCCACTGGCCGGGCCGCATCAGCAGCGACTCGTTGACCGCGTCGCCGTACAGGTCCTTGCGGGCCGCCACGGTGACAGGGCTCCCGGCTGGCGCGGTGACCGGCACCTCGCGGCGCCCGTACAGCGCCCAGGCGAGCCCGACCCCGGCCACCGCGAGCGCGAGCGCGATCAGGCCGTAGGGGGTAAAGATCCCGTGCGAGGTCGGCGGCGTCCCGACCAGCGGGGCCAGGAAGTTCAGCAGCCGGTTGTCGATGATCAGGAACCCGCCGGCCAACAGCGAGCCGATAGCCAGCACCACCATCGGCGAGGTCATCACGGGGGGCGCCTCGTGCGGGTGGGCCGTGTCGTGCCAGCGGCGTTCCCCGGCGAAGGTCATGAACATCAGCCGGGTCATGTAGAAGGCGGTGATGCCAGCGCCCAGCAGCGCCGCGGTGCCGAGCAGCGCACCCGACGTGCCGCCCTTGTCGAAGGCGGCCTCGATGATCGGGTCCTTGGTGAAGAACCCGGAGAACGGCGGGATGCCGATGATCGCGAGGTAGCCGAATCCGAACGTGACGAAGGTGACCGGCATGACGGCGGCCAGGCCGCCGAACCGGCGCATGTCCACCTCGTCGTTCATCTCGTGCTTGACCGACCCGGCGCCCAGGAACATCCCGGCCTTGAAGAAGCCGTGCGCGAGCAGGTGCGCGATCGCGAACACGTACCCGGCCGGGCCGAGCCCCGCCGCTAGCATCATGTAGCCGATCTGGCTCATCGTGGAGCCGGCCAGCGCCTTCTTGATGTCGTCCTTGGCACAGCCGATGATCGCGCCGAACAGCAGCGTGGCGGCGCCGACGATCGCCACGGCGAGCCGGGCGCCCGGCGACAGGTCGAAGATCGGCCCGGACCGGACGATCAGGTAAACCCCCGCGGTGACCATGGTCGCGGCGTGGATGAGGGCGGAGACGGGCGTCGGGCCTTCCATCGCGTCCAGCAGCCAGGACTGCAGCGGCAGCTGCGCGGACTTGCCGCACGCGCCGAGCAGCAGCAGCAGTCCGATGGCGGTGACCGTGCCCTGGCTCGCGCCGCCGACCGCCGAGAACACGCCGGTGAAGCTCACCGAGCCGAACCTCGCGAACATCAGCATGATCGCCAGCGAGAGGCCGGCGTCGCCTACCCGGTTGGCGATGAACGCCTTCTTCGCCGCGGTCGCGGCGGTCGGCTTGTACTGCCAGAACCCGATCAGCAGGTACGAGGCCAGGCCGACGCCCTCCCAGCCTGCGTACAGGCCGAGGTAGTTGTCGGCGAGCACGAGCAGCAGCATCGAGGCCAGGAAAAGATTCATATAGCCAAAAAAACGCCGCCGCTCAGGGTCGTGCGACATGTATCCGACTGCGAAGATATGGATCAGCGAGCCGACGCCGGTGATCAGCAGCACGAAGCAGATCGACAGCGGGTCGAGCAGCAGCCCGATCGTCACGTGGAACCGGCCGACGTCGATCCAGGTGAACAACGTCAGGTCCCGGCTGCGCTGGCCCCGTCCGGCCGGGTAGCCGAGCATCGCGACGAGCGCGACGACCCCGTAGCAGAATGCCGCCACCGGCATGGCCACGCCGAGCAGGTGACCCCAGGAGTTGGTGCGCTTCCCGCCCAGGAGCAGGATCACCGCGCCCGCCAGCGGCAGCGCCAGCAGCAGCCAGGCAGCACGCTGCACGCCAGCGGCCGGAAGGCTGGTCACGACCGTCGCCGACGGCGCCAGCGCGCCGGCCAGAGAGCCTGTCACCTGCTACCTTTCTGCAGTGCCGACCCCGGGGGGGCATGGTGACCCCGGGAGGAGTCCCCTCATCCCCCCGCTGGCCCGCCAGGCGCGCGGGGGGACAACGTCAATATCTCAGCAGGCTCGCGTCGTCGACCGACGCTGACCTGCGGCTACGGTAGATCGAGGTCAGGATCGCCAGCCCCACCACGACCTCGGCAGCGGCCACCACCATCACGAAGAACGCGATGACCTGGCCATCGAGAGCGCCGTGCAGCCGGGCGAACGCGACGAATGCCAGGTTCACAGCGTTCAGCATGAGCTCGACGCACATGAAGATGACAAGGGCGTTCCTGCGGACCAGGACTCCCACGCCGCCGATAACGAACAGAATCACCGCGAGCGCGACGAAGTGCGCTGGGCTTACCACCGTGCCTCCTCGGGCTCGCTGACGCCGGCGGATCCGCTGTCGCCGCCGACGGTCGAAGGGGCCGGGCCGGCCGCAGCGGGACCGCTGCCCGGCGGGCCCGCGGGTATCGCGCCCGCGGCCGGATTGCCGTTGCCGTTGTCTCCCCGGCCGGAGATCGAGCGGCTGACCGACTGCCCGGAGGTGGACCCGTCCGGCAGCAGCGCCGGCATGTCCACGGCATTGTGCCGGGCATAGGTGCCCGGACCGGGCAGCGGGGCCGGGTGCCCGCTGGCCACCCGCTGCCGGGACAGCATCCGCTGCGTCGGCTTCGGGCTGGTGCGCTCCCGGTGCGCGAGCACCATGGCCCCGAGCGCGGCGGTGATCAGCAGCGCGCTGGTGACCTCGAACGGAAACACGTAGGTGGTGAAGATGAGCGTGGCCAGGCTGGTAATGTTCGACGCCCCGAAGGCAGGCCGGGAGGCCGCCGCCGGTCCGATAGCCGCATGGCCGACCGTGAGGCTGAGCAGCACGAGCAGGCCGATCCCGGCCAGTCCGGCGGCGAGCCGCTGTCCTTTGATCGTCTCCACGATCGAGTCCGCCGAGGTGATGCCGACGATCATCATCACGAACAGGAACAGCATCAGCACCGCGCCGGTGTAGACGATCACCTGGACCAGGGCCAGGAACGGCGCTCCGAGCATCGCGTACAGGACGGCCAGCGACAGCATCACCACGGCGAGCAGGACGGCGCAGTGCACCGCCCGCCTGGCCAGGACCATGCCAAGGCCCGCCGTCACCGAGAGGATGGCCAGCACCCAGAACGCGATGCTGCGGGTAGTGTCGGCGTTCCCGGCGGCGAGGATGACCGGATGGCTCACTGCGCGGCCCTGGTTTCGTCGTCCTCCTGATGCGCGGCGTTCGCCGCCGCGACCGCCCCGAGCAGGTAGTAGTCCTCCTCGTTCTCGCCGAGCCGCATCGGATGGGGCGGTGCCTCCATGCCAGGCTGCAGCGGCGCGACCAGCTGCTCCTTGGTCCAGATCAGGCTCTCCCTGCTGTCGTCGGCCAGCTCGTATTCGTTGGTCATGGTCAGTGCCCTGGTCGGGCAGGCCTCGACGCACAGGCCGCACAGGATGCAGCGCAGGTAGTTGATCTGGTAGACGTGCCCGTAGCGCTCACCGGGGGAGAAGCGCTCCTGCTCGGTGTTGTCGGCGCCCTCGACGTAGATCGCATCGGCGGGGCAGGCCCAGGCGCACAGCTCGCAGCCGATGCACTTCTCCAGGCCATCCGGCCAGCGGTTGAGCTGGTGCCTGCCGTGGAACCGGGGAGCGGTCGGCAGCTTCTCATCCGGGTACTGGACGGTGTCGACCTTGTTGAACATCTGCCGGAAGGTGACGCCGAACCCCTTGATGGGGTTCAGGAAGTCAGGCACCGGTGACCTCCTTGATGGTGCTCTCGGCCTGGGTGGTGCTGTCGGCCTGGATGATGCCTGCTTCGGCCTGGCTCGTGACGTCGGCGCCGACGCCGACGCCGTGATAATGCGGCAGGTCCATGGGCGGCACCGGGAAGCCGGGCTCACCGTCCGCGCCGTCCGGCTCGCTGCCGGCCGCCTCGGCATCCTCCGCCGCAAGCGCCTTGCGCTGGGCGGATACGTCCCACCACCAGGCCAGCAGGATCAGCGCGGCCACGATGGCGCCGGCCACGATGTAGACGGCGAGGCTGCCGCCCTGGCGGCGGTAGACCCGGAAGGTCGCGATGATCAGCGTCCAGGCCAGCGCGGCCGGGATGAGCACCTTCCAGCCCAGCGCCATCAGCTGGTCGTAGCGGATCCTCGGCAGCGAGCCGCGGAGCCAGATGAAGCAGAACAGCAGGACCGACACCTTGACCAGGAACCACAGCACCGGCCACCAGCCGGAGTTGGCGCCCGACCAGAGGGTAATCGGCCAGGTCGCCCGCCAGCCGCCCAGGAACAGCGTCGTGGCCAGCCCGCAGACGGTGATCATGTTGATGTACTCGGCCAGGTAGAACATCGCGAACTTCATCGAGGAGTACTCGGTGTGGAACCCGCCGACCAGCTCGCCCTCGCCCTCAGGAAGGTCGAAGGGCAGCCGGTTGGTCTCGCCCACCATGGTGATCAGGTAAATCACGAAGGAGGGCAGCAGCAGGACGGCGAACCAGGACGGGTAGTGGAAGATGGCGCCGCCGATCTTGAACGCGACTCCGTGGGCCTGCTTGGCGACGATGGCCGTGGTGGACAGTGATCCCGCGTACAGGAAAACCGGCACGAACGACAGCCCCATGGCAATCTCGTAGCTGATCACCTGGGCGGACGACCGCAGGCCGCCCAGCAG
>Ga0302324_100015776_pt1 | contig 15122 bp, 13 predicted proteins | sample Palsa_T0_1_FD_201949 | JGI IMG/M metagenome (GOLD analysis project Ga0302324, IMG submission 201949) | Peat permafrost microbial communities from Stordalen Mire near Abisko, Sweden - Palsa_T0_1 | ecosystem: Environmental > Terrestrial > Soil > Palsa > Peat permafrost | place: Sweden: Abisko...
ACGGACGGCGTCCTCGGCAAGACTTGGCTTGCCCACACGCTCTCGATTCCCTCCAGCGCGACGCTCATGAGCCTCGACCTCGTCCAGCTGCGGGCGAGGGTCCTCGGCAACCCCCAGGTCGTCTCGGCGGACATCGTGCGCAATTTCCCTGACACGCTGACCGTCAGGCTCTCGGAGCGCTCGCCCGTGGTGCGGATGATGGCGCAGGGTGCGACGGGTGCGCCCCGGATGCTGCTCGTCTCCACGGACGGGGTGGCCTTCGAGGGCAAGGGCTTCGACCCGGAGATGGTGGCGACGCTCCCATGGATCGACGGCGTGCGGCTGGTGCCGTCCGGCAACGGTTTCGCCCCGATAGCGGGCATGAAGGCGGTTTCCTCGCTGCTCGCGACGGCCAGGCTCGAGGCCGAGGGCCTCTACCGGACCTGGAGGGTCGTGTCGCTCGAGCGGCTGGCCTCGGATGGGGACATCGAGGTCGCGACGAAGGACGGCATGAGGGTCATCTTTGGCACCGCCGACGACTACCTCAGGCAGATCGCCCGCCTGGACCTCCTCATGGATGACTCGACCGACCCGACCCGCCCGCTGAGGGAGGTCAACCTGTCGCTTGGCGCCCAGGTCCCCGTGACCTACGGCACGGCGGCGCCCACGCTGGATGGCCCGCCGGTGAATACGCTGGGCGCCCCGGCCAACGCCAAGCCGATGATTGTGCTCTCCACAACGTCCACCCCTCACATTGACACCAACCGTGAGCTCTAAGACCACCTTCATAGGCGCCGTCGAGATCGGAACGTCCAAGGTGACCGCGCTTGTCGGCGAACTGATGGGAAGCCAGGTCGTCATCATCGGCTACGGCGAATGCCCGTCGCGGGGTATCATCAAGGGCTCGGTCGTCGACTACAGGGCGGCCACCGAGTGCACCCACAGCGCCCTCGAGACGGCGGAGAGGGACGCCAACGAGCGGATCGACCATGTCTTCCTCGCGCAGTCCGGCGGACACCTCGACGGCTTCTACAACGAGGCCACGCTGAACGTGAAGGCGGCGGACAACATGATCGAGCAGGACGACATCAGGACGGTCTGCGAGCTTGCCAAGGCCAAGGAGCTCCCGCTCGGGCGCATGGTCGTCCACAATATCCGCCGTCCCTTCAGGGTCGACGGCCGGCTCGTCCCCACATCGCCGGAGAACCTCGTGGGCCAGAAGCTCGAGGTCGGCTACTGGACGGTGCACGGCCAGGAGCAGAGGCTCGCCGACAACATCCATGTCATCAAGGGGTTCAACCTTGAGGTCCGTGAACTCGTCCTCTCGAGCCTTGCTTCGGGACACATGGTGACGAGCCCAGAGGAGCGCCAGAACGGCGTCGTGGCGATCGACATCGGGGCGGGAACGACGGACTACGTCCTCTATCGCAACGGCGCCCCTCACACGACCGGAGTCGTCGCCGTGGGCGGCGGGCATTTCACGAACGATATCAGCATCGGCCTCAGGCTCACCGAGTCCCAGGCGGAGAAGCTCAAGCTCCGGTTCGGCAGGGCGGTCGTCCAGGCGCGCGACAAGAGCGAGAAGGTCTGGCTGGATGGGAATTTCTCGATCGGTGACCGGCAGTTCTCGAGGCAGGCGATCGAGACGATCACCGCTTCCAGGGCCTGGGAACTCCTCGAGGTCGTGAAGCGCAAGCTCGGCCAGTCCTTCTCGCCGGAATCCTGCGCCGGCGGGGTCGTCCTCACCGGCGGCGGGGCTAAGCTGCCCGTGATCACGGAATGCGCCTCGAAGGTGTTTGGCGTGCCCTGCCGCCTTGGCGAGGCTCCCTCCTGGGTCAATGAGAACCTGCGGGACCCGGGCTTCCACACGGCGCTCGGGACGCTGTACTACGGCGTCAGCTCGCTCAGCGAGCGCTCCGTGGGGGCGCGCAAGAAGGGCAGCTTCATGCGTACCGTGACACGACTCTTCGCCACGACGTGAATCCCAACGAACTCCCCCTCGAGCACCAGGTACTCTGCGACCGCAATGTCGCCATCAAGCTCGTGGGCGTGGGAGGCGCGGGCACCAATGCCGTCGACCGCCTCAAGATGGAGAGCCTCGAGCGTCTGCAGCTGGCCGTCGTCAACACGGACAACCAGGCGCTTTCCAGCTCGCCCGTGCAGGACAAGGTGCTGATCGGCATGGGCCTGACTCGCGGTCTGGGGGCCGGCGGCGACCCGGAGCTGGGACGCCAGGCGGCCGAGGACGACCGCGAGAAGATCACGAAGGTGGTCAAGGATTGCGACCTTGTCTTCATCATCGCGGGCATGGGTGGCGGGACCGGGGGTGGGGCTTCGCCGATCATCGCCGAGATCGCCGCCGAGCAGGGGGCCCTGGTCATCGCCTTCGTGACGCTGCCGTTCAGCTTCGAGGGAGGGCGCCGGCTGAAGCAGGCCGAGGAGGGGCTGGCGGCCCTGCGGCGCGCATGCGACGCGGTCATCCCCCTGCCGAACGACATCCTCCTGCAGGAGGCCGCGGACAACGAGACGGTGCTCGACTCGTTCGCGAGGGCCGACGAGTGGATCGGCCGCGGCGTGAAGTCGATCTGGTCGATGCTCTCCAAGACAGGGCTCATCAACGTGGACTTTGCCACCCTGAGGCAGGCGTTCCAGAACCGCGGCGCAAAGACCCTGTTCGGGCTCTCGGAGGGCGCCGGCGAGAACGCGGCGGCGGAGGCGATCGCGAGCCTGAAGCTGTGCCCTCTCCTGCACACGCCCGAGTTTTCCCGCAAGGCGGACCGCCTTCTCGTCAACATCACCGGGGGCACGGACCTGACCCTGCCCAAGGTGAACGAGATCATGAACGCGATCGCCGACCAGTTTGGGCGCGACTCGCACATCATCATGGGGGCGGTCATCGACGAGGGGATGCAGGGTCGCGTGGAGATCTCCGTCCTCGGGGCCAGCGACATGGGCGCGCGCGGGGTCGTGAACCGCAGGCCCGCCCCGGTTCGCCCGCGCCACGTCGAGACCCGGGCCGAGGACGCCTTTCCCAAGGTGGAGGCGGCCGCCGCGGCTTCGGCCCAGGAGGCGCCGGTTCCCGCGGGTCCCAAGGCGAGCCAGGAGGAATTTGGTTTCGGCGAGGTGGAAAGCCGCGGTCAGTTCGAGAGGACCGACCGGAACCTGTTCGACGGGCAGGACCTGGACGTACCGACTTACCTCCGAAAGGGCATAAAGATAGCGATTTGATCCCGGCAGGGATTCAGGTAGCGTCCTCGCCATGTTTGTCGACGAATGTGTGATCAAGGCGTCTGCCGGCGACGGTGGCCGCGGCTGCGTGGCGTTCCGCCGTGAAAAATACGAGCCCTGGGGCGGCCCCAACGGCGGGGACGGCGGGGCGGGCGGCGACGTCGTCCTGCTCGGCTCGCACGACACCAACAACCTCGTCGACTTCAAGTTCAAGCCCCACTGGAAGGGCCAGAGGGGCGAGCACGGCCTGGGCAAGGACTGCAACGGCAAGGAGGGCACGGACGCCGTCCTGAGGCTCCCGCTGGGGACCGTCGTCACCGACCTCTCGACGAAACGCGTCGTCGCCGAGCTGATCGAGGATGGCCAGAGGATCGTCCTGTGCAAGGGCGGCAACGGGGGTTGGGGAAACACGCATTTCAAGACGTCGACGAACCGGGCGCCGAACCGGGCGAATCCCGGGCAATCGGGCGAGCACGGCGAGTTCCGGCTCGTCCTCAAGTCCATCGCGGACGTGGGCCTCGTGGGCTTCCCCAACGCGGGAAAGTCGTCGCTCACGAACGCAATCACCAAGGCCCACCCGAAGATGGCGGCGTATCCGTTCACGACGCTCCATCCCCAGATCGGCGTCATCGAGTACAAGGACGAGGTCAGGGGCGACAAGAGGCTCCTGATGGCCGACATCCCCGGCCTCATTGAGGGCGCGAGCGAGAACCGGGGCCTGGGGCACCGGTTCCTGCGCCATGTGGAGCGCTGCGCGCTCCTCCTGTTCATTGTGGACATGGCCGGACACGACGGGCGAGACCCGCGGGAGGACTACCGCCAGCTCCTGAACGAGCTCAAGCTCTACGACCCGGCGCTCCTGAAGAAGCCGAGGCTTGTCGCCGCCAACAAGATGGACCTGCCCTCCGCGGCGGGGAACCTCGCCACATTCAAGCGCCGGCACAAGGTCGACACGGTCGAGATCTCCTGCCTGACGGGCGACGGCCTGGATCGGCTCAAGAAGGAGCTCCTCAAGCGGGTCAGGGTCCTCCGGCAAAAGGAAAAGGTGTCGCCAGCGGCGGCTGCTTAAGGCAATATACAGGCAACGTGGCCCAAGGATCCTCAATGTCGCCCGAAAATAGGTCGCTCATGATGCGAGCGAACCGGCTGCTTGGCGCTGGCCTGGTGGAGCACAACCTCGTGAAGATAGAGGACTTGGAAAAGGCGAACGAGCGGCTCCTGGAGATCATCGCCTCGAACCAGCCCCGCCAGGCCACGGTCCTGGGGGTGCTCGCCTACGAGCTTCGGGTCATCCGCGAGGAGGACGTCCTCCAGCATCTGGTCGAGTCCGAGGGACTCGGCCTGGTGGACCTCAGGGGCTACGAGCCGCCCGACGACACCAAGAAGGGCCTGGACCTCGACGCCTGCTGGGCGACCTGGTCGGTGCCTTTTGACCAGGAGGAGGATTTCACGTTCATCGCCTCGGCGTACTACCTGAGCCCCGCGGTGCGGACGTACTGGGAGAAGAAATTTGACGGCCCGCTCCTCTGGTTCGGGACCACGCTTGAGGGCATCGCCGAGCACATGGACCGCCTGGCGGGACCCGCGGGCTCAAAGGCGCCGTTCCCCACGGCCGGCGCCCCCGCCGCCGCGCCCGCAGCCGCCGTGTCCCAGACCAATCCGCCCATGTCGGTTTCAAGCTCCGCGGAGCCCGCGGCAAGGTCGGCCTAACAGGAACGCACCATGGCCCTCGGCAAAGTCCAGTCGCTCATCATCGCGAAGCTCATAGCGATGGGCCGCCTCACGCCCGAGCAGCGCGACGCGATCGCGGCCCGCCCGCAGGACCTGAACGGCGACGCCCTCGACCGCCTCCTCCAGGAGGACTACAAGATCACCGCCTTCCAGTGCCTCGTGGCGAAGGGCAGGGCGCTCGGGTTGGCCCCCTACAACGTGGCGCGGTACAAGATCGCGACCTCGACCTTCGAGCGGATCCCCCAGGAGTTCTGCCAGGAGAACCTCGTCCTTCCGGTGGGCCAGGTCGGCGACCTCCTGCTGGTCGCGTTCGCAAACCCCTTTGAGGTCACCCTCCCCGCCAAGATTCAGGAGATGACGGGCAAGCGCGTGGTCCGCCTGCTGGCGCGCGAGAAGGACATCAGGGACAAGTTCAGCAAGGCGAACGACCGCTCCTCCGGCTTCGACGACGTCGTCCAGAAGATCGGCGCCGAGTACGGCACCGAGGGCGACGCGGACATCATCACCGACTCGGACGTCAACGAGGAGTCGGGTCCGATCATCCAGCTGGGCAACCGGATCATCGAGGATGCGTATTTCGCGGGCTCGTCCGACATACACATCGAGCCGCAGGAGAAGGACGTGATCGTCCGCTACAGGGTGGACGGCATGTGCCAGGAGAAGCTGCGCCTGCCGGTCAAGGTCGGCCCCGCTCTCGTGGCGCGCCTCAAGATCATGTGCAACCTGGACATCTCGGAGCGAAGGCTCCCCCAGGACGGCCGCATCGTCTTCAAGCAGTACACGAAGAAGAACCTCGACCTCGACCTTCGTGTGTCCACCGCGCCCCTGAACCACGGCGAGGGGGTCGTCATGCGTATCCTCGACAAGCAGAAGACGACGCTGCCCCTCACGTCGCTCGGGTTCAGCGAGGAGAACATCTCGAAGTACCGCGAGTGCATCCGCCAGCCCTACGGCATGATCCTGCACTGCGGGCCCACGGGCTCCGGAAAGTCGATGACGCTCTACTCGGCGCTCAACGAGATCAACACGCCCGACATCGTCATCCGCACCGCGGAGGACCCGATCGAGTACACGCTTCCCGGCATCAACCAGATGCAGATGCACCGGCAGATCGGGCTGACATTCGCGGCCGCCCTGCGCTCCTTCCTGCGCCAGGACCCCGACATCATACTCGTGGGCGAAATTCGAGATGTTGAGACCGCGGAGATCGCGGTTGAGGCGGCGCTCACGGGCCACCTCCTTATCTCGACGCTCCACACGAACGACGCGCCGTCCACCATCGCGCGCCTTACGGACATGGAGATCGAGCCGTTCATGATCTCGTCGTCGATCCTCTGCGTCTGCGCCCAGCGCCTCATGCGCCGCGTGTGCAAGCAGTGCAGGCTCCAGTACGAGCCCAAGGGCAGGGAGCAGGAGATCCTGCAGAAGGCGATCGGCTGGTCCGGCCTCATCTACAAGCACAACCCCAAGGGGTGCCCCAAGTGCAACGGCAGCGGCTACAAGGGCCGCGTCGGCATCCACGAGCTCATGGTGACCAACGAGGAGCTCATCGAGGGAATCAACAAGAAGATGGAGACCGCGGAGCTCAAGAAGATCGCCACGCGCGGGGGAATGAAGACGCTTCACCAGGACAGCCTGCTCAAGGTGAAGGATGGCCTCTCGACGATGGAAGAGGCGATTTCGACCGTTCCGCCCGACCTCTGATGAGATTCCGGTCGGCCTTGGCCATGGCTGCGGCGCTGGCTCTTGCTGGATGCCGCCCGCGGGAGATCACTCAGCTGCAGCGGGACGAGGCCGCGAACGATGTCAGCGACGCGGACTTTGCCGTCACGATCAAGGACTGGCCGCGCGCCGAGGGCATGTACGCCAAGGCCGCCAACCTTTGCCCCGACCAGGGCGACATCTGGATGAACCTCGGCATCGTGAGGATGCGCATGCAGAACTCGTCCGGGGCGAGGGACGCATACAAGTCGGCCCTCTCGGCCTACAGGGATGACGAGAAGCGCGACCCGAAGAACCCTGTGCCAGTGCTCCGCCACGCCTACGCGCTCGCCGTTCTCGGCCGCGCCGACGAGGCGCGCTCCGAGGTCGCCGACGGGTACGCGCGGATGCCCGATGACGCCCGCCTGAGGGGGTTTGTCGAGGGCAAGGGCATCGACAAGATGCTGGCCGACCCTTCGCTCAAGGAAGTCTCGCCGCAATAGGCCGTGCACGGCTACTGGGCCCAGTTCGCTAAGATCGCGTTGGCGCACATCCTCGCCGTGGCCGCCCCCGGGCCGGACTTTGCCATGGTCGTCAAGCAGAGCATCTCCCACGGCAGGCGCACGGCCGTCTGGACGGCGGTTGGCATAGGGAGCGCGATCCTTGTCCACGTGACCTACGCGGTGCTCGGGATCGGCATCCTCCTGAGGACCTATCCCCTGGCCTTCGCGGCCGTGAAGTTTGCGGGAGCGGGATACCTTGCCTGGATCGGGATCAAGGCCCTGCGCACCAGGCCGCGCCACGAGATGGCGGCGCCGCCGGAGCTGGCCGAGCCGGACTTGTCGAGCCCCGTGGCGCCCGCCGCGCGCGCGGCGTGGGTCACCGGATTCATCACCAACCTATTCAACCCCAAGGCCACGCTCTTCTTCGTGGCGGTCTTCGCGAGCCTGATGGACCCGGCGACGCCCCGGGTGATCCAGGCCGCCTATGGCGTGTGGATGGCGGCATGGACGATCGGCTGGTTCGCGATGGTCGCCGTGTTCTTCACGCGGGAGAAAGTCCGGCGCGCCTTCCTCAGGGGCGGCCATTGGATCGACCGGGCGATGGGCGCCGTATTCCTCGCCTTCGCCGCGGCGCTCGCCGTCGCCTCGGCCGGCTAGGCGTACACCGCCCCGCCGAGCAGGCGGGTTCCCTCGTAAAGGGCGAGGACCTGACCCGAGGCGAGGGCGCGCTGCGCGGTGGCAAACACCACACGGGCGGTGCCGTCGCCCCGGGGCTCAAAGCGCAGGCGGACGCGCGGGTCCCTGTAGCGGACGCGACCCTCCAAGTCACGGGCCCCGTCCACCGGCTCCCCGGTCCAGCTGAGCGAGTGCACGCTCACCTCGGCCTGGAAGAGCCCCGGCGCGCCGGGCTTGTCGAACGCCACGAGCAGGGCGTCGTCCGGGCCCCGCTTGCCCACGACGACATAGCGCTCGTTGTCCGTGTTGGAGGGGACGCCTATTCCCCTTCTCTGGCCGAGGGTGAAATAATGGAGCCCGCGGTGGCGGCCGAGCTGGCACCCGTCGGAAGCCCGGACGATGGGTCCAGGCCGGTCGGGCACGTAGGCCCGCAGGAAATCCGCCATGCGCACCTCGCCAATGAAGCAGATGCCCTGGCTGTCCTTCTTGTCCGCGGTCGCAAGGCCCGCCTCCCGCGCCAGGCGACGCAGCTCGGTCTTTTCCAGGTCGCCGACGGGAAAGAGGGCCCCCTGCAGCTGCTCCTGGGAGAGCAGCGAGAGAAAATAGGTCTGGTCCTTGTTGAGGTCCCTGGCCTCCAAGACCTCCGCCTGGCCGTCGTCCGCGACCGTGCGGCGCGCGTAGTGGCCCGTGGCGACGGACGTGAACCCGTGCCCGAGGGCCCAGGCGCGGAATACCCCGAACTTGATCTCCCGGTTGCACATGATGTCTGGGTTGGGCGTCAGCCCGCGCTGGTAGCCCGTGAGCAGGTACTCGACGACCTTCTCCCTGTAGTCGCGCATGAGGTTGACGACCTGGAACGGGATGCCGACCTGGTCGGCGACACGGCGCGCGTCCTCGATGTCCTGCATCCAGGGGCAGTCGCCCACGACGCCGTCCTCGTTGATCCAGTTCTTCATGTAAGCCCCGGTGACGTCGTGGCCCTCGCGCTTGAGCAGGAGCGCGGCGACCGAGCTGTCGACGCCCCCGGAAAGGGCGACGAGAATGCGATTGCGCCGGGGCATGGCCCCAAGACGGTGCCGGCTCGGGCCCCTGTCAACCCCGCGTCAGACGTCCGGGCTTTCGCCCTCGGCGTCGCCGAAGCGGGGGAGGGACCCCGCTGACGGTCCCTGGTCGGAGACCATGGCCTCCTCCGTGTCGCCGTCGCCCTCGCGGAGCGGGAAGTCCTTGATGAAGTTCGAGTACTCGACGAGCTCATAGGTCCCGTCCCAGTGCTCGACGATGGCCGTCAACGACTCGATCCAGTCGCCCGAGTTGAGGTAGTGGATGTCGCCCAGCATCTTGTCCGCGGGCGTGTGGATGTGCCCGCACATGACGCCCGAGCACCCGCGCGCCTTCGCGAGCTCGGCGATGTGCTCCTCGAAGTTCGAGACATGGCTCACGGCGGACTTCACGCGCGCCTTGATCGCCCGGCTGAGGGACCAGTACTCCTGGCCCCTCCAGGCGCGCCACGCGTTGTAGGCCCGGTTGATCCCGAGGAGCGCCTGGTAGCCCCAGTCGCCGAGGTGGGCCAGGAACACGAAGTTCTTCGTCACCGTGTCGAACACGTCGCCGTGGAGGACGAGGTACCTTCCCTTGACCCCCTCGTGGAGGTACTCGTCCACGATCATCAGGTTCTCAAACTCGAGAGGGAGGACCTTGGCCATGAAGTCGTCGTGGTTGCCGCGCAGGTAGACGATCTGCGTGTCCCGCTTCTCGAGCATCTTGAGCACGATCCGGATGAAGTGCGTGTGAGCCTTGGTCCACTGGCCCTTCCTCTTGAGCTGCCATCCGTCGATGATGTCCCCGTTCAGGATGAGCTTCTCGCAGCGCACGTGGCGCAGGAAGTGATTCACCTCGGCGACCTTGGAATCGACGGTGCCCAGGTGGATGTCCGACAGGATGACGGTGCGGGCGCGGATCCTTTTCATGGGAGGTTTAGGGCGAATCCCGCCGCGGAGCGCTCCGCGGACGGCGTTACGGCGGTGCATTCAGTGGGGACGACGAGCCTCAGGCTCCTCGTCTGGACGATGACCTCGACGCAGGCGCCCGCCATGTGGGTCTCCCCGTCGGTGTGGATGAGGCCGGCCGCCGGCCTCTCGATCATGAATTTCGCGGCCCGGAGGCGGCGGACCTTAGTGCTCCGGTCGATGGAATTGGTGAAGAGCCGGGCTCCAAGGATGCAGGCAGCGATGTGCCCTACCGGGCGCACGGCGATGAGGTCGAGGAGGCCGTCGTCCACCCGCGCGTGCGGCGCTATTCGGGCGTTGTTCCCGTACTGGTCGGAATTCGCCACGGCGATGAGGAGGACGTCCATCGTCTCGCGCTGGTTGCCGGCGCTGATGTGGCACCGCTCGGTCCTGCGGCTGAAGAAGGCGGCCAGGGCCGTGCGGGCGTAGGCCGGCAGCCCGCGCTTTGCCAGGCCGTTGAAGCGGCGTGCCACCTCGGCGTCGAGGCCGAGTCCCATCGCGTTGACAAAGACGAGCCCGTTCGCGGATCCCGTGTCCATCTCGGCCACGCGGCCGGTGGTCCCGGCTGCGAGGTCGAGGGCCCCCTCGGGCGTCTTCGGCAGGCCGAGGTGCAGCGCAAGGCCGTTTCCTGAGCCGCAGGGAACCAGGCCCATCGCCGCGGGCGTGTGGATGAGCGCCTGCGCGATCTCATTGACCGTGCCGTCGCCCCCCACGGCCACGACCCTCAGGTACCCGGCGTTGACCGCGTCGCGCGCGAGCTCGGTCGCATGGCCCGGGCCCTCGGTGCAGCAGATGTCGGCCTCGATCGCCCTCGCGGCAATGAAGTCACGCATGAGCGGGAGGATCCCCGCATTGCGCTTGGGCCGCCCGGAGCTGGGATTGAAGATGAAGCGGGTTTTCACAGCGCGGCGGCGAAAAGCCCGAGGTTGGTCCGTCCCGGGGACCGGTTCGCGAGGGTGAGGACCTGCGCCGCGACGGTCCGCGCGGCGTCGGGCTTGGCCATGGGCTCAAGCGCGGCGCGCCAGCTGTCCCAACCGCGGCCCTTGTCCGCGAAGGCGGCCCGGAGGGTGGCGATGACGGCCTCCGGCGTGGTCGCGAGGGCGCCCGCGCTGTGGCGCAGGAGCAGCTCGCAGTTGCCCTCCTCCTGTCCCGGCACGACCTGGTTGACGACCATCGGGCAGCGGGCGGCGACCGCCTCCTGGGTTGTCGCGCCCCCCGCCTTGCTGACGACGACGTGGTGCGTCATGAGGAGCTCTGGGATGCGATCCGTCCACCCGAGGATGTCCGCCTTCAGGCGTCGGCCGGCCGCGGCGGCGAGGAGCGTCGCCCTCAGCGCCTCGTCGCGGCCCACGGTGCACGTCACCTCCCAGCCTTCCTCGGCAAGGAGAAGGCGCGCCGTCGCCTCAGCGTTGTGCGTGCCTGAATTGACTATGTACAGCACACGGGGTGCCGACCCTTCGGCGATCCTCGGCCGTGTCATGATGCCCTCGTTCTTCCTGAAGTAGGAGGTCACGGGAAACCCGGAGACATGCAGCTTGGCGGGGTCCACGCCCGCGGCGCGCATCACCTCGGCCGTGTCCTCGTTCGGGACGAACCAGCCGTCGCAGCCGGGCCTCCACCAGACCGAGTTGATGCTGATAGAGTCGGTCACGATGTTGAAGTGCGGGACGCTGATCCGGCCCTCCCTGATCAGCTTTTCCAGGAGGGCGGCGTACGCCGGGAAGCTGCTGCAGATGGCGTCGGGCTTCTCGTTCTCGATCAGTTCGAGGAGCGTCCTGGACTGGGCGCCCATCAGCCAGAGGCCACGGGTCATGAAGCTCGGCCTGTCCATCAGGGCATAGACGACCTTCCAGAGCCTCGGCGTCCCGTTGATGGCGGACAGGTACAGGCGCCTGACCAGCGAGTTCAATCGGGGGCAGCTCATCGCGAACACGTCGGCGACCCGGGCGGTGCCCGGCAGGTCCTCGTTGAAGGCCGCGGCGAGCGCGTTGGCCGCCGCATTATGGCCTTCTCCGTAGGCCGCGGTCAGGATGAGGATGCGTGGCTCCATAAGTTCAGGCGAGGACCGGCGCCTCGCCGGTGTGCGCGTGGGCCAGGCCCGCGGCGTCCCCGAGGTCGCTCTCGAACCGCGAGATCACCTTTTCCCAGGACTGGGCCTCGACTGCGGCCCGCCCGGCTGCCCTCAGGCGGGCCCGCAGGCCCGCGTCTGTCGCAAGGCGGACGCCAGCGGCCACCAAGGCGTCGGCATTGTCGCAGGGGGCCGAAAGGCCGGTTTCCCCATCCTTCACGAAGATCTTCGCCGCGGCATAGTCGAATCCCGCCGCGGCGAGGCCGCTCGCCATCGCCTCTGTCAGCACGTTTCCAAATGTCTCGGTCAGGCTCGCGTGGATGTAGATGTCGGCGGAGGCATAGTAGCGCCCGATCTCATCCCTCGAGAAGAATCCGGCAAACATGCAGTCCGGATGATCGCGCATCAGCGCACGCTTCAGGGGTCCCTCGCCCGCAAGGACGAAGCGGCATGCTGGATTGGCCCTCCTCATGGCGTCATAGACCCGGAAGAGGAGGGGGTAGTTCTTCTCGGCCGCCATTCGGCCCACATGGATCACCACCGGGTCGGTTGGGGCGGCCTTCCAGTCGGCGCGCAGGGCATAGGAGCGGCGGTCCGGCCGGAACTGGCGCGTGTCAACCCCGCGGGAGAGAACCTGCATGCCCTTGAACCCCATGCCCGTCAGCTCGTCGCAGAGGTCCTGCGTCGGGGCGAACGTGACCTGGGTCAGGTTGTGCACGTAGCGCAGCCAGCCGAGGGCCACGCTCTTCAGGAGCGTTATCTTATAGTGCCTCGCATAGGCGTGGAAGTTCGTGTGAAAGCTCGAGGTGACGGGGATGCCCATCGACCGGGCCGTCCGGATCGCCGAGAGACCAAGGGGGCCCTCGGTTGCGACGTGCACCAGGTCGGGCCTGTCGACGCTCCAGATGCTCCGCAGCTTGCGTGCGGCCGGAAGGCCCATCCGCAGGAGGGGATACCCGGGAATCGGCAGGCCGGCCATCGGGATCTGCCTGAAGTCCCCTCCGGTTCTCGAGTCCGGCAGGTCGCGGCGCCAGGGACGATATACTGCAACCGAGTGTCCCCTTCGGCCGAGCTCGCTCGCGATGACCCCGAACGTCATTGCGACCCCGTTGATTTCCGGGGGGAATGTTTCAGTTACAATCGCGAGTTTCACAGGATGCGTGGTTTACGCATCCCAATGTGCACGGCCCGCGTGCCGTTTGTGTGTCGAAACGGTTACGACTTTGGTAAATTGCCCCCGTTTGGCGCCGGGGAGGGGGGCGCCGGGGGTTCGGAGGCCGGGGGGGCGGCGGGTGCCGGGGGTGCCGGCTTGGCGCGCACTCCCTTGGCCTCGTACAGGCGGATCACGTGCTTTCGCTGGTCGAGGCTGATGATTTCGGCGTACCGGCCCCAGCTCAGCAGGGTCCGGAACAGGGGGCGGGGCTTCTCATGGGGGAGGGCGGCCTGGAGCTCGCGCAGGAGCTCCTCGCTCCTCAGGCACTGGTCCTCCTGGACCTTGATGAGCCTGACCAGGAGCTCGAAGATCTTCAGCTTCATCAGCTGTTCGCGGATGATGCGCTTCTGGTCGACCGTCGAGGAATTCATGAGCACATTGCCGAGCGGGGTGATCCGGACGTCCTGGCCGGGCGTCTCGACGAAGCCGAGCAACTCGGCGGCCTTCACGATGCGCACGACGGCGCCAAACTCCTTGCCAAACTTCTCGGCGAGGTCGAACAGGTCGTAGGCGGCGTCGCCGATGAGGGACATGAGCCCAAGCACCTCCGCGGCATTGACATAGGGCAGGGACACCGGCGCGATGCGCCGGCGGTTGTCGGCGGTCTTCGTCGTCACGACCTTATTGCCGTCAGCGCCCGCCGTGTCGGGGAGGTTCGTGTGCGTGAGGATGCAGTGGAGCTGCTCGACGATCTTCTTGAACTCGGGATGGTCGACGTCGCGGGGGTAGGGCAGCGCGTTGGGCACGATGACGTCGATCCGGCCGGGTCCCGCGGCCATCACCACGATGCGCGTCGCAAAATACACCGCCTCCACGATGTTGTGCGTCACCATCACCATCGTGCGCAGCGGATGGTTCGGGTCGGCAAGAAGGCGGCCAATCTCATTCCGGAGCGTCTCGGCGGTCAGGACGTCGAGCGCGCTGAAAGGCTCGTCCATCGCAAGCACCTCGGGTTCCGCGATAAGCGCGCGGGCGATGCCGACCCGCTGCTTCATGCCGCCCGACAATTCCCTCGGGTAGGCGTACTCGTACGCGCCCAGGCCGACTGTCTGGAGCACCTTCTCAAGGCGCGCCTGCTGCTCCTCTTCGGGCAGCTGGCCGATGGGCAGAAGGACGTTGCCGCGAACGGTCAGCCACGGGAAAAGCGCGAAGTTCTGGAAGACCATGGCCACGCCGGGAGAGACACCCACCAGGAGCTTGCTCTTGTAGAGCACCTCGCCGCGGGTGGGCGTGATGAGGCCCGCCATGATGCGCTCGAGCGTCGACTTGCCGCAGCCCGAGGGACCGAGAAGGACGACCGTCTCGTTCTCCGAGACGGTCAGGCTGATGTCGCTCAGGACGAGGTCGTTCTCGGCCTTGCTCACGAAGTACTCGTGGCTGACATGACGGAGCTCGATGAGAGGCTGCTGGGTGGTGGATTCCATATCTGCGGCTAGAATTAGGTTATAAACCGGCAGCGGTCATTGGCAACGGCCTGAATGCGTTTCCATACGGTGCGGTTGATTCCCACCACGATGACGGACATTACGATCACGGCGGCGGTGAGGCGCGAAAAATTATTGTCGTCTATGGCCTTGCCCAGGTAGGCCCCTAGGCCGCGCGCGTTGTAGACCGTTTTTCCGACCTGGACGCCGTACTCCGACACGATCGTCGCGTTCCACGCCCCCCCAGCGGCCGTAATCCATCCGGTGACAAGCCCGGGAAGGATCGCCGGCAGGAGGAACTGCCTCCATTTGCGCCAACCCTTCAGGTGAAGCACCTCGGCGCAGCTGATGATGTCGTTCGGTATGGAGGCCGCCGCCGAAGCCACATTGAAGAGGATGTACCACTGCGTCCCGAAAAGGATGAGCAGCACAGCGCCCCATTGCAGCGTGCCATGGACGAAGAGCACAGCTGCAAAGAGCCAGGGGTAGAGCATCGGCGCGGGGAACGACGCGACAAATTGGATAAAGGGTTGAAGCTTGCCCGACAGCTTCGGGTTCAATCCGATCCACACCCCGAAGGGGACGGTCCACAGG
>Ga0302324_100015777_pt1 | contig 15121 bp, 11 predicted proteins | sample Palsa_T0_1_FD_201949 | JGI IMG/M metagenome (GOLD analysis project Ga0302324, IMG submission 201949) | Peat permafrost microbial communities from Stordalen Mire near Abisko, Sweden - Palsa_T0_1 | ecosystem: Environmental > Terrestrial > Soil > Palsa > Peat permafrost | place: Sweden: Abisko...
CTGGAAGAGCGGTTCGGGATCGAGAGCTTGTTTGTGTCGACGATGCAGGCGGTGAGTGGTGCGGGGTATCCGGGCGTGGCTTCGCTGGACATACTGGGGAATGTCGTGCCCTTTATCAAAAATGAAGAAGAGAAGTTGCAGGAAGAGGTTGGCAAGCTGCTGGGGCGTTTGGATGGAAGCGGAGTTGATGTGCTGGACGCGAAGGTGAGCGCACACTGCAATCGGGTGGCGGTTGAGGATGGGCATACGGAGTGCGTGAGCATCAAGTTTAAAAAGAAGGCTACGCGGGAGGAGGTGCTGGCGGCGTGGAGTGAGTTTGCTCCACTGCGCGGGCAGCATCTGCCGACGGCGCCGGACCAACCGGTGGAGTATGACGCGAGCGTCGACCGGCCACAGCCACGGTTGGACAAGATGCGCGGCAATGGAATGGCAGCGACGGTGGGGCGGCTGCGGGAGTGCAGTCTGCTGGACTGGAAGTTTGTGGTGCTCTCGCACAATACGATTCGCGGAGCAGCAGGAGCGGCCGTGCTGAATGCGGAGGTGCTGGCACGGATGGGCAAGCTGGATAAGCTAGGCGTGCCGGTGGCTGCCGAGGCAAAGCTCCGGGCGGCGGTGACTGCTTGAGCGTAATGCGCGAAAGACTGGTTGTGATGAAGTTTGGAGGCACCTCGGTAGAGGACGCTGCGGCCATGGAGCGGACTGCTGGAATCGTTCGCGGACGGCGGGAACGTGGGCTCGAAGCCGTCGTTGTGGTTTCGGCGATGGCGAAGGTGACGGACCTGCTACTGGCTGCGGCGAGTGCAGCGGGACGCGGAGACAGGGCAGGTGCGCTGGCGATTGGAGCGCGGCTGCGGCATCGACATATAGACACTGCAACGGCACTGATGGATGCGGAGCGGTTTGCACGGGTGCAGCAGGTTATGCACCTGGAGTTCGATGCGCTGGACGATCTGCTGCGCGGGATTTCAGCGGTGGGAGAGCTGACGCCACGGACGAATGACCTGGTGGTGAGCTTTGGCGAGCGGCTTTCGAGCAGGATGGTGGCGGAGGCGTTTGCTCAACGTGGGTTGCAAGGCGAGCATGTGGACGCACGCACCTGCATTGTGACGGATTCAAACTACGGCAAGGCTGTGCCACAGGAGAGTGCGATCGAAGCCAAGCTCGCAGAGATTGTGCTGCCGCTGATCAAGGCAGGAAAGACTCCGGTGATGGGTGGATTTATCGGAGCGAATGCAGAGGGGATCACGACTACGCTGGGGCGCGGGGGGAGCGACTACACGGCTGCGCTGGTGGGTAGTGGGCTGCACGCCAGTGCGATTGAGATATGGACGGACGTGAACGGCATTATGACCACCGATCCACGTATCTGCCCGGATGCGCTGCGGGTGAAGACGATCAGCTTTGAAGAGGCGGCGGAGCTGGCTTACTTTGGAGCGAAGGTATTGCATCCGGCGACGATTCTGCCTGCGGTGCAGAAGAGCATTCCGGTGTGGGTGCTGAACTCGCGTAATGCAGAGAATGAAGGCACGAAGATCACGGCGATGTCGACGAAGTGCGCGAGTCCGTTCAAGAGCATTGCGGCGAAGAAGAAGCTGACGATCGTCGACGTGGTTGCGAGCAGGATGCTGATGTCGCATGGATATTTGAAGGCAGTGTTTGATGTCTTCGATAAGTACAAGTGCGCGATCGATATGGTGTCGACGAGTGAGGTGAGCATTTCGCTTAGCGTCGACAGCAATCAGCAGCTGCCTGAGATCTGCTCAGAGCTGAGCAAGATCGCGGACGTGAAGATGGAGGGACATAAGGCGCTGGTGTGCCTGGTGGGTGAGGATATTCGCGGTCATAACGGCATCGCAGGGCAGGTGTTCAACGCGATCCGCCATATCAATGTTCGGATGATTTCGCAGGGGGCGAGCGAGATCAACATGAGCTTCATGATCGATGAAGAAGATGTGGAGGATGCGGTGCGTAGTCTGCATCGGGTCTTCTTTGCGAATCCCGACGAGACGGTGTTTGATGTGGTGGACCGAGTTCAGGTAGAGAGCACAGCAGGATAGAAACGACGAGGGAATGGCACGATGCGGATATTGGTTTTAGGGCTGGGCAAGACGGGCAGGCTGGTAGCGGAGGTTGCGGCAGAGCGCGGCCATAGCGTGAATGTGCTGGATGCGAAGGAGAATGCGAGTGCTTCGGCGCTGACGCCTCCGTTTGTTGCGGGGTTTGATGTGGTGATCGACTTCACGACTCCGGAGGCAGCGATTCAGAATATGCGTGCCTGCCTGGCGACGGGCGCGAAGATGGTGATTGGAACGACGGGGTGGTACGACAAGCTGGCAGATATGCGCTCGCTCGCCGAACGGAGGCAGGCAGGGCTGCTGTATGGGACGAATTTTTCCGTGGGCGTGCAGGTGATGCTGAAGATGGCCGCTACGATGGCCAAGGCACTGCAGCAGGCGGGTTACAAGTTTTCGATTGAAGAGACACATCATGTGAGCAAGCTGGACTCTCCTTCGGGTACGGCGATTACGTTGTCTGGAGTTGTGAAGGCTGCAGCGGGCGTGTCGGACGTGCCAGTGGAGGCCAGACGCGAGGGCGATGTGATGGGCGTGCATACGCTAGAGGCACGGAGCGATGCGGAGCGGCTGGTGCTGACGCATGAGACGTTTTCGCGGCGCGGTTTTGCCGAGGGCGCGGTGAAGGCAGCGGAGTGGTTGTCATCGCGGACGGGCTGCTACGACTTTCAGGACGTCTATTCAGAGATGTGATTGAGGACAGGGATAATCATTGCGCCACTCTTACATCGACGCTCTTTTGGTCGGACTCTTTCTCTCTGCGGTCTTTCATCTTGCTGCTGGAAGATGGACGGATCGAGTGTTGAACAGAGCGGGAGTTGTGCGAGGCGTGGGGTTTTGCCTTCTGCTGTTTGCAGTTCCCTGCTTCCTGTGGCGGGGATGGTATTTCATCACGCTTGGCGCGCTGCTCGCGGTCTCTGGTGCATGGAGGTTCTTCGCTCCGGAGAGTTCAATCAAGCTGCAAAAGATAACTTATCCGCGATGGGTGCATGGGCTGCTGCTTTTGGGCGGCGCTTGTCTGGTCTTCGCGCTTCAACCATAGAACTGGAGTTTTCTCATGAGTAGAGGTTCGTTTCAAAAGTTGACGTTCGAGGAGAAGCTGGATCGGCTGGCCGAGGTTGCCGTGAAGATTGGGCTGGGTCTGCGTGCAGGACAGGAGCTGATCATGTCCGCTCCGATGGAGGCGCTGCCGCTGGTGCGCCGGATTACAGAGCATGCCTATAAAGCTGGGGCGTTGCTGGTCACTACGTTTTATGCAGACGACCCGAGTGTGCTGGCGCGATTTGCGAATGCGCAGGATGCGAGCTTCGACTATGCGCCGACGTGGTTGCAGGATGGAATTGCGGCTGGGTTCAGGAGTGGCGCGGCGCGGCTGGCGATTGCGGGGACCAATCCGGCTCTGCTGGCGAAGCAGGACCCGGGGAAGGTGGCTCGGGCAAATGTAGCGGCGTCGAAGGCGGGCAAGCCGGCGATGGAGTTGATCACCCGGCATGAGATCAACTGGACGATTGTGGCGTGTGCGACGCCGGAGTGGGCAAAGCTGGTGTTTCCGGGGGAGCCGGAGGATGTGGCTGTTGCGAAGCTTTGGGAGGCGATCTTTGTGGCCTCGCGCGTGGCCGTGGATGATCCGGTTTTGGAGTGGCAGGAGCATGGGGCTCGGCTGAAAAAGCGTGTGGACATGCTGAACGCGAAGCGGTTTTCGGCGCTGCGGTTTAAAGGTCCGGGGACGGATTTGACCGTTGGGCTGGCGGATAAACATCTGTGGGCGGGCGGAGGGACGACGGCGGGAAATGGAGTGTATTGCCAGCCGAATATTCCTACGGAGGAGTGCTTTACGACTCCGCATAAAGACCGCGTGGATGGTACGGTGAGGGCCTCGAAGCCGCTGTCGCACCAGGGAACGCTGATTGAGAATATTGCGGTGCGGTTTGAAGGCGGCAGGATCGTTGAGGCCACGGCGACGGCGGGCGAAGATGTGCTGAACCGGCTGATCAGCACAGACGATGGTGCGCGAAGGCTGGGTGAGGTGGCGCTGGTGCCGCACTCATCGCCGATTGCGCAGAGCGGGGTGCTGTTCTGGAGTACGCTGTTCGACGAGAATGCGGCCAGCCATATTGCGCTGGGGCAGGCTTATTCGACCTGCCTGATCGGCGGCGAGAAGATGGATGAAGAGGCGCTGGCGGAGTTGGGAGCCAATGTGAGCCTGATTCACGTGGACTGGATGATCGGTTCAGGCGAGGTGGATGTGGATGGTCTAGCTGCAGATGGGACCGCAGAGCCGTTAATGCGCAAGGGCGAATGGGTCTGATGGATCGTGATCCGGTTGCGGTGGTGGTCACCGCAACCGCGCGTTCTTCAAGAGCAGGCGCGGCAAAGCGGCGAGCCGGCTGACTGAGTGGCGGGTTTTATTTTTTTACGATGTAGGAATTTACCCTGGCATTTACAGCGAATTCTCAGTAAATTGAACTCAATCGTAGTACGGCCCGCCTTCATACCTAGTTTCCAAAGAGTGTTGCGGCGACGCTGTCTTGCTTCTGCAGGACTATTTCGTTGATCCTCAGCTAGCGTCTTCCTGCTTCGCCGCGGCTTTGTCTATCTAGCTTCGTCTATGTATAGATCAATCTTTTGAGGAGAACTTCTATGAACTCCGATATCACACAGGGTGTTTCGCGCAGATCGTTTATGCGCATTCTCGGCGCAGCTTCGGCAGCGGCCACTTCCCTTCCCGCTTTTGCGCTGCAGCAGACAGCGACAACTCCAGCGAGTCGACCGGTTGCCCGTCGCATGCGTGGGATGCAGTCGCTCTCGGCCGATACGGTGATTATCAGTTCGAACGAGAATCCGCTGGGACCTGCGCAGTCCGCGTTGACGGCGATATGTAGCACAGCCGCGATGGGCGGCCGCTACCATGAGGATGAATATACGAAGACCATCGACGTCTTCAATGAGCAGCTTGGCCTGAAGAGCGGTTACTCTGCGTTATACCCGGGTTCGAGCGGGCCGCTGGATCTGGCGCTGATGTCGAACCTTGGGCCGGGTAAGCCACTGGTGTACGCAGACCCGAGCTACGAGCAGGGACCACGCGCGGCAGAGGCGATGAATGCTCCAAAGATTGCGGTCCCACTGACGGCCACGTATGCGCATGATGTGAAGGCGATGCTGAACGCACATCCTTCGCCGGGTGCGTACTACGTGGTGAATCCGAACAATCCGACGGGCACGATGACGCCGAAGGCAGACTTGGTTTGGCTGGTGAACAACAAGCCGAAGGGGTCGGTGGTGATCATCGATGAGGCGTATCACCACTTCTCGGATGATGAGTCTTGCATCGATTTGGTCGCTCAGGACAAAGATGTGATCGTGATGCGGACGTTCTCGAAGATCTACGGGATGGCCGGTCTGCGGGCGGGCTTTGCAGTTGCGCGACCGGACCTGCTGGAGCGGTTCAACACTGTGGGCGGCCCCAGCCAGAGTCTGGCGAGCATCTCGATTACAAGCGCGGCTGGCGCTCGTGCGAGTCTGCAGGACAAGGATCTGGTGCCGTTGCGGAAGAAGATCAATGCAGATGTTCGGGCGGATACGCTGGAGTTCTTGGCGAAGAAGGGCTACAAATTCGTTCCGGGCTCGCAGGGCAATATGTTTATGGTGGATGTAAATCGGCCGGGCCGCGAGTTCCAGGCAACCATGCTGAAGGAGAATGTCGCCGTTGGGCGCACGTGGGCCGCGATGCCGAACTACGTTCGAGTGACGGTTGGGACGAAGGCAGAGATGGCTAAGTTCCAGACGGCGTTTGTAAAGTGCATGGATCTGCCGCCGGGGACCGTGAGTGGCACGGCGACGCTGCAGATGCCTGAGTTTGATATTCCCAATGAGATGTATTGGGCTTAGCTTTGGCAGAAGGTAAGGTCTCGGTGGAAGATTGCCGGGACTTTCTTCGTGCTTTTGAGTTGAAACCAGGGTTGGCGGGAAATCAACAATGACAACGCGGTAGACTTATTTTCATTATGGAATTGACGGGTTGCGGAACGGCGCTGGTGACTTCCTTTCGACGGGACGGCGGTGTCGACGAGCCAGCGCTGCATGCGCTGGTGAACTGGCAGATTGAGAGTGGGATCGACTTTCTGGTTCCATGCGGGACGACGGGTGAGGCTTCTACGCTGACCGAGCCGGAGTGGCTGCGGGTGATCGAAGTGGTGGTGGCTGCAGCGGCCGGGCGGGTCCCGGTGTTTGCAGGATGCACGCATAACGCGACGCACGAGGCGGTGGCGCGGACCAGGAAGCTGTCGCAGGTGCATGGGCTGACGGGAGTTTTGACGGCGAATCCTTATTACAATCGGCCGGGGCAGGAGGGGCAGTTTCAGCACTTCAGAGCGATCGCCGAGGCGACTGAGTTGCCGGTGCTGCTGTACAACATTCCTGCTCGGACGGGGGCGAACCTGGAGCCGGCGACGGTGTTGCGGCTGGCCAACCTGAAGAATGTGATTGGGATTAAGGAGTCGAGCGGAAATATCGCTCAGATTACAGAGTTGCTGACGACGGCTCCTCGGGGCTTCAAGGTGTTTGCAGGGGACGATGGGCTGGCGCTGCCGGTGTTGGCGCTGGGTGGGGCAGGGTTGGTGTCGGTGGCTTCGAATGTGATTCCCGGGCAGATGGCACGGATGATTCGCGCTGCGCGGGAGAACGACTGGGTAGAGGCACGACGGATCAATCGACAGTTCTTCAAGCTGATGCAGGCGCACTTCTGGGAGGCGAGTCCGGCTCCGGTGAAGGCTGTGCTGGCGATGCTGGGGCGGGGGGAGGATGTGCTGCGGTTGCCGATGGTGCCGGTGTCGGATGCGACGCGGCGACGGCTGGAGCGGATGGTGGGGGAGCTGGGGATGCTGGTGGGGGTTCCTTCTTCTGGTGAAGATCTCAGGATGTTTTAAGCTTCCGAGCCATTCGTTCTTTGGAGTCATCAAGGAAGGCTTAACACGGATTTACACCGATGACACGGATTAAAGACGAAGGCGTAACGGTGATCAAAATGATAGAGACTGATAAGGGCGGATAGTCCAGGGACCAGTGCCGATGGTTATCTACAAAACGAAAGATGAGGAATGAGTTTGAACGAGACATTGCAGGAGCGGGTTGAGCACTGGTTTGCGCAGGGTGCAGCGGCAGTCGGGAACGCTGAGGCGGAGGCTGCTTTTCTTGAGTTGCGCGGGAAGCTGGAGGCTGGGGAGCTGCGGGCAGCAGAACCGGATGCTTCGCTGCCGCTGGGGTGGCGGGTGAATGCGTGGGTGAAACGTGGGATTTTGCTGGGGTTTCGGATTGGAACGATGATAGAGATGGGCGGGGAGACGCTGCAGTTTATCGATAAGCATACGTACCCTGTGCGACGGTTTGCTGTGGCCGATGGCGTACGGGTGGTGCCGGGCGGCGTGAGTGTGCGGACCGGGGCGTATGTTGCCAGAGGGGTTGCGGTGATTCCTCCAGCGTATGTGAATGTGGGGGCCTACGTGGATGAGGGGACGATGGTGGACTCGCATGCGCTGGTCGGGAGCTGTGCGCAGGTTGGGAGACGCGTGCATCTGAGTGCGGCGGCGCAGATTGGTGGCGTGCTGGAGCCGGTGAATGCGTCGCCAGTGATCATCGAGGATGATTGCCTGATTGGAGGAAATACGGGGGTTTATGAAGGGACGGTGGTGCAGAAGCGGGCTGTGCTGGCGGCTGGGACCGTGTTGACGCGGGGAACACCGGTGTATGACCTGGTGAGGGGCGAGATCTATAAGGCTACGGCGGAGATGCCGCTGGTGATTCCGGAGGGAGCGGTGGTGGTGCCGGGGTCGCGGGCGGTTTCCAAGGGGAAGGGCGCGGAGTGGGGGTTGAGTCTGGCGGCTCCGGTGATCGTTAAATATCGGGATGAGAAGACGGAGCTTTCTCTGGTGTTAGAGGATATTTTGCGATAGTTCCTGGTAGTAGATCGTGGTGAAGTTTTGGCGGATTGCGTGGTGATCGTGGTCAGCTAACAACCACTTGGGTGAGGGCGTAGTCAGCTTCGAACCGGGGTTCTACCTTGTGGGTCAACGCGGCGTTTACATAGAGTTCTGGCTGCGATGGTAGGATTGAAGGTTGATGGCACAAGATAAATTGAAGATGATTCCGCTGGGCGGCCTTGGTGAGTTCGGTATGAACTGCATGGCCCTCCGCTGGCAGGATGACATTATCGTCATCGATGCCGGTTTGATGTTTCCTGAAGAAGAGTTGCTGGGTGTGGACATTGTTGTCCCGGATATCAGCTATTTGACTGAAAACCGCGAGAAGGTTCGCGCGATCCTTTTGACGCATGGACATGAAGACCACATTGGCGGATTGCCGTGGATTCTGTCTGAGCTGAACGTTCCGGTGTATGGGACGGAGTTCACGCTGGCCTATGTTGAAGGCAAGCTCGAAGAGCACAGGCTGCTGGATGATGCCGACCTCATTGAGATGATTCCGGGCAAGCGGTTCACGCTGGGGCCGTTTTCGGTGATGCCGATCCGGGTGACGCACTCGCTGGTAGACTGCGTGGCGCTGGCGATCCATACGCCGGTGGGCGTGGTGCTGCATACGGGCGACTTCAAGATCGACCTTTCGCCGCCGGACAACAAGCCGTTCGACCTGCATGCGTTTGCGGAGCTGGGCAAGCAGGGAGTACTGGCGCTGCTGCAGGACTCGACCAACGTAGACCGCAGCGGGTATACGCCGAGCGAGCGAGCGGTACGGCCAAAGCTGGATGAGATCTTTTCGCAGACAAAGAAGAAGCTTTTTTTTAGCTGCTTCTCTTCTTCGATCCATCGGATCCGGCTGGCGATGGAGCTGGCGCACACGCATGGCCGCAAGGTAGCGATCATCGGGCGGTCGCTGGATAACTCGACCGAGATTGCGCAGGACCTTGGGTATCTCGATCTGCCGCAGGGGTTGATTATCAATCCGGGACAGATCAAGGACACGCCGGCGAATAAGCTGCTGATCATGATCAGCGGAACGCAGGGCGAGCCGATGAGTGCGTTGAGCCGGGCCGCGGTAAGTAATCACAAGTTCGCCAAGATTGATGCGGGCGATACGGTGCTGCTGAGTTCGCGGGTGATTCCGGGCAATGAGAAGTCGATCTACCGGATGATCGATCACCTGGAGCGGCGCGATGCGAAGGTGATTCATGATGACGGGCAGTCGGGACTGATCCACGTGAGCGGGCATGGGAGCCAGGAGGAGCTGCGGTTGATGATCAACCTGGTGCGTCCGAAGTTCTTTATACCGATCCACGGAGACTATCGCCACCTGAAGCGTCATGCGGAGCTGGCCGGAGCGATGGGCGTGGTGGAGAAGACGATTCTGTTGGAGGACGGCGACGTGCTGGAGTTCGATAAGACCTCAGCGACGAAGACGGGCAAGATTACGGTGGGCCGCGTTTGTATCGATTCGGGTGGAAGCTCGACCGATGTTGTGGAAGATCTGGTGATACGCGACCGGAAACACCTGAGCGAAGACGGGATTGTGCTGCCGATTATTGCGATCAATAAACGGACGGGCAAGCTTGAGAATGCTCCCGAGATTGTGATGCGGGGCATGGCGGTGGACGAGGAAGGCTTGATCGTCGAGGCACGGCAGGTGGTGCAGCGAACGCTGGATGGTTCTTCGGCAGAAGAGAAGGCGGACTACGGCGTGATCAAAGAGAAGATTCGCAACGATCTGAAGCGGTATATCCAGAAGAGCACGAGCCGGCGGCCTTTGATTATGCCGGTGATTCTGGAGATCTGATTATCTTTCAGGAAGGAAAAGGCGCCTCTCATCGAGGCGCCTTTTTTGTTTGTGTCTACGTTCTTGTTTTCGTGTCATTGAAGGATATCGATCACATTCGCGATGAAGTAGGTGACGGGATCGTAGATGACCACATAGCCCTGGTAGTAGCCCATCGTGTATCCGGGAGGCGGCGGCGGCAGGTAGCCGTAGACATCGGGCGGAAGCGCAGTGATGTAGGGAATATCTCCGTAGGGGAAGAATCCGCCGATGACAAAGTGCGGGCGATTGAGGCGGTTGATGGAGGCGAAACGGCTGCGATAGTAGCGCTGCAGATAGGACCGATCGTTAGGGCGGAAGCTGTAGGAGGGGCGATTTGGCGGACGATGTCCCCACTGCGGTGGCCGCGAGTGAACGGGGCGACCTGGCTGAGGACGGCTTGGCTGGGGACGAGGCGGCGGACCGCCGGGCTTACCTGGCTGAGGGCGGTTGTTGCCGCCACCTGGGTTAGGACGACCCGGCTGCGGCCCCGGATTGGGTCTTCCTGGCTGCGGCCCCGGATTGGGCTTGCCCGGTGTTGGACGATTGCCGCCGCCTCCACCTGGGGAGGGGCGATTGCCGCCGTTCTGCGATGGCCTTGTCTGATTGCCCGGCGCGGGACGAGATTGAGGAGTTTGAGGAGACTTGCTGCGATCTTGTGGGCTCTGCGAGACCGCTGGGTAGGCAGTTGAAAACATGAAGAGGACAAGGGTACCAAGTGTCGGCGTTCGAGACGGCATAGATTCTCCGAGGTTGAAGTGTGTAAGCGAGGGTAGACCTTTCAGGGGCTGAAGGCAAAATAAAGTACATCAATATTTACACTTGCGACGTTTGGGTGGGTGGAAATCGACGCTGACAGAACACATCGGGCAACCCGAGCTGCACGGCTGATGGTAACTGTGATTCTGGAGATCGTAAGTTCTGAAGATAAGCTTAGGCACTCCCGTAAGATGTGCGGGTGTAGCTCTATTTTCGGGGTCTCTCAGTTTATGCATCCTTTGAATCGCCATCGATCTCCTCGGATATTTTTGAGGAAGACGATTGCCGCTGCTGCCCTGCTGGGCACGTGGTTGCTGACAATGCCTGTCCACTCGCAGGAGCCGGCGGCGCGGCCGAAGATCGGGCTGGTGCTGGAGGGCGGCGGCGCGCTGGGGTTTGCGCATATCGGAGTGATCGAGTGGATGGAACAGCACCATATCCCGGTGGACTATGTGGCGGGGACGAGTATGGGCGGACTGGTGGGCGGGTTGTATGCGTCGGGGCAGAGTCCGGCAGAGATACAGGCGTTCGTTGGCGGCATTCACTGGTCAAGGGTGTTGGGAGGAGAGCTACCCTACAGGGCGCTGAGCTTTCGGCGTAAGGAGGACAAGCTGGCCTTTCCGAACCGGATCGACCTGGGACTGAAGGGCGGGCTGAGTGGACCGGAGGGATTGAACTCAGGGTCTGCGGTTGGATTGCTGCTGGATGAGAAGATGTTGCCCTATTACGACCTGAAGAACTTCGACGATCTGCCGATTCCGTTTCGGTGTGTGGCGACGGATATGACGACGGGCGAGGCGTATGTGTTCCACAATGGATCGATGGCGCAGGCGATGCGGGCGACGATGTCGATACCGGGTGTGTTTGCGCCGGTGCAGCATGATGGGCACTACTTCTCCGACGGCGGAGCGGTGGATAATCTGCCGGTGGATGTGGCCAAGAAGATGGGCGCGCAGGTCATCATCGCGGTATTTCTGGATACGGGGGCGTTCGACCCGAAGAGCCTGACTTCGCTGGGTGGAGTGTTAGGCAGGAACCTTGGAATTATCGTTCAGGCGAATGAACGAGAGAGTATGAAGAGCGCAACCGTTCTTCTGAAGGCGAACGTGAGCGGTTTTACTTCGGCAGATTTCGAAGAGAGCGCAAAGATCATTCCGCGAGGCGTGCAGGTGGCAACGGAGCATGCGGCGGAGCTGGAGAAGTATGCGCTTAACGATGCGGACTGGAAGGCGTACGTTGCAGAGCGGGACGCTCGCCGCAGGGCTAAGGTTCCGGTGCCGCGGTTCATCGAAGTGTATGGGATAAAAGGGTTGCAGAAGGCTGAGGTGGCGAGGCAGTTTGTAAAGTATATCGGCAAGCCGATCGATACGGACAAGATCGACGGGACGATTGCGGACCTGGAGGGAACGGGGACCTACTCCAGCATCAGCTACAACATGATCGACAAGAACGGTCAGACGGGGCTGCTGGTGCGGCCAAGAACGAAGAACTATGCACCGCCGTTTTTGAATGTAGGAGCGACGCTGTCTTCCAATGACTCGAACAATATTCAACTGGGGTTGGGAGGGAGGGCCACGTTTGTCGGCCTTGTTGGAGAGGGGTCGGAGCTGCGGGTGCAGGGATCGATTGGGCAGCTCGCCGGAGCGAGTGGAGAGCTGTACAAGCCGATATTCCCAGGCAAGGCGTTGTTTGTAGCGCCTCGTGGTTACTTCGCTCACCAGGAGAGGGTGTACTTTGTAGACGGCCAGCAGCTGGCACAGTTCACGGAGCACAGAAACGGCTTTGGGCTGGACCTGGGGTATCAGTTCAATTCGAAGACTGAGCTGCGCGCCGGTGAGGACTACCAGTGGTATGGCGAGCAGCGAACGATTGGGACGCCGGTTGCCGAGCAGTTCACCCTGACGCCGTGGGTCTCGTCGGTGCGGTTTCAATATCTGGGACAGGACGATGTGATGGTGCCGACGAAGGGATCGATTGTGCAGTCGCAGTACAGCTACGCGACGCAGAGGCCGAATGCGACCGGCGGGTTTTCGCAGTGGGATACCTACTCTGCACACTTTTTTCCTGTGAGAGATCGGTGGATTGTGTTTGGAACGGCGAGCGGAGGGACGAGCTTTGGAGCGACTAATCTAGGGCTGGCGGGATTCACGCTTGGGGGACCGCTGCGGCTGAGTGCGTACCGTCGAGGGGAGCTGCTGGGCAATGACTACTTTCTGTTTCAGCCGGGGGTGCTGTTTCGACTGGCGAGGCTGAATCCAGTGCTTGGCGGCGCGGTGTACGGGACGGTGTTCTATGAGATTGGAAAGGTGTGGGACGGCCCCTCGGGGACGCCGACGTTGCCGAATGATATCTCGGGCGGATTTGTGGTGAAGACGCTGCTGGGGCCGATCTATGGCGGGGGCAGTGTTGGAGATACAAATCACCGAAAATGGTTTATCGGGATTGGGCGGGTATTTTAGGACTGCGCTGTAGCCGCAGACTATAACGACAGACGACAACGGTTTATCTACTGCGTAGACAGCGGATACTATTATTCCTGCGCAGAGATGCTTGTCGATGGGAAGTAGAGGAGATCCATGAGTGAGTTTGTGACGTTGGATGAGATACGAGCCGCGAAGGAGCGGATTACCGGAGTTGCGGTGAGGACGCCGCTTTATCGAGTGGAGCGGGCGCGTTTGCGCATGGGAAAGTTTCCGGAGCCGGAGTTTGATCTTTATATCAAAGCGGAGAGTGAGCAGCCGATTGGGAGCTTTAAGCTGCGTGGTGCTTACAACATGGTGGCGCAGTTGTCGCCTGAGGCGCTGCGGCGTGGGGTGATTACTTACTCGAGTGGCAACCATGCGCAGGGTGTAGCGTATGCGGCGAGGGCGCTGGGAGCGAAGGCGGTGATCGTGATGCCGAGCAATGCGCCGGAGATCAAGAAGGCTGCGACGCGGGCGCTGGGCGCGGAGATTGTGGAGGTAGGACCGGCTTCGTCGGAGCGCCGATTAAAGGCGGAGGAGCTGGTGGCGGAGTTTGGGTATGCGATGATTCCGCCTTACGATGCGCCGCAGATTATTGCTGGGCAGGCTACGTGTGGCCTGGAGATTGTGGAGCAGCTGCCCGGGGTGAAGCTGGTGATCTCGCCGGTGAGCGGAGGTGGGTTGCTGAGTGGAATTGCTACTGCAGTGAAGCTGGCGGCTGAGGCTGGGCTGGTGGATGCAGGGGTGAAGGTCTGGGGGGCGGAGCCGGAGTTGGCGGCGGATGCTAAGGAGAGCTTCTACTCGAAGACGCTGGTGGAGTGGCCGGCGGCGAAGACAACGCGGACGATTGGGGATGGGCTGCGGACGCAGAGTCTGGGTACGCTGAACTTTGAACATGTGCTGCGGTTTGTAGATGGGATTGTGACGGTGAGCGAGGAGGAGATTCTTGCGGCGATGCGCGTGATGCTAAGCGTGACCAAGCTGGTGCCGGAGCCGAGTGGAGCAGTGACGCTGGCGGCGGCCTTGTTTCATGCTTCTGAGTTGCCAAAGGTGAATAAGGTCGCGGTGGTGCTGAGTGGGGGAAACCTGGAGCCGGAGCTGCGGGAGCAGTTGGAGGGGGAGTTGTTGGCCGGCAAGGCTTAGCGGTCTACTGTCCGTTGCATTTGTTCGGCGCGGCAAAGAGGAAATACATGGGTCTCTCCAGTGCGCTGCTCACGATAAGACTGTGAGCAGCCTCGGTCGAGATGACGTTCGGGGTTCTGGAGAAGAGCAAAAGCAGATCCCTACGGGATGACAGACGAAGAACAACCAAAAGCAACGGCGACGAGCAGGAGTTAGTAGCCGGCGTGGTAGAGGCCGAAGACTACTGCGGAGGCTGCCAGGCAGTAGATGCCGAAGAGATACCAGCGGCCTTCTTCGAGCCAACTGCTTAGCCACTTCAAAGCGACCAGACCGGCGAAGAACGCGAAGACTGCGCCGAGCAGACTGGCGACTACGCTGCCGTGCAGATCGATGGGAGTGCCGGTCGTAGCGGCTTCGTGAGAGGCCTTCAATAGCCGCATGACCTCGCGACCGACGACTGCTGGGGTCAGCACGACGGCGAGGGCGAAGCTGAATCGCTCTGCACGCTCCTTGCTGGCGCCGGTCAACATGCCGGTGGAGATGGTTGCTCCGGAGCGCGAGAATCCGCGGAAGGGCAGGCATAGTCCCTGGATGGCGCCGATCCAGCCGGCTTGCCGCATGGTCACGCTGTCGCCGTAGACCTTCTCGTGGGCGCCCATGCGTCGCTTCTCCATCAAACCTGCAATGAGGATGACGATGCCGGCCACAGCCAAGGCTGGGGCGATGAGGTCGAGACGATCGAAGAGCAGCTCGATCTCGGCCTTCGGAGATCCTTTGAAGATCGTCTTCTCGATGATCTTGTTGATTGCTTCGCCGATGATGCCGGTGAGAGCGGTGGCCCAGATGACGCGGATGGCGAAGCGTTTGAACGCATCGGAGCTGGAGAAGTAGGTCCGCTTCCACTGCTGC
>Ga0302324_100015778_pt1 | contig 15120 bp, 13 predicted proteins | sample Palsa_T0_1_FD_201949 | JGI IMG/M metagenome (GOLD analysis project Ga0302324, IMG submission 201949) | Peat permafrost microbial communities from Stordalen Mire near Abisko, Sweden - Palsa_T0_1 | ecosystem: Environmental > Terrestrial > Soil > Palsa > Peat permafrost | place: Sweden: Abisko...
AATTCACAAAACTGTAGCCGGGTATGAGGGCGGCGGTGCGAGACTCTGGGCGCATGCCGAAAATCGAATTCTGCTACTTCGACGCGGGCGGCGGCCACCGGGCGGCGGCGACGGCACTGGAGATGGCGATCCAGGCGCAAAAGCGCCCCTGGGAAGTGCAACTCACCAATCTGCAGGAGCTTCTCGACGGTCTCGATATCCTCAGGAAATGCGCAGACATACGGATCGAAGACTATTACAACTGGATGTTGAAAAGCGGGTGGACGCTGGGCAGCGGCCAGTTGATGAAAGTACTGCAGTTCGCGATTCGGGTGCGGCACGGCGCCGTGGTGCGCACGCTGACCAATCATTGGAAAGAAAGCAATCCCGATTTGGTGGTGTCTTTGGTGCCGCATTTTAACCGCGCACTGTGTGAGAGCTTCGTGAACGCGCACCCAGCACGCTCATTCCTTACGGTACTGACCGACATTGCCGATTATCCACCGCATTTCTGGATCGAACGCCAGCAGCAATATTTGGTATGCGGCTCGGACCGCGCGGTGGAGCAAGCCCACGCGCTAGGGCATAACCGCGACCGGGTGTTCCGCGCTTCGGGAATGATTTTGCATCCGCGATTCTACGCGCCGCCGGTGGAAGACCGCGTGGCCGGGCGGACGCGTCTGGGGTTGAGCGCGGACCTGCCGACGGCGCTGGTTATTTTTGGAGGATACGGATCGAAGGAGATGCTGGATATAGCGGCGGCGCTCGAAGAGTCAAATTTGGCACTGCAGCTGATCTTCATTTGCGGACGAAATGAAAATTTGGCGGCGGCATTGCAGGCGCAGAAATCGCGCTTGCCGCGATTCGTGGAAGGTTTTACCCCGAATGTGAACCGGTATATGCATCTGGCCGATTTTTTTATCGGCAAGCCCGGACCGGGAAGCATCAGTGAGGCGATCCAGATGAAATTGCCGGTGATCGTTGAATGCAACGGTTGGACGCTGCCGCAGGAACGCTACAACGCGCGCTGGGTGGTGGAAAAGGGAGTGGGAATGGTGCTCAGCGATTTCCGGGAAATCCAAAAAGCGGTGGCGCAGATGATCGAACCTGCCACGCTGGCTCGTTATCGGGCGAACGCGACGGCCCTAAACAATGAAGCGGTTTTTGAGATTCCCGGGATAATCGATCAGATCCTGAACGAGAGCCGGACAAGCCAGTTGACTACCCATCGCACGCTAGAGCTCTCGGGGCTTTCGGTAAGCTAAGAGTTCAGCGGGAGGCGTAGATCGTTCCGAACATCCGTAGCCTTGTTGAAGCAGGGCTCGGGTGTGGGCGCCGCGTCCCGCACTGAACGCGATTCATGACAGACAACTCTCTTATCTCGTAAAAAAAAGGCGGTTGCGAGCCGTGCTACTGCTGCGGCGGCGGAGCCTCCCTCGCGGAGTGCGCAGCGGGCTTGCCCTTCAGTTCGACTAGAACGCCGTCCAAGGGGGTGTCGCCCAGGTTTTCCGGCAAGTGAGTTGCGGCAGGAGTCCACAAGGTGGTTCCAGCCTTGGCGCTTGTTTCCTGAGAAGTTCCGTCGGGGAAGGTAAATTTGGCGTGCTCATCCGCGAGAAACGTCACGACCGAATCCGGATGCCAGTGCATGACCGACTTTTCGTGCGGACCGTAATGAATCTTCAGCACACGTACCCGATCGTTCTCGAACAGGACTTGGTAGTGTTTCGGATCTACCTTGACTGGATCCTGCGCGAACGCAGTCGCGGTCATCAAACACAGTGCTGCCCCTAGTAAAAACAAATGGCGCATACTTCCTCGTTGAAAGGTACGAGCGGTGAAGTGTAAATGCCCATAATCTGCGCGCACTTTATGCTTATGCACGCCAAACTGTCAACCACTGGACTGTATTCAGGTTAAGCCGGCGGGCAATTACGCGAGTCGCTAGAGGCCGTTGAACGCGGGAGGCTTCCAACACTCTAACGTGACGCGGCCTGGGCCTTTATCGCGGGGGGACTTCCTTCGGGTGCTGAGGGATGGGCTGCGTGTTGCTGCTCGACCTTTTGATGCGCAAGCATGGGCTCGAAGCAGCGGCGGCAGCGCGCTTCGTAGGTGCCGGTGGCGCCCACTACGATCAACTCTTCGGACGCTACCAAGCGCTGGGTATGCACGGCGGGGTTGCCGCAACGAACGCAAATGGCCAGCAGTTTGGTAATTTCCTCGGCCACGGCCAGGAGGCGGGGGATCGGCTCAAACGGGCGGCCCATGAAGTCGGTGTCCAAGCCTGTGACCATTACGCGCTTGCCCAAGTCGGCGAGTTGGGTACACACGTCCACCAGCCCGTCGCCAAGGAATTGGCCTTCGTCAATGCCGACCACTTCGGTGCGCGGCGAGACTTTCAGCAAAATCTCGTGGGCTTCTGAAACCAGCTCGGAGGCGATCTCCAGACCCGAGTGGGAGACGATCCCGGTGGCGGTATAGCGCTGGTCAATCGCGGGTTTGAATATCTGCACGCGCTGGCGGGCAATCTCCGCTCGGCGCAGACGCCGGATCAACTCTTCGCTCTTGCCTGAAAACATCGGACCCACGATCACTTCGATCCAGCCCATGTTGCCCTTGACGATGTCCACTCGTGTCCCTCGCTCCACCCAGCTTAACGCGCTGGCGGAATTCCGCAAACCGGTAATCGCAAATCGGAACGATACACTACTTCGGAGAATTTTATGCGGTGATGGTGGTGCCGCGTCTTGAGCGGAGTGTTTCGGCGATCGAATTTCGGTCCGCCACAAGGGGCGGAGCTGCGGGTCTAACGATTTATGTGGTGGAGTGTGGGCCGCCGGGATCGGCGGAGCTACCGGCGGCGGCGTAAAGCAACTCACGGCGAAATGGCATCAGCGCATTGGTGAGTGCGGCGCGAAAGGCGTCCTGACGCGTCACTGCGCCTGCGGTGAGCACACCCCACACGCCTTGATTATCGCGAATTCCCTGTCCCCCGGCGAAGGCGTCCACCGCCTCCGACAATTCGATTCCATCGTCGATGACGCGCGCCGCCAGCGCCTCGGGTACGGTGATGGCGGTGGATTGGCCGTAGTATCCGCGTCCGGCGGTATCCAAAACGTAGGCCCAACCCTGCAGAAAAACCAGCCGCGCACCAGCGTCCTCGGTGACGTCCAATCCGCCTTCGAGCCCAACGAAGAATTTCCAGGGCTTGGCGGAAGAGCGCGTGATTTCGCGCAGGGCTTCCGCGCGCTGCCGGGCGCCGAGGCGCATCTCGGCGGCGCTCAGGGGAGTGACACCAACCCCGCTGGGCACTTCGAAGCCGACGACCTCAAAATCCCAGCAGCTGCGGCTCCCGTAAGAGCGGAAGGCTTCCTGGGCGGCCAGAATTTTCGGTTTGCGAGTGCTGCCGACGGCCACCGCCGCAGGGGTTGGCGAAGGCGCGCCGGTGGAGGCGCCTCTCGATTCAACCGAGGAGTAACGCGCGAGAAGAAATTGTTTCAGCGCTTCGATCGACGCGAAGACTTCATCCGCGCATCCCAGCATCCATCCGCTGAGCTGTTGCGGCGCGAGCGGGGTGACCAGATACACCGGAATTCCCTTGCGGAACGCGGCGGTCATTTCCGCGGCGGTTCCGGCGCTGAGTGGGGCGGCCTGGCTCCAATAACAGATCAAGTAATCGGCGGCGCCGGCGATGATATCGAGATCGTAGTGAATAATCTTTCGGATCGCTACGCGATGCCGGCCGGCATCGGTCAGCTTCCATCCGCGAAAATTCGCGACCTCTTCCGGGGATAGATTTTTAGTCTCGTCGTGGGCCGGGTCGTAGGAGCGGTGGCCAAGACCGTCGAGCAAAAACTGTGCGACTTCGCGGCGCCATTGGCGGCCGCCGCCGTCCGCGAATTCGATTGGGCCACAAAGATAGGCGAGCATGTTCATGTGCGTGATGTGCCTGAGCTTTCGGCGGGAGAGCGCACGCCGTCAGCCCTCCACTCGACTCAAAACCGCCCACTCCAACAACCCCGCCACGAAGGACAGACGGGGAAAGTGGGATACCCGGCAGCTCAAGAGCCTACTGAAAGATCGAGCCGGGCTGATGACTCTAACATGACCGAATTGGCGCGGCCAAACGTCATCAGACAGCGTCAATGTGGTCACGGCGACGGCAAACGAGGACGGCGCGCGCGCGGCAACCCAATGCCATATTGACTAATTGCCGCCTAGTTCGATTAAAACGAGCCGATTACCGGTCAGCGCCGATAGAATAAACAGGTCACTCTTTTCTCGGGGACCATTCGGGTCCCAGCCCTTGATCCCAATGTTCTGTGCAGTGGCAGAAGAATGAATCCCACACCCCTTCGCGATGAACGCCTCACCGGTGGCACCCAGCTAAAGCCCTCGGCCGACCGGAATCGAATCGCCTTAAAGCATGCGGTTATCGCGGTCGTTTCTCTCGGGCTATATGTGCTGCTGAACCGTTCCGACGTGATCGTCGAGACGCAACTGGGATCGACGGTGTGGTATCCGCCCGGCGGTCTGGCTCTTGCCTTGATCCTCGGCGTTAATCCTTGGTACGCGCTGCTGGTCGCCTTTGGTGATGCCCTCAGTGGCGCGCTAATTTATCACCAGCCGTGGGCTTCGTGGACCACGATGCTCGGTTCCCCGGGCCTCGCGGCAATGTACGCTGGCGCGGCAATTATTCTTCGCGGGCCACTGCGAATCGATCAGGGCCTGAACCATCGCCGTGATGTGACCAGGTACGTTCTGGTGACGTCGATCACCGCGATTTGCGCCACGGTTGTCGGCGTCGGCTGCCTAGTGGCAGACAACAGCATTCCATGGAACCAAGCGGCGGGAGCGGCCCTCAATTGGTTCTCCGGAGACGCGATCGCCTTCGTGGGCGTCACCCCGTTCTTGCTGATTCACGTTTTGCCTCCGATTCGGCGGTGGCTCTCTCTCGAGGCCACGAGGTCCACGCCAACCACTCCGAAGCCGCGAGCCCGTGCGGGCATCCGGCTAGCGAACCTGGGGGAAGCACTGGGGCAGGGAGCGAGCATTCTGCTGGTGCTTTGGATCATGTTCGTGCCGCTCCTTGCGCCGGTGCAGCTTTTCTACTTGAGTTTCATCCCGGTGATTTGGGTCGCCATGCGCCACGGGATCAGGCGGGTCACCAGCGCCATCCTGGCGTTCGATTTCGGGGTGGCGGTCGCTGTGCATTTGTATCCCACCAGCCAAGCGATGTTGCCGAAAGTGGGGCTGCTGATGTTTGTGGTCTCTTTCACCGGCTTGATCTTAGGCTCCGCAGTGAGCGAGAGGCAGCGCATCGCCGAAGAACTTCGCGATCAAACGACCAACTTGAATTCGCTCATTGAGAGCACGCCCTTGGGCGTGGTGGTTCTGGATACGGACGGCCGCGTGAAACTGTGCAACGACGCCTTCGAGAACCTGTTCCTCTTCCCACGAGAGGAGCTCATCGGCACGGACTTGGAAGCGCGAATCTTTCCTCCGGGTGCGGATAGCGCCGCGGAGATAAGCCAGGTACGGGGGCAGCTCGCCTTGGGCCAACGGGCGCATTACACTTCCCGGAGGGTGCGTAAGGACGGCCAATCGGTTGACGTGGATGTCTACACGGTCCCCTTAGAAGTGTCTGGCGAGGTTCGCGGATGCTTCGCGATCTACCGCGACATTTTCGAGCAAATCCAGGCGCAACAACAAACAAAACAACACACCGAGTCGCTGGCCCGGTTGGTGAATGAATTGCAGCTGCGCTCGACGGAGATGAAACTGCTGAATGAAATGGGCGATTTGCTGCAGTGTTGCGCGAACGCGGAGGAAGCCTACTTGGTGGTGGCCACTTCGGTCCGGAAGCTCTTGCCCACCGCCACCGCGGGCGTTCTCTACATTTTCAAGCCCTCGCGTAACGCCGTGGACGCCGCAGCCACGTGGGGTCAATCGCGGGTGTCGGAGCCGGGCTTCGCTCCGACGGCGTGTTGGGGGCTGCGCCGAGGGCAACCGCACTGGAGCGAGTACCCCGGCGCCGGACTCGTGTGCCAACACTTGAAACTACCGATTCCAGGAAAATACCTGTGCGTACCGATGGTGGGACAAGGGGAAACGCTGGGTGTGCTACACCTGGAGTTCGCGGTGGACGCCGATCTCGAATCCGATCGCGCTCCAAAAAGCGCGCAGGAATCCTTACAGCGCCTGGCCACCACGGTGGCGGGACAAATCGCGCTTTCTCTGGCCAGCCTGCAGCTACGGGAAACGCTCCGCGACCAATCCATCCGTGATTCGCTCACCGGACTGTTCAATCGACGGTTCATGGAAGAATCGCTGGACCGCGAGCTGCAACGCGCCAGGCGCAAGAAGCGTTCCCTGGCCGTGCTCTTTCTCGATCTGGATCACTTCAAGCGGTTCAATGACGCGTTTGGGCATGATGCGGGCGACACCGTATTGCGGCGGATCGCTGAAGTGTTCCGCGAACATTTTCGCGGAGACGATGTGGTCTGCCGTTACGGCGGCGAGGAATTTGCCATCATCTTGCCCGAATCCAATGCAACCAACGCCGCGCGGCGGGCCGATTTGCTGCGGGCCGAAGCTAGAAAAATCGAGATACGCCACCAAGGCCAGATCCTTAACGCGGTAACCTTTTCCGTGGGTGTGGCCTCGTTTCCGGAAAACGGCTCTACCGGCGAAGAAATCCTGCGTGCGGCGGACCAATCGCTTTACCAATCGAAAGCAGACGGCAGGGATCGGGTGACGGTAGCTGTGCCGCAGGTCATGCCTGCTTAAACCATCCAGAATTCTGAGTTGGGCGCCGGGCGAATGGCGCTCGCGTTGTTGACCGGGAAACGCGTACGTTTTGGGCGCCCTGCCGCCAAGAGGCTCGCTGCGCGACAACTACACAAATCTTGCCGGGAGACGGCGGGCGACTGCGCAGAGAGAAACTTCGGGAAATGGAGCGGCCGAGGGGAATCGAACCCCCGCCTACAGCTTGGCAAGCTGTCGTACGACCACTATACTACGGCCGCATTTCCGTAGTGGTGAACGCATTCTCTTATAGCATGCCACCGATGGCCGGACAAGACCCCGCTAACGCCTTGCGCTCCGAAACAATTACGGGCACACACTTCCCGCAACCAGCGGGGCATCGGCTCTTTGTACTGCGCGCGGCACCGCGGCGGACAAAAAACGCGCTTCAGTCAACTTCGAGAATGCGAGTGGAACGGACCACCGGAGACTTTTTTTGCCGCTCCGCAAATCGATTGGCGCGCTCGCGGTCGATGTAGACCCGCGCGAACTTCTCGCCGTCCTGGTAGTAAACAGTAACCTGCCAGTGGCGGTGCTTGCGGCGCCGGTCTTTTTTAAGCCGGCTGTTTTTCCCGGTTCGGGGCGTGGGTCTCTTCGTTTTTTTGGCCATAGGGTCCCTGTAGGTAATTGCCAGCCTAATCGAGCGCCAGCACGCTCACGTCAAAGAATCGCGTGAGAGAAAACGCCGAAAAATCCGAAAGGCGAAGCCGCTTTTCGATCTGCGGAAGCCCGGCACGTCCACTCAATGTCAGGTCGCGCGTAGTGAACTCCTGATTTGTAATGCGTGGCTGAGGTGTCCGGTTGCAGACGGCGTTGTTATCCTCCTCCCTAGGATAAGCGCGGTAAGTGTACCAGAAAAAAAAAGAAACTAATCCGGCATCCTGGGAAACTTTTCTAACGCGCGATGCGTAGTTAGGTTTGAGAGACATATACGGGAGATATAGAGCATCATGGTAACGAGAGCAATGGAACAAAATAAAATTGTGGATCTGGGCCGTCACTCGCAGCAAACCATCGAGGGCCTGCGAGAGTTGCTGGCCGCCGGCGCGACGGTGCGCCCGGACGCGCGTCGTCCGGGTTTCTTCGACGTGGACAGCGGTTCCGATACCTATTTCATTCATGTTTCGCCGGTAACCGGAAACATCCTGCTTCTGGCGGCGTGGAAAAACCACCCGAGCGGTGATGCGTTGTTCCGTAATGGTTACGACGCGGCACCAGGCGCGCAGGTTACGATCCGAGAGCTTCGGCCTTAAAACTTAAATCATCCAATGTTTGCTTGGTGATTTTGTACACCGCGGGGCTGGCGGTGGACCCTACATACACGTACCCTTCCGTTTCATCTGTGAAACGCAGTGTGGTGTTATTTCCGGAGGTTTGGGTGAAAGTGATCTCCAAAGCCGGCTTGGCCAGGCGCGCGCGAATATCGGCGGACGGCGAATCGAGCACTTCGCTGGCCTCCGCGGAATCCAGCGGCGCCGATATTTTGTATATATCGGCGGGCTTGCCTTTTACATTAGCCGGCTGTTCGATCTGCCAGGTCTTGTCTTTGCCCTGATTGCAAACGATGGTTTCGTTGGTCGAATGATTGTGAATTTCTATGCGGGAAATCGCGTTGGCGTCGAAAGCGTAGATTTTTTTATCCCGCAGGTCGGCCAAGCCTTGGTCGATTTTCTTGTAGAGAGTGTCGCCGACGTGAAACACCATCGGACGGGACGGATCCCGCGCGTCGTATTCCTCCCCTTCTTTTTTCCCGAGCAGCAGAGTGACTTGCTTGCCGTCTTTCAAAGATAGCTTCAGGGCCAGCGCGGGATTGGTTAGGCCGTAGCGCGCCAAGTCTTCCGGCGTCTCACTCGCCACGGTGGTGAACTTTCCCAGCGAGATCGCGTCGATCATGGAAGTTACCGCGCTGCCACTAGCGGGAGTCTCCCGCGGTTTCTGCAGCACCCAATTCGATCCTTGCTTGACCAGGACCACTTCACCGGAAGACTTTTTCACATCGATGGCTTGCACGTCGTCGGCGCTGAAGTGCAGGACCGCCCGGTCGCGCAGGTCGTCCAGCGGCTTGTTGGCGGTTTCCATCACACCCGCGGGGATCAGCGATACTTGTTTCGCGTCGTCGACGATCGCGTACACCGAGCTGCCGGAAAAATCCTTGTCGCCGAACTGCAGATTGTGTTGAGTCCCGTCTTTTAGGCGCACGCCGGCGATTATCGCGGGTTGCTTGAGCCCGTAGGTGGCTAAATCGCCGGGAGGCGCCAGCGTCCGGCTCACGTTGGCCCCGGCAACCTCGGTGACGATACCATCGATGGTCGGGCCGTCGGCGGGGGTGGCCACGGGCTGGACGACTTGCCACGCGTCATTCCGCTTCTCGAAGACAAACTTCTGGCCGGCACGGGTGATTTCCAGCCCGGTTACATTGGGAACCACGAAGTGGAAAGCGGGTTTGGATGCTTCCGCCGCGTCTTCCTTCGGCGTGCGTTTCCAATCGTAATAATAAACCGCGGCGCCGAGCGCGACCGCCACCACCAAAACGAGCAGGGTGCTTTTTTTCATGGTGGGTTAGCGGCGCTTAATCCAGATATAGATTCCCGAGAGGATCACCAGCCCGGGCAAGAAGATCAGCGCTACCCAGAACAAACCCCGCTGCTGCCCTTCCGTAAAATTCACGCGGCGGTTCGAGGGATTCTTGGGACGAATCGAAATCAAACTCTCGTCGGACGCCAGCCAGTTCACCGCGTTGTAGAAGAGGTCGCCGTTGCGGCCCCCGCTCACCGCCTGATTGGTGGCAAAATCCGAATCGCCAATCACCACCAGCCGCGCAGTCTTCTGCCCGCCTTCACCCTGTCCGCGCTTTTCGCCGGACACGCCCAGCGAGAGCGGCCCGGCGGTTTTGGGATCGAAGGCGACTTCTTTCTGATCGAGGTTGGGCACGGTGAAGCTGCGTTCCGAGGTTTTCAGCAGTTCTATATCCTGGGGCTGGCCAGCGGACTTGTTGGCGATGGAGACGGTTTGCGCCAGCGGGAAAAACGTCATACTGCCCTGAAAGCCTTTGGTGATTGGGCTGGACGGGAAATCGACCACCAGTGGAATCGCCGGGCCCGCTCCGATTAACCGGCCGTACCCGCTGGCATCGATCACGTAATTATTGCCGACCTTGACGTTCCACGCCTGAAACACATCGTCGAGCTTGGACTCCACGCCCGGGTCGACCAAGATCAACGCGCGCCCGCCGCCCTCCAGATATTTTGCAATCATTTCCGATTCCTGCGGGAACAGCGGTTGCGTGGGCCCGGCTTCCACCAGCACGGTGCAATCCGCGGGCACGCCGCCGGTGGTTACCAAGTTCACCTCGCGGGTCTGGTAGCTCTCCTTTTTCAATTCGTCGTTGGCCTGGCTCAGGCCGTGGCCGTCCATGCCGGAGGTGGACTTCTCGCCATGCCCGGTGACGAAGCAGACCGTTTCGACCTGGTTCCGGGTGAGCTTCAGCAGCGCGTTGGTGATGTCTTGTTCGCCGGTGCCATCGAGTTTTTCGTGCTTCTCTCCGCTCACCGCGACCACTTGGCCCATGGCGGCCACGCCGTACTGTTTGGCGAGCTCGGGCTTTTCCTGGGGATCCACCGGGACGTAATGCAAGCGGTGGTTCAAGTTGGAGTACTCGGCGATTTGGGCGGCGAGTGCGGGATCGGGAGTTTTGTCAAAGCGGTAAATGGTGACGTCCTGCGGCAAGCCCTGGACGATTTTCTGGGTTTCATCGGAAAGGGTGAAGAGCTTTTCGGTGGTCCAGTCAAAACTCTTGTGATGGCGATAGCCGACGAAATTGATCAGGATCAGGATGGCGAATACCGCCAGACCCAGCACGCCCACGTTGGTTCCCATCTTCGCCGAGCGTCTCGAAAAAAAGGCAGTCAGCGCGCGGTAGTTCAGCGCCAGGCCGGCGATCAGCATCGCCGCGCCCAGACCCAGCAAAATTTTGCTCATGATCAGCAGTTCGCCCTGGATCGAGTAGCGAACGTATCCTGCAGCCAGCAGCGCCGCGCCGAACCATGCCACCGTTCGGTAGATTTCCTCGAGCGCCACCTTTTTGGTGGGATTCTTGTTTTCGTTCATGTCGGTTTTTTTGATGTCGGCGGGGCTCATGCGCGGCGCCACCTCATCGAATCGAGCGAGCGGACGGTGAGAAAAAGGCCCAGGAAAATCAGGCTGCCGTAATAGATGAGGGCGGAGGTATCCACCACGCCGCGGGTGAAATCATCGTAATGGCGGATGATGGACAAATAGCCGAGCAAGTTGCCGACGAAGGTGGAGCCATTCTGCCCGCCGATGTCGATCACCCAGAGCATCAGGATGGCGCTGAACGTCAGTACCGACGCGATCAATTGGTTCTCGGTGACCGACGACAGGAACGATCCGATCGCCAGCACCGCCGATCCCAACAGCATCAAGCCGAGGTAAGCGGCCAGCAGCACTCGCCACGGCGGCGAAGGCTCGGTTTTGAACAGCATGAAAATTTGATACGCCGCGGTCGGCACCAGCATGATGGCGATCAAGGAAACCGACGCCAGGAATTTTCCGAGGACGATCTCCAGATCGGTGATCGGTGAAGTCATCAACAACTCCATGGTTCCGCGCTTGCGCTCTTCGGAGTACACCCCCATGGTCAGCATCGGCAAGAGGAACAGGAACAAAGTCCCCAGCAGCCCGAAGTAGTAGCGAATCACCAGGCCCGGGACATCCATCGCTTGCGCGCCGCCCCCGTACTGCATTTCCTCGAGGCCCTGTTGCATGGCCGAGCGAATGATCTCGGACAAAAACGCCATGAAGAAATAACCGGACAGAATCAGAAACAGCCCGATGATAATGTAGGCGATGGGCGATACGAAGTAGTGGCCCATTTCCTTACGATACACCGCGTATAGACTTCGCATTCTTTCTCCGTTCCTCGATTTCTTTTACGCGGCCGCCGAGGCGTGCGCCGCATCTTCCGTGGTGAGTTGCAAAAATATGTCTTCCAAGCTCAGGCTCACGCCGGTGAGTTCGTAGAGCGGCAGACCCTTGCCGACCACCGCGGCCGCCACCTGGCTGCGAATATCTTCCCCCGGCGCCGCTTCCACGCTCACCGCGATTCGCCCGGAGGCAGCGCCCGCTTGCACATCCACTTTGCGCACGCCCGGCAGTGACGACAGCGCATCGCGTAGAGCAGCTTCGCTGCCTTGCACTTCGATACGTACGCGCTGGCCGCCCTTGAGCTGCATGGTCAGGTTGGCCGGGGTATCCACCGCAGCGATGGTGCCGTGGTTGATGATCACCACCCGGTCGCAGGTCATGCTGACTTCCGGCAGGATGTGGGTGGAGAGAATAATGGTATGGCTGCCGGCGAGCCCCTTGATCAGGTGGCGCACCTCGATGATCTGTTTAGGGTCGAGGCCGACCGTGGGCTCATCCAGGATAATTACTTCCGGGTCGTGCACGAGCGCCTGGGAAAGTCCCACGCGCTGCTTGTAGCCGCGCGAGAGCCGCTTGATCAGTTCGTTTCGCTTGTCGCTGATATTGGTCTTTTCCATCGCTTCGTCCACGCGCTGGCGGCGCTTATCCGGTCCCACGCCTTTGATTCGCGCGACGAAATCGAGGTAATCGGCGACGGTCATGTCGGTGTACAGCGGAGGATTTTCGGGCAAGTAGCCGATGCGGCGGCGCACTTCGATGGAATCGGTAAAGACATCGAAACCGGCCACACGCGCGGTGCCACTGGTGGCCGGCATGAATCCGGTCAAGATGCGCATAGTGGTGGTTTTGCCCGCGCCGTTGGGACCCAAAAATCCGAGAATCTCGCCTTTGTTCACCGTAAACGAAAGATGGTTCACGGCGATGTTGTCGCCGAATGACTTGGTCAGATCCTGCACTTCAATCAACGTAACCTCCTGCAAGGTACGGATACTGCCGCGCGGTTCCCGCGCTACTTCTACTATGAGCTGCCAGGTTATTCGACGCCGATCGAAAATCGCGGCGCGAGGCCGGATCGCCGTCCAGCGAGCGAACTAAGACTTATACTAAAAAATGGGTCCTTCTGAAAAGGGGTGGTGCACAAGAGCGGCCTAAGCTCTTCTTTTCGTTTTCTTTGCGCAGGGCGCTCTGGTGAGACGTCCCACGCAATTCCCGCCTGCATCTTCGCATATCGGAGATGTATAGAGAAACTGAAAGGTTGCTGCGGCGAATTCCCCCCGAGCATGCTGTTTCACTTCAGCACACATTAAACACTGGCCCCTCCGTACTTTCCGCACAGTACGGCTGCGCCATTCGGGCTGTCCTTTCACCCCGGTAATCTTTGCAGGCTGCTGGCGCGTGGGTGCTGATCTCGACAGGGCACCACGTCGCGCCGCGCAAACCTCAGGGGGAATAACGAATGCGAAACGCTGCGAGTAAAGTAGGTCTAGGTCTCACTCTGTTGGCTGTGAGCTTGTCCACTGGCGAAACGGCGCGCGCCCAGCAGGAGGAAGCCTCCTCCGGCGTTGCGCGCATGTTGGATGGCCAGCGACTGAGCCTGGCGCGAACCCACCACATCATTGAAGCCCACGCACAGACCGGGCCGACAGCCTACTCGCCCAGATTCGGCATGCTTACGGTTTTGATGCCGTCGCCAATCAAGGCGCGGGGCAAACTATTGGCATCGTCGATGCCAACATCGAAGCCGACCTCGGCGTTTTCGACAAGCAATTCGACTTGCGCGCCTGCACTTCCAACAACGGCTGCTTCCGCAAAATTTATGCGACCTCGAGAAAGCCGGCCGCCAATCCCTCCTGGGCTATGGAAACATCGCTCGACGTCGAGTGGGCCCACGCCATAGCTCCGGAAGCCGATATTATTCTGGTCGAAGCCGCCAGCGATAATCTGGGTGACTTGCTCAGGGCGGTCAGCGTGGCGGTGCGCTACGGCGCTTCCACGGTATCGATGAGCTGGGGCGCCACGGAATGGTCCGGCGAGAGGTCTCTCGATACACATTTCATTTCCAACGGCGTCACCTTCGTGCCCGCTTCGGGCGACAGCGGAGGGGGCGTGCAATATCCGGCTGCGGCGGCGTCGGTCCTCGCCGTCGGCGGGACTTCTCTATCCCTGGATTCCCACGGCAACTATCTGAGCGAATCGACTTGGGGCGGAAGCGGCAGCGGATTGAGCGCTTTCGAATTCGAGCCTTTCTACCAAGCCGGCTTCGGAATACCCGACGACCAGAAGGGCGTCCCCGGCGTTCCGGACGTCTCCTACAACGCCCGGCCGAGGGATACTCGGTCTACGATTCGGAGTCCATCAAAGGGCAAGCAGGCTGGTTCCGGGTGGGCGGCACCAGCGCTGCCACGCCGCAGTGGTCCGCGCTAATCGCCATTGCCAACTCGATGCGCACCGCGGCGGGCAAGCCGCGCCTGAACAGCGCCAATGGCGATTTGTATTCGCTGGCGAAGACCAAGATCGGAGCCGATTTTCACGCCGTGACCGCGGAATGAACGGCTCCTGCGGAGCAGTTTGCGACGCTGGCCCCGGATACGATTTCGTCACCGGCCTGGGTTCGCCGCGAGCCGTTAATCTAATTGCTGGGGTGGTGGCGCAGCCGTATATCGTCCCCAGGGCGGGCCTACTCCTCAGCGAGGCCGGCCAGCCCTGCGTTTTTCTTTTTCTGTGAGTTCCCTGCTATCGGCAAAAATCAAAGAGACACCCGCTCCGCAGTCCTGCGCGGTCGCGTTTTGGAGCGGAAGCGTCTTGGGTGTCTGGGGGCCCGCCGCGCGGAGTAGCACCGCCACAGTGGCGATGCAAGGCAACGATGCATGCCGCGCGCGCATCAACAGTGATCTTCAGACCGAATTTGGGGTATAAATGAAGCGCGTTGACACTGGTAGGGGCGTTTTGGTATTCAAGCCGTTGGTCTTTGCGTGCTTCGAAGCAGCCTGCATCCCATTCCAGCCGGGAGATTCGCACCAGGGTTCGCTCGCATGTCCGGGACCCGACCCTGTTCTCTGAATGGTTCGCTTCGATGCGAGTCGTGTCACAATCAATCGTGGAGGTTTCATGAAGCGGTGGGTGTCGTGTGTCGGCGGGCTGGGCCTGCTGCTTTTTGTATTAGGAGGATGTGGCGGCAATTCCGCGGGTTCCACGCCGACGATTAAATTGATTCCCGCCTCAGCACAAGACGTCGATCAGGGGCAATCGGTCAGCTTCACCGCCAGCGTCACCGACGACACCTCGAACACCGGCGTAAGCTGGAAGCTCACCGGGCCGAATTGCAACGGCGACAGCTGCGGCACATTCTCGAACACGACTTTCGCTGGTGTCACGTACACCGCACCCACCGGG
>Ga0302324_100015784_pt1 | contig 15118 bp, 7 predicted proteins | sample Palsa_T0_1_FD_201949 | JGI IMG/M metagenome (GOLD analysis project Ga0302324, IMG submission 201949) | Peat permafrost microbial communities from Stordalen Mire near Abisko, Sweden - Palsa_T0_1 | ecosystem: Environmental > Terrestrial > Soil > Palsa > Peat permafrost | place: Sweden: Abisko...
TAGAAATTATCCCAACAGCCGATATTTCGACGCCGCGAATAAGGAGGCAATCCTCCCGCTCCCCGATCCTAGCGCTCGTCCTCGAAATGCTGCACCGCCACAACAAATCGACGTCGCGAGCATGTCGGCTTTGCTCACGAGACCGTGCCTTAAGTTACGAGAAGATGGAAACAACGGGAGGGCGGTCATATGAAGTCTCACACTCTTAGCCGGATCAACACCTGTGGCTGGCTCTGCGCGGCAGCCCTGGCGGCACACGTCCACGCAGTACAGGCGGCCGAACCGATCCGATGGGGCACGACGGCTACGCATGCGCATCCCATGGGAAGCGCGCTGCCCGACGGACCCGTAGCTGCGGACGAGACGCTCAACGTGGTCGTGGCCCTTGCACTGCGCAACCGCGAGGAGCTCGATGCGCGCGTAGCCGCGATGACCGACCCTGGCAGTCCCTCGTTTCGCCGCTACGTCGCGCACGATGAGCTGTTCGAACGCTATGCCCCGAGCACAGCGCAGGCGCAGAGCGTCGCGGACTACCTGAGCCGCGCGGGTTTCACCCAAGTGCGTGTCGAGCACGGAAATCTGCTGGTAAGCGCACAAGGAACGGCCGCCAGTGTGCAGCGTGCATTCGACACACCGCTTGCCCATGTTACCCGTGACGGACGGCGTGCGATCGTCAATACCGCTGACGCGCAGGTCCCAAGTGAGCTCGCCGATACGATCGCGGCGGTACTGGGGCTGCAGACGCTCGATCAGTACCATCTCGCGAGCAACCTCCTACCGACTCAGTTTCCAGTCATTTACAACGCATCAACACTACCTCCGGCCACCTTGACGACGGTCGGCATCATCGCATGGGGCAGTCAGGCAGATGCCAAGCAAACGCTGACCGACCTGACGGAGGTCATCACGTCCTCAGGGTCGCCGGCCCTGACGGCAACCGTGACGCTGACCTCAAGCGGCTACGGCCCGAACGGCGGGGGGGTGGATGAGTGGGACCTCGACAGCCAGAACATTCTCGGCATGGCTGGCCAGCTCGCGGGGATGATCTTCTACTGGGCGCATGATGTCAGCGATGCGTCAATTACGCTCGCGATCAGTGAGGCCGTGTACGAAGACGTCGCCCAGGTCATCAACGAGTCGTTCGGGCAGTGTGAAAAGTCTGCCTACGACAAGGGCACCATGATGAGCAACGATGCGCTGTACGAAATCGCCGTGGCGCAAGGCCAGACGGTAAGTGTCGCCGCCGGGGACTACGGTGCGTACGCCTGCGGCACCCTGCCTATGCAGTCGGGAGCCTATGGTACGGCACTCGGCGTGCAATATGCCGCCAGCTCCCCTTACGTGATCGCGGTCGGCGGCACCAATCTATCGCTCACGGGCAGCGAGACCTATGGCAGCGAGACCGCTTGGTCCTACGGCGGAGGCGGCCCGAGCGCGTACGAGAGCCAGCCGAGCTGGCAGGCCGGCCTGGTGCCCGGAACGATGCGCGGCGTCCCCGACATCGCCCTCGATGCGGTCGGAACCCGCAGCGCGGTGCTGGCTTACCTCAAATACGCGGATCTCGCCGGCACCAGCCTGGCCTCGCCGCTCTTCGTCGGCGCCTGGGCGCGGCTCGAGTCCGCGCACGCCAATGGCCTCGGCTTTCCCGCTCCCTGGCTCTATGGCATCGGCACCACGGCAGGTGTCGCGGCCTTCAACGACATCACCAGCGGTAGCAACGGCGGCTATAGCGCCGGCCCGGGTTGGGACTACGCGACGGGTTTTGGCAGTCCCAACTTCGCGAATCTCAACACCTATCTGAGCGCTGGACTGCTGGCCACCAACGTGGACCAGCAAGGCGGCCATGTCTACCTATTCTACCGCGGCCAGGACATGAACCTTTATCAGGCCACCGCGCCATGGCCGAGCACGGCGTCACTCACGACCGAGGTCCTGTCGTCCGGCAAGGTCACACCGCCCGTGGCGCCGCAGTCCGGCATCGCGGCATACGACAATACGATCTACGCCTCCCCGGAGGTCTTTTACTTCGCAACCACCGGCTCCGGCGATCACGTGGTGCAGCTGTGGGGCACGCAGCACTACCCGACGGATCTGAACGTTGCGATCTCCTCGAGCAATCCGCCGACGGCGGCGCTATCGGGAAGCAGCCTCGTGGGTTTCATCGATCCATGCGCCGGATCGGACAATGTGTTCTACGTCGACGCCAACCATCACGTGCGCCTGCTGACCTGGACGCCCAACGGCAACTGGTCGAGCGAGGATCTAACCAGCATCAGCGGCACCGGCCCGGTCGCCGGGACAGCGCTCATCGGACACATCAAGGGTGACGCTGAGGAAGTGTTCTACGTCGAGGCGGACAATCGCGTGCACGAGCTTTGGCGCTGGTCCGGCTGCGCCAATGCAGCCGGATTCGATGGCTGGCACAGCACAGCCGTGAATCTCGCCAATGGCAACGATGCGCCGAACGTCGCCGCGGGCTCGCCGCTCGCAGGCGTCTATGATTCGACGGCCGCGACCGACGCCGTGTTCTACATCGACGTGCAGGGCTACCTGCGCGAGCTCTTTTTCTCGACGCAGGGCATCTGGAGCAACATCAACGTGACGCTTACCGCAGCCGCGGTGAGCCCGGGTTCCGGCAGCACATTGAGCGCTCACCTCGACACGATTGGCGGCGCGCGCGAGGAGGTCTTCTTCCTGGATGCATCGGGCAACGTCCATCTCGTCTCCGCACCATCGAGCGACCCGACGCAGTGGACCGGGCCCGCAAGCGCACTTAACACGCAGGCTGGCACGTGCGCCGGCAATCAGCTCGCCGCACCCGCGGCCGCGACCGGCAGTCCGCTTGCGAGCGATGCCAACACGATCGCGGGTGAGGACGAGCTTTTCTACGTGAGCGCTGCCGGTCAGCCCTACGCGCTACACTCGACGGGCGGTGCCTGGCAATGCACCGCCGTCACGCAAAGTTCGCCGGCTGCCGCCCCGTGAGCAGCTTCCCGGAACTCGCTCGGGGGCGGCCGATGCCAAGATCGTGCATGAGCGGCGACCCTCTGACAGCGCCCGCCGCCCGGCCTCGTTGAGCGCCAGCGCCTCATCGAGCAACCCGCTCATCCGCACCATCTGGGCGCTAGTCAACCCCGGCGCTCACTCATTGTCATCGTGACGCAATAACGACGCGAGCCGCCTAGAGAGAGCATCCGAGTGAGTCGCGTAGCGTGTCTGAACTTCCCCATACACTTCCGCCACCTCTCGCATCCCCCCCTGGCGTGCGAGCAGCCGCGCGAGCGATGCACGCCGATAACGCCAGTTCCTCCAGATGCCATCCGGCCAGTCCTCGCGTCGTGCCCGCTCGGCCGCTGACGCGTAATAGCGGAACGCTTCGAGCAAATAGGCGGCATTGGTCGCGGCGCTGTTGTCGGCGGACGCCGCGTCGAGACTTCTTTGCGCATATCGGGCAAGTGCATTCGGGTCCCCAGCGTCCGCGGCTTTTCTATACCAGGACCAGGCTCGAACACTGTCGGGAGCAAGCAGGTAACCGTCCTCGCCCGCCGCCTCGCCCACCCCGTGTTCGAAGATATCGCCGAGCTCGAAGCCTGCAATCGTCACCCCATCCTTCCAAGCCCGGGTGTAAAGCGAAATGGCGGATGGAACATCCAGCATCCCTGCGTCCGATCGTGACAGCAGCATCGCGAGATCGATGCGCGCACTGCGGTAACCTGCGCCAATCGCTACTTCGAACTTCTGCCTCGCTGGAGCAAATTTGCCGCCAGCCACCAGGGCCCGCCCCTGGTGATAAGCCGTTCGAGCCGTGTCCGCGGGCTCGTGTTCACGCGTGGCGCAAGCCGCCACGGCGGCATCGGCGGCAATCTGCGCGGTCACGACACCCGGTGCGCGCCGATCGGGATCGTAGGGAGCCGCAGCATTTTGATCGCATTTGGATTGAACAACCGGCCAGCGATGCACATCGCTCGGCTCCGCCAGCCCGAGCTGATATCGTTCTTCACTTGAGGGGGGATCGAACATCGCCGGCTCTGCCCACCGAAGTTGAACGTCCAGAGGGAAAGAGTGCGCGTCAAATATACGGACGATTTTATCGTTCGATGCCAAGACAATGCGCTGACCGTCGGTGGAAAAGACGGCCGAGAGCACCGGCGTATCTCGATACAGTAGCATCAGCAGTTGGCCGGTCGAGGCATCCCAAAGGCGGGCGGTCCTGTCCACCGAAGCCGTGACGATGCGCTGACCGTCGGGCGAGAAGGCGGCGGTCTCTACCGAATCGGTGTGTCCACTCAGCAGTAAAACCTGCCGACCCGTTACCGAGTCCCAGACGCGCGCCGTTTTGTCGTGCGAGGCCGTGACGATGCGCTTGCCATCTGCGGAGAACGCGGCGCCCACCAGCCGATCCGTGTGCCCGTTCAACGCCAGGATCTGCCGGCCCGTGCGAGCATCCCATATGCGCGCGGTCTTGTCCCATGAAGCCGTGAGGATTCGTCGACCGTCGGGCGAAAAAGCAACCGCAAACACTTTGTCCGTGTGCCCGATCAGCTGCAGGATCTCCTTGCCCGAATCGCTGTCCCAAACCGTTCCCACCACGCCGGACGAAGTAACGATGAGTCGGCCGTCCGGTGAGAACACCGCAGCCTCCACGAATTCTCGCTGACTATGGTCTCCCGCCTTTGCCTGCGGATCGCCATCCGATGCTCCGGGTGCGCTTAGTCGCATCAGTTCTCGGCCGGTCGCGGCGTCCCAGACGCGTGCTGTCCTGTCGTTTGACGCCGTAACGACACGTCGGCCGTCGGGCGAGAAAGCGGCTGAATTCACCAAATCCGTATGGCCGCCAAGCACTGCGAGTTGCTCGCCGGTTGCCGAATCCCAGATGCGCGCGGTCCGATCGAACGACGCGGTCGCGACGCGCCGGTCGTCCGGCGAGAATACCGCGTGAGAGACCCAGTTCGCATGGCCGGTCCATTCCAGCAACTGCTGTGCCGGCGTTACATCCCAGATGCGCGCGGTGTCATCGTGAGATGCCGTAACCACCCGCCGCCCGTCGGCCGAGAACGTGGCGAAATTCAGCCAGTTCGTATGACCTCTCAGAACCGCCAGCTGCCGGCCCGTCGTGGCATCCCATATGCGGGCGGATCTATCGAACGAGGCGGATACGATCCGCTGTCCATCGGGGGAGAACGCGGCCGACATCACCCAATTTTCGTGTCCGCTGAGCACCAGGATCTGCTTGCCCGTCGCCACGTCCCAGGTGCGCGACGTGCCGTCGACCGATGCGGTGACTAAACGCTGGCCGTCAGGGGAGAACAGCGCATAGAGCACCGCGTCAGTGTGTCCGGTCAACACCATCGTTTGCCGCCCATTATCCACATCCCAGATCCGCGCCGTCCGATCGTAGGATGCAGTGACGACGCGCCGACCATCGGGTGAGAACGCCGCGGAATGCACGACGTCGGAGTGCCCACTCAGGACCATGAGTTGCTGACCGGTCGTTACGTCCCAGATGCGCGCAGTCTTGTCGCGAGACGCCGTGACCACGCGCCGGCCATCGGGCGAGAACGCGACGCACCACAGGATATCCAGGTGCCCGCGCAGCGCCATGAGTTCGTGCCCCGATGCTACGTCCCAGATCCGGGCCGTCGCATCACGCGATGCGGTCGCGACAAGCTGGCCATCCGGTGAAAATGCCGCTGAGGATGCCGGGGCCGAGTGGCTGAGCAGCTCGATCTGCCGGCCGGTCATGGCGTCCCAAATACGCACCGTCTTGTCCCGCGACGCCGTAACGGCGCGCTGGCCGTCCGGGGAAAGTGCCGCAAAGAGCACATCGTCGGTATGGCCAGTCAACGTGAGCATCTGCGCGTCCGATGAACGAGATTGCTGGAATACCCCCAAGGCATCATCCGTATACGGTCGGGCCACCCCACGGTGCGGTAACACATCGAGAATAATGCCCAATGCACCGGAAGTGTCACCGTCTTTCAGGCGCGCGGCCGCCGTTTGCGTCAGAGAGCGCAATTGAGCCTGCAGCGCCAGGTCGCGCTGCGCGGATGCGACGTTCGCTTCGTAGCTCGTCGCCGCCAGCCCTCCTGCCAGCGTTAGGATCAGAACGCTTACCACCGCGATCGCGACCCAATGCCGCCGCGCAAACTTGTTAGCCCGATAGACAAAGCTGTCGGGTTGCGCCACTACCACCTCACCGTTCAGAAAACGTCCTATGTCCTCATCCAACGCGCTAACGGTTTGATAGCGCTCTTTCGGGAACTTCTTCAACGCCTTGATCGTGATGACGTCGAGATCGCCTTTCAAAGCGCTGGAGAGCTTCTTCGCCGTCGCAAACCGCGCCGATGCCGCTGCCTCGTCGAGCAATGCGCGACTCGGTGGCACCGGGTCAGCCTGCAGAATCGCCTCTTCGAGCGCAGCCCGCGTATCCCTCTTCAGCCGATACGGACGCACCCCCGTCAAGATCTCATAGAGAATCACGCCGAGCGCATATACATCCGCAGCGGTCGTGATGGATGCGCCGGCAATCTGCTCAGGCGCCGCGTAGTCGGGCGTCAAAGCTCGCCCGCTAACTTGTGTGAGCTCCGTCTCCTTCGCTTCACCTTCGCTCAGCAGCTTGGCAATTCCAAAATCCAGCAGCTGAACCTGGCCCCCCTCGGTGACCAGCACATTCGAAGGCTTGAGGTCGCGGTGAATGACCAGATGGGTGTGCGCATACTGCACGGCGCCCAGGACTTGCCGAAAAAGCCCCAGACGCTCCCGAATTGTCAGGCGCTGCCGATCGCAGTACTCGGTGAGCATGGTCCCGACCACATACTCGAGCGCAATATAGGGTTGCCCGTCTTGGGCAAACCCGGCGTCGTAGAGCCGAGCGATATTCGGGTGACTCAATCCGGCGAGGATCTCCCTCTCGCGCGCAAAGCGCGGCTCGAGGTCCCTGCGAAGCCGAGTAAGGAGCGGTAACTTTAGCGCCACCTCCCGCTTGATCGCACCGTCCGCGCGCCGCGCCAGCCACACCTCCGCCATGCCCCCGGCGCCGATGGGTCGAATCAATTCGTAAGCACCGACCCGCGCACCGGCGGTTAAGCCACCGGCCGCATTGAAACCAGCATCCGCATCGGCCCCGACTTTCGGTAGCGTCGAGAGCGTGTCCCCCGTTAAATCCCTCCCGAGCCCCAAGGCCACCGCCAGCGCCTCGGCGATATCTTGGTGTTCAGCACCCAACGCAGCCAGCCAGTCGCGCTGCCCCGCCCCATCGAGCTCGAGCGCCACATCGAGCAGGCGGCTCATCCGCGCCATCTGCGCGGCTGTGAGTCCCGCTCGGCTGGCCGGCTTCTCTGCCGCATTGGCGCCACTCGCCTCGATCTCGCTCACTTCAGTGCCGCCGCCAAGATCCGGCGTGCCTTCTCCCAGTCCCGTTGCACCGTGCGCTCGGTCACCTCCAAGGTCTCAGCGATTTCTTTCTCGCTGTAGCCGCCGAAGTAGCGCATCTGCGCGACCTGTGCGAGTCGTGGGTCCGCCTCTTGCAGCACATCGAGTGCCTCGTGCACTTTCAGAATCGTCTCCTCATCCCCAGAGACGTTGTCCGCGATCTGAGTCGACAAGGTGATCGGCAGCGCATCGCCGCCGCGCTTCTGCGTCACCCGATCGCGAATGCTGTTGATGATCACCGAGCGCATGACTTGCGCGGCGTAGCCGAAGAATGCGCGCCGGTCCTCCGCCCGAAGCTCTCCGGCGCGCATGAATCGAAGGTACGTCTCATGAACGAGCGAGGTCGCATCGAGCGTGAGATGACGACCCCGGTCACGGAGCCGCGCCTGGGCGAGGCGATGCAGCTCCGCATAAGCTGCGGAAAATAGCGCATCGCGCGCGCTTTCATCGCCCGCATGCAACCTTCCGAGCAGCTCGGTGAGCTGAGCCATCCCTGTGAGATCTCGCTATAGGCCCCGCTCGAAAGTTACCTGGAGAGAGGCGAGTTGGCTATGCTGCGATGCGGCAATGAGCGTTGTCGGGTCGGGTACTCTTTCGGTGTCATTCAAGGTAAGGGACCGAACGAGCCCTGGTTCGTACCCGATCAGCCGCGATTCATATATACCAGGAGATCACCATGCACTCGAATGACTTCAGCTCCAAAGCCGTGACCGCGTCGGAAGCAACCCCGCCCGCACAGGAAGCGTTGCAAGACCTCACCGCCCCGGAGCTCCAGGCGATCAGCGGCGGTCGGACACCCGGCGCCACTCCGGACCTCATTGTCGTGATCCCGCCTCGCGATCAGCACTAACCCACTCCGCCGGACGGATGAGCGCGCGCCTGTAAAAATTGGGTGCGGCGGAATATTCCTCCGCCGCTGTTACTTGAGTGCCGCGGCCAAGATTCCTCGCGCCTTCTCCCAGTCGCGCTGCACGGTGCGCTCGGTGACCTCCAGCGTCTCGGCAATCTCCTGCTCCGTGTAGCCGCCGAAGTAGCGCATCTGCGCAACTTGCGCCAAGCGCGGCTGCGCTTGCTCCAAGAGCGACAGCGCCTCGTGCACCTTCAAGATCGTCTCATCCCCCTCGGGCACACTCGCTGCGATTTCGGTGGAAAGCGTCACGGCCATCCAGTCCCCGCCCCGTTTCTCGCGCAGCCGATCGCGCACGCTATTGACGATCACCGAGCGCATTACCTGAGAGGCATAGGCAAAGAAGGCCCGTCGGTCCCCGGCTCGAAGCTCTCCCACATTCAAGAATCGAAGATACGACTCATGGACAAGGGACGTGGTATCGAGCACCACATTTCGCCCGCCCTGCCTGGGGCGCCCCTGCGCGAGGCGATGAAGCTCGGAATAGGCCGCCGCAAAGAGCGCATCGCGGGCCCCTTCGTCCCCGGCCTGCATCCCCCCCAAAAGCTCGGTCAGCGGTTGAGTGGCTGATTTTTCTCGCTCTCCCATACCCGCGAGAGTAGCGATTTGTCGACGAGTACGGTAGCGCACCCGTACCGGATGGCGCCAGTGTTCTCTGGGTTGGGACGCCCACCCCCTCCAAGCGCCCCCGGTTTACCGTTGTCGGGTCTGCCTCCCCAACGGTGTCCTTTTAGGTAAGCGAGATTACTCGCACTCACCTAAAGAGGGAGCCATGTCAGCCGATTCCAAGCTCTTTCGAGATCAAGCCCTCGCGGCCGCCCGCTCGCAGACCTTCGGCAAGATCGTGCTCGTCCGTCCACCCTCCTTCGCGCTCTTGACCGGGTTTGCCGTCCTTCTCGCCGCCGCCACCGTGACGTTTCTCATCTTCGGCTCCTACACCGAGCGCAACCGCATCGCCGGGCAGCTCCTCTGCGATGCCGGTCTCGGCAAAGTCTACGCGCCGCAGGCGGGCATCGTGCTCGAGCGCCATGTCACCGAGGGCGAGACGGTGCAGGGCGGCGATGTACTCTTCGTCATTTCGAGCGAGCGCTCGAGCGCCTCGCAGGGCGCGACGCAAGCCGCGATCAGCGCCCAGGTGCGGGAACGCGCGGCGAGCTTTAAGGCCGAGCGCGAATCGACCCAGGCCCTTGAGCGCACCGAGCGCGAATCGCTCTCGGACAGGCTCCAAGGGATTCGTACCGAGCTCAAGGAGCTCGAGGTGGAGCGAGGCGATCAGCGGAGCCGCGTAACGCTCGCCCAAGAGTCGCTCGCACGCTACCAAAAACTCATCGTCGATCACCTCGTCTCGAGCGAGCAACTAGGTCAAAAATCCGCGGAGCTCTTGGATCAACGAGCGCGTCTTCAGGCGCTCGAGCGCGACGCCACCCGCCTAAACCAGGAATTAAGCGCCGCGCAAGCGGAGCTCGCCAGTCTCCCCTTGAAGCAGCAGAATCAGCTCGCCGACATCGATCGGCGCCTCGCCGAGACCTCCGCCCAACTCGCCGAAAGCGAGGCCAAGCGCCGCATCGTCGTCACTGCCCCAGAGGCCGGCACCGCCACCGCCGTCCTCGCCAACGTCGGTCAATACGTCGATGGCACAAAGCCCCTGGTCACGTTGATGCCCGCAGGCGCGCTCCTTCGCGCCGATCTCTATGCCCCGAGCCGCGCTGTGGGGTTCGTGCGCCCCGGGGATCCCGTGCTCATCCGCTACCAGGCCTTTCCGTACGAGAAGTTCGGCCACAGCCATGGCACCGTCGAATCCGTCGCCCGCACCGCCCTCTCGAAGAGCGAATTGGACGCGGTGGAAATCTCCGACTCTGCCACTGGAGAGCCCCTCTATCGCATCACCGTGCGCTTGGCCTCCCAGTCCATCCAGGCCTACGGCCGAGCGCAACCACTGCAATCCGGGATGCTCTTGGAAGCGGATGTGCTGCGCGAGACGCGCCGGCTCTATGAATGGGTATTGGAACCTCTTTACAGCGTCGCAGGCAAACTATGAAACCTTTCATGCAACGCATCGCCTTCGGGTTGGGTGCAAAACTCCCCTTGATCCTCCAGACCGAGGCCACCGAATGCGGCCTCGCCTGCTTGGGGATGGTCGCGGGTTTTCATGGTCAGAGCACGGATTTGGCCTCGCTCCGCCGCCGCTTTCCCGTCTCCTTGAAGGGCGTGACGCTTGCCACCCTGATGCGGGTCGCCAACCGCTTAGGATTAGTGACCCGGCCCTTGAAGCTGGACTTGAAGCACCTGCCGCAGCTGCACCTGCCCTGCGTGCTGCACTGGGAGTTCAACCACTTCGTGGTGCTGAAGGAGCTGCGCGCGGGCGGCGTGACACTGCACGATCCCGCCTTCGGCGAGCGGCGCCTCTCGCTCGAAGAGTTCGGCCGAGGGTTCACCGGGGTTGCACTCGAGCTCTGGCCGGGCACCGACTTTCGCAAAGAGGACACCCGACGGCGCGTGCGCTTACGCGAGGTCATCGGCCCGATCACGGGACTCCGCCGCTCCTTGAGCCAGGTCTTGCTCCTCGCCGGCGCGCTCGAGCTCTTCACCCTCGCCACCCCCTTCTTTCAGCAATGGATCGTCGATGACGTCATCGTCTCGGCCGACCGCACGCTCTTGACCACCCTCGCCTTGGGGTTCGGTCTCCTCTTGATCGCGCAGCAGGCGACCGAAGCGATCCGTGCGTGGGTGCTTATGGTCTTGAGCACCACCCTCAACATCCAGTGGCGCGCGAACGTCTTCACCCGCCTCTTGGAGCTCCCGGTCGCCTATTTCGAGAAGCGCCATTTGGGCGATGTGGTCTCGCGCTTTGGTTCCATCGATGTCATGCAGCGAACCCTCACCACCTCCCTCATCGAGGCGATCTTGGACGGAGCGACCTCCGCGCTCACCCTCACCTTGATGTTCCTCTATAGCCCCCTGCTCGCCGCCATTGCGTTCGCGAGCCTCGCTCTCTACGGCCTCGGCCGCTGGATCTGGTTCGCCCCCTTGCGCCGCGCGCGCGAGGACCAGATCATCCACGCCGCCAAGCAGCAGAGCCATTTCCTGGAGACGGTGCGCGGCGTCAAGGTCTTGAAGCTCTTTCAACGCCAGGACGAGCGACGCTCCGGTTGGCTCTCGCTCCTCATCGACCAGGTGAATGCGGAGTTGCGCACCCAAAAGCTCGCCCTTCTCTATCGCTCGCTGAACGGCGTTCTCTTCGGCATCGAGAACATCTTGATCCTCTGGTGGGGCGCGATGCTGGTCCTCGACCATCATTTCAGCGTCGGCCTCTTGATCGCCTTCCTCGCCTACAAGACCCAGTTCGACACGCGCGTCGCTTCGCTCATCGACAAGTTCATCGACTTCAAGATGATCGAGATTCAAGCCGAGCGCCTCGCGGACATCACCTCTTCCGAGCCCGAGACAATCCCGGCGGGCGCGATCCAAGAGGATCGCGACCTGCCCGCAACCCTCGAGGTCAAGGATCTCAGGTTCCGCTACTCGGAGACCGAGCCGCACGTGCTCGATGGTGTCAGTCTCAAGATCCACGCCGGCGAATCCGTCGCGATCGTCGGCCCCTCGGGCGGCGGCAAGACCACGCTCCTGAACATCATGCTCGGTATTCACCCGCCGACCGAAGGCGAAGTTCTGGTGGGCGGCATACGCTTGAAGGATTTAGGGCTCGATGCCATGCGATCGATGATCGGCACGGTCCTGCAAGATGACGTGCTGTTCGCAGGCTCCATCGCCGAAAACATCAGTTTCTTTGACCCACAAGCCAACCAAGCCTGGATCGAGAAATGTGCGAGCCTTGCCGCCATTCACGCCGACATGGCCGCCATGCCCATGGGCTACAACACCTTGGTCGGCGACATGGGCACCGTGCTCTCCGGCGGCCAGAAGCAGCGAGTGCTCCTCGCCCGAGCCCTCTACAAGCGCCCGAAAATCCTCCTTCTCGACGAGGCCACGAGCCACTTGGACCTCGAGCGCGAGCAGGCCGTCAACGCCTCGATCAAGGCCCTCAACATGACCCGCATCATCATCGCCCACCGCCCCGAGACCATCGCGAGTGCCGATCGGATCCTCACCTTACGCGAAGGGCGCATCGTCGAGGAAGCTTCGCGGCCAACGCTGAATGTTTCACCGTTGCGGATCCCTGCAAGCTGCGGTCGAACGGCTTGAGTTCGCGATAGCCGGTGTCTCTCGAGTGAGCTATTCCACTGGGTTGAGCGTCCGGCGAGCCGGCGTCACTGCGTCGCGTCTACTTACGCGGTCGTTACCTTGACTTTTGTGACTTCCGGAAATAATGCAGTTGGCGATTGCAAATATAAGGAAGTCGAGCAAGTGGAAACCATGGTCGTCGATCAGCTCGATGGTTATCTCTATATGCACGGCTCATTTGGACCTTCGGGATGGACGCCAGGACCGTGTGGTTTCGTCGAAGTGACTCCCGCCGTGCCGGGTCCTCCGATCACGATCACGTTGGTAGGGAAGGCCCCGCTGTAGCCGTGAGCCATTAAATCGACCGAGGCGTACCCCGGGGCTCCACCCCGGGGCCGCCAAGCACCCGCCGACCAAACGCCCCGTATTCTGACCGTTCCATCGCTTCGAAGGTTCCTCTACCCCAAAGGCCGACGTGTCCATGCCGAGCGCCCTACGATCACCTAGTTCGCGCTCGCATGACAGGCTCAGATCGGCAAGAGCGCCCCGTCAATCGGTTGCCTCGATTTTCCCCATAGAGGTCATTCACCCGGCATGCGATGAGCTTGAGTGGCGCTCGCAGAACCTGGCTCAGACAGAGGGTCGCGCTGGCTGCCGTGATATTTAATCGGGTAACATTAACGGGAGCCGGTGCACGAGGCTCTTTAGAAGCTCTTCACCCTATACAACGAGCAATAATGATTCGGGGTCACGTCCCTTGACGGAGCCTTCTCGCGCTGTATTCCTCAGCTACGCCTCGCAAGATGCCGAGGCGGCTCAGAAGATTTGCGAGGCCCTGCGCGCCGCCGGTATCGAGGTCTGGTTCGACAAGAGAGAGCTGCGGGGCGGGGATGCTTGGGATCAGTCGATCCGCCGCCAGATCAAGAATTGCGCGCTGCTCATTCCAGTCGTCTCGCGTCATACGCACGAGAGGGCTGAAGGGTACTTTCGGCTGGAGTGGAAGTTAGCTGTCGATCGGTCGCACCTGATTATGGCCAACAAAGCCTTCCTGCTGCCGGTGGTCATCGACGACACCGGCGACGATGATGAGAACGTCCCGGACAAGTTCCGGGAAGTGCAGTGGACGCACCTGCCCGCCGGTGAGACACCGCTGGCCTTCGTCGAGCGCATCCAACGTCTGCTGTCGGGCGAAATGCCTCCGATGCGGGAGCGTGCCGTGCCAGCCCCGGGCGGGCTCATGCGCCGGCGAATGGGGGCATGGTATGGAGCGATTGCGGTAGCGGTACTCCTGGCACTCGGATATGTCGGGGTGGAGCGGCTCAACCGACCGAAGCTCGGCGTTGCCAGCGCGGCCTCGATCGCCGTGCTGCCGCTCGCGAACGAAAGCACCGAGGCGGGCCAGCAATATTTTTCCGACGGGATCTCGGAGGATCTGATCACCGCGCTCGGGCAGTTCCCGAAACTCAAAGTGATCGGCCGAAGCTCCGCATTCAAGTTCAGAGATTCCAAGGAGGACAGTCGCAGCATCGGAGCGAAGCTCGGGGTCGCGCACCTCTTGGAGGGAAGCGTGAGGAAGGCCGGAGACATGATCCGGGTAAGCGCCGAACTCATCGATACCACCGATGGCAGCATGCAATGGTCGGAGCGCTACGACCGCCCCTACAAGGACCTCTTTGCGCTGCAGGATGAGATCACGCGCGCGGTGGCGCAGGCACTGAAGACCAAGCTGCTGCCGGGTGAGCACGCCTCCGAACAGAGCGATCGGCCCCCGAGTGGGAATCTCGAGGCCTACAATGCGCTGCTGCAGGGACGCTTCTATGAATCCCGCAGCACGGAGGCAGGCATCCGCAAAGCGATTGAATTCTGCACGCAGGCGATAGACCTCGATCCGCGCTATGCGCGCGCCTGGAGCACGCTATCGAATGCGTGGACCAACCTCGGCGCGGGGTACGTCGAGGGCGCATCGGCGCAGGAGGCGTACACTAAGGCGCGCAAGGCGGTCGACCGTGCACTCGCGCTCTCACCGGACCTTGTAGCAGCGCATGTGGCCCGGGGTTATCTGCTTGAGGAGGCCGACTTCGACTGGCGCGGAGCCGAATCGGAGTTTCGTCGTGCGGTGGAGTTGGCACCGAATAACGGCTGGGCGAAGTTCAATCTCGGGGTCCAGCTCGCGACTTTCGGTGAGGTCGATCAGGCGATCGAACTCACGCGGCAGGCGCTCTCCACCGAGCCTCTGCGGGCCGACTTGTACGACTGGCTCGCCATTTATCTCTCGGGACTCAACCGACTCAATGAGGCCGAGCGGGCGATCCACAGAGCAATCGAGCTGCAGCCCGGGGCAGTGTCTTTCCACCACATGCTTACCGTCATCGAGGTCCAGCGCGGCAACGCCCAGGCTGCATTCGCCGCCGCACAGCAGGAGCCTCCCGGACCCTGGCAGGACATCGCGCTCGCCCTTGCACGACAGATAGGCACAGACCGCGCCGCGGCCGACGCAGCACTCCACACGCTGATCGAAAAGGATACTGGCACCGGTCCCTTCCAGATCGCCGAAATCTACGCGCTGCGCAACGATCCGAAAGAGACCTTCGAGTGGCT